>Ga0207711_10002098_pt1 | contig 18005 bp, 27 predicted proteins | sample KBSS34metaG_FD_184401 | JGI IMG/M metagenome (GOLD analysis project Ga0207711, IMG submission 184401) | Switchgrass rhizosphere microbial communities from Kellogg Biological Station, Michigan, USA - KBS S3-4 metaG (SPAdes) (version 2) | ecosystem: Host-associated > Plants > Roots > Rhizosphere...
CACGGGGATGGGACTCTATCAAACGGCCAGCGCCTGCCATGGCTTGGCGCGCGCCGGACACATCCGGCTCCTGACCAAGGGCAAGCCGGGCAAGACGGGTCACCCGGCGGTCTGGACGACGGCCTAGGTTCTCCCATGCTCCAGTTTATGAGAAAGGTGATCGGCTTCGTGCGCTGGACCAACGCCATCGTGGGGGGTGCGCTGGTCGGCCTGGGGTCAACATTTCAAGACTGGTCCCTGGTCTGTGCCGGGCTGATCTTCGCGGCCATTGCGGTCTGGGTCTGTGGGTGGATCAGCGAGATGGTGGAGGACCCATGAATAACTTTGCCCATCTTAAGCCGGAATCGCCGTTCTACGATCTGTTCCCGAACGGGCTCTGCCCGATTATCAACATCATCGTGCCCAGCCAGGTTGAACTGGAGGGGTCCAGCGAGACGCTGGTTTACATGGTTGACCTGGAGAAGGTCGGGGACCGGCCGCTGGCCGAGATTGCGCAGCGCATCGCGGAGCAAAACGGAGCCAGTTTCACGACTGTATTCAACGAGATAAAGGCCAGGGGACTGCCGCTGCGCGTGAGCCAGTGCAACGGGTGCTCAACGGACGTGCCATGGTTTCTCTAACTCCATCCCGGCCGCTGCTGCGTTATCACGGCGGCAAGTGGCAACTCGGTCCGTGGATTCTCTCTCTGATGCCGCGGCACCGAATCTATGTCGAGCCATTCGGCGGCGCCGGCAGCGTCCTGCTGCAAAAGCCTCGGAGCTACGCGGAAATCTACAACGACCTGGACGGCGAGATCGTGAACCTCTTTCAAGTGGTGCGGGACAATGGCGAGGCGCTCAAACGCGCAGTGGAGCTGACCCCGTTCGCGCGGGCGGAGTTCGAACTCAGCGTCGAGGCGTCCTCTGATCCGGTGGAGCAGGCCCGCCGCACACTGATCCGCAGCTACATGGGCTTCGGTGGCAATCTTACCCGGCTGACGATCTCCGGCCGTCCTGAACACACTGGCTTCCGCAACTACTCGAAGAAGAATCGCCGCTCCATCCCGGCGCAAGACTGGCGGCACTGGCCGGCAGGACTGCCGGAACTCATCCAGCGACTACAGGGTGTCATCATCGAGCGGCGCGATGCGTGCGAAGTGATGCTGAAACATGACGGGCCGGACACGCTCCATTTCGTGGACCCGCCATACGTCCACGGGACACGGGAGCGGGTTAACAGCTACCGTCACGAGATGGACGAAGATGCCCATCGTCGGTTGGCCGTGGTGCTGCACGAACTCCAGGGCGGCGTGATGCTCGCCGGCTACGGCTGCCCTCTCTATGACGAGGAACTTTATGTCGGCTGGAGAAGAATCACCCGCAAGGCGTTTGCCGACGGCGCCCGCGAGCGGACCGAGGTTTTGTGGCTGCGCAACGTTGAGGCGCACGGGATGCTGCCGGGCTTGGATGGGTAACCCTGAATGAGCACTCCACTGATAATCGACGATGGAGTTCGAGAGCAACTGCGTGCCCTTTACCAAGTAGCAGTGGCGGCGGCCGTGGACATGAAGAAGTTGGTGGAAAGCATCCAAACGCCTGAAGGCAAGGCTGCGCAGATGAAACAGATGACGCGGCAAACTATCGAAATCCCACTGGCCTACCTGGTCACGTTCTCAATCGAACACAACCACCCGTGCGGGACGTGCAGGCACATGTCCATGAGTGTGCAGAAAGCTGGCCGCATCCCCAACCAGTACGCGCTCTGGCTGATCGCGGAGGAACTGGGCTTTTGGGGCAGCCTCAAGGAGTGCGCGATCTGGCCCGAACAACTGCGCGGCCACGGGCAAGCGATCAATGTCGTGCAGCCGATGGAGAAACCAAAGGCCTGAACCTATGGTGCGCCCGCAACTATTACTCGACCTGCACGCGGAGATGATTGTGGATAACTTCGCGGGCGGCGGCGGCGCGTCCACGGGCATCGAGCGCGCGCTGGGCCGTTGCGTGGATGTCGCGATCAATCACAACCCGCAGGCCGTCGCGATGCATCAGGCCAACCATCCGCAGACTCTCCATTTGCAGGAGGATGTATTTGCGGTGGATCCCGCCGCGGTGACTCGCGGGCGGCCGGTCGGGCTCGCTTGGTTCTCGCCGGATTGCACGCATTTCTCCAAGGCCAAAGGGGGCAAGCCGCGGTGCAAGAAGATCCGAGGGTTGGCCTGGGTGATGGCGAAATGGGCCGCGACGGTGCGCCCGCGCGTGATGGTGCTGGAGAATGTCGAGGAGTTCACGACGTGGGGGCCGCTGCTGGGGGATGGAACCCCCTGCCCAAAGCGCAAGGGGAACACTTTCAAAAGTTTCGTCAAGCGGCTGCTCAATCTGGGTTATGCGGTGGAGTGGCGGGAACTGCGCGCGTGCAATTATGGGGCGCCGACCATTCGCAAGCGGCTGTTCCTCGTGGCGCGGTGCGACGGCCGGCCGATTGCCTGGCCGGCGGCAACGCACGGCGATCCCGCAAAGCCAGAAACCAAACGCTACAAACTGAAGCCGTGGCGGACGGCGGCGGAGTGTATCAACTGGTCGCTGCCGTGCCCGTCCATTTTCCTGACGCCCGAGGAGGCGCGCAAGGTGCGGGCCAAACGGCCGCTGGCGGAAGCCACACAACGCCGAATTGCGCGGGGCATATTCAAGTTCGTCGTTGGGGCCAAGCGGCCGTTCATCGTTCGGTGCGCTCACGGCGAAGTCTCGCCTGGCGGCGTGAAGCGATGGGGTAGCGGCGTCCACTCGGTTGAAGAGCCGTTGCCGACGCTGACGGGATCGAAGGACTGCGCGCTGGTCTCGCCGTTCGTCACTGAATGCGCCAATGGGAGTTCGCCTCGGGTTTTTTCTGCCGACGAACCGTTGCGGACACAATGCGCAGAGGTGAAGGGCGGGCATTTTGCGCTCGTGGCGGCTTTCCTCGCCAAGCATTTCAGCGGAGAACAACTCCATGCCTCCAGCGCGGAGGCGCCGCTCCCGACCGTGACGGCGCGTGACCACAACGCGCTGGTGGCGTCGCATCTGACGAAGTTTTACGGCACGGCCACGGGCCAGGACCTGCGCGAGCCGATTCACGCCATCACCGCGCAATGCGCCGGTGGGCATCACGCCGAGGTCCGCGCGTTCCTGATTAAGTATTACGGGCAGGGCGGTCAGCTTTCATCAGTGAACGACCCGATGCACACGGTCACGGTAAATGATCGGATGGGGTTGGTGACCGTGGACGGGCACGACTACCTGATCGATGACATCGGGATGCGGATGCTCAAACCACGCGAATTGTTCGCCGGGCAGGGTTTCCCGGCGGATTACGTCATCACTCCAGTCGTCAACGGGAAGCCGTTGACTGAAGAATGCCAGGTGCGGGCGTGCGGCAACAGCGTCCCGCCTCCACTGGCCCAAGCCATCGCCGCGGCCAACGTGCCGGAGTTGAGTGTCTGGGGCAAAAGAGAGAAGGGGCGCGCGGCATGAAACCGACATGGAACTGAACCCAAATAATCCAGTGGCAAGGGCCGCCAGCGGCCAGTGGCATAAGATCGCCGCCCTCATCATGCACAAGCTCGGCGTGACCCACGTCGAGATTCGGGCGGAGGACTCTGACGCGCTGACCGCAAAGGGGCTGAACATCGGCATCGCCGACGACAAGGGCTACATGGAGATCTTCCTCCTGACGCCCGAGCAAACCAAAGCCATGCTCAAAAAGCACAAGGGCACCGTGGAGGACGCATGAAATACCGAAAGAAACCAGTGGTCATCGACGCCGAAAAATGGGAAGGCGCGAACCTGAATGACGACAACTCAATGTTCCAAGATCCTGCGGTAATCATCAAAAGTGACGGCTCGGAGTTCATGGTCGGCACGCTCGAAGGCGTGATGACCGGAAAACTCGGAGACTGGCTCATTCGCGGCGTCAAAGGCGAACTGTATCCGTGCAAGCCGGACATCTTCGAGGCCACCTATGAGCCAGTGTCCTAACACCCGCATCGAACGACCCAGCATGAAAGCGATGGAGGACGCATGACGATTCACTTCATGGGCTACGGTATGACGGCGTGCCTCATCAACGGACCGCCCGCAAACTGGCCGGAAGGTCACAAGTGGTCGAGTGACTGGGCGGACGTGACGTGCAAGACGTGCCTGGCCGGCAAGGAACTCACGCAAACAATCCGCATCGCGGAGGACGGGAAGTCGATGACCTGCCTGAAGTGCGGCAATACGACTCACAACCAAAACGACGTGGACAACCACTACTGCAACTTTTGCGCTGTGTTCCACGATGACATCTGGCCACCTGCGCGTAAGGCGTGGCTCGAAGGGACCCCATGCCCGTTTATGTGACCCAATACCTCTGTGAGCAGCGCCATTGCATCGTCGCGATGGCCTGGGAGGATGGCGGCGCGGAGACCCGCGACACCGTGGAGCACAAACTCCTGTCCATCACCCGGGAAATGAAGATTAACCCTTGGTGCGGCCTGTGCGGCTCGGCCAAGCTCCATTTCGAGCATGCCCTTAGCCCATTCGCCACTCTCGCAGAAGCCATGCCCAGCTTGAACGAGTGCCAAGAGGCACAGAGACTCACGCGGGAACACTTCGCCCGGCAGCCCAAACCAAACTAGGATGGGAGGAATGGGACGAATGCGACCAATGACGAAGAAGAAGCAGCCGGTCGGGCGGCCGGCCAAGATCACGCTCTCGGTGGTCGATAAGGTGGGGGAATTGATGGCTCTCGGGATCCCCGAGGAGCACGCTTGCGCGCTGTGCGGGGTCAACGCGGCGACGTTCGGGCCGGCGGTGTCGCGCTCGGAGGCGTTCAAGGCGGCTCTCAAACTGCATCATGCGCGGTTCATGGCGCGGGCGCTCAAAGGTATCGCGGCGGGAGGCGAGGTCGCTCAGTTCACCGACCAGGATGATAACGTGCGCGATGTGCGGTTGCCTTGGCAGGGACTGGCTTGGATCCTCGAACGCCGGTACAAGCCGCACTTCAATAAGACCGAGGTTCACAAGGATAAGGAGGCCGATGGGGAACGCGGGGGCCTGCTCACGGCGGCGGATATGGCGGAGCTGGAGCGGATCATGCGGGCGGAGGTGATCGAGGGGGAAAGGCTGAAGGCTGAAGGCTCAAGGCTGAAATGAAAAAGAGGGGACGCGACTTCGCAGAAAAGTTTCGGCGGCGACTGCTGGCCTTGCAGCGACGGGCCTATGAGGCGGGGTTCGCCCGCGGACTGGAAACGCAGGCCAGCCATGACATGGGCCATGGTGAACACGCGATGACGATGGCCGAGGGGTGGCGGGAATATCTCAAAGGGAGGAAAGCGTGATGGACGCAACTTGTGAACGCTGCGGGGATGACTACACCGTCCGCGATGGATGCGACCCGACACCCCTCTGTGACGCTTGCGCGCATGACGTGTTTGACCGGGCCATTTTCCTGGAGGGTTGGCAGGCGGTGTATTTGCCCAATTGCAAAGAGCCTGATGTGCCGATTGCCATTTTCCAGTATGCCGACCAGGCGCACCGGTGGGCGGAAGAGAATTACCGCGGGCAAGGTTTCGTCACGCGCCAAGTGCCCAAAGGCGGAACGTTGCGATGGAAACCGCCGATTGTATGAAGAAGGGGAGGAAGGCGAAGAAAGGGAAGAAGGCAGCCCTCACCCCGGCCCTCTCCCCTCCGAGGGGAGAGGGAGCAGGTGGGGCAGCCTTTGTCAGGGCGGACCCGCCAAAGGGCGTTCCGATGTCGGAACTGGCGCCTGAGCAAAAGCGGATCTTCACGTTCCCGTCGGCGTTCGGGCGGCATGTGCTCAAATTGCCGCTCACGCCCAAGCAATGCGAGATTCTCGATGCCCACCGTCCCACGGACTCAAATTGCACCACGGTCTGTTGCAACGAAGCGGGCAAGACGACGATGATGATCACGACGCTGGTGCTCTGGCACACTTGCCTGTTCCCGCGCGTCGGGAATTCGGGGGCCATTCACACAAGCGGATCGTGGAACCAGATCACCGATCAATTGGTGCCGGCGCTCAAGATGCACTCGCTGAAGTTTCCCAAGTGGCGGTTTCTCGACCGGGAGATTCAGCGCGACGGGATTCCCAACTGGATGGCTTACTCGGTGCGCGATGAGAAATTGGGCGAGGGGTTTCATGGGTCGCCGGAGCATCCGCTGCTGGCCACGGTGGATGAGGCGAAGTCGGTTCGGGATCCGGTGTTCCGTACGATTGAGGAACGGTGCCGTCCGCAACGGTACGGACTATTCAGCTCTACGGCGTTTTCGACGGGGAAGTTTTACGAGTCGCACACGAGCGAGGCGGCTTTCTTCAAAGTGTTCAAAATGACGGTCGAGGATTGTCCGTGGATCTCCCGCGACAAAATGCAGCGGCTGATCGAGAAGGCGGGGGGCGGGGATTACGACAAGGGGCTCCAGGATCCTTGGATTCGCTCGGCGTTTTTTGCCGAGTTCATGCAGTTCGTTCAGGATTCGTTGCTGTCGTTGACCGATTATGAGGAGTGCCTGGCGGATGCGCCTCCGGCGCGCCCGGGGCCGCGTCATGTCCGGCTGGACTTCGCCGCGGGCGGGGATGAGAACGCCATCGGGGTCGCTCACGGGAACCGGGTCTGGCTGGATGACGCCTGGCGGGATACGAACACGATGAGCGCAGTCGGGCGGTTCCTCACCAGGCTGAATAAGCTCAAGGAAACGATTGGGCTCCGGCCGGAGGAGGTCGAGGGGGATGCCGATGGGCTCGGCGGGCCAATGGTGCAACGCATTCAGGAGGCGGGCTGGGACATTGTGCCGTTTCACGCGGGGGCGAGTGCCTTCGAACCGTCCAAATTCTTCAATCGGGCGTCGGAGGAGTGGTATCGCGGGTGCGAGAAGATCAAGCTGCGCCAGGTGTCGCTGCCGGATGACCCGGATACCAAGGCGCAACTGGTGGATCGGCGGCAGTTGTTTCATTCGTCGGGACTGATCAAGATCGAGAGCAAGAAGGAGCTTTTCGCCAGGCAATCCAAGGACGGCCGGCCGCAACGGTCGCCGGACCGCGCGGAGGTATTGCTGGGCGCCATGGCCCCGGCTGCCCGCACAGGCTCGCTCTCCCTGGGCACCGGACAGGGGGCCAAGGGGCCGTGGGATGATGACCCGGACATCGGGCCGAGCCGGCGTGATGATGAATTGCGCGTGCCGGAGGAGGTGCTGGCGGGGCTGGATGCGGGGGGATAGGGGCCGAAAGCGGGAAAGCGAGATTATGACTGCTGAGCAAATTAAATCGAAGATCGAGTTCGCTACCACTGAAACAGCGGACCGGATCGTGTGTATCACGGGCGGAATTCAATTCCGCGCGGGGATGACTTACAACGCCGGGCTGGAGGCGCAACACAGCCGAGCCTTGGAAGAAATCAAGGAGAGGTTGAAGGAGATCATCCTGCGGGAGCTTTACGAGGACCAGCGGCGGGAATTGTATGAAGCGGTCGATGGGCTCATTTATGGAGCACCCTTTGGGCGTTCGTTTACGGAGGCGGCGGACCGTTTAATGAAGGCGGCGCGATACCAGAGACCTGCGCCGGAAAAGACGAGCAGGATGGTGGCGTCCATTGACGAGCCGACCGTGACATATCCCAGAGATCGAGTGGTGGCGTGTCCGACTTGTGAGACTCGCGTGGTGGTCAGGGAAGTTAGGTGAATTTCGCAACGCAGTAAAAAGGGGCATGTCCATTTTTGCGGCCTCGTTCGAGGTGGGAAAAATGGACATGGGCGAGGATCGGGGGGCGGTCGGGGCGGGGGAATGAGCCGTTGACAGTTCCACGTGGAACAACGAGTGTCCAACCACATTGGACATTGTTTGTCTAATGGCTTCTCGCTTTTGCCTTCTTCGATTCATGACCGGGTGTTGCAGGCGCTTCAGGACCGTAGCGTGTGGGAGGAGCGTCAAAAGCTTTGGTACGCGCTCCGGCACGACGGCCTCCGGCGCCGCAATAAACCGTTCAAAGGAGCGGCGGACCTGCACTTGCCCATCGCCGATAATGCGGTCGAGAAGCTGAAGCCGTATTACATCAACTCGATTTTCTCCCGGCAGCAATTGGCCAGCTTCACGCCGCTCGGGGATGGGACTGGGGATGGGGTCTCGGGTCTGGGGTCTGGGGTCTCGGGCCAAGACGCCAGACCCAAGACCCCAGACGCCATCGGGGCGGATGCGAGCGCGGCGGCGGCGCAGTCGCTCGACTGGCGGATCCGTAACGAGACCAATTTCAAGCGGAAGGTGCATGCGCTGATCGATTCGATGCTGGTCTGCGGGCGCGGGATTCTGAAAGTGCGCTGGGATAAGAAGCGGGCGGGGGTGGTGTACGAGAATATTGACCCGCTCTATTTTATTGTTCCGCGGCGCACGGACGAGCTGGACGAAGCGGATTGGTGCGTGCATTGCAAACAGATGTCCGTCGCCGCTTACGAGCGGGATGGGCGTTACCTGGCGGATGAGGAGACGCTCAATCGGATTCGCGGCGGGGATGCGCAGTCGGATCGCGCGGGCAAGGAACAGGAGAAGGCGGCGCGGGAGGGGTTGACCTATTCGAACGATAAGGACGAAGTCGTGCTTTGGGAGTGTTTCGAACACGACGCGAAGGGTTGGACGGTGCGCACTTATAGCCCGGCGGCGCCGGAGTTGAAGCTGCGCGAGGATTTCAGGCTGGGGTACCGGATGCGCGGGGAGCCGATGTTGCCGTTTGTTTCCTGGCAGTTCGAGATCGGCGAGGATGGGTGGTACGCTCCGCGCGGGGTGGTCGAGAGGGTGGCGCCGTTCGAGACTTATGGGACGAAACTCTGGAATGCGAAGGCGGATTTCCTCGAGTATTGTTTCAAACCGCTCTTCACGCAGACGGCTGGGTCTCCGGAGATTCGCAACACGACGAACATCCGCCTGGCGCCGGGCGAAGTGATGCCGCCGGGGTTGACTCCCGTGACGATGCCGACGCCGCCGGTCGCGCTGGATGAGGAGATCAATAACACGCGGGCCATCGCCGAGGAGACGGTGCAACTGCCCGATTTCGGGGTGCAACGGGAGGGGGACGCGGGCGGCACCAACAAGCGCACGGCCACGGAGCTGGATTACATCGGGTCGTTTGCTTCGCAGGGGATCCAGTATCGCGGACAGATTTCCGGAATGTCGGAGGGCGAGACCTACCGCAAAACATGGGCGCTTTACGTGCAGTTCGGTGGTCAGGAGCAGGCTTATTTCGCGTCTCGCTCGCGCAAGGTGCTCCCGGTGCAGGCGCTCCATGATAATTACCTGATCGAACCGGATGGCACGCCGGACCAGTGGAACAAGACGCAGCGGGTGCAGCGCAGTATTGCGCGCTATCAGATGTTCCGCGGGCATCCCAATGTCAATCAGGAGGAGTTGGTCAAATCCATCCTGGAGGATGATGACCCGCGCCTGGTCAAGCGACTGTTCCTGACGACGGCGGCCAAGGCGGGCAATGAGTCCGAGGATGAGGCGGTGGAGATCATGCTCCTGATGAATGGGTGGCCAGCGGTCGTGAATCCCGAGGAGGATCATGCGCTGCGTATCAAGATTATCGCCGGCAAGATGGCCCAGCTTCAGCAGCACGGCGTGCCGGTGGATCCGGTGGCGCAACAGCGGCTGCAGCAGCACCTGGTGCAACACTTGATGTTCCTCAAGAAGCAGAATCCGGTGTTGGCGCGGCAGATCGAGGCGGCCATTCACGCGCTGGATGGTGGGGCGGGGGCTGGGAGTAATCCGCAATCCGCAATCCGCAATCCGCAATTAGAACTTTCTCCCGGTGTGGCGCCGGGAGCCATAGCCGGGCGCGGGGGTGCTTCTGGGTTTGGCGCTCCCGCGCCTGAGTTGGGCGGACCGCCGGCGGAAGGGATGGCGGTATGATTCGTGAGTGGGTAAGCCGGTGGGTCGGTAAGCGGGCGGGGAGTCCTGTCCCACTCACCGGCTCACCCACTCACCCACTCACGGTCTTCTTCCCCGTCGTCATCGCAGGGGAGCCGCCGGAGTGGACCCCGGGGGACCGGGCGGCGTTGGCGGCTTACTTCCGATCTCCGTCCGGGGAGAAGCTCATCGAGCTGATTCGCTTTTACGAGCAGGGGATGAACCGGCAGGCGTGCCTGGCCGCCGGCACCCAAACCGATCGGGCCTGCGGACGGGCCGCGGGATTCCACGATTGCGGGGAGTGGCTCATGAAACTTTCGGCGACCGTCACGCCGCAAACTGACGAGAACAGCGAGGACCGCTTTGGAGCGCGCGACCTGGCTGAACGACACGCTCCGTAAACCACAATACCAGAACTCGCGGAATTGGACCAAGCTGCCGAGGCGAATGACCCCCGGGTGGCCGACATCATGGCTGATATGGAGGCGGAGGATTCCGCTTCGCAGGCCAGGGGCGGCGATGGGCGGTTCTTAAGCGCGCACAATCAGAGCCGCCGCGCCGGCCAGCCAGAGGCAGCCCAGTCCAATCCCAAGGGCGAGGCGACGTCAACGAAACCAGCGGCGGAGACAGCTCCCAAGCCGGCCGGTTCTGACGGCAAAACTTCCACTGATCAAACGGAGAGCGGAGAGCGGAGAGCGGAGAGCGAGAAGAAGACCGAAAGCGAGAAAGCGGCAAAGCGGGAAGGCGAGCAGGAGAACGCCAACGGCAATGGTTCCAAGTTCGCCAAAAACCAGCAGCGAATCGCAAAGACCTGGCAGCAGATCAATGAGGAGAAGCTGGCGGTCGAGGCAGAGAAGGCCAAACTGGCGGGGGAACGGGCCGAGTGGGAGGCGCAACGGGCGGCAGCCACTCGGACAACTCGGAACCCGGAACCCGGAACCCGGAACGGTTCGGCCGGCGCCGGCGGATTCACGGCGGAGCAGTACGCGCGGGCGGCGGAGCAGTTCGAGGCACAGGGCAAGTTCGACCTGGCGGACGCGGCGCGGGAACAGGCGGAGAAGCTCCGGACGGCCGCACCCCTCACCCCGGCCCTCTCCCCTCGGAGGGGCGAGGGAGGAGAATTCGCCGCGCGTCAAAAGGAGTCCTGGGAAAAGGCCAAGACGGAATTCCCGGAGATCCTCGACACGCGCTCGCCGGTCAACAAGGGCCTGATGGAGTTCATCAAGGCGCATCCGCAGGTGCTTCAATATGATCAGGGGCCTTATATCGCGGCGGATTATGTCCGGGCGAAGATGGCCGCGGCTCGGGTGGAGGGGTTGTCGAAGGAAGCGGCACAGGTGCCGGAGTTGAAGAAGCAGGTGGAGTCGTTGACGGCAAAAATCAATGAGCTGGAAAAACTGACCAGTTTGCCGGACGGGGGCGGGCCAACATCGCGCAGTGGCGAGTCTGCGAAGGGTTTCGCGGAGAAGACCTCGGCGCAGATGGAGGCGGAACTCGAACGGGAATTGGCCGGGCAATTTTAGCTAGGAGCAATAAAGCCGTATGGCAATGACCACTTTAGCAAACCCGGCCTCTGTCGCGGACCGGTTACTGACATTCTTTTCCAAGCGACTGCTCGAAGTGCAAATGGACAAACTGGTATTGGACCAGTTCGCCATTCAGGAGGATTTGCCGGCCAATGCCTCGGCGCGGACGATGCGCTTTTTCAAGCCGGAGAAGGCCAGCTCCTCGCTGTATTCATCGCCGACGGCGACGAACATCGTCACGGCGCTGACGGAGGGCGTGGCGATCAGCACGTTCAGGGAGAACGATTGGACGAAGGTGGATGTCACGCTCAAACAGTATGGAGCGGCGACCAAGATCAGTGACATCGTGTCGATGATCGACGCGTACAAGCCGCTCAAGCAGAACATTGAGCTAATGGGGCGCGATGCGGCGTTGCACACGGATACGCTGATCCGCAATGCGCTGGTGGGCTCCACGCATCCGGACGGGGCGACCACGCCCTTGACCCACACGTCGAACACGAGCGGCGCCGAAATCTTCCAGGCGGCCAACGGGACGCTGGTGCCGCCGGGCACATCGAGCACGTTGTTTACCACGATGAAGGCAGGCACGCAGGCGGACCTCATCATCACGCGGTTAAAAGTGTTGGCGGCGCTCACGCGGTTGCGCGTGAACAAGGCGCCGACGCTCAAGGGGGATCGGTATGTATGCCTCATCCCGCCGCAGGCGATGCACGACCTGGTGCGTGACACAGCTTACCAGCAGGCCTTCCAGGGGCGCGGCAATGAAGGGGTGTTCAAGGGGTTCCTGGGCGAGATCGACGGGATCAGTTTTGTGCTCAACACGAATCCTTTCATCGAGGATGAAACTTACGGGACGTTCAGCCAGACGGACACGAGCACGGTCGGGTTGATCTACTCGGTGTTGTTCCTCGGGGCGGGGGCTTATGGCGTGCCGAAACTGGCGGGGACGACCAGTCCGTTGCGGCCGAAATTCTTCATCAACGATAAGCCGGACAAGTCGGACCCGTTGAACCAATTCGTGATCGCAGGGTGGAAAGCCTACTACATGGCGATAGGCCTGGATGCGGCCAACATCGTCAACCTGCGGGTGAAATCGACCTTCGCGTAAACAGCGCGGAGACAAAAGAGGGTTCGTAGTGACCCCGGGGGCACAGCGGCTCCCGGGGCACTCTTCGGGGCGGGGATGGGACGGATGGGATGAATGGGACGGATGGGACTTATGGCGTGGGCAACTGACAACTGACAACGGACAACTGACAATGAACAATTCTGAAATTTGTGTGCCGGCGGCAGCGGTGGCCGAGGGTGGCGAGGACGGGGCGCAGACCATGCCGGAGCCAGGTGACGAGATCGAGGTCACGCTCAAGGGCAAGGTGTCGCGCGCGGAGGGCGGCAATCTCTACTTCACGCCGGAGTCGGTCAATGGCCAGCCCATGGCGGGCGCGGACGCACCGGCGGGCGATGGGATGGATGACGAGGCTTCCATGGATTCGGCGGTCGATGGGATGCAAAAGGAGCAGGAGTTCGCATGACCGCTTCGTCGCAGGGCTACATCCAGAAGCTTTGCCTGTGCTCGGGCGGCAGCTTCCGGCTGAAGTCGATCATGGGCTATCACAAGGGAGCAGCGCAGGCCTATCTCCAGATTCATCAAGCCTCGACGGAACCCGCCGATCAGGCGGTGCCGTGGCATGTCCAGGCGTTGTTTGCAGAAGACAATTTCTTTATCTCGCTGCCGCCGGATGGGTTGGATCTGGGGAATGCCTTCATCGTGGTGAGCACGACGGCCGCGACTTACACGGCGGGCGCAGCGGACATCATTTGCACGGTGACTGGGAGTTGAGTCATGAAGACACTTATCCACAGGATGGGATGGATGCGACTCATGGGAGCGATGGGAGCGATGGCATGGTTGGGGCTGTGCGCGTTCACGTTGTTCGGGCAGGGCATCAATACGAGGCCGGGCACGGGCACGGGGGGCGGCGGGACTAACTCGACTCTGGCCGTCGCGGTCAATGGCACAGTGATTTCGGGAGTGGCCACGCAGGTCAATCTGGTGGGCGGTACTAACACTGTTCTGACCCCGACGAATAGCAGCGGCAAGGTAAGCATCGGGGTGCATTCGAGCGGCGGGGGGGGCAGCAGCGCCGGACTGACCAACAAGGTGAATAACCTCAACGGCGCGGCAACCAATCTCTCGATGTGGGGTACGTTGCTGGGGGACCCAACGTTCGACGGAACGGTCACTCTGGATAATGTCGTCATTCTGTCAGGGGAAACGCGCCTTCCGACGGCCGCGCCGTCAAAACTTCTGCGCGTCGATAGTGCTGGCATTGTCACTGATGCCGTCGTGGGCAACGGGCTGTCTTTTGACGGCGCGACCGTCGTGCTGGCCGGTTCTGCCACCAACGGGCTGAACAATGGCAAGGCGGATAAGCTTAACGGGTCGGTGACCAACCTGACGGCCTACGCCGGAGCCAAGCCGGGCGCGACCATCGTCCCGGCGCCGGGCAGCGCCACCAATCGCTGGCAGGTGCTCGATACCAACGGCGTTCCCTCGCTCTACCAGGACTCAAACAACGTGTTGACCGCGTCCTCGGCGAGTATCGGGGCGGGTTCTGGCCTCGCCGCCGTGACCCGCTGGTATTCGACCAACGGCAGCAACTACGTCGAGCACAATGGCGGCCAGAATATCCTGACGAATTCGGTGATCCTGGAGGAGACCAACGCAACGGCCGGCGTGCGGGTATTGCAACCGGCTGGGATTGGAACCAATCAGGCGCACGCGGTCGCGCTCCTGCCGGGGCAGGTGGTGACTTTCAGCGGCACGGCTTACGTCGCCAGCAATTTTCCGGGCCTGGATGGCTTTGCCGCCCTGACACTGCCCGGCGCCGGCCCGGTCCTCTACGGCGGTGATTGGATCATCAACGAGCAGTTCCTCGGCGACTGTGTTGGCCAGGCGGCGGGGACCCTTGGTTCAGGACCATGGAAGACCCAAAACAGCGGCACCGTCCCGGTGCCCATCGCGGCCATCATAGGAGATCCCAACTGGACGGGCTACCTGACTCAGATGACGACCCAAACCACATCCGGCGCGTCGGCATACATGGGTGTGACCTCTGGCGGCACGAACATGTGCATGACCAACGGCGCGGGTTGGGTGATCGCCCGCATCCGCATTGGCCTGACCAATTCCTCCGGGGACGTGAGCACGATGCGCGTGGGCCTTGGCCGCGTTAATCACGCCGCTGAGATGAACACGGGGGCCGTGATCATGAGCAACACCAACGTCAACACAAACACGTTGGTCTGCGTAACTGCCATCAATGGCACCAGCACCTTCACCTATACCAGTTACGTCTGGACGCCGATGAAATGGTTCAACGTAGGCATCTATTTCGACACCACCGGAACCAACGCGGTCTTTTACGCCGGAACCAATGCTTCGAGCATGACCGCCATCGCAACGAATATTACCAACCTGCCGGGCACTGCCAGCGTCAACCCGTGGATTAACACCTGGCGCATCGCGGCCAGCAGCGGACTGACCCCGATGACCAACTACTGTGATTACTACAAAATGTGGGCGCGCAGCGACGCGCCCTGACCCGATGAAAACGCTTTTGCTCGCACTCTTCTTGTCAATGGCCTGCGCGGATGGGGCCGTGTTAGTGAGCGGGCGCCAGACGCTGGCGGGCAAGCAGACGATAAGCCCGATGGTCGTGCCGGTGGTGCCATGCCTATTGATTGGAGACCTGCACTACTCGTCGGGCTTTCCATCCAATACCACGACGGTCACGATCAGTTCCAATGGCCCGACGCTGACGTTGCAACTGGATTTTGCGGACCTGATCACCGCGGTTGAAACTACCTACACCATTTATTTCTCGGTCGAAGGGGCGGGGGGAATGCTGGTTACAAACTGGATTGCGCAGCTATTTCCGCGCTGGGCAGATTCGGCTAATACGTTGGACAGCCAATTCTACGGCTACTCGACTGGCTACCTAACGGGCACGTCTATCTTCTTACTAGAGAACGGCTTTGTTGGGGCACACGATCCAAACGGTGATGAAGTGGTCTATCCTGATACAACCTCCAGCCCCATCGTGACTCCGGTCACGAAGATCTGGGTGTTGATTAACCTCAGCGTGCTCGAACCCAATGATCCTTTCGGAGTGTATTATCTGCGTTTGGATTGGAACAACCCGCCGTGACGACCAAAGCAGAAAGCAGAAAGCTGAAACAAGACAGGGGCGTCGTTCCCCTCTATCTGCTTTCGGCTTTGTTGCTCGTCTTCAGCCTTCAGCCTTCAGCTTTCTCCCAATCCGTCAAATGCGCGTGGGACATCTGCGAGCAGACCAACGTCTCTGGTTACAAGGTTCTCTCCGGTCCCGCCTCTGGAATCTATACCCGCACCAACGCAATCGACGGCCGTTTGAATAATACCGCCCTCGTCACCAACCTGCCGGCGGGAGCAACGTTCCTGGCGGTGGTGGCGGTTCTCGATGGCGGGTTGGAGAGCGACCTGTCCAACGAGGTCGCTTGGACGAACAAGGCTTTTGCCCCGCGTAACTTCAGGCTGTCGGCCACGATGCAGGCCAGCCGGAGCGCGGGCGGGCCGTGGACCAACCTGGCCACGCTGGACCTGCCGCTGCCGCCCTTGGCGGGGGCGCAATTCTACCGCAGTAAACTTGTGTTGGAGCCGTCACCTTAACCGAAAGGAAACCTATGACATTGTCCGTTCTTTTTTGGGTCCTCTACATCGTCTCGCTGGTGTTCGGCGGGTGGGCTTACTGGCCAGCATCGGGCGGCAATATGCGGCCGTTGGGCGGCACGCTCTTGATCTTCATCCTGATCGGAATCCTGGGCTGGCAGGTCTTTGGCGCGGCGATTCACCGATGAAGACCACAGACGAGAAAAGGGGAAAAGGGGAAAAGGAGCACGGGAGAGCTACTCAGGAGATCTCCCGCGCCCCTTTTCCCCTCTGCTCCTTTTCACCTCTGCTCCTTTTCCCATTGGCGCTGCTGGCCGGCTGCGTCCACTACGATCACGACCACTTTAACCCGGCGGGCAAGCGGGATGAGCACACGGGCTTTACTGGCTTCCTCTACGTGGGGAGCGCCGGCAAGATTCGCTCGGAGGTCAAGGACACCGGGACCAATCATTCGCGGCTCATCACGGTGGGGACCATCCAGGGCCAGGGCGACACGCAATTCATCCAGGCGATTGCGGCGGGGGCCGCCGAGGGCGCCTTGCGCGGGGCGGCGGCCGCCACAGGCAAACCATGAACGCGCCGACACATACAGGCTTGGGCGTGGATCGGGCCGGCGGGCCGGTCATTGACCCGACGGCCAATGTCATCGCGCTGACGGAGGCGGCCAACAAACGGCAGGACGATCTGCGGGCGGCGGCGGACACTCTGGCGCAGGAGAGGCACCGGGCGCTCAATGAAGTCCTGAAGCTGCAGGCCCATCACAGCCGGGAATTAGCGGAAGTGCGCGTGGCTCATGCCCGGGAGTTGAACGCGTTGGAATCAAACCGGCTCAACGCGATCCGGCAGGTGGACGTGACGGCCGTCCAGACGGAGGCCCAGCGGGCGCTTAACTCCATCCAAACGCTGGCCGTGCAGACGGCGACCAACGCGGAGACGCTGCGCACGGCGCTCGTCAATACCGCACAGACCATTGCGGCTTCCACGGCCAGCACGGTCGCCGGGCTCTCCGATCGGATCGCGGCGCTGGAACGCTCGACTTACGAGGGGCTCGGCAAGCAGCGCATGGCCGACCCGTTGCTGTCGGAAATGATGGCGGAACTCAAAGGCTTGCGGGATTCGCGGGCTGGCTCAAGCGGCAAGACCCAGGCTTTTAATGATAGCTGGCTGTATCTGCTGGGCGCCGCGTCCCTCGTTTCAACCACGATGTCCATTGTGGCAGCCGTGATCGCGTTCCTGCACAGGTGATATGACCAACCTCTTTGCCATTATCGTCCTGACCCTGGCGACGAACGTTTCCAGTGTGGAGATCCAGGAAGGGTCTTGGGTCTCGGGTCCGGGGTCTGGGCAGACCCCAGACGCCAGAGCCTATCCGCCAGACCCCCGGCGGTTGGTGCGTGAGGAAACGACGGTGATCATCGAGACGGCCAGTGTCGCCTTCGAATACGAGGGGCGCCCCTACACGTTGCCGTTCCATAACCGGACGGTCTCGCGGACCGTGCGGCGCTTCCGGCCAAAACTGGTCGAGGAGGAAGTTAAATGATTTTTGTCTGCCCGGCTCGGCACTTGGAACGTGTCACGAAGTCCATGGCTGGGCTAGGTCCACCAACCATAACCAGTTGGGCAGACATCACCTATCTATGAGCAACGAGCATCATCATCACGATCATGACCAACCGGCCGGGCCGCCCGCGGCGCCGGCGCATCAGCCGGACGCGCCATGGGCGCCGCCGCCTTCGCTGGGGGCGTTGACGGAGGCGATCCACTTCCTGGCTTGCGAGATTCGCGAGGCGGGGGGCGGGAGCACTGCCGAGGAAGCTATTTCCCTCCTGACCCGCGAGCTGCGCGAGGATCGGGAGCAAAGG
>Ga0207711_10002102_pt1 | contig 17991 bp, 14 predicted proteins | sample KBSS34metaG_FD_184401 | JGI IMG/M metagenome (GOLD analysis project Ga0207711, IMG submission 184401) | Switchgrass rhizosphere microbial communities from Kellogg Biological Station, Michigan, USA - KBS S3-4 metaG (SPAdes) (version 2) | ecosystem: Host-associated > Plants > Roots > Rhizosphere...
GGTTCCCCGAGAGCAAGGCAGGACGGCTTTGCGGTCGGGGTGGATCACATGAGCGCGGCGGGTCCTTCGTTCGTGAGGGGTCGAGGCGAAAGGATAGGGAGCGGCGGGGCGGGGTTCAAGCCGTCGCCTCCCGATGGCCGTCCCGGGGGCTGCGGCCGGGATGACGAGGTCATTGCAGCGTCGCCAGCGATCCTGCGACCGGGTGGAACTTGACTCTCCCCCTCAGGAGTTACAGAACAAAAGTGGAACGAAAGGAGTCTCTTACCGATGGTCGATCCTCGCACAGCAGGGCGTTTCGCCGCCGTGCGGGCGAAGGTCGCCGCCCTGGAGAGCGGCGGGCGGCCGGATTGCGGACGGCTGAGGTTTGGCGCGGCGGGCGTGGACGCGGCCCTGGGCGGCGGCCTGCCGCTTGGCCGCTGGCACGAGATCGGCGGGGTCGGGATGGAGACCGAGACCGGGGCGGCGCCGGCGGCCTTCACCGCCCTGCTGGCCGCGCCCCTGGCCCGTCGCGGCTGGGCGGTCTGGGTGCTCAGACGCGACGACCTCTGGGCCCCGGGGCTGGAGGGGCTGGGATTTCCGCCGGAGCGGCTGATCCAGATCTGCGCCCGCGACGAGGCCGAGGCGCTGGGGGTGATGGAGGACGCCCTGGGCGCCGAGGGGGTGAGCGCGGTGATCGGCGAGGTCGAAGCCGTCGACCTGACGGCCGGGCGCAGGCTGCAGCTGGTCTGCGAGAAGCGCGGGAGCACCGGCTTCGTCATCCGCCGCCGGCCGTTCGGCGGCTTGTCGAAAGGGGCCGGGCGCGAGGCTGCCGGCTCGGCCGCCGCCACCCGCTGGCGCGTGGCCTCGGCGCCCTCCGAGCCGCCGGCGGGAGAATTCGGCCTGGGCCCGCCGCGCTTTCAAGCCACCCTCGAACGCTGCCGGGGCGGACGTCCCGGCGCCTGGCTCTTCGAAGCGAAGAGCGCTTTTTCCCAAGCCGAGGAGGCCTGGAATGGGACGCATCCTCTGCGCCTGGTCGCCGACCTGGGCGATCGCCAACTGGCGCCGCCGGCATCCGTCCGACGGGTCGCCTGAACAACCCCATGCGTGTCATCCCGGTTTTTCGCGCAGCGAAAAGACCGGGACCCATGAACACGGCGCTGCAGAAAGGAATGCGGGGTCGTCGAGCAAAGTCCCCTTCTCCGGTGTTCATGGGTCCCGGTCTTCGCTTCGCGAAACCGGGATGACAGTCGAGGATGGGGCGGGGAAGGATCTTACCCCGCCCCCCTTCGCCCTGCTGGAGACCACCCGCGGGACCCGGCGGCTGGCCGCGGTCAGCCTGGAGGCCGCGCGGTTGCGGCTCTACCCCGGGCAGAAGGCGACCGACGCCTTCGCCCTGGTCCCCGATCTGGCCACCGCCGAGCATGAGCCCGCGGCCGATGCGGCGGCGCTGGCCGCGCTCGCCGGCTGGTGCGTGCGCTTCTCGCCGGCGGTGGCGATCGACCCGCCGGACGGCCTCTTCCTCGACGTCACGGGCGTCGCCCACCTGTGGGGCGGCGAGGCGCAGATGCTGGCCGACTTCCGCACCCGGCTGGCGAGGGACGGCCTGCCATTCCGCCTGGCGCTGGCCGACACCCCCGGCGCGGCCTGGGCGCTGGCCCACTTCGGCCCGGAGGGAGGCGGCGCCGGGACCATCGCCCCGCCTGGCGGCCAGGCGGAGCTGCTGGGGCCCCTGCCGCCGGCGGCGCTGCGGCTCGACGCCGAGACCGCCGCCCAGATCGAGCGGCTGGGCTTGCGGCGCATCGCCCAGCTCGCCGCCCTGCCCCGCGCCCCGCTCGGCCGGCGGTTCGGGGCGCTGACCTTGACCCGGCTCGACCAGGCGCTGGGTCGCGCGGCCGAGGCGCTGAGCTTCCGCCGCCCGCCGACGCCCTGGTTCGCCAGGCTGGCCTTCGCCGAGCCGATCAGCGCGCCCGAGGACATGGCGCGCGTCGCCTGCGACATCTCGGCCAAGCTGTGCGCCCAGCTGGAGGCCAAGGACCAGGGCGCCCGGCGCTTCGAGCTCGCCTACCACCGGCTCGACGGCAGGACGCTCAGCGTGACCGTCGGCCTGTCGCTGGCGGGGCGCGATCCCGTCCGGCTGGGCAGGCTGTTCACCCCCAAGCTCGACGTGCTCGACCCCGGCTTCGGGATCGAGGTGGTCACCCTCACGGCCCATGAGGTCGAGCCGATCGCCGGGCGGCAGGTCCGCCTCGACGCCAACGATCAGATAACGGACGAATCCCTGGCCCCCCTGGTCGACCGGCTGACCAACCGGCTGGGCGAGGGCCGCGTCTGGCGCGCGGAGGCCGCCGAAAGCCATGTGCCCGAGCTGGCGGTCGCCCGCGGTCATCCGCTGGCGAAGGGGGCGCTGGCGAAGGGGGCGCTGGCGAAGGGGGCGCTGGCGCAACGCCAGCCCGGCTGGGCGCCGGAAACCCCGCGGCCGGTGCGCCTGTTCCGCCGGCCGGAGCCGGTGGACGGGGTGATCGCGCTGACCCCCGACGATCCGCCCAGCCAGTTCCGCTGGCGCGGCCAGGTCCATCGCGTCCGCCGCGCCGAAGGGCCCGAACGCATCGGCGAGGAATGGTGGAAGGCCGACATCGACGCCGCCTCGGTCGCCCATGTCCGCGACTACTATCGGGTGGAGGACCAGGAGGGCGCGCGCTTCTGGCTGTTCCGCGCGGGCCTCTACGCAGCCGGCCAGCCGGCGACCTGGTGGCTGCATGGAGTGTTCGGATGAGCCCTCTCCGCTTCACGCATCCCTCCCTGGGGAGGGAGGAATGACCCGCTACGCCGAGCTGCAGGCGACCAGCAACTTCTCCTTCCTCGAGGGCGCCTCGCACCCGGGCGAGCTGGTGCTGGGGGCCGAGGCCTTGGGACTGGAGGCCGTGGGGATCTGCGATCGCAACTCCCTGGCCGGGGTGGTGCGGGCCTGGAGCGAGGCGCAGAAGCGGCGCGAGGCGGGATCGAGGATCCGCGCCCTCACCGGCTGCCGGCTGGAGTTCGCCGACGCAACGCCCAGCCTGCTGGTCTATCCGTCCGACCGCGAGGCCTACGCCCGCCTCACCCGGCTGCTGACGATCGGCCAGCGACGGGCGAAGAAGGGCGGCTGCGAGCTGCATCTGGCCGACTTCCTGGAGCATGCCCAGGGCCAGCTCTGCCTGGCGGTCCCGCCCGATCGGCTGGACGAGCGGTTCGCGGCCGACCTTGGGCGGCTGGCGGGCGAGCTTGGCGGAAACCTCTGGCTGGCCGCGGCCCGCCGCTACGGCGCGCGCGACCTGGCGAGGTTGTCGCGGCTGGCGGCCCTGGCTCAGGCGAGCGGGGCTGCGATGGTGGCTGTGGGCGAGGTGCTCTACCACGGGCCCGAGCGGCGGCCGCTGCAGGACGTGCTGACCTGCATCCGCGAGAATTGCACCATCCACGAGGCCGGCCTGCGCCTCGCCGCCAACGCCGAGCGCCATCTGAAGAGCGCCGACGAGATGGCCCGGCTGTTCGCCCGTTTCCCCGGCGCGGTCGAGCGCAGCGTCGAGATCGCCGAACGCATCGGCTTCGACCTTTCCCAGCTGCGCTACGAATATCCCGACGAGCCGGTCCCACCCGGCAAGACGGCGATCCAGCACCTGCACGACCTGACCTGGGCGGGCGCGGCCTGGCGTTTTCCCACGGGCGTGCCCGAGCGCGAGGCGAAGACCATCGCCCATGAGCTCGAGCTGATCGAGAAGCTCGACTTCCCCAACTATTTCCTGACCGTCCACGACGTGGTGCGCTGGGCGCGCGAGCAGCGGATCCTCTGCCAGGGCCGCGGCTCGGCGGCCAATTCGCTGGTCTGCTTCTGCCTGGGGATCACTGCGGTCGATCCGACCAAGCCCGGCCAGGACCTGCTGTTCTCCCGCTTCATCTCCGAGAAGCGCGGCGAGCCGCCAGACATCGACGTCGACTTCGAGCATGAGCGGCGCGAGGAGGTGATGCAGTACATCTACCGCCGCTACAGCCGTGACCGCGCCGCCATCGTCGCCACCGTCATCCACTACCGCCCTCGCATGGCGATCCGCCAGGTCGGCAAGGCGCTGGGGCTGACCGAGGACATCACGGCCGCGCTCGCCGGCACGGTCTGGGGCTCCTATGGCGACGGCGTGCCGGACGAGCACATCCGCCAGGCCGGCCTCGACCCCGACGCGCCGGAGATCCGCCGCGCCACCGCCCTGGCCCAGCAGCTGCTGGGCTTTCCGCGCCACCTGTCGCAGCACGTCGGCGGCTTCGTACTGACCAAGCGGCGGCTCGACGAGACCGTGCCGATCGGCAACGCCGCCATGGCCGACCGCACCTTCATCGAGTGGGACAAGGACGACATCGACGCGCTCGGCCTGATGAAGGTCGACGTGCTGGCGCTGGGCATGCTGACGGCGTTGCGCAAGAGCCTGGACATGCTGGGGATCGCCGACCTCGCCGACATCCCGCAGGAGGAGCCGGGGGTCTACGAGATGCTCGGCAAGGCGGACTCAGTGGGCGTCTTCCAGGTCGAGAGCCGGGCGCAGATGTCGATGCTGCCGCGGATGAAGCCGAAGGTCTTCTACGACCTGGTGATCGAGGTGGCGATCGTCCGCCCAGGTCCGATCCAGGGCGACATGGTCCACCCCTATCTGCGCCGGCGGGAGGGCAAGGAGCCGGTCGACTACCCCGCCCCCCACCCCGACCACGGGCCGGCGAACGAGCTGCATTCGGTGCTGGGCAAGACCCTGGGCGTGCCGCTGTTCCAGGAGCAGGCCATGCGGCTGGCGATCGAGGCGGCCAAGTTCACCGACAGCGAGGCCGACGGCCTGCGCCGCTCGATGGCCACCTTTCGCCACTACGGCAACGTCGGCGACTATGGGGTGAAGTTCGTCGAGGGCATGGTCGCCCGCGGCTACGACCCGGTCTTCGCCCAGCGCTGCTTCCAGCAGATCGAGGGCTTCGGCTCCTACGGCTTTCCAGAGAGCCACGCGATCAGCTTCGCCCTGCTGGTCTGGGCCTCGGCCTGGGTGAAGTGGGCCAGGCCCGACGTCTTCTGCTGCGCCCTGCTCAACAGCCAGCCGATGGGCTTCTACCAGCCGGCCCAGCTGGTCCGCGACGCCCGCGAACACGGGGTGGAGGTGCGCGCGCTGGACGTGATGTTCTCGGACTGGGATTGCACGTTGGAGCAAGATCCCCCTTGGGGGGAGGTGGCGCAACGCGCCGGAGGGGGCTTCCACTCAGACCTCGGTGAGATCCGCCCTGAACCAGTTTCTGAGTGGAAGCCCCCTCAGTCGGCTTCGCCGACAGCTCCCCCAAAAGGGGAGCAGCTGGTCCTCCGCCCCCTCCGCCTTGGCCTGCGCCAGATCAGCGGCCTGAAGGAGGCCGAAGCACGGAAGATCGAGGACGCCCGCCGCTACGGCGCGCGGACCTTCGAGGACTTCGCCCTGCGCTCGGGCGTGGCCCGCCGCACCCTCGAGCTGCTGGCCGAGGCCGACGCCTTCCGCGCGCTCGGCCTCGACCGCCGGCAGGCGCTGTGGGCGGTGAAGGGGCTGACCGGCGAGATCGGGGCGCAGGCCGACGCGCCGCTGCTGGCCCGCGGCCGGCCCAGCGAGGCGCAGGTCGAGCTGCCCTTCATGAGCGCCGCCCAGCACGTGGCCGAGGACTACCGGACCACCCACCTGTCGCTGAAGGCCCATCCTGTCGGCTTCTTCCGCGCCGAGCTGGACGCGCTGCGGGCCATCCCCGCCGCCGGACTGAAGACCTTGCACAATGGCCGCAGGGTCTGCGTCGGCGGCCTGGTGCTGGTGCGCCAGCGGCCCGGCACCGCCAAGGGAGTGGTCTTCCTGACGCTGGAGGACGAGACGGGAATCGCCAACATCGTCGTCTGGCGCGACGCCTTCGAGGCCAACCGCCGGCTGGTGATGGGCGCGGCCTTCCTGCTGGTGCACGGCCGGCTGCAGCGCGAGGGCGAGGTCATCCACCTGGTGGCGGAAAAATTCACCGACCTGTCGCACCGGCTGTCGGAAATGCGCGAGGCCGAACGTCCTTCGCCAGATCGTCCCGCCTCGGAAGGCCGCCCGTCAGAGGTGCGTTCCAAGGTTGCCGGCCGGCTGATCCGCAGCCGCGATTTCCATTGAAGGCGTCGTCTCGGTCAGGTTCCATCAGCGCAGGAGAGAGCCCATGGCGCAACCGGTCCAGCTTCTCGTCGGCACCCGCAAGGGCGCCTGGATCTACCGCAGCGACGCGGCCCGCCAGGCCTGGCAGGTCGAGGGCCCGCTGTTCCTCGGCCATATCATCCATCACTTCGTCGCCGACCCGCGCACGCCGGGCGTGCTGCTGATCGCCGCCTCCACCGGCCACCTGGGGCCGACGATCTATCGCTCGGAAGATGGCGGGAAGACCTGGGTCGAGGCGCAGCGGCCGCCGGCCTTCCCCAAGGCCGCCGATCCGGCGAGCGCCCGGGCGGTGCACCACACCTTCTGGCTGGAGCCGGGCCATGCCTCCGAGCCCGGCGTCTGGTGGGCCGGGACCTCCCCGCCAGCCCTGTTCGAAAGCCGCGACGGCGGGCTGAGCTGGGCGAGCGTCGAGGGCTTCAACGACAATCCGATGTACCCGGCCTGGTGCCCGCCCGAGGCCGGCACGCCGGACGGGGCGCTGCTGAACCAGATCAAGATCGATCCGCGCGACCCCGCGCACATGTACATCGCCACCTCGACCGGCGGGGTTTTCGAGAGCACCGACCGGGCGAAGAGCTGGCGGCCGCTGAACCAGAACGTCGAGGCCAACTTCCTGCCCGACCCCTATCCGGAGTTCGGCCAGGACGCCCACTACATCGCGCTGTCGCCGACCAACCCCGACCGGATCTGGCAACAGAACCATTGCGGCGTCTACCGGCTGGACCGGCCGGGCGAGCGCTGGGCGCGGATTGGCAAGGCCATGCCGCCGGAGATCGGCGACATCGGCTTCACCGTCGTCGCCCACCCCGCCAGCGACCAGACCGCCTGGGTGTTTCCGATGGACGGAACGGAGGTCTGGCCGCGGGTCAGCCCGGGCGGCAAGCCGGCGGTCTATCGCACCCGCGACGGCGGGGCGAGCTGGGAGCGGCAGGACCGCGGCTTCCCGGCCGAACAGGGCTGGTTCACCGTCAAGCGCCAGGCCTTCTGCGCCGATGCCGGCGCCCCGGCCGGCCTCTATCTCGGCACGACTGGCGGCGAGCTGTGGACCAGCGGCGACGAGGGCGACAGCTGGCGACAGATCGCCGCCCACCTGCCGGAGATCTACGCCGTGGTCGCGACGCCGCTCACATGATCTCGGTGCTGATCCCCTCGCAGCTGACGTCCTACACCGACGGGGCAAGCCGGGTGCAGGCCGATGGTGCGACCGTCGAGGCGGCGCTGGACGACCTCGACCGGCGGTTTCCAGGACTGAAGTTCCGGGTGATCGACGAACAGGACCGCATCCGCCGCCACATGCGGATCTTCATCGGCATGGAGGAGGCCAGGGACCTGCGCCGGACGCTGCAGGCGGGCGACGAGCTGATGATCTTCGGCGCGCTGAGCGGAGGGTAGGTCCTTATTTTGAGGACCACGGACGTTCGTGCGGTTCGTGGACAAACAAAAAGGCGCCCGCCACAAGGGCGAGCGCCTCTCCGGGCCAAACTGTGGTCCGGCTCAGACGAAGCTGAGCACCCGGGCTTCCTTCACATGCGGCAGGTGCTGGAGCTTTTCCAGCAGGTCCGCCGTCGGCTCCTGGTCGACGCCGACCAGGGCGATGGCGTCCTCGCCGGCCGAGACGCGGCCGAGGTTGAACGTGGCGATGTTGACGCCGGCGTCGGCCAGCAGGGCGCCCAGCGCGCCGATGAAGCCCGGCTTGTCGAGGTTGTTGACGTAGAGCATCCGCGGGCCGAACGGGGCGTCGAGGTCCATGCCCTTGACCTCGATCACCCGCGGCGCGCCGGCCAGCACCGAGCCGGCGAAGGAGCGCTTGCCCTTCTCGGTGGTGATGGTGATGCGGATCAGGCTCTCATAGATCGGCGAGTCGTCCTGGCGGGATTCCGAAACCGTAATGCCGCGTTCCTTCGCGACCGCCGGGGCCGAGACCATGTTGATCTCCGCCAGCATCGGCCGCATCACCCCGGCCAGCGCCGCCGCGGTCAGCGGCCGGGCGTTGAGCCGGGCGACCTCGCCCTCGTAGGCGATGTCGATGGCCTTGATGCCGAAGTCGACCATCTGTCCGGCGAAGGCGCCCAGCTTGTCGGCGAGCGCCACATAGGGCTTCAGGCGCGGGGCTTCCTCGGCGGTCACCGATGGGCTGTTCAGCGCATTGGTGACCGCGCCGGTGAGCAGATAGTCGCTCATCTGCTCGGCGACCTGCAGCGCCACGTTCTCCTGGGCCTCGTTGGTCGAGGCGCCCAGGTGCGGGGTGGCGATGAAGTTGGCCGCGCCGAACAGCACGTTTTCCTTCGCCGGCTCGCTGACGAAGACGTCGAAGGCCGCGCCGCCGACATGGCCGCTGTCGAGGTTCTTGCGCAGCGCCGCCTCGTCGACCAGGCCGCCGCGGGCGCAGTTGACGATCAGCACGCCCTTCTTGGTCTTGGCCAGGTTCTCTTCCGACAGAATGTTGCGGGTCTTGTCGGTCAGCGGGGTGTGCAGGGTGATGACGTCGGCGCGCTTCAGCAGGTCTTCCAGCTCGACCTTCTCGACGCCGATCTCGACCGCCCGATCCGGCGACAGGAAGGGGTCGAAGGCGATCACGTGCATCTTCAGGCCGTTGGCGCGGTCGGCGACGATCGAGCCGATGTTGCCGGCGCCGATCAGGCCGAGGGTCTTGCCGTACAGCTCGACGCCCATGAAGCGGTTCTTCTCCCACTTGCCGGCCTGGGTGGAGACGTCAGCAGCAGGAAGTTGCCGGGCGAGCGCGAACATCATGGCGATGGCGTGCTCGGCGGTGGTGATCGAGTTGCCGAAGGGGGTGTTCATCACCACGATCCCGGCGGCGGTGGCCGAGGGGATGTCGATGTTGTCGACGCCGATGCCGGCGCGGCCGACCACCTTCAGGTTCTTGGCAGCGGCGATGACGTCCTTGTCGGCCTTGGTGGCCGAGCGGACGGCCAGGCCGTCGTAGTCGCCGATGATCTTGAGCAGGTCTTCCTTCTTCAGGCCGGTCCGCACGTCGACGTCGACGCCGCGCTCCCGGAAGATGGCGACGGCGGCGGGGGAAAGTTCGTCAGCGATCAGCACGCGAGGCATGGGAATCTCTTTCAATCCTTGGGCCGTCATGGCCTGGCCTGTCCCGCTCCCATGATCTCTGGGGGTGCGGCGGACCGGGCGAGGACGACGGCGATCAATGTTCAGGAATGGCCGGGACAAGCCCGGCCATGATGTCTCGGAAGAATCAGGCGCCAGCCAGTTCGGCGGCCACGCTCTGGAAGGCCCAGTCGAGCCAGGGCGTCAGCGCCTCCAGGTCGGAGGCGTCGACGGTGGCGCCGCACCAGATCCGCAGGCCCGGAGGGGCGTCGCGGTAGCCGGCGGCGTCGAGGGCCGCGCCTTCCTTTTCGAGCAGGGAGGCGAGCTTCTTGGCGAAGTCCGCCTGCGCCGCTTCGGGGAGGCCCGTGACCCGCGGGTCGACGACCTTCAGGCACACCGAGGTGTTGGAGCGGATCGCCTTGTCCTCGGCGAGGAAGGCCACCCAGGGGGTCTTGGCCGCCCAGGCTTCCAGCACCGCAAGGTTGCTGTCGGCGCGACGCTGCATCTCGGCGAGGCCGCCGATCGAGGAGGCCCACTTCAGCGCGTCGAGATAGTCCTCCACGCAGAGCATGGAGGGGGTGTTGATCGTCGCGCCTTCGAAGATGTCGGCGCTCAGCTTGCCGCCCTTGGTCATGCGGAACAGCTTCGGCATCGGCCAGGCCGGGACGTAGCTTTCCAGGCGGGCGACCGCGCGCGGCGACAGCACCAGCACGCCATGACCGCCCTCGCCGCCCAGCGCCTTCTGCCAGGAGAAGGTCACCACATCGAGCTTCTTCCACTCGAGCGTCTGGGCGAAGGCGGCGCTGGTCGCGTCGCAGATCACCACGCCCTCGCGGTCGTCGGCGATGAAGTCGGCGTTGGGCACGCGCACGCCCGAGGTGGTGCCGTTCCAGGTGAACACCAGGTCGGCGTCCTTGCGCACCTTGCGCAGGTCCGGCAGCTGGCCATAGGGGGCGTCCAGCACCTCGGCCGGGATCTTCAGCTGCTTGGTGACGTCGGTCACCCAGTCCTTGCCGAAGGATTCGAAGGCCAGCAGCTGCACCGGCTTGGGGCCCAGCATCGACCACATCGCCATCTCGACGGCGCCGGTGTCCGACCCGGGCACGATGCCGATCAGATAGTCCTCGGGAACCTCGAGCACCTCGCGGGTGCGGTCGATGGCTTCCTTCAGGCGCGCCTTGCCGAGCTTCGAACGGTGCGACCGTCCGAGCACTGCGCTGCCGAGATTTTCAGGGGACCATCCGGGGCGCTTGGCGCACGGGCCGGAGGAAAATTCAGGTCGAGCCGGGCGCATGGCCGGCTTGGCGTTCGTCATAGCGATGTCTCCCATCCTTACAGATGAGCAGCGCCCCGTTGGGAGGGCGTGGCCCGGCGGCGAAAAGCTCCCGTTCGAGCGCCGAAGCAAGCGATATTTTTTTGACGCCGCGGACAGAACGATGTTCGCCACCCCGGCCAGCCAGGCGCAAGGACCACCTAGGATAGGGATTTCGCCGACTAATCTACCGGCAATTATTCGAGGGACAACAACGGCTTGGCGCGGCTCCAGGACTTGGAAGCGAACCGTTAGGAATATTTCGATAAGGGATCAATCTAGACCAGCCTCAGAAGAGACATGGGTAGAGTCCAGAGCCAGAATAGCGGCGCATCGATAGTCACCTTCCACGCCCGCGTGGCGGGGGTGGGTTTGATTACGACCGTCGTCGCCCTGGCCGCCGCCTGCGCGGTGTTTCTGGCTCAACAATGGGCGGTCGCCCGCACCGAGGCGCACCGGCACCACGAGGCCCTGGCCAGCTTCACCGCGACCGCCACCGCCCGCGGCGCCGCTCACGGCCGTTGGCCCTACCTGCGCCGGCCGATCTCCGCGGCCCTGGCCGGCGCGCCGGAAATCGTCTCCGCCCGGATAACCGACAGCCGCGGCCGTCTGCAACTGGAGTACCGCCGGCCGCAGCCGCCGACGCCGGACAGCCGGCTGGAGACCGTCCGGCGGCCGATGATCGACGACGGCCAGATGGTGGGCGAGCTGACGCTGACCGCGGAAATGCCCGGCTTGGCGCCGCTGCTTCCGAAATTCCTCGCGCTCACCTTCGTCCTGCTGTTCGGCGGCGTCGGCGTGGCTCTGTTCCTCTCGCGCAGCCTGGCCCACCGGGTGATCGCCCCGGTGCAGAGACTGTCCAAGGCGATGCACGCCGTCGCCGAAGGCGGCGACTTCCAGCCGGTCGACGTCGCCGCCCAGGACGAGCTGTTCCGTAGCCTGACGGCCAGCTTCAACCACCTGCTGGGCAAGCTCGCCGAGCGCGAGGAGGATCTGAAGGCGGCGATGCGGGACCTGGAGCAGGCGCGCGACGCGGCCAACGCCGCCAATGTCCTGAAGACCCAGTTCCTGGCCAACATGAGCCACGAGATCCGCACGCCGCTGAACGGGGTGCTGGCGATGGCCGAGGTGATGGCCATGGGCGACCTCGCCGCCGTGCAGCGCGACCGCCTGCAGATCATCCGCCAGTCCGGCGGCCTGCTGCTGGCGGTGCTGAACGACGTGCTCGACCTTTCCAAGATCGAGGCCGGCAAGCTGACCCTGATCAACGATCCGTTCGAGCTGGAGGCCACCGTCCGTCCGGTGATCGAAAGCTTCTCGGTGATGGCCCGCGGCAAGGGCCTGGACTTCCAGGTCGAGGTCGAGCCGAGCGCCGCGGGCTGGTGGGAAGGCGACGCCGACCGGCTGCGCCAGATCATCGGCAACCTGTTGTCCAACGCGGTGAAGTTCACCCCGCACGGCTCGGTCGCCGCCAGGATCGGCGTCGACCCCGCCAGCGACCTGCTGCGCCTGACGGTGCACGACACCGGCGTCGGCATCGCGCCGGAAAAGCTGCCGGCCCTGTTCGAGAAATTCACCCAGGCTGACAATTCCGCCACCCGCCGGTTCGGCGGCACCGGCCTTGGCCTCGCCATCTGCCGCGAGCTGACCCAGATGATGGGCGGCTCCATCAATGTGGAGAGCCGCGAGGGCCACGGCTCGACCTTCGTCGTCGAACTGCCGCTGCGGCGTTGCGAGGCGGCGGGGGCTGCGCCGTCCGACGCGGTCCGCGCCGAGCGCGACGGGCTGCGGCTGCTGGCGGCCGAGGACAACGCCACCAACCAGCAGGTGCTGGCTGCGGTCATGGAATCGCTGGGGATCGACATCGACATCGTGGCCGACGGCCGGCAGGCGGTGGAGGCCTGGCGATCCTACGACTACGACCTGATCCTGATGGATATCCAGATGCCGGTGATGGACGGCATCGCCGCCGCCCGCGAGATCCGCGCGGCCGAGCACGGCAGCGGCAAGGGGCGCACGCCGATCATCGCCCTGACCGCCAACGCCCTGACCCACCAGATCGAAGAATATCTGGCCGCCGGCATGGACGGCCACGTCGCCAAGCCGATCGAGATCGCCAAGCTCTACGAAGCCATCAGCACCGCGCTGAACGCCGCCGCCGTCGGCGAACACGCCTCGGTCGCCGCGGCCTGAGCGCCGCCGCAAGCCCCTTCTTCTAGCTGAACGCCAGACAACGACCGCCTCAGGCGGCCTTCACCCAGGCCATGGCCTTCTGCGGCTCATGAGGACGCCAGCCCCCGCGGCGTCCACGAGTTCTGGAGACCTCGCCATGAAGAAGATTCTGCTCTCGCTCGCCGCTGTCGGCGCGATCGCCGCCGCCGCCGCGCCGGCCGCTGCCCAGTCCTGGGACCGCCCCGACAATGGCTACGGCTACGGCCACTATCAGGTCGCCGACCGTGGCTATGACCGCAGCCAACGCGACGAGAATCTGTCGCCCGACTACATCAAGAGCCTCGACTGGCGGATCATGAAGCAGGCACGCGCCGGCCAGATCTCCTGGCTCGAGGCCGGCCGGCTGCGGGCGCAAGAGCGCCTGGCGCTGAAACTGGCCTGGCGGCGCCAGCGCGGCGACCACCTCGCCCCCTTTGAATACGGCCAGCTGACCCGCGCGGTGCGGACGATCGAGGCCGGCACGTCGCACTACGCCGACAACGACGGCCGCCGCGGCTACCACGACCACGACCACGACCGTTACGCCTACCGTCGCTGACACTCGGCGAAAGCTCGGGCGATCAGGCGCCCCCGGAGCGATCCGGGGGCGCCTTCGCGTCAGGGCCGCAGCCGCAGCCGGCTCTCGACCACGGTCACCGCCTGGCCGCCCAGGCCGACGCGCGCGCCGCGCGCTTCGCAGACCAGGTCGCCGCCGCGGCCGGGATAGGCCTGGTGGAAGGCGAGCCGGGAGCGCCCCAGCTTCTCGGCGAACAGCGGCGCCAGGATGCAATGCAGCTATCCGGTGGTCGTGTCCTCGGGGATGCCCGAGCCGGGCGCGAAGAAGCGGTCGACCACGTCGTAGGCGCCGCCGGCGTCGGCGATGGCCGCCACGCCGACATTGCCGCCCCCGAGCGTTTCGGCGCGCGTGACCTGCCCGAGGCCGGCGATGTCCGGCGCGAGCCCGCGCACGGCGGCCTCGTCGGCCAGGATGGCCACCAGGTAGTTGGCGACCCAGACCTCGACCGGCTCGGCCCCCAGCGCCTGCGCCAGGCCCGGCGGCGCCTCGATCCGCTTCGGCGGCTGGGCGGGGAAGTCCATCTCATAGCCGCTGGCGGCGCGCGCGACGGTCAGCGGCCCCGATTGGGTGTCGAAGGTGACGCGCTCGGCCGCGACGCCGAGCTCGGCGAACAGCACGTGGCCCGACGCCAGGGTCGCGTGGCCGCAGAGCGGGACCTCCAGCGCCGGGGTGAACCAGCGCAGGCCAAAGCGCGCCGGGTCGGCGGTGCGCGTCAGGAAGGCGGTTTCGGCCTGGTTGTTCTCGGCGGCCAAGGCCTGCATCCAACGGTCCTGCGGCCAACTCTCCAGCGGCTCCACCACGCAGGCCGGATTGCCGCGAAACGGCTCGGCGGCGAAGGCGTCGACGGTCCATTGGCGCATGGCGGGGTCTCCTGTGGAGCTTGGCTAGATGGGGAGGGAGTCCGGCTTGCAAAAGATGCTCCCCTTCGGGGGAGCTCCCGCGAAGCGGGTGAGGGGGCTTCAGCTCAGAAGGCCGTTCCTGGCGGACTTCATCCGCATCTGAGTGGAAGCCCCCTCCGTCGGCGAAGTTTACCCCGGACCGGGCCGGCCGCCCGGCGGGGGAGGACCTAAATTACCGTCACCTCCGGCCATCGCGCCTGCACCGCCGCGGCCGTGCGCGCGAAGCCGGCGGTGGCGCGCAGCGGATTGGGCCGCAGGCGAAGGGCGAAGAGATCCTCCAGCCCGAACGGCGCGAAGACGCTCAGCCGGTCGTCGGGCTCCAGCCGCACGGCCACCGCAAAGGTGGCGCTGGTGAAGCGGGTCAGCGCCTCGGCCGAACAGCTGAGCGGGCCATAGTCCTCCGCCGCGCCGAACTTCTCGCCGAACCACAGGTGCACGCGGGCCTGGTTGCGCACCTCGACGAGAGGGGAAAGGTCCGCATCGAAAGCGGCGGCGACGCGCCGGATCACCCGGTCCTCGGCCTCGTAGGAGAGGTCCGCGGCGTCGTAGTAGGCGAGGTCGTAGTCCTTCAGGCCAAAGGCCGCGGGCCGCCCGGTCAGCTGGTTGAGCACCGGCTGGTAGACCGCGCCGGAAAACACCATCCAGTCGGGCAGCGCCAGCGCTCGCGCGGTGGCGAGCACCTGCATCAGCTGCGGCGTCGCCCGCAGGATCGCCTGCAGCCGGACGGCGAGATCCTCGCTCATCCCCGCCCCCGCAGCGGCCAGCCGTGGTCGAGCGGACCGTGGCCGGCGCCAAAGCCCGGTGCGCGCAGCATGGCCTGGTGCACATAGTCCCAGGCCCTCGCCACCGCCTCCACCAGCGGCAGGCCCTGGGCCAGGCCGGTCGCACAGGCCGAGGCCAGGGTGCAGCCGGTGCCGTGGGTGTGGCGCGTCGCCAGTCGCTCGCCTTCGAACACCGTCTCGCCGTGCGGCGTCATCAGCACGTCGGCGACCCGCTCGCCTGGCACATGGCCGCCCTTCATCAGCACCGCCGCGGCGCCCAGCTGCAGCAGGGCCTCGCCGGCGCGGCGCAGGTCGTCGGTGCTGCCGACCGTCAGGCCGGTGAGCGCCTCGGCCTCCGGGGCGTTGGGGGTGAGCAGGGTCGCGCGGGGAACGAGCAGCGAGCGCAGCGCCACGACCGCCTCGGAGGCCAGCAGCGAGGCCCCGCCCTTGGCGGTGATCACCGGATCGATGACCGCGGGGATCCCCCTCGCACGGTCGAGCACGCGGGCCACCGCCTCGACCATGGCGACATCGCCCAGCATGCCGGTCTTGAGGGCGTCGGCGCCGATGTCGTCCAGCACCGCCGCGGCCTGGGCCGCCACCACCTCCGGCGGGATCGGATAGACGCCGGTGACGCCCAGGGTGTTCTGCACGGTGATGGCGGTGATCGCGCTGGCCGCATAGCCGCCCAGTAACGTGACCGTCTTGATGTCGGCCTGCACGCCCGCGCCGCCGCCGGAATCCGAGCCGGCGAGGATCAGGACGCGACCAAGAGCAGCAGACATGGACCGGCCGATAGCGCCTTCGCGCGCGGATTGCACGCTCAACCCGGCTCGAACCGCCGAGCAGGCCGGGCGGCGGCGATCGCCTCCCAGACCCGCAGCGCCTGGACCGTCTCGCGTACGTCGTGGACCCGGACCGCCGCCGCGCCGGCGGCGACGCCGGCCAGCGCCGCGGCGATCGAGCCGCCCAGCCGCTGGTCGGGGGCGGCGTCCTGGTCGAGCGCGCCGATGAACCGCTTGCGGCTGACGCCCAGCAGGACCGGAAAGCCCAGGGCGACGATCCGGTCCAGCCCGGCGATCAGGGGAAGATTGTGACTCAGCATGTCCTTGCCAAAGCCGATCCCGGGATCCAGCCAGATCCGCTCGCGCGCCACCCCGGCCGCCAGGGCGGCCTCGGCGCGGGCGGCGAGGAAGGCCGTCACCTCGCCGACCACGTCGTCGTAGCGCGGCTCGGCCTGCATGGTCTGCGGCTCGCCCTGCATATGCATCAGCACCACCTCGCAGCCGAGCTCGGCGGCCACCGCCAGGCTGTCGGGCGCGTGACGCAGCGCCGTCACGTCGTTCCACAGGCTCGCCCCGGCGGCCACGGCGGCGCGCGCCACCTGCGGCTTCATGGTGTCGACCGAGATCGGCGCGGCGGTCTCGGCGCGCAGGGCGCGGACCAGGGGAACCACGCGGGCGATCTCGTCCTCGACGGACACTGGCGCGGCACCAGGGCGGGTGGACTCGCCGCCGACGTCGAGCATGTCGGCGCCTTCGGCGAGCAGCCGGCGAGCGTGCGCCAGCGCCGCGTCGGCGTCGAAGAAGCGGCCGCCGTCGGAGAAACTGTCCGGGGTGACGTTGACCACGCCCATCACTCGCGCAGCGAGCGGCGACTGGGCGGCTTTGGCGATCACAGGCAAAACCTCCGTGACGACATGAACGAGGGGCGACATGAAAGAGGCGGCCGCCTTGCAGCAGCCGCCTCTCATCTTCTCGACCGAGCCTGGCCTCAGGCCGGTTCGGGATCGGGCCGCGGCGACAGCGGCACCGAGACCGCCGGGCCGGTCGGCCGCTTGGCGTCGGCCTCCTCGCGCACCGGCGGCATGCCCTTCAGCGCATTGACGATCTCGTCGCCCGTCAGGGTCTCGTACTCCAGGAGGCTGCGGGCCAGGGTGTGCAGGTCTTCCATCTTCTCGGTGAGGATCCGCCGGGCCTCGTCCTCGCCGGTCTTCACCAGCCGCTTGACCTCCTGGTCGATGAGCTTGGCGGTCTCTTCCGAGACGTTCTGGTTGCGGGCGACGGAGTGGCCGAGGAAGACCTCTTCCTGGTTCTCGCCGTACTCGACCGCGCCCAGCAGCTCGGAGAAGCCCCACTTGGTCACCATGGCGCGGGCGAGCTTGGTCGCCTGGCCGATGTCGGAGGAGGCGCCCGAGGTCACCTTCTCCTTGCCGAAGATCAGCTCCTCGGCCACCCGGCCGCCGAACAGGATGGCCAGGCGCGAGGTCATCTGCTCGTAGCTCATCGAGAACTTGTCGCGTTCCGGCAGCTGCATGACCATGCCCAGCGCCCGGCCGCGCGGGATGATCGTCGCCTTGTGCACCGGATCGGTCGCCGGCACCGACAGCGCCACCAGGGCGTGGCCGCCCTCGTGGTAGGCGGTCAGCTTGCGCTCCTCGTCGGTCATCACCATCGACTTGCGCTCGGCGCCCATCATCACCCGGTCCTTGGCGTCTTCGAAGTCGCTCTGGGTGACCATGCGGCGGTTCTTCCGCGCGGCCATCAGGGCGGCCTCGTTGACCAGGTTGGCCAGGTCCGCACCGGAGAAGCCGGGGGTGCCGCGGGCGATCACCTTGACGTCGACGTCGGCGGCCAGCGGCACGTTCTTCATGTGCACGCGAATGATCCGCTCGCGGCCGTTGATGTCGGGGTTCGGCACCACGACCTGGCGGTCGAACCGGCCCGGCCGCAGCAGGGCGGGGTCGAGCACGTCGGGCCGGTTGGTCGAGGCGACGACGATGATCGCCTCGTTCGGGTCGAAGCCGTCCATCTCCACCAGCAGCTGGTTCAGGGTCTGCTCGCGCTCATCGTTGCCGCCGCCCAGGCCCGCGCCGCGATGCCGGCCGACGGCGTCGATCTCGTCGATGAAGATGATGCAGGGGGCGTTCTTCTTGGCCTGTTCGAACATGTCGCGCACCCGGCTGGCGCCGACGCCGACGAAC
>Ga0207711_10002104_pt1 | contig 17983 bp, 17 predicted proteins | sample KBSS34metaG_FD_184401 | JGI IMG/M metagenome (GOLD analysis project Ga0207711, IMG submission 184401) | Switchgrass rhizosphere microbial communities from Kellogg Biological Station, Michigan, USA - KBS S3-4 metaG (SPAdes) (version 2) | ecosystem: Host-associated > Plants > Roots > Rhizosphere...
AGCGCTGGCTCGACCGGCCGTGGCTTGTGCACGTGGGCATGGCGGGCTTCGTCGACATCGCCCGCGCGGCAAGACGCGAAGCCGGCGACAGATCGCCGGTACACGCCGACGTCGGCATCGGCGTGCGGCTGCGGATTCCCGGAATGGCTGGCGCCATGCGCATGGACGCGGCGCGTGGTCTCCGCGACGGCGCCAGCGCGTTGACCGTCGGGTGGCAGTACTAGCCATATACAATGGACAGGTCGAAGGGTATTCATCATGAAACAACTTAGTGTCTTAGCGGCCAGTGCGATTGTGATTGTCCTCGCCGCGTCGCACGTGCGATCGGCAGGACCGACCGTGATTGTCGTCAGCCTACAGCGGATCGCAGCGCAATCGAACGCCGGCAAACGCGCAAGTCAGCAACTGGAGACGCTTCGGCAGGAGCGCGCGCGCGAATTGCAAGCGAAACAGAAGGAGTTGGAGGATGTCGTCCGGCAGCTCGCCAAGCCGCAGGCGGACCGCGAGCGCCTGTCTCAGGACGAAAGCCGGCGGCGAGCCGAGCTCCAGCAACTGACGACGCAGGCGCAGACGGACTTCCAGACCACACAAGCGCGTGTGAATGCGGAAGTCCGTTCGCAGCTCACGCCAATCCTCGCCGATATCGCGAAGCGATCGGGTGTCGACGCCATCTTCAACTCCGACACGATCGCCTGGGCGGCAGCCGGCACGGACATGACCAATGAAGTCGTGCAGCGCTTGAATGCTGCACCGCAATAGAGGATGACCGGACCGGGAGGCCGCCGGTCGATGACGGCGTCGATCGCGTTTGTCGGGTGGTCGGCGCTCATCCTGGCGGCGACGGTTCCCTGGACCGACCTGGTTGGTCACACCCACTGGCGGAAGGTCCAGTGGATTCCGTTCAAGAGCCCTCCCGTCAAAGCGATCGATATCGTCATCAACGTCCTGCTGTATGTCCCGTTCGGCTTCGCGTGGATGCGCGCGTCCCCGTTCCGCGCGCGCCTGTGGCACGCCGCCGCGCTGGCCTTCGTCCTCTCCGTCGCGGTCGAATGGTCGCAGCTGTACAGCCACTCGCGGTTCCCTTCGGTTCAGGACGTCCTGTGCGACGTGTGCGGGGCGTTGATCGGCGGGTGGCAGGCCGCTCGACGTCGAGGTGAAGTCGACGCTGCTACTGATTGACGACGACGCGGACGGGATTCGTGTAGAAGGCGAGACGCGTGCCAGTCTCGAGCAGTGAAAACCCGCGCGCGCGAAACACGATGCCGCCGTCGGGAACCTGAACCGTCTTCGTAATCGCTGGACCGGCTTCCGCCGGACGGCCCTGAGCGATGACGCTGGCGCCACTCTGATCGATGGCGATGATCTCGACCAGATCGACGTGATTGGGGCCTGGCCGCCACGCTTCCGCCGGAACCTTGATCGACAAGTCGACCGTCACCTCGGCGTTCTTGGGAACCGAAACCACTTCCCCCGCGCCGGCCGGCCGCGCCAGCCCTGGCGTGGCGACGTGCAGTTCGGCCTCCCTGACGATCCGTCCGTGATCCCCGAAGAAGCTGCCCGCGTGCAGCGCGCGCAGGATGCCGGCCGAACTCCGCTCGGGCGCGTAGACCCAAGTTTCGGCGAATTGTCCCGGCCAGTAATCGCCGAGGTCAGCCAGGTTCTCGGTATGAAAATCGGACGGGGCGTAGGCGGCCCAGACATCGAGACCGTCGTGCAACAGCGTGTCCCACGCGTCGCCAACACGCGCCGCCACCGGATCCCAGCGATCGATCGGCTTTTCCTTGTATTCGTAGCTTCCCAGCGGTTTATTGCCCTGATGGCCAGGCGCGCCGGCAAAACCGATGACGATGTCGTTGACCGCTCGCCACGCCTTCATGTCCGCGACATTTTCGATGCTGCGCTCATCTCGGCGGCTGGGGTGCTCGTAGACCGCCACCGGCGCGATGCCGTCCGCCGACGTCGCGTTGGCGGCCAGCCAGCGAAGGCCCTCCGCCGCCGTCTTGCGGTCGCGCGTCGAGCGGTTGAGGTCGTCGTACAGCTGTTTGAATCTGGTGAGCTGCTTCTCGAGCTCGGGCGCGACGAGAACGGTCACATGTTCGTTGCCGTTCTCAGGCGGTATGTTCCACTCGACGCCGGCAAACACGATCATGTTCGGCCGCACGGCCCGCGCCTTTTCGATCGCGTCGAAGTACTCGGGCGTCGCCGCCTTGAGATTCAGATCGGTATGGTCGGTAATCGCGACCGCGTCGCAGCCAAACACCGTCGCCCGGTTGAGGATGCTATCGACGGACCGGGCGCCGTCTGAGAAGGTGGTATGCGTGTGGGTATCGATCTTGAGCCATACCCCGGTGCCGGCCCACGGCACTTCCCTGACGAACCGCGCCTCGCCTGCCTGCCCGCGGACCACACCCGCCACCACGGCGATCAGGCCGAAGGTCGCGAGGGCGTGAACGAGGCGGCGCTGGCGCATGAGATCCCTCACCGTGGAACGACGATTTTTCTCGCGTGAAACGCTTCGGCGTATCCGGTGCGCGATCGACACTCGACGCCGCGAATCCGCATCAGGGCGTTGAAGGTGTCGGCGGTGAACCAGGCCTTCGAACTCTGGCTCGCGAACCGCCGCAGAATGGTGTCCACTTTGAACGCACGCCGCTCGTCGTCGACCGGCACGAACCAGTTCGGCTGACCGAGGTCGCCATCGAACTTCGGCACTTCGTACTCGAGCACGAGGTGATCCCGGAATGTGTTCCACGTGAGATCGGAGATCAGACGGTGGTCCTGATGACGATCGTCGCGGTAATGCGTCAACACCAGATCGGGCGTCACTTGATCCTTCAGCTCTTCGAAGCAGCGCTTGATCGCCGCGCTTTCTGCGAAAAGGTAGCCGTCGCTGAACTCCATGATCCGGACATCGGCCGCAGCGGCGCCGCCGAGGAAATCGCTCGCGCTGGCGCGCGCCTCGACCGCGCGTAGCCCGGTGGAGCTGAACACCACCCAGTGAACGTTCAGCGATGACCGCTCGGCGATCAGCGTCCGAACGGTCGCGCCGGCGCCGATCTCGATGTCGTCGCAGTGCGCTCCCAGACAGAGCACCGATTTGACCGCGCCGAAGCTCAACTCAAGCACTGAGCGTCATTCTTTCCAGACCACCCATGGAGTATCCCCTCGATCGTGCCGGCGATCCAAATTGACCTTGTCCTTATAGGTATCGAGCGCGACCCAGAACCCGCGGTACTTGTAGCTGTACAACAGACCCGCGTCGATCAGCCGGCTGAACGGCTGCTCGACCAGCTCGTCGCCCGTCTGCAAGTAGTCGAAGATCGCCGGCCGGAAGATGAAGAATCCCGCGTTGATCCAGACGTCGGCGTCCTGGGCCCGCGTCAGGGCTGTCACGCGGCCGGCCTCGTCCACGGACACGATGTGGAACGAATGGGGATTGCGGACGGCCACGAACCCGGCGACGGCCTCGCCGGCGCGAAAGGCGTCGAGATATCGCGGCAACGGAAGGTCGGTCAGGCCATCGCTGTAGTTGGCGAGAAAGCAGTCCTCGCCGCGAAGATACGGCTCGACCGCGCGCAGCCGATCCGCGATCGTGGTCTCCTGGCCGGTTTCGACGAAATGCAGCGTCCAGTCCGCGGGACACTCCCCGTCGTTCTGGAAGAACTCTTTGATCATCTCGCCGCGGTAGCCGAGGCACAGCACGAACTCCTTGTGCCCGAAATGAGCGTAGTACCGCATCAAATACCAGATGATCGGGCGAGGACCGATGGTGGCCAGCGGCTTCGGAATCGTCTCGGAATGCTCGCGTAGTCGCGTGCCGAGCCCTCCGCAAAACAGCACGACTTTCATCAGACGGTCGTCAACAGTCCGGCGTCCATCAGTTCATCGGCCGCTCGGCGGATCAGCTCGAAGTCCAGCCCGGCACGCTCGGCGATCTCCAGCAGCGAATGGGCGCCGTCGGAAAGATTCAATGTCCACAACATGGCCATCTCGCGTGCGGCCGACGATTCGCCGCCGATCTTTCTGTACAGTCCCCGGCGGCCAAGCTGCGGCTCGCCAAACGGGCTCGTGTTGACGAAACGGCGGTTGTTCTCGAGGATTTCGACGGCTCGGGCACAGACCGCCAACGAGCCGGCCAGCGACTCGAGGTGAATCAGCGCCAGGTTGTCGGCCGACGTATGGTACTCGGGGTATCCGCTGTTCGGCGAACGGGTCAACCGGCCGACCGGCAGGTTGAACCCGGGCGAACCGAACTGTCGTTCGTCGTATCCATACGGCGAGAACGGCTCGACATCGTAGGTCGTCCCCGACTGCTTCAGCGCGTGCTGGACCGCGTGGTCGATTTCGGCGTCGCCCGCCCGGCTTCGCTTGTAGCGAAGGCCGCCAGCGTCGCCCAGCAGCACCGCGACCAGACCGTGGCGGATCCGGGTCGCGCGATCGGCATTGCGACTGAGCCAGGCCAGCGACCCAATCGTCCCGGGACCGAAGACGAACCGGTACGTATAGCGGCGCTTCGCCGGTACCAGCTGCCGCGCGAGGAACGTGCATACGGCAATGCCCGCCAGGTTGTCGTTGGCCAGCGACGGATGGCAGGTGTGCGTGTAGATCAGCACCTCGTCTTCGTCGGCACCGGGCAGGAGACACTCGCCGTAGCTCAGGCTGCCGTCTGACAACGTGCTGTCGATCACGACCTCGTACTCGCCATCGGGCAACGACTGCCGCAGACGATGCGAGAGACAGAAGCCCCAGCTTTCCTCGTAGTAGCTGGTCCGGTAGGGAATCAGATCCGGTTGATCGGGCAGCGAGTGCAAGTGCGGCTGGAGCTCGGCCAGCCGCATCGTCTTGCGCACCGGCACGCTGTAGCTCACGACGTGCAGGTTGTTGATGCGAAAATCGACGACTCGATCGCCCTGGGCGTTCTTGACGTACGCGTCGCGGATGTTCCATTCCCTCGGGACCGTCCAGTCGAAGGCTTTCGTGCCCGACGGCACCTCGTGCACGGTCAGCGGAATGTGCTCGGCGACGATGCGCAGCGTTTCGCGGACGCCATCGCCGGTGATGCTGCGGCACAGCGGAAACAGCCGGCGCACAAGGTCGTACATTGGCTGTCGCGCATCGTCGAACTCGGTGAGCGTCAACATTGAAAGTCGGGATAGCTGGCGTCGCGAGCATTGATCGTGGGCTGCGGGTCCGGCCACGCGATGCTGAAGGCCGGGTCGTTCCAGCGCACGCCGCGCTCGAACTGCGGGTCGTAGAACTCCGGCATCTTGTAGCAGATCATCGTCTCGTCGGCCATCGTCTGATACCCGAGCGCCATGCCGGCTGGAACATAGATCGCGGCCTGGCTGCGCCCGTCGAGCATCGCCTCGTAGGTGCGGAGGAATGTCGGCGAGTCCGGCCGCAGGTCTGCGACCGCGACGAATGCCGCGCCGGCGGCGCAGCGGATCACGCGGGCCTGCGAAAAAGGCGCAGCGTGATAGTGCAGCCCCCGAAGCGTCCCCTTCTTTTCATTGAACGCGATGCTGTCCTGGACCATCGGCGTCCTCAACCCCTCGGCCGCCGCCTCGCGGTCGCACCAGCTGCGAGCAAAGTAGCCGCGCTCGTCGGTGTGCTTCTCGAGCTCGATGTGGATCACTCCGGGGAGGCTGGTGCGATGGAAGCGCATCAGTGTCTCCAGAACAGCTCGTGGTCCAGCTGCTGCGTGCGTATCAAGTACTTCAGTTCTTCGAGGCGGGTGAACGCACGAAACCGGAACTGCTCGGGCGTGAGATCGATCCGTTCGAACAGCCGATGCAGCTGTTCGACGCCTGTGCGCGCGTCCCACTCGCACCGAAAGCCGGGAAGCGCCGCATGGATCTTGTCGAACGACACCCGATAACTGCGACGATCGTCGGAATCGGAGCCGAGCACGACCTCGCAGCCCGTGAAGACGTCACCCACCAGGGCGGCGATCTCCCGCACCCGGTAATTCTGGCCGTTGTCGCCGACGTTGAAGATCTGGCGGTGAATCGCCTCGCGCGGCGACTCTGCGGCGTGCGCGATCGCCTCGCAGATATCGAGGACGTGCACCAGCGGCCGCCATGGCGTCCCGTCGCTCGTCATGGTGATCCGGCCGGTGGTGCGTGCGAGACCCGCCAGGTTGTTCAACACGAGGTCGAACCGCATGCGCGGCGACGCACCATAGGCCGTGGCATTTCGCAGGAACACGGGCGAAAAGCGGTCGTCCGCCAGGGCGCCGATATCCGACTCGACGAGGACCTTGCACCGGGCGTAGGTGGTCTGCGGATTGGTCGGCGACTCCTCCGTGAGGATGTCGTGGCGGCCGGCGCCATACACACTGCACGACGAGGTGTACACGAATCGAGGAACGCCGGTCTGTTTGGCCAGCCTCGCGAGGCGGACGGAGGCGGCGTGATTGATCTGCGACGTGACCTCGGGACGCAGCTCGCCGAGCGGGTCGTTCGAGAGCTCGGCGAGATGCACGATACAGTCGCAGCCCGCCAGATCGGCCGCGTCGACCCGTCGCAGATCCTTCCATAGCGTCTGAGGGCCGACGCGAACCTGGGCCGGGTCGGTGTACAACCATCCCTCGCGATAGAAGCCGGTGTCGAGGCCGACTACGTCGTGGCCGCGCTCCATCAACCGCGGCGCCAGCAGACTTCCGATGTAGCCATCCACTCCGGTGAGAAACACCTTCACGCGCTCAGGCCCCGCATGCGCTCATCGATGGCGCGCTCGATTGTAGTCAAACGGCTCCGCAATTCGCACTATTCTGGAACGGCTCGAGATGCCCGCCGCGCCCACCCTCAGCATCGGCATGCCGGTCTACAACGGCGCCACGTGGATTGGCGAATCGACCGAATATCTGCTGAATCAAGGCTTCAAGGACTTCGAGCTGATCATCGCCGACAACGCGTCGACCGACGAGACCGGGACGATCTGTCGAGGGATCGCCGAACGCGATCCGCGAGTCCGGTACCACCGCCACAGCACGAATATCGGCGTCTTCCGCAACTACGATTACGTGTTCGAGCTGTCGACTGCGCCGTTTTTCAAGTGGGCGTCGTGCAATGACATCTGCCTCGACGGCTTTCTCGAAAAATGTCTGGCCGTGCTGCGCCACCGGCCGGAGGTTGTCCTCGCATATCCGAAAGCCATCCTGATCTTCGCTCCCAGCGGCGAGGAGCCCTATGCCGAGGAGTACGACGACAATCTCAACCTGGAACAGGAACGGCCGTCGGACCGATTCAGGGAATATCTAAACCGCGAAAAAATCAACAACGTGATGAACGGCGTGATTCGGGCATCCGCATTGCGCGAGACCGCGCTGAATCGGCTGCTGCCGGGTTCGGACATCAGCATGGTCGCCGAGTTGGCGCTGCGCGGGAAGTTCGTCGAGATTCCGGACCGTCTGTTCGTGCGGCGCCTCACGCCCGACACGACGATCCTGCTGATGGAGCAATCGGCCAAGTCGCACGGCTATCTGGGCCGCCCCGACAACCTCCAGCGGCTCAAGCTGCATTCCTATCGCTTCCTCGATGCTTGGCGGGCGCCGATTGCGTTTGACGAAAAGCTTCGCGTGTGGCTCTACCTGCTGCGCCGCGTCGCCTGGCTGCGCCATCGCGCCATGCGCAAAGTGTTCAGGGTGCTGACGGGCAGGGGCTGAGTACGTCACCCCGACCCGTCAATCGAACACCTGGAGCCCAGGAATCGGGACGACGAATCGTCCGCCCCACTGCCGGATGTGCGCCATCTGCTCCATGATCTCGTCCTTGAGATTCCACGGCAGGATCAACAGATAGTCCGGGCGCGTCTCGGTGATGCGCTCCGGATGGCGGATCGGGATCCGCATGCCGGGTGTGTACAGGCCTTGTTTGTACGGGTTACGGTCGACCGTGTACTCGAGCAGATCGGAGCCGATACCGCAGTAGTTGAGCAGCGTATTGCCCTTTCCGGGCGCGCCGTAGCCCGCTACCCGGCGGCCTTCTGCCTTTGCGCGCGTGAGGAACTCGAGCAGCGAGCGCTTGACCGCCTTCACTCTGTCACTGAAGCCGGCGTACTGTTCGATGCGGTCGTAGCCGCCCGATCGTTCGCGATCGAGCAGTTGCGCGACGCGACCGGTCATGCGATCCGGATCCCGTTCGGCGTGCTCCGCGTAAATTCTCAGCGACCCTCCGTGGGTGGCAAGTTCTTCGACATCGAAGATTCTCAGGTGGTGTGCATCAAAGATCCGCTCGGCGGTGAGCAACATGAAATAGGAAAAGTGCTCGTGATAGATGGTGTCGAACTGGCTCTGCTCGATGAGCCGCAGCAGGTGCGGAAACTCCATTGTGATCACGCCATCCGGCGCCAGCAGCTCTTCCATCCCGGTGACGAAGTCGTTGAGATCGGGGACGTGCGCCAGAACGTTGTTGCCGATGAGAAGATCCGCGCGTCCGACCCGGTCCCTGAGGTCCCTGGCGGTATCGAGGCCGAAGTACAAGACTTGCGTAGGGATGCCGCGGTTCTCGGCGACCGTCGCCACGTTGGCAGCCGGCTCGATTCCCAGCACGTTGAAGCCACGTGCCGCAAAATGCTGGAGCAGGTATCCATCGTTCGATGCAATTTCCACAATCCGGCTGTCTTTGCCAAGGTTGAAACGCTGAATCGCCGTGTCGGCATAGGCGCGCGCATGGGAGACCCAGCTGTCTGAATACGACGAGAAATATGCGTACTCCGAGAAGATCTCCTCGGGTGGGACAATTGCCTCGAGTTGCACCAGCAGGCACTGCCGGCAGATCCACGCATGAAGCGGGTAGTACCGATCGGGCTCTTTCAGCTGATGCGGCGCAACATACTTCTCGCAGAGGGGCGACTCGCCGAGATCGACAAACGTGTCCTCGAGGCGCGCTCCGCAGAAGCGGCAGAAGGAAAACGCGGCCATGCTATCGCCCGCTGTCGCTGCGTGCAGGAGCGCCCAGGTCGTACACGATTCCGTCGTCGCCATCCATCAGCGTCCGATATCGTTGGGAACAGCTGTCGTACAGTGCGGCATAGTGCTGTCGAAACCAGCGGGCATGGTTTGCGGATACCGCCAGGTATCGGGCGCCCTGCCGTCGTAGATCGTCGATCGCCTCGGGCGTCAGCCACGCCATCGAGCGATACCAGCCGCGCCGGCCGCTGAAATAGAAGACCTCCGGCGGCGTCATGCTGGTTTGCGGCGTGCGGTCGTCCATGTCGGCGTCGACGACGACCACCCAATCGTCCGGCGCCGTCAGTGCGGCCAGCGCCTTCCCGGTCCTCATTTTCTCGCGTGACAGGTTTCTGAAGTCCATCCCTCTCGCTTCGAGCACGTAGTTCGCGGCGACGGCATTGGCGGCGAGGAGAGCAACCACCGCGAACGCAACGGTGCGGGACGCCGGGATCGCCAGCGGCCGTTCGAATTCGAGGATTCGAAAGAGGGCGATCAGACCCCATCCAGCCAACGCCGCCGTGGGCGGAACAATCGGAAGGGCGTACTGATAGTGGCCGAGGTAGACGCCCTGCGCGGCGACGAGGAAGTACACGAGCACCGCGACGAGCCACACGTGGAACAGGTAGGCCGTCGGCCGCCCGGGAGGGCGCACGATACCGATCGCCACGAGAAAAAAGCCGAGCGGCGTCGTGTGGAAGAGCACGACCCGAACGGCGGTCTTGGCGTAGAACATCGGGTCGGTGAAGAGGTTGACGCTGCCGAACTTCATGTAGCCGCTGGCAATGATGCCGAACGTATTGTGGTACTGAAGAAACAACCGGTAGCCGTGGACGTACCACAACACCGGTGCCAGCAGCACGAGAGTTGCGAAGAGCCACACCTGCGGAGACCGCCACCAGCGCTGCCCGTACTTCACTAAGAAGAGGAACAGGATCGGGAGCCCGAGATACAACGACGTCAGCTTCAGCAGGATCGCGAGAGAGACCACGCCGGCGGCCACGATGAAATGCCGGGTCGCTCCGTCGTCGACCCAGCGCGCCAGCAGATACAGGCCGAGGGTCCCGCAGAAGACGGGTGGCGCGTCCGGCCACAGGCCCGTGCTCATCGCAAGCCAGGTCGGGGCCGTGGCGACGAACAGTCCGCCGACGAATCCCGCGGCTGCACCGAAGAAGAGGGCGGTCAGCCGGTTCACGACCACGGCCAGCCCGATACCACACATCATCGGGATTGCCAGCGCGACCCAGTCGTGAACCCCGAACACGGAGTACAGCACGGCGATGCTGTACGGAAGCAACGGGAATTCCATCTCCACGTAGCCGGGGCCATTGCCTCCCCACAGAATCTGCGGGTGCAGGAAATCGAATCCGTTTCTGTAGTAGTTGAGGGCGATCGCCGCCAGATCCGTCGGCCGCCATTCCAGAATTACCACATCCCGCTGCGACAACACGGCCAGCTGCGCCGCGAATGTCAGCGCCACCGTTGCCACGAGGTGCCACGTGCTGTCACCGATCCACGTCTCGAACGCGGACGGGCTGGGGCTTCGAGTCAATTGAGGCGGCGCATCACGGGCTGGACCGAACGGCCTGGCAGATAGCGCTCCACGCCGTCCTCGAGCGCACGTTTATAGACCGCGAGCGCCTCGGCCACACGCTCGACGGTCGCATCGACAATCGCGTCATCGTGGGCGTAGCTCACGACCAGTGACGGGGCGAGAAGTCCGCGCCGGAGGGTTTCGCGAAGAAACAACGTCCGGAACGCCTGCGACGGTTGCCGTTCGGCGTCACGCGCCACATAGACCAGGTTGCATGGCCGCCCGACGACTTCAAAATAGCCGTCGAGGCCGGCCGACGCAACCGTGCGTCGTATGCCATCGGCAAGCCGCTGGCCCTGACGCCACAGCGTCTCGACGACGGGCTGCTCCTGGTAGGTTCGAACAACCGCGCACGCGGCGGCCAGCGCCGGCGCTTCAGCGCCATGCGTCGTGGAAAGGAGAAACACGCGCGGGCGCTTATGGCGAAGCCCGCCGAGCTCCATGATTTCCCGTCGCCCCACCAGCGCCGACACCGCGAAGCCGTTTCCGAGCGCCTTGCCGTAGGCGACCAGGTCCGGATCGAGTCGATGAAACGCGCGCGCGCCACCGTTGTGCCAGCGGAAACCGGTAATCATCTCGTCGAGGACGACCAGGGCTCCGTTCCGGCGGCTCAGCGTCGTCAGCGCGTCGAGGAAGCCCGGCGCGGGCGGCGTGCTCGTTTCCGCTTCGAGCACGACCGCGGCAATCTGCCCGGGGTATGCGTCGAACAGCGCTTCCACACTCGCGAGATCGTTATAGCGGAACGAATGCGTCAGATCGGTGACAGCTTGTGGCACCCCGGCGCCCATCGGGGTCGTGCCGATGAACCAGTCGCCGGTCGAGAAGAATGGATGGTCCGCGCAGATCGCGACGCGATCGCGGCCGGTGAACGCGCGGGCCAGCCTGACCGCCGCATTCATGACGTCCGATCCGTTCTTGGCGAACTTGACCATGTCGCCGCCGACCAGATCGAGCAGCGCCTCTGCCGACTCCAGTTCGAGGAGAGCCGGCCGGCTGAAGTTCGATCCGTGGCGCATTTGCCGAGCCGCCGCGTCGTTGACCGCCGCGAACGCATGGCCGAGCGACACCGCGCGGAGTCCCATGCCGTACTCCAGCATCTCGTTGCCGTCGACATCCCACACCCGCGCGCCTTCGCCGCGGACCAGGATCGGCGGCGTGTCGGCGGGGTACTGGTCGTCGCCCTTGGCGTAGGTGTGGGCACCGCCAGGGATCAGGCGGTGCAAGCGCTCGGTCAGCGCCAGCGATCGGTCGAAGCTCGGTTTTTTCCCTTCGTCGGCCACTGAAAAGAGCGTGGCATGAAGCTATCATCGACCACAAGTCATATATGCCCGAACGACCGCGCGTGACGCGATGCGCACCGGCGTGAAGGTCACACGCATCGCGTCTCGAGCAGGCCGCCGGCCGCCCTGGTCACTCGCCGTCTTTGCGCACAACGAGAGCGGCCGCATCGGGGCGGCGCTCGAAAGCATCGTCGAGGCCGCGGCCGGCAGAGACGTTGAGGTCTGGGTACTCGCCAACGGTTGCACCGACGCGACGGGCGACGAGGTCCGAGCGTGCGCGACCGTACTGCCACATCTCTGGCTGGTGGAAATCGACGTCGCTGATAAGGCCAACGCGTGGAATGTCTACGTGCACGAGGTGATTACGTCGGAGCGAGCTCGAGAGATCGAGACCTATTTCTTTATGGACGGCGACGTCACGCTCGAGCGCGCCGCGCTCGCGCTGCTGGCCTCATCATTGGACGACGTGCCGACGGCACAGGCCGCTGGCGGCATGCCGGCAACCGGGCGCGATCGGGACAGTTGGCGCGCGCGCATGGTCAGAAATGGAATCCTGGCAGGCAACCTGTACGCCTTGCGGGCGAGTTTCGTCGACGCGGTGCGAGAGCAGCAGGTCCACCTGCCCATGGGGCTGGTATTCGAGGATTCGCTGGTGTCGTGGCTGGTCGCGACCCAGTTCGGCCGAACGAAGACCGTGGGCCGAGAGCCTCAATGCATCTTCTGCGCGAATGCGGAGTTCTCGTTCAGGTCGATGTCATTGCTGCAGCCGGCGGATTATCCGCTGTACCTGCGTCGCAAATGGCGCTACGCGCGCGGCGGCCTGCAGCTCGAGATGCTCCTGAATGTTCTACGAGCGCGAGGCCTCGCCGCCATGCCAGGGCACGTGCAGGACCTTTACGTAAGCGGCCCGCTGCCGTCGCGTCTGCGCTGGGTCGGCCTCGACACGCCCTTGCGTCTGCTGGCCGTCCTCTGGATTCGATCGTTCAGGAACCGGTCCTGATGGCGGTGCGGTCAACTGCCGGCTCGTGGTGGGATCGGGTCGGTTGTCCGCTGTTCGTCGAGTTTCGCTACTCGCGCAGCCCGAAGACGCAGAGCGAGAGGCCCGAGATCGCCGTCACGTACTGTTTCCCGTCGACTTCGTAGGTAATCGGTCCGCTGACAATCTGCGCGCCCAGGTTGGCCTTCCACAACAGCGCTCCGGTTCGCGCGTCAATCGCCTGGAAGTAGCCTTCGCGGCCCCCGCTGAACAGCACGTCCGACGCCGTCGTCAGAATGCCGCTGTCGGTGACGTCGGTCATCGGGAACTTCCACTTCTGCTCTCCCGTGGCGGCGTCGACCGCGATCACCGCGCCGGTGGCCACCGCTTCGGTCCAGTTGTTGATCGGGCCTCGCCGGATGCCAGGTACCGCGGGCGCGCCGGGAACCGGCACGTAGTTCCGGTTCGCGCCGCCGCCAAAGTTCCGCCCTTCCTGATACTCGACGGGTGTCCCGCCGAAGATGGTCGCGTAACCTTCCCACGCGGGGATGTAAAACAGCCCCGTGTGCGGGCTGAACGAAGGCGAATACCAGTTCGTCCCACCCTGATTGCCGGGCCACGTGGGTTGACCGGGCGGCTGCGGCGTCTGGTTCGGCCGGCCGCGCTCGTCGAACTTGTCCATCCAGTTCACTTTCACGAACGGCTTGCCGACGAGGAACTTCCCGGTCTCGCGATCGAGCACGTAGAAGTTGCCGTTCCGGTTCGCCCAGACCATCGCCTTGAGCGGCTGGCCCTGCCAGGTGATGTCGGCGAGCACCGGCACCTGCACGGAGTCGTAGTCGTACCGATCGTGCGGCGTGAACTGGTAGTGCCACTTCAGCCGGCCGCTGTCCGCGTCGAGCGCCACGACCGAGTCGGTGTAGAGATTGTCGCCGGGACGCTGCTCGTTGTTCCAATCGGGCCCGGCGTTGCCGACGCCCCAGTAGGTGAGGTTCAGCCCTGGATCGTACGAGCCGGTGACCCAGACCGAACCGCCGCCGTGCTTCCAGGCCTCTGGATCGCAGAACGTCGCGGACCCCGGTGGACACGGCTTCCACGAATCGCCGCCCGGTTCATTCGGCGCCGGAATCGTATAGAAGCGCCACGCTTCCCGGCCGCTCCGCGCGTCGAAGGCGGCAATGAACCCGCGGATGCCGTACTCGCCGCCGCCGACGCCGACGACGACCTTGTCTTTGACGACCAGCGGGGCGTGGGTGACCGAATAACCCGCCTTGCTGTCGGCAACTTTCGTGTTCCACAACGGTCGGCCGGTCTTCGCGTCGATGGCGACGAGATGGGCGTCGAGCGTGCCCATGTAGAGCGTGTCGCCGAGAATCGCGAGGCCGCGGTTGTTCGCGCCGCAGCAGACGACCAGCGTCGGATCCAGCGTGTGGCGGTAGATCCAGAAGACGCGGCCAGTCTTGGCGTCGAGGGCGACGACATCGTTCAGCCGCTGCGTCAGGTACATGACGCCGTCGACAACCAGCGGCGTCGTCTGCCAGACTCCGGCGACCGCGGCCTGGTACATCCATTTCAGCTCGAGGTTCTTGGCGTTTGCCGGCGTAATCTGGGTGAGCCCGCTGTGGCGCTGACTGAAGTAGCCACCGGAGTAGATCAGCCAGTTCCGCGCTTCCTTCGCGGCGTTGACCAGCCGATCCGGGCCGACTTGCGCATGCGTGCGGCCCGTCAGTGCCGCGATCGACAGTACGATCAGCCAGGCGCCTGTGAATCGTCGCATCATGGTCATCGTCCCTTCAGCGAAAGCATGTAGGCGACAACGTCGGCCAGCTCGTTCTCGTTGAGCCGGTCCTTGAAAGAGGGCATCGGCGAGGTGGTCAGGATCGTGTATTCGCGAAGGTCGGCCTTGGTCAGCGACACCAGCTTTTCCTGCTCGTCGATCAGCTGCACGGTGTAGGTGTCCTCGTTCAGCCGCCGGCCGTTGACGACTTTGCCGTCCTTCGTGACGGCGCGGACCGGACGATTGATCGGCATCATCTGACTGGCGGGATCGGTGAGTGAACGGAACAGCGAGCCCGCGCTTCGCGTGGCGCCGACCTCACTGAGGTCCGGACCGACGCGCGAACCCAGGCTGCCGACGCGATGGCAGCGCGTGCAGCTGCCCTTTCCTTCGAAGATCGCGCGGCCGCGCGCCGCATCGCCGGTCTTGATCGATCCGCGGTCGAACGCGTTCATGTTGCGCAGAAACCCGATGATGCCCGCGATTTCCGCAGCGTCGAGCCTGAAGGCCTGCATGCCGGTCCCAGGAACGCCGTTCGTGATCACCCGGACGAGATCCTGATCGGTGCTCCCGTTCCGAAACTTCCCGCTGCGGAGATCGACTCCGCCGACACCGTCGCCGTTGGCGCCGTGGCAGGTGGTGCACTGGGCGTCGTAGAGACGCGCACCGTAGGCGATGTCGGCGGGTGTGAATACCGCCGGAAGCGCCGCCGCCGGGTTTCCTGGCGCGGGATTCTGTGCCAGGGGATTCTGGGCGGCGACCGCTTGCGGGCGCCACATGCCGAGTCCCAGGGCAGCGAGAAGCAGTAGCTGTGCTCGCATGTCGCGCTCCAGCGGCTATTTGCTCCAGGGCGGAACGATGTGATTCATCCGCGCGTAGGCAATCATCTGGCCGAGGTGCTCGTGAAGATCGCCGCCGATGGCGATCACGCCGTCTGCGAACGACAGATCCCGTCCCATGATCTTGCGCTTGCCGGTCAGGGTGGCGGCGTCAAGCGCCTCGAGCTCTTTCTTCGCGTGCGCAAAGCCTTTGTTCAGGTGGTCGATCACCTGCGCCTTGTCCGACAGCATGCGCAGCTTGGCCGCCTCCTCGCGGGGTCCGAGATCGGCGGCCTTCGCGCCGAACGACGTCGGGATGAACGAGTAGCCCTCGAACGCCGCCAGCATCAGGACTTCTGATACCGACCGCACGCCGTCCATCGGACGCCAGGTGTACTTGTCCTGCGGAAACGCGTTGGCCAGGCCGACGAATTTGCCTCGCAGCGTCTCGAGGTCGGACAGGAACGACGCCTTGATCGCGGCGGCGGATTCCTTGGTGAGGACATCCTGCGCGCTCGCAGGAGAGGCCGAGGCGAGCAGCAGCGTGGCGAGCGCGAAGACGGCCGCGATGCGACGAAGTGACATGCGATGCTCCTTGCGAAAAGGTCCGCCTTCGCACCTTCCGGCGTGACAGGTCGGTGCTTCGGCGAGACAACGCCGCCGGCGCTCCCGCGCCTCGGCGGCCTTGGATGGTAGCATGCGCGAACCCTCGATGACGCAGCCCCATTCTTCGCGCGATCGCGCGCTGTACGCCGACGTGGTCGGCGGCGTCACCACCTTCTTCACGATGGCCTACATCGTCGTGGTCAACCCCGGCATCCTGGCGACGCCCGGAACCGGCATGCCCTTTTCCGGCGCGATGACCGCGACCGTCCTCATCGCGAGCAGCATGACGCTCCTGATGGGCCTCTACGCGAAGCTGCCGTTCGCGGTTGCGCCAGGCATGGGCCTCAACGCCTTCTTCGCCTTCACCATCGTGCTCCAGAGCAAGGTGCCGTGGCAGACCGCGCTCGGCATGGTGTTCTGGTCCGGCGTGCTGTTCCTGCTGGTCTCGACGACACCGCTGCGAGAGGCGATCGCGCTCGCGATTCCGCCCCCGCTGCGGTCGGCGGCATCCGCGGGCATTGGCCTGCTGCTGACGTTCATCGGCCTTCGAAACGCCGGCATCATCGTCGGCGACCAGGCAACGCTGGTCCGGATGGGCACGCTCGACCACCGCGCGGTATTCCTGCTGCTCGGCATTCTTGTCGCAGTGGCGCTGATGCGGCGGGACAACCCGCTCGCTTTCCTTGCGGCGATCTTTTCCGTCACCGCGATCGCATGGACGTTGGGATACGCGAAACCGCCAGACACCGTTGTCAGCGCGCCGGACTTTTCGTCGGCATTCCTCCAGCTCGACATCCGAGGCGCGCTCAGGCTGGCGCTGCTGCCCGCGATCATCGCGATTCTCTTCACGGATCTCTTCGACTCGCTGTCGACGTTCATCGGCGTCGCCAACGCGGCCGGCCTCACGGACCCGGACGGCCGGCCGATCAACTTGCGGCGCGGCCTGATTGTCGACGCGCTGGCGACGCTCGGGTCCGGTCTGGCCGGAACCTCACCTGGAACCGCATACGTGGAAAGCATCGCCGGCATTCGCATGGGCGCGCGCACCGGGCGCGCGTCCGTGGTCACGGCACTGTGCTTCGTACCGTGCTTCTTTCTGGGACCGCTGGCCGCGGCCGTTCCGGGCTACGCGACCGCCGCGGTGCTCGTCCTGGTCGGCGTCTCGATGTTCCAGTCGATGGCGAAGATCGACTTCGGGTCCATCGAAGACGCCCTGCCGGCTTTTGTCACGCTCGTGTTGATTCCGCTCACCTTGTCCATCACGCAGGGCATTCTGTGGGGATTCCTGCTTCATGCGCTGCTCTACACGGTCGCAGGACGATGGCGCGAAGTCGGTGTGACACTCTGGGTACTGTCGGCGCTATCGGCGGTCCTCCTCCTGCTCGGCCACTAACCGCCCGTACGGTATTCTCTCCACCATGCGAACTCACCGTTTCCTGCAGACGCTTGCTCTGACATTCGCGCTGGTCGTCGGCGGTGTGCACGCCGCCACGCCGCCCGTCGCCAGGCAGGCGACCGCAACCCCAGACAGAATTGCCCTGACCGGCCCGGAGCGGGTTGGATTTTCCAGCGACTCGCTCAAAGAGCTCGACGCGGCGATGCAGGGCATCGTCGACAAGAAACAGCTGGCCGGCGTGGTGACGCTGGTGGCGAGGCACGGCCAGGTCGTGCAGCACAAGGCGTACGGCGTTCAGGACATCGAGGGCCAGAAACCGATGGCGCTCGACGCGATCATGCGCATCTACTCCATGACCAAGCCGATCGCTGGCGCGGCCATGATGATGCTCTACGAAGAGGGCAAGTGGAAGCCGGGCGATCCGATCGCCAAGTACATCCCCGAGTTCGCCAACCTCAAGGTATTCGCCGGCACGGATGCCGCCGGCACCATGCTGCTCGAAGCGCCGAAGCATCCGCCGACGATGGGCGAGTTGATGTCGCACAACGCGGGATTTACGTACGGCCTGTTCGGCAACTCACCGGTG
>Ga0207711_10002106_pt1 | contig 17974 bp, 12 predicted proteins | sample KBSS34metaG_FD_184401 | JGI IMG/M metagenome (GOLD analysis project Ga0207711, IMG submission 184401) | Switchgrass rhizosphere microbial communities from Kellogg Biological Station, Michigan, USA - KBS S3-4 metaG (SPAdes) (version 2) | ecosystem: Host-associated > Plants > Roots > Rhizosphere...
ACATGTAGCGATCCAGCAGCGCGGGAGATGTCGAGAGCACGGCCGCGATGTTGTCGAATCCGTAGCCGGAGTCGTCGACCGGCAGCCATTCCCCGGGACGAACGTCGACCGCGAGCAGATCGCGGACGGCATTGCTGTACTCGGCGCGATTCAGCCGGTGCATCGGCGTGCGACCCGGGTCCGGATGGGACGCCGCCGCGCGGTCGATCGTGTGTTCCAGATAGGCGGCGAACTCTTCGGCCACGCGGGCATCCGGCCGCAAACGCACGGTCGACGGCGGCATCTCGCCCGATCGCAGCTTGCGCGCGACCTTTTCCCAGATTGCCGCGTGTGCGGGGATGTCGGTGAGGCCAGGTGTCTGAAGCGAGAGGCCGCCGGTCTTGAGTTTGTCGCTGTGGCAGCTGACGCAGTACGTACTGATGAGCCCGCTGGATTCGGCCGGCGCGGCGATAGCCTGATGACGATCGCGGACGGCGCCTCCCAGGACGAGAGACGCCGCCACCAACCAGGGGAGCGAAGTGCGCACGTTACCCACTATAGAACGGGTTCAAAGGTTCTAGGGTCTAGAGTTCCAGGTTCAAACCTTAGAACCCTGGAACTCTAGAACCCTCGAACGTTCCTAGAACCCGAACCGAATCTGCAGCTGCATGTTGCGCAGCGGCTGCGCGCCGATCGCAGCGCCGAACCCGGCGTTTCTCGGCGTCAACCGGTTCGGATCGAGCGTGCCGTCCGGCAGGTACTGCGAGTTCACGATCGTCTGATCCGTCGGGCTGCGGTATTGCACGGTGGTGACGCGATCGTTGTAGATGACGGTGTTGAACACGTTGAACACATCGATCCGGAACTGGAGCGAGCGAGTCCCGCCCACGCGGAAGTTCTTCGCCAGCGCCATGTCCACGGTATGGTCGGGGCAGCCGCCGAGAAGGAAACGGCCCGACTCCAGGCCGACACTGCCGTAGGTCGGTCCGGCGACCGCCGACGTGTTGAACTGCTTGTACTGGTTGTCCGAGCAGCCGGAACCCGGATCGCCGACGTACACAATCCTCGCGGCGTAGTCCGGTGAGCCGGTCAGGTTCACGGACGCGCCGTTGTTCTGGTACGTGTAGCCGAGATCGTAGCGGCCGTTGTTGGGGCCGTTCGCGGAGTTGCTGGCGGCTCCCGGGTTCCCCTGCGCGTTGCCGTTTGCCTGGATCGCTCCGGGCCGGAACGCCGAGCCGGCAGTGAGCACGCCGGACAACTGCCAGTCGCTGAGCAGAATTTTGCCGAGCGCGCCCAGCTTTGACGGAGCGTCCGGCATATCCCACACCGCATAGGCCTTGATCACGTGCTTCTGCATCGCGAGGTTCTCGTTCAAGGCCTCGTACGCGGCCTGATCCGATCGAATCGAAATCGTGCCGTCCGCGGCGTGCTGCAGCCGCATCTGTAGACCGGTGTTGCCCTTGAACGACAGGCCGAGCGAGTAGTTCGCGCCGAACGCGAGGCCGTTGCGGAGGCGACGGTTCAGCGACGTCTGGATCGCATGGTATTCGTCGTGGTAAATCGTTTCCTGCTCGTTGATGTTGCTGAAGCCGCGGAACGCGCGCAGCAGGTTCGATGTGTACGCCGACGCGCCGGGCACGGCGCTCGGGCCGAGCGTCGGATCCTGGTTTTGCGGGAGATAGGCCGCGCCGATGTCGATCGCGTTCAGGTCGACCGCGCCGTTGGCGCCGCCCTGGAACGCGCGCACCCGGTTGAAGCCGTGGTTGCCGACGTAGGAGACGTCGAGCATCATCGACCAGGGCAGCGCTGTCTGAACGCCCGCCTGCCACTGCCATGACGATGGCAGCTTGGCGTCGTACTGGAAGTCGATCAGCGCCGGCACGCCGGTCGTGCTGAGACCCTGGCCGAGCGTCTGCAGCTGGCCGTTGCGAAGGTCCTGCGACGTCGAGATCGGGGGGTTGCCGGGAATCGAGAAGACCGTGTTGCCGTCCGGGCGGTCGAAGTAGAGGCCGCCGCCCGCGCGCAGCACCATCGACTGGTCGCCCTTCAAGTCGTACGCCATGCCGAAGCGCGGCGCCGCGGCCAGCGTCGGCCAGGTGTAAGACGTATCCGCGATCCCGTCTCCGGCCTGGTGGATGCCGTTGGTGAGGTTGCCAGTCCCGGGAACGACCGTGCCGATCGCCGCCGCCGTGTTCGCCGCGCCGACCGCCGTGAGGATCTGGCCGGTCCGCGGATCGACCGCGTTGCGCGCGTTGCCCGAACAGACGACCGCCCCGTTGTTGCAGCCCGCCAGGTAGAGCAGCGGTGCGTTCGCCTTCGACCATTCATTCGGGAAGAAGTTCGACATCTGCAGGAACTGGTCGTATTGCGGCTGCTGGCGAGTGAACCGGACGCCGTAGTCGAGCGTCAGGCGGCCGTTCACCTTCCAGTTGTCCTGCACGTAGAACTCGGTGTTGTTGTAGATCATGCTGCCTTCGATCAGCTTTGACTGCTGGAGGTATTGCTGGAACACCCCAACCGCCGCGTTGGCGTAGCCGAAACCGGTATCGAGCGCGTTATTGGTGTCGTTGCCGAAGTTCACATAACCCTGGAATCCAAGGTTCGCCACGCCGCCGGCGCCGGTGTTCTGCGCCTTGAAGCTGTGGTTGTTGTAGAAGCCCGCCTTCGACGTGTGCGGCCCCCACACTTTCGTCAAGCTGACGGCGAAATCCTGCGTGCGGTTGATGTTCAGGAATCCCGGAAACACCTGGTTGGGCACGCCAGGCAGCGCGCCGACGCCGGCGGTGCCCATGATCCGGCTGCCCCACCCGAACGCGGGCGGCAGGTTGATCCTGCCGTTGGAATACCAGCTCGGGCTCAAATCGGCCAGGACGGTCGACGCGTAGTATCGCTCGTCGACGACGCCGGCATTCGGGTAGAGCAAGGGGAAGCCGGGCAGCGTCGACAGGTTGGCCGACGGGCTGACGAGGATACCGCCGGTGCCGGTGGCGCCGATCGAAGCGCCGCCCGCGAGCTGGTTGCGGATGAAGCCGTAGGTCGCCTCGACATACATCGAGTTGCTGACCGTCCAGTTGGCCGTCACCCCGTAGTTCGTGATGAACGGGTACGGATTCAGAACGTCATTGAACCCCTCGATCGTGCCGGGCGTGATGAGTTTGCGCGCGCGCTGGCCGTTGTATTTGCCCGTGAGCCGGAGGTTCGACGACAGCTGGTAGTCGATGCGAATCGCCGGCTGCTGCGTGAGGTTGTCGGTCGTCGCGGCCGGCGCCTCATAGTTGTAGTTCTGCCCGGGACCCTGCGTGACGTTGGGCAGCGGGTAGCGGCTCAGCAGAGCGATGCCTGTCGAATACAAACGGTCTGCCGGAATCTTACCGAGGACGCCGCCGGCCTGGAAGCAGCCGGCAGTATTGGCCGCGGTGCAAGGCGCCGACGAGTTCGGATCGTGAATCAGGTTGAAGATCGCGCCCGTGTTGTCGCGGGTCTGTGAAAAATCGCCGGCCCGTTCGAGCGCGGTCGGCACGCGGATGCGGATCGGGTTGCCGCCGTTGATGGCTGCGGTCACCGGACGATATTCGTGCGAGTAGAAGAAAAACAGCTTGTTGGCGCCGCCCGGTTTGCCCACTGGACCGCCGAGGGTATAGCCCAGCGTCTTCGTGCTCTGCTTGACCTTCGGATCGCCGTTCTTCTCGTTGACCCAGCTGTTGGCATCCCAGTCCGAGTTCGTCTGGATGTCGTACGCCGAGCCGCGGAACTTGTTGGTGCCGCTCTTGGTGACCGCGGTGATCTGCAGGCCGCTCGATCGGCCGTACTCGGCCTGGTAGCCCTGGGTCAGAATCTTCACTTCGCCAATCGCATCGACGTTCATGTTCAGCATCTGGCCGTTGTTGCCGGTGTCCATCGCCGAGATGCCGTCCATCATGATGTTGTTCTGGCCAGCGCCACCCTGCCGCGTGGCGCCGGCGGAATCACCGGTTTGCGTGACGCCCGGCGTGAACGCGGCCATCGAGGTGAAGTTGTTGCGCGCCACCGGCAGGTTGTCGATCTGCGTCGCGCTGACGGCGTACGACCGCTCGGCGCTCTGCGTCTGCACGAGCGGCGATTCGGCGGTGACCGTGACGGTCTCGCTGATGGTGCCCGGCTCGATGGTGATCGGCTGCACGCCGACGCGCTCACCGCCGGTGACGATGACCCCCGCGCGTTTCACCGTCTTGAAGGCCTGCAGCGAGACCTCGACCGTGTAGGTGTCCGGCGTGATGTTCGGAAACACGTAGTTGCCGGTCTCGTTGGTGACGGCGGGCGCGGACGTCGTTCCGCGCGACTCGCTGATGAGCACGACCGTCGCGCCCGGGATCACGCCGCCCTGCGCGTCCTTCACGGTCCCCGAGACGGTGCCGGTCGTGATCTGCGCGAGCGCGGGCGACGCCGTCAGCACGAGCGCGAGTAGCAGACCTGCCCCGACGAGGATCATCCTTCGCAACATGTTGACTCCTCCAAGATGGCTCCGCAGTCTTGCAGTCGATTACGCGGGGGCAACCGGCTGCGGCTTGCAACCGATTACATTGCGCAGAGGATAGGTAAGACCACCTGGTGAGTCAAGACAAAAGTCACAGATTTGTTGCAGTTCCGCCGCCGGCCGCCAAGTTTTTGTCTTCGGTATGATGAGAACCGTACCGTGGCCAACATCTACGAGGTCGCCAGGCGTGCCGGCGTGTCCACGGCCACGGTCTCCCGTGTCCTGAGTCAGCCCAGCGTTGTATCACCGGAGACACGCCGCAAAGTGATGCAGGCGGTCGAGTTCCTCGACTACGAGCCGAACTCGGCGGCGAAAAACCTGCGGACGCTGCGCACCGGGAAGCTGCTGGTCACGGTGCCGGACATCTCGAATCCATTTTTTGCGTTGATCCTCCAAGGAATTGAAGACGCCGCGCAACGCGAGGGCTATGCCGTGCTGCTCGGTGATACGCAGCACGACGAGGAGCGCGAGGATCGCTATGCCCTCATGCTCAAGCGTAAGGAAGCCGACGGCCTGATCGTCCTCGGCCATCGTCTGCCGAAGGAAGCGGCGGCGCTCGTGCGCGCGATGGCGCCGCGCTGCGCGCCGGTCGTCAACGGCTGCGAGTTCTCGCCGAAGCTCGGGATCCCCAGCGTGCACATCGACAACGCCAAAGCCGCCGCCGAGGCGATGGACTATCTGTACCGGCTCGGCCACCGCCACATCGGGATCATCACGGGACCGCTCGTCAGCCCGCTCAGCCGCGACCGCCTCCGCGGCGCGACCGCGCGCGCCAAACAACAGCGTGCCGAGCGCGATTTCGTCGTCATGACCGGCGATTTTTCGATCGAGTCCGGCGCGGTCGGCGCGGAACGGCTGCTGGGCCGCAAGACGCCGCCGACCGCCGTCTTCTGCTTCAACGACGAAATGGCGATGGGCGCGGTCGAGACCGCCAAGCGGCGCGGCCTGCGCGTGCCGCTCGACGTGTCGATCGTCGGCTTCGACGACATCCGCTTCGCGCGCTGCATCGATCCGCCGCTGACGACGGTCGCGCAGCCGATGCGGGCGATCGGCGAAGGCACGGTCGCGCTGCTGCTCGCGATCCTGAACAGCGACACCAAAGCGCCCGACTCGGTGACGCTCCCCCACACGCTGACGATCCGCTCGAGCACCGCCCCGCCGCGCGCCAACCGCAGATAGTTCTGCTCCGCGAGCCCTTTCATCAGCCCGGAAAAACCGCGGTACGCTTCGACGTAAGAAACGCCGACGCAATTGCATCTCTCGCACACCCCAATCGAGCCAATGCTCGCCCCACCGATCACGGTCCGGCTAAAGCCGGACACTACCGACGTCACCAGCGGATGTTGGCCGTTAATTGGAGCGACGCTCGAACAACCAAGACGATGCGCGCGGCGGTGATGCGTCCGAGCGTCGTCGCGATCGGGCTCGGCCTCGCCGCAGGACTGACCGCAACGCTGGGGGCCGGCCGCTGGCTGACGTCGCTGCTCTACGGCGTCACACCGACGGATCCGGCGACGCTCGCGATCGTGCGGTCGATTCTGAGCGCAACCGGACTCGCCGCCGCGACGCTCGCCGCCGCGCGTGTCCTGCGCACCGATCCCGCGCCGGTGCTGCGCGCGGAAGGACCCGCGCGTCCGCATTTCCCTTTGCCGCCGAAGGTCAGGCCGCTAGAATCGGCGGGTCTTCTTCACATTCATGCCCTTACCTGCCGGTGCGCGTCTCGGTCCGTATGAAATCGTCGCGCCGCTTGGCGCCGGCGGCATGGGCGAGGTCTACCGTGCGCGCGACGCGAAGTTGAACCGCGACGTAGCAGTCAAGGTCCTGCCGGCCGATTTCGCCGTCCGGCCCGACGTACTCGCCCGCTTCGAGCGCGAAGCGAGAGCGGTCGCCGCTCTCTCGCACCCGAACATCCTGGCGATCTACGACTTCGGCACCGCTGACGGGCGGGCGTACGCAGTCATGGAGTTGCTCGAGGGCGCGACACTCCGGGACATGCTCATAGACGGACCGTTGTCCCAACGGAGCGCGGTCGCTTACGCCGTCCAGATCGCGCGCGGCCTCGCCGCCGCGCACGACAAAGGGATCGTCCATCGCGATCTGAAGCCCGAGAACGTGTTCGTCACAGCCGACGAGCGCGTCAAGATTCTGGACTTCGGTCTCGCGCGCCAGGATCCGGCCGCGTCAGGCATGCCGGGCACGCCGACGCTGTCGCCGACCATCCAGAGCCCGACCGAACCCGGCATGGTCCTGGGCACGGTCGGCTACATGGCGCCGGAGCAGGTGCGCGGCGCCGCGACCGACTACCGCGCCGATCTGTTCGCGTTCGGCGCAGTGCTCTACGAGATGGTCACCGGCGTCCGCGCGTTCCTGCGCGAGACCGCCGCCGAGACGATGACGGCGATTCTCAGAGAGGATCCGCCGGAGCCGGCGGAGGGGCGCATGATCCCGCTGCCGGTCGACCGGATCATCCGGCACTGCCTGGAGAAGAAGCCTGAGGCGCGCTTCCGATCGGCACATGACCTGGCGTTCGCACTCGAGGCGATTTCCGGATCTCCGGCTTCGTCTTCGATCTCGGGCATCACGCCCGCACCGGCCGTACGGTCGCAACGACTGAGCGTCGTCGCCGGCGCATTGCTGCTCGCCGTCGTCGCGGGGGCGATCGGCGTCGCCGTCGGCCGCCGTATGCCTGGCGCCGCGGCCGGAGCGAGCGAGGCGACGCCGACGTTCAGGCCGCTGACGTTCAATCGCGGCGTCATCACCAGTGCGCGATTCGCGCCCGACGGTCACACCGTGATCTATGCGGCCAAATGGCAGGCCGATCCGCGGCGCCTCTTCCTGACGCGGCTCGATTCTGCAGGCGCCACCGCGTTGGCCTTCTCCGACGCCCTGCTGTTTGCCGTATCGCCGTCGGGAGAGATGGCGATCGGGCTGAATCCCAAACCGGGCGGCGGCGTCTTCGGCCGCGAGGCGACGCTGGCGCAGGCGCCGATCCTCGGCGGTGCGCCACGTCAGGTGCTCCAGGACGTGGCGTTCGCCGACTGGAGCCCGGACGGCGTCCTTGCCGTTGTCCGCGTCGTCGGTTCCCGCCAGCGTCTCGAGTTCCCGGCCGGACACGTGCTGTACGAGACGGAAGGCGAGATTGGCTGGCCACGCATCTCACCGGCCGGCGATCGCATCGCGTTTCTCGACTGGCCGGTCAAAGGCGACGATCGGGGAACCGTTGCCGTCGTCGACACCAAGGGCAGCGCCGTCCCGCAGACGATCTCGCGCGCACGGGAAGGGGTCCGAGGGCTCGCGTGGGCGCCGGCGGGCGACTCGGTGTGGTACACGGCGAGCGACGCCGGATCGATGTACGCACTCTGGCGTTCGACACTCGAAGGCCGCCAGCGCCGCATGTTCAGCGCGCCGGCCGCGCTGGTGCTCTTCGACGTGGCGAAGGACGGCCGGGGGCTCATGGCTCGCTACGACCGCACGGCGCAAGTCAACGGCTGGTTCGCGGGCGAAGAAGGCGAGCGCGATGTGTCGTGGCGCGATTTCTCGTTCGGACGGGACCTGTCGGCAGATGGCCGGCGCTTCCTGCTGACGGACTTTGGCGAGGGCAGCGGTTCAAACTACACCGTGTACCTCCGTAAATCGACCGATCTCGACGCGACGCGGCTCGGCGACGGCGAGGCGCAGCAGTTCTCGCCGGATGGAAGAAGCGTGCTCGCCGTGCTGCATGGCCCACCGACGCGACTGCAGATCTTGCCGGTGGGCACCGGTGAACCGAGGATCGTGGCGACGGGCGAGGTCAAGGTCGTCGAAGCCCGCTGGCTGCCGGACGGGAAACGCATCCTCATCGTCGGCACCGAGCCGGGCAAGGGATTGCGCGCTTACCTGACCGACGTGGCGGGATCGATGCCGCAACCGATCTCACCAGAGCGCGTGACCTACAAGAGCAATCAACTGGCGCTGTCGCCCGATGGCTCGCGAGTCCCGCTGCGCTCGCCGGACGGGCGGGTCATGCTGTACCCGACGGCCGGCGGCGCACCGCTTGACGTGAAGGGAATCGAGGCAAACGAAATGCCGACGGGCTGGACGGCCGACGGCCGCGGCCTCCTTGTGATGGAAGGAGGCAATCCATCACGGCGCATCGTCCGCGTCGATCCGGGCAGCGGCCGGCGCGAGGTCTTCAAGGACATACATCCATCGGACCCTGGGCTGATCGGGCCGTCGGAGACCATCCTGACGCCGGATGGCCGCTCGTATATCGCCAACTACAACCGGGTCCAGATGACGCTGTTCCTCGCCGAGGGATTGAAGGAGTAAAAGCTCTAGACTAGAGAGTTGCTGAGGTCGCTCGATGCCTGTCCAATACGCGCGTGACGATGTGAAGCGTCGTATCACGCTTACCGTCAGCGACCCGCTCACCCTGGAAGAGCGAATCGCCGCCGTCGAACATCAACTCGCCGACGGCGCGTGGAGATACGGGCTGATCATCGACGCCCGCAGCATCGCCTCGTTCACACCCCAGTTGACCGACATGCAGGCCGCAGCGTCTCGCCTCGCCGAGTTGGTCGCCGTGCATGGCCCACGCGGCCCGGTCGCGCTGGTGTCCAGGCAACCTGGCGTCATCGGTGCCAGTGCCATGCATAATTCCCTCGGCGTCAAGACCCCCGGCGTCCAGGTGTTCTGGGATCTCGACGATGCGCAGACATTTCTTGACAGACTGGACGCCGAGACGGCGTCATGACGGTCTGACCTCAAACGGCTCGCTGCACGAGACGCCGTCCCTCCTCCGCTTTCCCAAGCGAAAAGACGTTCAAGACGCTGCCTTCCCACGCCAGACCAAAGGGCTCGCGGAGCGAGATGCCGTCCCTCGCAGGTCACCGCTCGGCTGAAGCCTTCGCGCTACGGAAGCGATCGCGGGCTCAGTCCGGCTAAAGCCGGACACTACCGGAACAAGACTGCCGCGACGAAAAAGCGCGCGAAGCGAGATGCCGTCCCTCGCTATGGCCTCGGCCGCGCGGGCCAGACGACGCCCTGATCCTTCTTCGTCACCGGCGCCAGCCCCTTGTAGGTGAACTTCTGCACGCGCTGGCCGCGGTAGGTCTCCGTCGTGTAGATGTTCCCCTTCGAGTCGGTGGCGATGCTGTGTACGCCGTAGAACTCGCCCGGTTGCCGACCGCCTTCGCCGAAGCTCGTGAGGTGTTCGAGCGTGTCGCGGAGAATCACCAGCACCTTGTCGTCCTCGCCGTCGGCCAGGTACATGTACTTCTGCTGCGGGTCCCGCGAGAACGCGATGTCCCAGGCCGATCCCGATCCAAGCGTCTCCTTGTTGAAGAACGCTTCCTTCACGAACGTGCCGTCCGGTTTGAACACCTGAATGCGATCGTTGACGCGATCGCAGACGTACAACAGCCGATCGACCGAGAGATCGGCGCAGTGCACCGGGTTGCGGAACTGCTGCGCCGGCGGCGCCTTCGGATCGTACCGCCCCAGATCCACATCGTCCGGCTTCTTGCCGTACGCGCCCCAGTGCCGTTTGTATTTGCCGGTGTTGGCGTCGAACACGATGACGCGGTGGTTGCCGTAGCCGTCGGCGACGTAGAGCTCGTTGGTCTCTTTGTCGAGGAACGTCTTGGCCGGCAGGCGCAGGTTCTCGACGTCGTTGCTGCCCTTGCTCGTCCTCGGCTTGCCGATCTGCATCAGGAACTTGCCCTGCTGCGTGAACTTCAGGACCATGTTGTCGTTGAACGATTGCGTGCCCGCCGTCTGGCTCTCGTCCTGTTCGCGATTCAGGCCGGCGGCCGGAGCGCCTCGTCCGCGCCCCGCGGGCGGCGATCCGCGGCCGTTGCCGCCGATCCAGACGTTGCCGTTGTAGTCGACGGTGATCCCGTGATTCGAGTCGGGCCAGTCGTAGCCCTCCCCCGGTCCGCCCCAGTGGCCGATCAGGTTGCCGGCCGCGTCGAACTCGAGAATTGGTGGCGCCGGCGCGCAGCACTGCGCCGTGGGCGGGTTCGTTGTCGCGTGCACCTCGCCGGGCTCGAGCGAGCCGGCGCGATGAATAATCCAGACGTGATCCTGCGCGTCGACCGACACGCCGATCGTCTGCCCGAGGATCCACTTGTTCGGCAGCGGCTTGGGCCAGAGCGGATCGACCTCGAAGCGCGGTGCCTGCACCGCGGCCGCGGCGGCCGCTTCGACCGCCGCACGCCGATCCAGCGCACGCGATCCAGCGCCCAGCGCAACGATCGCGGTGACAAACAGGGCGCCGATATGGATGTGTCGCCTCATGTGCGCTCCTATGGTTTCTGCAGAACGTGTTTCTCGAGCATCATCCGCCGCACGACCGAGCCGTAGACGTTGCCCTCGCGATCGACGCCGACGCCTTCGGCGCCGCTATGGTCCTGCGTCGTGGACTCGATGTCCTCGATGAAATACTTCACGGACCCGTCCTTCGCGCTGCCGACACGGATCCCCTTCTTCCAGCCGGGCTCGTCCGGTCCCCACGATTCAGAGTCGGCGACGTAGATCGTATCGTCCCTGGTGATCGCGATGCCGCTCGGACGGCCGAACTGGGTCCACTCGTCGAGGAAGGCGCCGTTCTGATCGAGGATCTGAATCCGGTTGTTGTTGCGATCGGCGATGAACAGCCGTCCGCGCGAGTCGAGCGCGATGGCGTGCGGCACGTCGAATTCGCCAGGACCGGTACCGCTCTTTCCAAACGCACTGACGAACGTGCCGTCCTTCGTCCACTTGCTGACGCGGTTGATCGATCCGCCGATCGTGTGCCCTTCGGTGATGAAGATGTCGCCGTTGGACGCCGTCGCCACGTCGGTCGGCTGCACCAGCTTGCCGTCCGCGCCGATCGTCATCAGCAGCGTCCCGTTCGCGTCGTACTTGAACACACGCTGGCCTTTGCCATCCCTGGCCTGCGCGTCGGTCACCCACACGGTTCCCTGCGCGTCGATATGAAGACCGTGCGGAAACACGAACGTGCCGACTCCCCAGCTTTTCAGCAGCGCGCCGGACGGCGCAAACTTCAGGATTGGCGGCTCGGTGCGTCCGGCGCAGCTGTTCTCGAAACACCGGTGCACGACGTAGATGTTCCCATCGGGCCCAGGCTCGGCGCCGATCACGGAGCCCCACTTCAGGCCGCCTGGGAGCCTGGCCCAGTTCGCGTCGCGCCGGTACGGGTTGGGCCGGTCGTTGATCGGCGTCGCGCTCTTCCACGTCGGTTCGCGTTGAGCAAGAACGGTCACGACGATCAACGCAGCAACGACAGAGCGCATCACGGCTGCCGCGGCTTCGAGAGATAGGCCTTCGACGCGGCCTCGTCCTTGAGCGGCGTCACCTTGTCGGGATCGATGCGGACCATCAGGTAGTTGATATGGTCGTCGATTTTCGTGAACCAGTGGCCGGTGCCCGCGGGAATCACGATCACATCACCCGCCTTCAGCTGATGCTCGACGCCGCTGCGCACCGACGATCCGTTGTTGCCGGGACCGTTGAACAGCCGCACCGTCTCGAGCGTCGCCGGCCGCCGCTTCATGCCGACGATGTCGGGGCTGGTGACGAGCGTCGCCGTGCCGTCGATGATGTGGTAGACCTCGCTGACCTGATCGTGCTCGGCGACCGAGTCCGGCGCCGGCGACGCGAGCTTGCCGCGATGCACGACGCCGATGCCGATGTGCGCCTTGCCGATGTCGATGTCGCGCGCCTGCTGGTCGACCAGGTTCTCGGCGACCGCCTTGGCGATGTACGCGTCGACCTCGGACTTCGGGATGTAGGTCCCCGGACACATCTTGCATGTCGGCTGCGGATCGCCTTGCGCGACCAGCGCGCCGACCGAGCAGATCACGCCGACCAGACCGATCACGATTCTTCGCATGTGCTCTCCTTTACCAACCACGACGATCAACGCAGAACACGCTGAGCACGCGGAAATATCTTCTTTCTGCGAACTCTGCGGTCTCTGTGTTGATCGTCGTGATCACCGCGGTAACGCGAACGCCATATACTCACCTGAATAATTGCCGCCGCTGATCGGCACGACGATGAACTGACGGCCGTTGAGGGCGTAGGTCATTGGCGTGCCCGACTGCTGCGCCGGCATGTAGACTGCGCCGACTTCCTTGCCGTTGGTCTTGTCGTAGGCGCGCAGCATCGCGCCGCGGCCGCGATTGGCGACCGTCGTCGCCAGCGGATCGCCCATGATCACGAGCGTCTTCGTGACGAGCGCGCCGACCGCGCCCGACTGCCCCGTGCGCGGAATCGTCAGCCCCTTCAGCGCCGGATGGTTGCGCACGCTGTCCGGCGTCTCGCCGTGCGCGACCTGCCACAGGATCTCGCCGCGATCGAGACTGATCGCGCTCAGCCGTCCGTACGGCGGCTTCAGCAGCGGCAGGCCCTGCGGCAGCGCGTCGCCGTTGGTCGCCGCGTCGCCGGTCGACGAGACGGGCGTGCCGGCGGCCTTCGACACGAGCGACGGCGCGTCGGCGCCGACATTCTCGCCGGGGCCAGAAATGTAGCGTACGCCGGTGAGCGCGTTGCCTGATACGTACGGCAGATCCGAGAACTCCTTGCTCGGCGGCGGCAGCAGGCCGAGCACCGGCATGGCGACGAACGACGGCACGTAGGCGATGTGCGTTTCCGGATCGTAGGAACCGCCAGGCCAGTTCGTCCCGCCCGACGATCGGAAGCTGCCGATCGGCCCTTCCTTCCTGCTGACCGGCGGCGGCGTGAACAGCGGCCCGGTCTTGTAGCGCGCCGCGATCTTCAGCGCCTCGGCATGGAGCTCCGGCGTGAAATCGATCAGGTTCTGCACCTCGACGCCCTGGTAGTCGTACGCCGGCGGCTTCGTCGGGAACGGCTGCGTCGGCGACGTCTTCTCACCCGGCACGTCGGACTGCGGGACCGGTCGTTCTTCGATCGGAAAAATCGGCTCGCCGGTGACGCGATTGAACAGGTAGAGGAACGCCTGCTTCCCCATCACCGCGACAGCCTTGACGGGTTGGCCGTTCACCGTGAGATCGACGAGCATCGGCGCCGTCGCGATGTCCTGTTCCAGATCGGATGGTGCACGAGCTGGAAGTGCCACTTGCGCTTGCCGGTCTTGTAGTCGATCGCGACGAGGCTCTCCGCGAACAGGTTGTTGCCGGGCCGGAGCCCGCCGTAGAAATCGGAGCTCGGCGTCTCGACCGGCAGGTAGGCGAGCCCGAGCTCCTCGTCGACGCCGATCTGGTTCCAGACGCCGACGTTGCCGTTGACCGCCCACGACTCCTTCTCCCAGGTCTCGTTCCCGAACTCGCCGGGACGCGGAATCGTGTTGAACGTCCACAGCCGCTTGCCGGTGCGCACGTCGAATCCGCGCACGAGCCCTTTCGTGTTGTTGTGCGTCTTCGGCGTGCCGCCTTCGAGCATCGCGGCGCCGATCATCACGATGCCGTCCTTCGTCACCGCCGGCGTCGCGTGCAGCCCGATCTCCCCCGCCTCACGATCGATCTGCTGTTCCTTGCCGAACACGACATCGTCTTTCAGATCGACGAGGCCGTCCTTGCCGAACGACGGGATGCGCGCGCCGGTCTTCGCGTCGAGCGCGACGAGGCGGTAGCCGGTGGTCACGTAGAGGATCCGTTCGTCTCTGACGCCGTCGGTCCAGTAGGCGACACCGCGTCCGGAGAGCTGGCGGGGAGACGCCGCCGCGCGCGCGCCTTCGCGCTCCGAGTGCGCCCACAACAGCTCGCCGGTCGCGGCGTCGAGCGCGACGACGGAGCGCCGGGTGCCGGCGGTGGTGTAGAGCACGCCGTGCACCATCAGCGGCGTGCCTTCGAGCTTGTACTCGGGACGTGGGCCGAGGCTGTCGGTCTTGAAGCGCCAGGCGACCTCGAGCGTATTGAAGTTGGCGGCGGTGACCTGCGCCAGCGGCGAGTAGTGCAGGTTGCGCAGATCCCCCGCGTACGAGCGCCATTCGACGACTTGCGGCGTCTGTGCTGAGACGACGATCAACGCAGAAACCGCTGAAATCGCAGAACAAAACAAGACTCTGCGCGTTCCGCGTGTTCTGCGTTGTACGTTGTCGCTCATGCCGGAGAACCTTACCCCAAAACGGGCTAAGATTCGGGCCCATGCAGGTCATTCGTACACCAAAAACCTACGACGTGTGCATCGTCGGATCCGGCGCCGGCGGCGGGATGGCCGCGAAGGTGCTGTGCGAGGCCGGGGCCGACGTCGTCATGCTCGAGGCCGGGGGGATGTGGGATTCCGCCAAGGACTCGAAGATGTCGGCGTGGCCGTACGACTCGCCGCGCCGCGGCGCCGCGACGCCGACCAAGCCGTTCGGCGAGTTCGACGGCTGCATCGGCGGCTGGGACATCGAGGGTGAGCCGTACACGCAGGCGGCCGGATCGCAGTTCGACTGGTTCCGCGGGCGCATGCTCGGCGGCCGCACGAACCACTGGGGACGCATCTCGCTGCGCATGGGCCCGGACGATTTCAAGCGCCGCAGCCTCGACGGCATCGGCGACGACTGGCCGATCACGTACGACGAGATCAAGCCGTTCTACGACAAGCTCGATCGCCTCGTCGGGATCTTCGGCTCGATGGAAGGCATTCCCAACGAGCCCGACGGCGTCTTTCAGCCGCCGCCGAAGCCGCGCTGCTACGAGCTGCTGATCAAGCAGGCGGCCGACAAGCTGAAGATCACATGCATTCCGAACCGGCTGTCGATCCTCACGCAGCCGCTGAACGGCCGCCCCGCGTGCCATTACTGCGGCCAGTGCGGCCGCGGCTGCGCGACGCACGCGAACTTCTCGTCGCCGTCGGTGCTGCTGCCGCCGGCGCTCGCGACCGGCAAGCTGAAGATCATCACGAACGCGATGGCGCGCGAAGTGCTCACAGACGAGAGCGGCCTCTGCACCGGCGTCTCGTACGTCAATCGCGCCGATCGCCGCGACTACGCCGTCCGCGCACGCATCGTCGTGCTCGCGGCGAGCGCGTGCGAGACGGCGCGGCTGATGCTCAACTCGACGTCGGGCCGCTTCCCCGACGGCCTCGCGAACTCGAGCGGCGTCGTCGGGCGCTATCTCACGGACTCGACCGGACTCGGCGTGGGCGGCCACATCCCGGCGATGGAGAGAGGCGTGCCGCACAACGAGGACGGTACCGGCGGCGCGCATCTCTACATGCCGTGGTGGCTGGACAACAAGAAGCTCGATTTTCCGCGCGGGTACCACATCGAACTGGGCGGCGGCAAGCATTCCGCGCCGGGCTTCGGGTTCATGGGCGGCATCCAGCGTTTCAACGGCGTCGGCGGCTACGGCAAGTCTCTGAAGGACGACTACCGCCGTTTCTACGGAGCGACCGTGAACTTCGCCGGCCGCGGCGAGATGATCCCGAACGAGCACACCTACTGCGAGATCGATCCCAGCGTCGTCGACTCGTACGGCATCCCGGTGCTGCGGTTCCACGCGAAGTTCTCCGAGCATGAAATCAACCAGGCGAAGCACATGCAGGAGACGTTCCGCGAGATCATCCACGAGATGGGCGGCACGCCGCTGTCGCCGATGCCGTCGCGCGAGGCGCTGTACGGTCTCGAGCCGGTCGGCCGGATCATCCACGAAGTCGGGACGACGAGGATGGGGAGCGATCCGCATACGTCGGTCCTCAACGCGAACTGCCAGGCGCACGACGTGAAGAACCTGTTTGTCGCCGACGCGGGCCCGTTCGTGTCGAACGCGCACAAGAACTGCACGTGGACGATCCTGGCGCTGGCCATGCGCACCTCCGAGTTCATCGCTCAGCAACGCAACCAGGGAACGCTATGAGAATGCAAATTGCTAAATGCAGATTGCAAATTGGAGAGCGGGCATGAAGGCGATCTCGAGACGCGCGGCGCTCGAAATGTTCGTCGCGGCCCCCGCCGCGGCGGCGCTGGTCTGGACTCCCGCCGAGGCGCGACAGGCGCACGAACATGCCGAGGCCGCGAAGGTGGCCGCGCCGGCGGCGCCGTTCAAGCCGAAGTTCTTCACGGCGCATGAGTACGCGACTGTCAGCGTGCTGGTCGATCTGATTATCCCGAAGGACGAACGCTCGGGCAGCGCCACGGACGCGGGCGTGCCGGCGTTCATGGACTTCATGATGATCGACCAGCCGCGGCGGCAGGTCGCGATGCGCGGCGGACTGGCGATGATCGACCGGCTGGCGATCGATCGCTTCGGCAAACGGTTCGTCAGCGGTACTGACCGAGAACGCCGGTCGCTGCTCGACGAGATCGCCTACACCTCCAACCCGGATCGCGGACTGAGCCAGGCGATCGCCTTCTTCAGCAGCTTCCGCGATCTGACCGCGTCAGGGTTCTGGTCGACGAAGATGGGCATCGCCGATCTGCAGTATCAGGGGAACGTGTTCGTCAGCGAGTGGACCGGCTGCCCGGACGCCGCGCTGAAGAAGCTCGGTGTGCGGTACGACGTCTAGAGGTCCGGCTGAAGCCGGACACTACCGATACGAGGCCCGCTTCCGGTAGTGTCCGGCTTTAGCCGGACCGTCGTCATGCAACACGCTTTGAATACTGGCGGATCGCGAGCGCCAGCGTGACGACGCCGAACACCGCCAGCGTGAGCAGCGGGCGTGCGATGTCGGCCGGCCCCGCACCCTTGATCAGGATCGCGCGCGAGATGGTGACGAAGTGGCGCACCGGGTTCACCTCGGACACGACGCGCACCCACGGCGCCATGCTGTCGATCGGCGTGAACAATCCGCTCATCAGCAGGTAGACGTTCATGACGAAGAACGTCACGAACATCGCCTGCTGCTGCGTGTCGACCACGCTGGAGATGAACAGCCCGATCGCCAGCGCCGCCACCAGATAGACCGCGGCCGATCCGAACAGCAGCAGCAGACTGCCCCGCATCGGCACGCCGAACACCCACGCCGCGATGATCAGCCCAATCGCGAGGTTAATCATGCCGAGCGCCCAGAATGGCAGCAGCTTCGCCGCGATGAACTGCCCGCGCGTGATCGGCGTGACGTTGAGCTGTTCGAGCGTGCCCAGTTCCTTCTCGCGCGCGATGTTCTGCGCGCTCAACAGCGTGCCGATCAGCGTGACCAGCGCGACGAGGATTCCCGGCACCATGTAGTGCCGGTAGTTGAGATCCTGGTTGTACCAGCTCCTCAACCGGACGTCGATGCGCGGCGCCCCGCGACGCGGCGGCGCGTCGGGCGCGCCAACCGCCGTTCCGCGCAGCGACGCGTCGAGCTCCGAAGCGTAGGCGGCGGTGATGCTCGACGCGTACGCCTGCACGATCCCCGCGGCCGAGCCCTTTTCGGCGTTGACGGCCAGCTGGATCGGCGCGACTCTCGCGCGCATGAGCGACGCCTCGAAATCGTGCGGGATCGTCAGGACCATCGTCACGTCGCCGCGCAGCAGCGCCTCGTCGGCCAGCTCGGGAGACGCCGATTGCTCCTCCACGCGGAAGTGTCCGGACGCGCGGAACCGCGTGA
>Ga0207711_10002108_pt1 | contig 17957 bp, 18 predicted proteins | sample KBSS34metaG_FD_184401 | JGI IMG/M metagenome (GOLD analysis project Ga0207711, IMG submission 184401) | Switchgrass rhizosphere microbial communities from Kellogg Biological Station, Michigan, USA - KBS S3-4 metaG (SPAdes) (version 2) | ecosystem: Host-associated > Plants > Roots > Rhizosphere...
CCTCATGATCACCACCGAAGCGATGGTGGCCGAGGCGCCGAAGAAGGAAGAGTCGCACGCGCACGGTGGTGGCGGCGGCGGTGGCATGGGTGGCATGGGCGGCATGGATTTCTAGGCAAGCCCGTGCACTCATCCGTGATCGCGAAGATCACGATGCAGCCATTCGTGGCTGCACTTTCAAGAAGGCCCCGCTTCGGCGGGGCTTTTCTTTTGGGGCTCGCGTAGCATCGCCCGTAGGCCAGCCTTCATGGTTGGGAACATCCCCTGCGACGGAGATATCGCGATGCATCCTGCCGGAAAACAACGTACGCGATGCTTGCCCATGATCTGCGGCTGCCTGTTGTTGTGGGCCGTCGCATTGCCTGCACTGGCGCACGAGCACGACGGTGTCGGCGATGCGAAGCCGGCAACCGTGCTGGGTCATCTGAGTTTCCCCACATCGACCCATTCCAGGCCGGCGCAGGCCGCCTTCGAGCAGGGCATGCTCTGGCTGCATCTGTTCGAGTACGAGCATGCGGCCGATGCGTTCCAGGCGGCCGAACGGCTCGATCCCGGCTTCGTGATGGCGTACTGGGGAGAAGCCATGACCCATACCCACGCGATCTGGAACCAGGACGATCCCGCAGCTGCGCGTGCGGCGCTGGCGAAGTTGGGAGCCACCGTTCAAGCGCGCGCCGAGAAGGTCCACACCGCGCGTGAGCAAGCCTATCTGAATGCGGCGGAAAAACTATTCGGCCAAGGCACGTTGCGCGAGCGCGACAACGCATTCCTGCAGGCGATGGCGACGATGTCGAAGAACTATCCGCGCGATGACGAAGCGCAGTTGTTCTACTCGCTGGCATTGCTCGGCGTGACGCGTGGCGAGCGCAACATCCCCAATTACCTGCGAGCGGCCGATATCGCCAAACGCGTGTACGCGCACAACCCCCTGCATCCGGGCGCGGCGCATTACTGGATTCATGGGATGGACGATCCGGAACATGCCGCTGGCGCGCTCATTCCTGCGCGCGCGTTGTCGAAGATCGCCCCGGGAGCTGGCCACGCACAGCACATGGTCTCGCATATCTTCATGGCGCTGGGCATGTGGGATGAGGTGGTTTCCGCGAACGTGAATGCGATCCGCGTCATCGCCGAAGAGCGCCGCGTCGCGCAGCGGCCGATGGTCACCTGCGGCCACTACGCGGAGTGGTTGCAGTACAGCTACTACCAGCTCGGCCGCCAGCACGATGCTCAGAACGTGCTGGACCAATGCATGGCGGAAAGCAAGGCCGCACTCGACTGGTACCACGCGCATCCCGACCAGTCGATTCCTGGCGGGATGTCGGTATCGCGCATGAAGGCGCGCATTGACGATTCACTCGTCACCATGCGCGCGACCGCCATCATCGAATCCGAGACCGAGCGGGCCAGGAACGCGGCGGTCGTGCTCGATGTCTCTGATGTCGGTCGCTCCGCCGGCTGGGATGCATTCGGCAGGGGATTTGCCGCGGCGAAGGCTGGTGACGTGACGGCCGCGGCCAGCGATCTCGCCGCGCTGAAGGCCATCGCCAGGCAGCCGCCGGGCACAGGCGAAACATCGGCGCAGACGGAGTATCTGGAGATCCTGGGCCTGCTCCTGCAGGGCGTCATCGCGCAATCCGGCGGACACACTGACGAGGCGATATCGGCCGCCACGGAAGCAGCACGACGTTACGATGCATTGCCCTTCGATTTTGGTCCGCCGGTTCCGGTGAAGCCGCCGCACGAACTCGTCGGCGAATTGCTGTTGCAGGCCAGCCGTCCGAAGGAAGCGCTCGCGGAATTCGATTTGTCGCTGAAGACCGCTCCGCGCCGCTCAATGTCGCTGGTCGGGCGAGCAAAGGCATTGGCAGCATCTGCCGCGGAACCAGGACATTGATCCGATAGCATCGCTTCGACAACCTGGCGCTGAGCAATAGAGTTGAGGGCGCCCTCGGAAGAGCTCCGCTTCGGCGGTGTCTTGCACTCCATCAGTGGAGTGATCCCTTGATCGCTATCCCTGAATCACTCGGTACGCGCATTCGATCCGGTGCACGGCATTGTGCCACTAGCTCCGCTGCAGCGGGCTTATTTTGCGACAGCAGCTGGACCTTGCGAATTCGGTGGCGCGGACGCGCTTGCCTTGCCGGTAGGCCCGCCGACTGCCTGGGAGAAATTGGACTGCAGGTAATCCGCAACGAGGCTTGCAGTGCGCTCAAGCATGGCCTTGTCCGCTGCGCCGAACGACCATGCGCCAGCCATTCCGGCAGCGTGCTGATAGAACTCCGGTTCGGCAATGACCGCACCGGTTGCCTTGTCGCTGATGCGAACCCTTAGCAGGACCGCCGAACTACCTGCGAATGCCCCGGCCCAGATTCGCGCACTCGTGCCGATGAACTTGACCTTCTCGATGCGCGGCTCGATCAACAGCACGCGCGGAGGGTCGGATTTGCTCGGCTCGGAATTCTTCGCGTTCAACCACGGCTCGACTCGCCTGTCCAGGTCCGCCTGGAGATCTTTCAAGGCGACATCGTTCGCATTCTGCCCTGCGTATGGGCTGCCCATGGCAATAGACGCAACTTCAAATCGATCGAAGGTCGCAAAGGCAACGGCAGGCGCTGGATTCGTCGTGGTGCCGGCTTCGATCGTCTCGCTCGCCAACACGGACGATGACAAAGCAAGAAGAAAGACAACAAGAACCAATCCGCGCAGGGTCCATCGATATTCCATGCGATTCTCCAATCGGCTGCGGCATTGATGAAGGACGATGTAAGCCGGCATCGCCGAGGTGACGTTTCGAATGATTGTGCTGGCCAGAAACCGTCCTGACGATAGCACGCAGGTCTACTTCGGTAATTGCTGGATGACAATCATTCCCATGGGATCATTTCTTGCGTGCGCGACTAGACTGTTCTTGCTCGATTGTCGCAACCACGATTATTGTCCAAGACTCACGATCGATAGGTCTTGCGACGACGCGGCAATGAATTCCGAATTCACCATCAAGGATTGGTCCGCTTTCGCTCCCGGCCTGGCACGCAAGGACGAATGGGTCGCCTGGGCCAGGGATCCCTTCCTGCCGCATGGCGAAGCGACGCCTGCGTTGGAAGAGATGCCACCGTTGTTGCGACGTCGTGTCGGCAAGCTAGGTCGCATGGCGCTGCAGGTCGCCTGGTGGTGCCGGCAGGGCCATGATGACGACGTGCCGCTGGTATTTGCGTCGCGTCATGGCGACCTCGGACGCACCTATGAAATGTTGGGCTCGCTGGCGCAAGACCAACCCTTGTCGCCGACCCAATTTGGCTTGTCCACGCACAATGCAATCGCAGCCCAGTACAGCATCGCCCGCCATCTGACCGGCAACTGCATCTGCGTATCGGCCGGACCCGCCAGCGCCGAGGCGGCCGTCGTCGAGGCGATTGGATTGCTGGCCGAAGGCGTCGATGAAGTCCTGGTCGTGGTCTACGACGGCGCACTTCCCGGCGGCTATTCAGCCTATGGAGACGAGCCCGGAGCGGAATATGCCTGGGCGGTACGGCTTGGCCGCCCGGGAGCAGGCGATGTCCGCCATGACTTGCAGGTCGATGGGGATCAGGCGTGTGTCGACGAACACGCCGTGGCATTGTTGCCGCATGGACTGGAAGTCCTGCGATTCCTGATCACGGGAAAGCCGCTGCTGGAATACCGGGAAAACGGACGTTGCTGGCGTTGGCGGCAACATGCGTAGTCGGATCAACCATGTTTGGCGAATCGTCGCGACCGGCCTGAGCTTCATGGCCTTCGGCGTTGGCGGCGTGATCCAGTGGCTGCTGGTCTTTCCGTGCCTGAACCTGTTCGTGCGCGATCCCGAGCGCCGTAGCCGCCTTGCGCGGGCGATCATCCATCGCAGTTTCGGCCTGTTCATCCAGATGATGCGCGGACTGGGCGTATTGACGTATGAATTTCGCGGAGTCGAACGGCTGCATCGCAGCGGGCTCCTGATCCTTGCCAACCATCCGACCCTGCTGGACGTGGTGTTCCTGATTTCCCTGATTCCGAACGCGGATTGCATCGTCAGGTCCGGACTCGCCCGCAACCTGTTCACGCGCGGACCGATCAAGGCCAGCGGCTACGTCTGCAACGACAGCGGCATGGGCCTGGTGGATGACTGCATTGCCTCGGTGCGTTCGGGCAAGAACCTGGTCATCTTCCCCGAAGGCACGCGCACGCCTCGGGATGGCCATCGTCATTTGCAGCGCGGCGCGGCATACATAGCGCTCAGGGGATCCTTGAGCGTGACGCCGGTGGTGATTCGCTGCAGTCCGCCCACCCTGTTCAAGGGGGAGCCATGGTATCGTGTGCCACCACGTTGTTTTCACGTCACCGTCGAGGTCGGCGTGGACTTTCCGGTGGAAACATTCCGGGCCGGAACGACCGAAGCCATCGCCGCGCGTCGGCTGACCGATCACCTGGTTGCCTATTTCAATGCGGGGTGTGCGAGTGCTGGTTCTTGAAAAAGAGCTGGAGCGGGAAATCAAGGATCTGATCATCACCACGTTGTCGTTGGAAGACGTCGTGGTGGACGATATCGATTCGACCGCGCCGCTGTTCAATGAAGGCTTGGGCCTGGACTCGATCGACGCGCTTGAGCTCGGCCTGGCATTGCAGAAGCGCTATGGGCTCACCTTGTCCGCGGACTCGGTGGAAACCCGCCGGCATTTCGCCAGTGTCCGCACCCTGGGCGCATTCGTCGCAGCGAACCGGAGGAAACCCGCGTAGGCAGGGAGCAAGTAACGATCAGCCTGCCATCTGGATCGATGATGACCAAAGAAGACCTCTACCAGCACATCGCCGGCATCCTTCACGAAAGCTTCGAAGTCGAAACGGCACGGATCACCCCGGAAGCCCGGCTTCGCGAGGACTTGGACATCGACAGCATCGACGCGGTCGAGTTGATCGTGCTGCTCAAGCCCCTGCTGGGCGGCAATCTCAAGCCGGACGTCTTCAAGTCGGTGCGCACCGTGTCCGACGTGGTCGACGCGCTCCACGGCATGCTGCAAACGATCACCGACGCACCTGCTGGCGTTTGACATGCGGCTGCGCACGGGCATGGTTTGGCTGGCCACCCTGCTGTACCCGGTGATCATCTACCTGGGGCTGGGCCGGATCGAGCCCCGCTGGATGGCCTTGTTCCTCCTGGCCATGGTGATGGCCCGCGCGATCATCAGTCGCGACGCCGTCTGGCTGGCCGCAGCCGGCGGTGCGTTGCTGCTCGCCATCGTCAGCATCCTCGGTAACCAGAGCCTGCCGCTGAAGCTTTACCCGGTGCTGGTCAGCGGCGTGATGCTGGCAGTTTTTGGACTGAGCTTGCGTCATCCGCCCACTGCGATCGAGCGCATCGCGCGCCTGCGCGAGCCAGAGCTTCCACCCGAAGCGATCGCCTACACGCGCAAGGTCACCGAGGTCTGGTGCTTCTTTTTCATCGCCAATGGCGGCGTCTCGCTGGCGACCGCGATATGGGCTTCGGACCGGGTCTGGGCGCTCTACAACGGACTGATTTCCTATCTGTTGATGGGGATCCTGTTTGCGGGCGAATGGCTGATGCGGCAGCGGCTGCGGTCCAGGAACCAGCATGTCTGAGATCGTGGCGCTGACCGGATTGGTCCGACGCCTGGGTCTCGACGCCGAACGACCGCTGACGACCGATGCTGGAAATGCGGCGACCAACTTCGACATGTTGCGACGCGTGCGCGCCTGGCATGCGGCCTTCGCGTTCGCGCCCGGTCGGCGTTACGCGTTGCACCTGGAGGACTCTTTCGAGTTCGCCGCTGCGCTTCTGGGTGCGTGGCACGCCGGGAAAATCGTTTACCTTCCCGCCGACACGCTGCCCTCGACCCTGCAGGCGCTGGCTGCGCAAGTCGATGGCTTCGCAGGTACTTTCGAAAACGGACTTCAGGCAGGTTCCACCTTGGCGTCGCCCGAGGTTGCATGGGGCGACCTCGATCCGGAGACCGTTCGGCTGGTTCTTTACACCTCCGGTTCGAGCGGCGATCCGGTGGCGATTGGCAAATCCCTGCGCCAGTTGGACAGCGAGATCGCGACGCTGGAATCGCGATTCGGCGAGCTGCTCGGCGATGCGCACGTCCATGGAACCGTCTCGCACCAGCATGTTTACGGCCTGCTCTTCCGCGTGCTTTGGCCGCTCGCTGCACGACGACCCTTTGCGACGCATCGCCTGGTGTATCCGGAACAGATCGCCGCGCTTACTGGATCGCAACCGATCGTTCTGGTTTCCAGCCCGGCGTTGTTGAAGCGGCTCCCGGAGTCCATCGACTGGGCATCAACGCGCTTGGCGCTGCGGGCGGTATTCAGTTCGGGCGGGCCTTTGCCCGCCGACGCCGGCGTGGCGATCGACAGGCTGTGGGAGCAGAGGGTCATCGAGGTTTTCGGGAGTACCGAGACCGGCGGCATTGCCGCCCGCTCCGGGGGGCACGGAACCTGGCAGCCACTGCCGGGAGTGGAGTGCAAGGTCGATGAAGCCGCGCTGCTCGTGCGATCACGGCACCTTGCCGAACACCGCTGGTTCAGGACGGAGGATCGCGCACGAATGGTGGGCAAAGGGTTCGAGCTGCTGGGACGCGGCGATCGGCTGGTCAAGCTCGAAGAGCGACGTATTTCGCTGGACGCCATCGAACGTGCATTGCTGGCGGATGGACTCGTCGATGAAGCCCGCGCGTTGGTGCTCGCTGGCGCGCGCGACAGGATCGTCGCCGCGGTCGTACTTTCCTCAGCAGGACGCACGCTGCTTTCATCGGCCGGCAGGAAGAGCGTGATCGACCGCCTTAGAGGCGTCCTGCAACCGCAAGTGGATCCCATCGCGATACCCAAGCTCTGGCGTTTTGTCGAAGCGTTGCCTGCCGATGCGCAAGGCAAGACCACGATGAAGCAACTGGCCGGCCTGTTCCGCGCCAACCAACCGGTGCCGGAGTGGAATGAACGCAGCGCTTGCGAGGCGAAACTGCAGCTGGCGGTCACCGGCGATCTTGCGGTGTTCGACGGGCACTTCCCCGGCGCGCCCATCCTGTCCGGCGTGGCCTTGGTCGACTGGGCGATCGCATGGGGACGCGATGCATTCGGGATTCCGATGCCGTTCCTGCGCATGGAAGCGCTGAAGTTCCAGCAACTGGTTCGCGCCGAAACGCAGTTGCATCTGGATCTCGGCTGGAAGGCGGAAACCGGGACCTTGCATTTCAGCTATCGGTCGACGCAAGGCACGCACGCGAGCGGCAGGATCGTGTTCGCCGACCAGGATGTCCTTGCATGATCGCGACGACCGCCAGCATGGCAACCACGGCGTTTTCGCCGATCGTGGTAATTCCGGTTTACAACCACGGCGACGCCATCGGCACGATGCTGGAGGGAGTCCGCCAGCACGATGTTCCCTGCCTGCTCGTCGATGACGGTTCGGAGCCGGGCTGCGCGCGAGTGCTCGATGCATTGGTGGCGAGTCATCCAGGCCAGGTTTCATTGCTTCGCCTTCCCGGCAACCGGGGAAAGGGCCAAGCCGTGATGGCTGGCTTTCGTGAGGCAGCGCGTCGTGGATTCACGCATGTCCTCCAGATCGATGCCGACGGCCAGCATGATCCGGCCGATATCCCCGGTTTCCTCGCCGAAGCCCGCGCGCATCGCGATGCGGTGATCTGCGGCTGTCCGGTCTTCGACGACTCGGTGCCGAAGGTCCGCTTGTATGGCCGCTATGCAACCCATGTCTGGGTCTGGATCAACACCTTGTCCTTTGACATTCGCGATGCGATGTGTGGTTATCGCGTCTATCCCCTCGCGCCGACACTGACCCTGATGGACACGGCGAAGCTCGGCGCGCGCATGGATTTCGATGTCGACATCCTGGTTCGCCTGTATTGGCGCGGTGTTGAAGTACGCAATCGCGAGACGCGGGTGACCTATCCACGCGATGGGATCTCCCACTTCCGGATCCTGCGCGACAACCTGCGCATCTCGCGCATGCACGCGTCGCTGTTCTTCGGCATGTTGGTCCGATTGCCCATGCTGATCACGCGAAAACGGCGGCGCACATGAGCCGGCATTGGGCGGACGTTCGCGAGCGGACGTTTACTTTCGGCATCCATTTCCTGGGCGGCGTCCATCGCTGGTTCGGTCGCGTGCCATTCCGCATCTGCCTGTATCCGGTGTTGCTGTTCTACTGGATGACGAGCGCGACGGCGCGTCGCGCGTCTCTGGAATACCTTCGGCGACTGCAAGCCACCTACGCGGTGTTCGCGAGGGAACCGGGATGGCGGACCAGCCTGCGCCACTTCGCCTGCTTCGCCGAGACCTTGCTCGACAAGACCCTGGCAATGAGCGGACGTTATCCGCTCGATCGATTGACCATCGATGGAGCCGAGGCGATCGTCGAGAACATCGCGGCCGGCCGGGGTGGATTGATCATCACCGCCCACATGGGTTGCCTGGAGTTGATGCAGGCGTCGACGAGCCTGCGCGCTGGGTTGAAGATCAACATCCTCGTACACACCGCGCATGCCGAACGTTTCAACAGGGTACTGGCCCGACTCAATCCCGGAGCGCAGGTGCAACTGCTGCAGGTGAGCGCGTTCAATGCGCCGACCGCGATGCTGCTGGCCGATCGCGTCGCCGCCGGCGAATGGATCGCGATCGCCGGCGACCGCGTCCCGGTTTCCGGCGATCGCGTGCTGCGCGTATCCTTCCTTGGCAAGCCTGCCGCGCTCCCGGCCGGCCCCTACATGCTGGCCTCCCTGCTGGATTGCCCGGTGTTCCTGATGGCCTGCATGCACGAGGGAACCGGCTATCGGGCACGCGTGCACAAGCTTGCCGACCGCATCCGTCTGCCCCGCGCTCAGCGCGAGCAGGCGATGACCGACCATGCCGAACGCTTCGCGCACTGGATCGAAGAGCGCCTGCGTGAGTCGCCGCTGGACTGGTTCAACTTCTACGCTTTCTGGGATCAAACGAGTCGTGCCGACAGCCATCCAGCCTGATCCTGCAACCATCGTCATCGGCGCGAATCGATTGCGGCTGGACGATGTTGTCGCGATCGCAAGGCGTTCGACAGGCGTAAGCCTGCTGGACAACGCGGGCTTTCGCACACGCATTTCGCGAGGCGCCGATTTCGTCGACCGGCTGATCGCCGAGGATGGCGTCGTCTATGGCGTGACGACTGGCTACGGCGATTCGTGCACCGTGACCATTCCGCCGACCCTGGTCAACGAATTGCCGCGGCACCTTTACACCTACCACGGCTGCGGACTCGGGCGCTTGCTCGATCCCGAGGAAACCCGTGCGGTGCTGGCCGTGCGCATGGTGTCGCTCGCGCAGGGATTCTCCGGTATCAGCTACGCGCTGCTCGAACAATTGGCCGCGCTGTTGCGCCACGACATCCTGCCGTTGATTCCCGCCGAAGGTTCGGTCGGCGCCAGTGGCGACCTCACGCCGTTGTCGTATGTTGCAGCGGTGCTTTGCGGCGAGCGTGAAGTCCTCTTCAAGGACAAGGTGCAGCCGGCTTCCGAAGCGCTCGCCCAGCACCAGCTCAAGCCGCTGCGCCTGCGCCCGAAGGAAGGCCTCGCGATCATGAATGGCACCGCGGTGATGACCGCGCTGGCGTGCCTGGCCTGGCGGCGCGCGGATTACCTGTCACGGCTGTGCACGCGCATCACCGCCTACAACGTGTTGTCGAGCGACGGCAACGCGCATCACTTCGACGAAACCCTGTTCTCGGTGAAGCCCCATGCGGGCCAGCAACGCGTGGCTGCTCGCCTGCGCGCCGATCTTGCTTCGGATCGTCCGCCACGCAATGAAAAACGCCTGCAGGATCGCTACTCCCTGCGTTGCGCGCCGCACGTGATCGGCGTGCTCGAAGACGCGATGCCGTGGTTCCGCGAGACCATCGAGAACGAGCTCAACAGCGTCAACGACAATCCGATCATCGATGCCGAACAGGAGATGGTCCTGCACGGTGGTCATTTCTATGGCGGCCACATCGCATTCGCGATGGACGCGATGAAGACCGCGGTCGCGAACCTCGCGGACCTGCTGGATCGGCAGATGGCCCTGGTTGTCGATGCGCGCTACAACCACGGCCTGCCGGCGAACCTGTCGGCCGCATCCGGTGAACGCGCGCCGCTCAACCATGGACTGAAGGCGTTGCAGATCAGCGTTTCGGCGTGGACCGCCGAAGCGCTCAAGCTGACCATGCCGGCGTCGGTGTTTTCGCGTTCGACCGAATGCCACAACCAGGACAAGGTCAGCATGGGCACGATCGCCGCGCGCGATTGCCTGCGCGTGCTCGAACTGACCGAGCAGGTCGCCGCGAGCCTGTTGATTTGCGCCCGCCAGGGCGTTGCGTTGCGCCGACGCGTGCAATCCGACCTGGCCATGACGCCTGTGATGGCGGGCATGTATGCCGATCTCGAGCAGCGGATTCCATTGATCGAGGAAGACCGCGCGCTCGATCGCGAATTGTCGGCATTGATCGGCGCGATCCGCGACGAAGCCTGGGGCTTGTATGCGCCCTGACTTCGTCGAGGAGATCGAACTCACCCCGGCATTCCACGACCTCGATCCGATGGCGGTGGTCTGGCATGGGCATTACTTCAAGTATTTCGAACTCGCACGCTGCGCGTTGCTGCAGAAGTTCGATTACGACTATCCGCAGATGCACGCATCCGGCTACTTGTGGCCGATCGTCGACCTGCGTGCGAAATACGTGCGCTCCGCGCAACTTGGACAGAGGATCAAGGTCCGCGCGCAGATCGTGGAATGGGAAAATCGCCTGAAAATCGACTACCTGATCCTGGATGCAACGACCGACCAGGTGCTCACTCGCGCCCACACGATCCAGGTCGCGGTGGACCTGGCCACCAACGAGATGTGCCTGGTCTCGCCACCGGTGTTGTCGCAGCGCCTGGGAATCGCCGGATGATTCGCTCGATCCTCGTCGCGATGGCGTTGCTGCTTTCATTGCCATGTTTCGCCGCCGAGGGCGACAGCATCCGCGATCGGCTCGCCAAGCCCGCGGTGCTGCGTGGCAAGTTCGAACAGACCCGGCACCTGCAGGGTTTTCGCAATGCGCTTTCCTCGCAAGGTGATTTCATCGTCTCCCGCGAGCGCGGCGTGATCTGGGAAACGCGAAAGCCGTTTCCCTCGACCACCGTGATCAGCAAGAGTCGCCTGATGACGCGCCAGGCCGATGGCAGTACCGAGATCGTGTTCGACAAGAGCCATTCCCCCGCGGCGGGCATCGTCAATGCGCTGATGCTCGCGTTGCTCGGCGGCGACCTCGATGCGTTGTCGAAGTACTTCACGTTGAAGGAGTCCACGCTGCCCGAAGGCGCATGGCGGGTCGAGTTGACGCCGCGCAAGTCGGCGCTCGCGCACGTGTTCGAACGCATCGTCCTGCAGGGCGATCGTTACGTGCGCAGCGTGCACCTGGAGGAAAAGGGCGGCGACGTCACCGACATCATCTTCCAGTCGATGCACGACACGCCGGCCGAACTCGAGCCCAGCGAGGCCAGGCAGTTTGAATAGGACGCAGGCCATGCGGGCCAGCCGTTGGCCGGCGTGGCTGTGGGCCGCACTGGTGATCGCCCTGTGCTTGCAGCAAGCGGTCTTCTGGCGGGAGTCCCGACCCGACACCGATGTCATCGCGTTGCTGCCTGGCGTGCAGCAGGACGCCATGCTCACCGCGGCCAACCAGCGGATCGTCGAAGGCGCGACCCAGCAGGTGGTGGTGCTGGTCGGCAGTCCGGATTTCGAACGCGCCAAATCGACCGCGCAAATCTTCCAGGAGGCCATTCCGGCCTCGTTGCTCAAGCCTGTCACGTCCGATGAAGCGGGCGATGCAGCGCTTGATTTCTACGCGACGTATCGCGGCTCCTTGCTGACGTCCGAACAACGTCGGCGGCTTTCGCATGCCGATATCACGCAGTTGGCCAATGCGGCCCTGGCGCGTTTGTATGGCCCGGGACTCGCTGGCGGATTGACCGAATGGCGAGCCGATCCGCTGGGCTTATGGCCCATGTGGTGGCAGGCCCGCCTTGGCAAGGGGATCCAGAGTCGCGACGGCAGGATCAGCGTCAGCGGAAACGGGTTGGAATGGGTGCTGTTGCGATTCGAAACCGCAGCCTCGACTTTTCATATCAATGGAAACAGTGGAATCCAGGCTGCACTCGACAACGCCAGCGCACGCGCACGCACCGCGGATCCCAACGTGCAGATCCTCGAGGCCGGCGTGCCCCTGCATGCGGAAGCGGCCGCGGTCCGAGGCAACTGGGAGATGGATACCATCGGTTTCGGTTCGATGCTCGCCGTACTCATCCTGGTCTGGATGGCGTTCCGGAGCCTGCGACCGATCCTGTTGGTAGCCCTCACGTTGCTGGTCGGCACGGTGGCAGGCGTGGCCGCTACCACAATGCTGTTCGGCAAGATCCATGTACTCACGCTAGTGTTTGGCGCCAGCCTCGTCGGCGTGGCCGAAGATTTCGGCATCCTCTGGTTCGCAAGCCGACAGGCTTATCCCGGAACGGACACGCACGCCTTGTTGCGGCACCTGATGCCGGGCCTGGCGCTCGCCCTGGTCACCAGCGTGCTGGCTTACCTTGCACTCGGGATGGCGCCACTTCCAGGCTTGCAGCAGATGGCGGTGTTTTCAGCCGCCGGCCTGCTCGCTGCATTCCTGACCGTCGTTTGCTGGTTTCCCGGGCTGGATCGCAGCGCGCCTCGCAGCAGCGAATTCTCCCGTCGCATTGCGGATTCGTTGTCGAATTGGCCGCGCTGGCGTCTGCCCGGGAAATCGGCAATCGCAGCGTCGCTGATCGCGATCGCTGTCATCGTTTCCGGCCTGTCGCGGTTGCAGGTACACGATGATGTGCGCTTCCTGCTGAACTCGCCGACTGCCTTGCTGCAGCAGGAGCGCGAAGTCGGTCGTCTGCTCGCACTTCCGAGCCCCGCCCAGTTTTACCTGGTCAGCGGCGCAAGCGCCGAAGAAGTCCTGCAACGCGAAGAGCAACTCAAGCAGCGCCTGGACGAAGTCGTCGTCCACGGCGGTCTGTCCGGCTATGCCGCCGTATCCGACTGGGTGCCATCCGCGTCCCGCCAGGGCGCCGATGCGCGACTGAGTTCGACCGTCGAGTCCGCCGTGCTTGCGAAAGTCGCCACGGCGATGGGCGAGTCCATCGCGCCCGTGTCGGTACCTGCCGCACGACTCGGGCTCGATGCGTGGCTGAAATCGCCTGTCTCGGCTCCGCTTCGCAAACTGTGGCTCGGGAAGGTCGATGGACGGCAGGGAAGCCTGGTGATGCTGCAGGGCCTGGGCGCACGCACCGACTTGCGGCGCATGCAATCACTGGCCCATGGATTGCCCGGAGTCCGCTGGGTGGACCGCACGCATGACATCTCCGGGTTGTTGGCGCGGTACCGCTGGATGATGACCCTGATGCTCGTCGCCGGTTATGTGCTGGTGGCCGCGGCACTTGCCTGGCGATTCCATCGCGAAGCGTGGCGCGCACTGATGCCCACGGCGTTGGCGGCGTTGTTGAGCCAGGCATTGCTCGGCTGGCTGGGCGAACCGTTGCAATTGTTCACCGTGCTGGCGCACTTCCTGCTTTTGGGCGTGGGCGTGGATTACGGCATCTTCCTGATCGAGTATCGCGATGATCCTTCCATGTGGTTGGCGGTGACCCTGGGCGCTGTCGGAACCGTGTTGAGTTTCGGCCTGTTGGCGCTATCGGCCACTCCGGCGCTGCATACATTTGGCTTGACGATGTTGTTCGGCGTTACCTTTGCGTGGCTGCTATCGCCATGCTTCCGACCCGCTGCCGGCCACGTTGGCTCGACCCATACCGGTTCCACGAGCCAGGAGATCGCCGATGCGGATTGAGCACGCCGAGATCCTCATCATCGGCGCGGGACCTGCGGGTGCGGTTGCGGCCGGCATGTTGCGCAAGCAGGGTCGGCAGGTGCTGGTGCTGGAGAAAGAACAGTTCCCGCGCTTTTCGATTGGCGAGAGCCTGCTGCCGCAAAGCATGGAATACATCGAGGCGGCCGGCATGCTGCAGGCCGTGGTCGAAGCGGGCTTCCAGCACAAGAACGGCGCCGCATTCGCCAGGGGCGATGCGCGCACGCACTTCGATTTCCGCGAAAAATTCTCCAGGGGATGGGGCACCACTTACCAGGTGCAGCGTGCGGACTTCGACAAGCTGCTGGCCGACTGCGCAGAAGCCGCCGGCGCAATCGTGCGCTATCGCCATGCGGTGACTGCGGTCGATTTCGATGGCGAGCGGCCACTGGTCGACGTGCGAGATGCCGATGGCGAGGACTATCGGGTCAGCGCAGGCTTCGTGCTCGATGCCAGCGGCTTCGGCCGCGTGCTGCCGCGACTGCTGCAGCTCGAAGTGCCGTCGGATTTCCCGGTGCGCGGCGCACTTTTCACCCACGTGCAGGATGGCATCGCGCCCGGCGGATTCGATCGCAACAAGATCCTCATCACCGTGCATCCGGTACACACGGATGTCTGGTACTGGACGATTCCGTTTTCCTGCGGACGCTGTTCGCTCGGCGTGGTTGCGCGCCGCGAATTCCTCGACCAGTACGAGGGCGAGGATACCGAGCGCCTGCGTGCGATCGTCGCCGAAGACCCGGGTTTGTGCCGTCTCCTGGAGCACGCGGCATGGGATACGCCCGCGCGCAAGATCATCGGTTACGCCGCCAAGGTGAAGTCGCTTTGCGGCAGGAACTTCGCGTTGCTGGGCAATGCCGGCGAGTTCCTCGACCCGGTGTTTTCATCCGGCGTCACCATCGCCCTGAAGTCGGCCAGCCTCGCCAGCGCCTGCCTGGCGCGCATGGCCGCGGGTGAGCCGGTCGATTGGGAACAAGACTACGCGACACCGCTGCGAGTCGGCGTCGACACCTTCCGCAGCTACGTCGAATCCTGGTACGACGGCGGCTTCCAGAAGGTGATTTTTTATCCCGATGCATCGAAAGTGGTGCGTGAGATGATCTGCTCCATCCTCGCCGGCTATGCGTGGGACGCCAGCAATCCGTATGTCGCCGAATCGCGGCGCCGCCTGCAACGGCTGGTCGAAATCTGTTCGCTGGCTTGAGAAGGACTGCATGAATACTTCGGTCGCCACCAATCCTTCTCCGAACTACATCGCGGAAACCCGTTTCGGATTCTGGTTCCTGCGCAGCCACGTGTGGCAGCACCATGTCCTGCGCGTGGCGATCGCCGACCTGCAAGGGTTGATCGATCCGCCGCTGCCGGATCGGCCGATCGTGCTCGATGCAGGCTGCGGGCAGGGACGATCCTTTCGCCTGCTGCGCGGCGCATTCGCCCCGTCGCGGATCGTTGGCGTGGATGCCGATCCGCACAGCATCGAGTGTTCGCGCGAGCAGGCGGCGCGGATGCGGTTGAAGGTCGAACTCATCGCCAGCGACTGCGCGTCCATCCAGTGGCCCGACGCGAGCGTGGATGTCGTGTTCTGCCACCAGACCTTCCACCATCTCGTCGAACAGGAAAAGGCGCTGGCCGAATTCTGGCGCGTTCTGAAGCCTGGCGGCTGGCTGCTGTTCGCCGAATCGACCAAGGCCTACATCGACACGTGGGTCATTCGCTGGCTGTTCCGCCATCCGATGCACGTGCAGAAAAGCGCCGGGCAATACCTGCAGATGTTGCGCGACCAGGGATTCGAGTTCGGCGAACGCAATGTGTCCTATCCCTACCTCTGGTGGAGCAGGGCAAGGGATTTCGGGTTGCTCGAACGCTTGCGCCTGCGCAAACCCAAGCCGTTCGGCCAGCGCGAGGAAACCCTGGTCAATGCCGCGGTGCGCAAGCCGTTGCCCGTGTCATGAGAATCCACGCGACATGCATCTGCATGATCCTGCTGCTCGCCGGATGCGGCGGACGCGCGCCGCGCATGCACGATTCCGCGTCGCCGACGCTCGAGCTGCGCCTGTCGCCTGCCAGCCTTGGACGCGAATTGGCGCTGCAACAGCAATTGAGTTTCCGCTCCGGCCAGGACCAGCACACCTTCGACGCGCTGCTGGAAGCCGACGCGAATGAAGTCAGGCTGGATATCCAGAGGATGGGGCAATCCGCGATGCGCCTGCGATGGGACGGGCGACGACTGGAGCAGCATCGAGCCGCGTGGTTGCCGAAGTCGGTCAGTGGCGAACGGATCCTCGAAGACCTGCAGTTGGCCAACTGGCCGGTGCCTGCGATCCGTATGGCATTGCCAGCGGGATGGAGCCTCGTTGAATCTGGCGATTCCCGGCAACTTCGCAACGGCGACAAGACCATCGTGACCGTCCGCTATCCCGCACCGGATCGCGTCGAAATCGAGCGCGCGGATTTCCGATTGAGCATCGTGTCGGTGCCAATACAGCAGTCGATCCGATGAGCGCGATCCATCTCAATGAACTGGGTATCGTGTGCGCGCTTGGCGCCGGGAAGCAGGTTGTCGCCGAGGCGCTGTTCGCGAGCGATGCGCCGCGTGGCGTGGCCATGTCCGAGCGATGGACGCCGGGCAAGCCACTGGCGCTTGGAGCATTCGACCAGGCGCTGCCCGCGCTCGATTCGTTGCCGGTGGCAATGCGCAGTCGCAACAATGCGCTGCTTCGATTGGCACTGGACGAGATTCGCCCGGAAGTGAATCGCGCGATCCAAGCGCATGGCGCTGCGCGCGTCGCCATCGTCCTCGGCACCAGCACATCGGGCATAGCCGAAGGCGAGCGCGCGCATCGCTGTCTCGAACAAAACGGCGACTGGCCGGAAGACTTCCACTACGCGCAGCAGGAGATGGGGTCGCCCGCGCGATTTCTCGCCAACGAGCTCGGCACCCACGGTCCGGCACATGTCATTTCCACCGCCTGTTCTTCGAGCGCGAAGGCGATTGCGTCGGGCGCGCGCCTGTTGCATGCGGGCCTGGCCGACGCGGTGATTGCCGGCGGCGCGGATTCGCTGTGCTCCTTCACCATTGCCGGGTTCCAGTCGCTCGAGGCGGTGTCGTCCGTGCGCTGCAATCCGTTTTCGGTCAACCGCTGCGGCATCAATATCGGTGAGGGAGCCGCCTTGTTCCTGATGACCCGCGAACCGGGCGCGGTGCGCCTGGCAGGCGCCGGAGAAAGTTCCGATGCCCACCACATGTCGGCGCCGGACCCGACCGGGCGCGGAGCACGGCAGGCGATCTCGCAGGCGCTGGACCGCGCACGCGTGACACCGGGTGAAATCGACTACGTCAACCTGCATGGCACGGGCACTGCGCAGAATGACGCCATGGAAAGTGCCGTCGTCTCCAGCTTGTTCGGCGCACGGACACCTTGCAGTTCCACCAAGCCGCTGACAGGCCACGCGCTGGGCGCGGCCGGCGCCATCGAGGCGGCTTTGTGCTGGCTCGCGCTAGCCAGCAATCCGCATCGACAGTTGCCTCCGCACTGGTGGGACGGGCAGGCCGACGCGGCCTTGCAGCCGCTGCACCTGGTTCGTCCTGGAGAGGCGGCCAATCGCCCACTGCGCTATGCGCTCAGCCAATCGTTCGCATTTGGCGGCAGCAATGCCGCACTGCTTTTGGGTGCCGCCTGACCATGAAACCGATGAACCTCGACGTGCAATCCGTGGCCATCGAAGCGATCGTTCCGCATCGTGGCCGCATGCTCATGGTGAATCGCCTGCTGGCGCGCGATGAGGACATGGTTGTCGTCGAGGCCGTGGTCGCCGCCGACAATGTGTTCGCGGAAGATCGGGGAGTGCCGGCCTGGGTGGGTATCGAATTCATGGCACAGGCGATTTCCGCCTGGGCCGGTTGTCGCGGCCTCGAGTGCGGTGAACCTGCGAGGATCGGATTCCTGCTGGGCACCCGCCGTTATGAATGCCATGCCAGTCACTTCGCGATCGGCGCGCGCCTTCGCATCGAGGCGCGACGCGATCTGTTCGG
>Ga0207711_10002112_pt1 | contig 17955 bp, 12 predicted proteins | sample KBSS34metaG_FD_184401 | JGI IMG/M metagenome (GOLD analysis project Ga0207711, IMG submission 184401) | Switchgrass rhizosphere microbial communities from Kellogg Biological Station, Michigan, USA - KBS S3-4 metaG (SPAdes) (version 2) | ecosystem: Host-associated > Plants > Roots > Rhizosphere...
GCACGTCAGGGCACTGATCACGCACCCGGGGTTGGGTGTGGGCACACGCCGTACTGGCCGGTAGCTCCGTTCCCGCAGGTCACGCATGGTTTCTGGCTGCCCGTGTGACCACAAGCTGCGGAACCCGGGGATCAGGGCGATAGGGCACCCCAAGCCGGGCGTCTCGTGGGCCCGGCACAGCGCGTCACAGGTGCGCCCGCGGCCCGACGGTCGCCGCACGCCGGGCCGACGTTGCCTAACGCGGCACTAATCGCGGAAGAGCAGGTTCGCTAGGGGGTCGTTGATCGCCGGCGGACTTCCGTTGCCGATCTCGACGCTTGCGATCTTGTCGATGGCCTCCATGACCAGGTCTCGGGTGGTGCTCAAGTCCTTCTTGCGCTCCTTGAGCCAAGAGAAGCCCGCGAAGGCGTAACGGTCCAGGAGCGCCAGCCGCGGACCGGCGTCGCTCTCGTTCGCGATCTCCTCGAGCTGACCGCGAAGCCCAGCATCGCTGGTGCCCCTGTCGCCTTGGCTCTGTAGCAGGACCGCCGTTACGGCGAGTTCTCGCGCGCCCTTCGAGCCCCAGAAAACGTTGTCGCGAATATCGATCGCGCCCTTCTTTGACCTGGGCATCGAGGTCTCGGGCGTCGGTCCACCGAGCGCCATCCCCATGGAGGCGGCAAAGACGTAGGCGTCGCGCTGCTCCTTAAAAGGCCCGGTCGCGGTCGCCCCGAGCTGGGAAGCTACCTTGTTGCTTGTGATCAGGTCGTCGAGGATCTCGCGATGTTCCGCGTAGATGTAGACGTTGGCCATCGGGGTTCCTACCTAACCTGAACGATCTTCGTGCGGCCCATGACTGCGTCATCGTTACGGCTGTACGCCCGGTCCTTGCCGCCCCACCGCACCGTGCGGTTCGTCGAGCCCTTGGACGTCAACTCGAGGATGTAGACGCTGCCGACCGAGTCTGTGATGGTTTCCCAAAGGTCGACGGACCTCGCAGAGACAGGGACGACGACTTGAGGCAGGAGGTTCGGCAATGTCTCGACCAGGGCCTCCTCATACTCCGAGTCTAGAGCACTCGTGGGGGCGTCGATGACGACCGGGAAGCCGTCAGTCGACGAGGTGGTCACACCGCCGACTTTCTTGAGCGCCTCACCGGCTCTCGCGATCTTCATGTACTGCGGCGCGAGCCGGGCGATGGCGCCGAGGAATGACAGCAGAACCAGGACGTTCTCGGCCTGTCCACCTGCGATCTCGGTCCTCGTCCCACGTTCGATGATGGTGATGCGGAAGTCGTCATGGACTACCAGATCGTACGGCTTGTTGACCAACCCGCTGTACGTCTCGTTGATCGCGCGCTCGAAGTCCCGACGGCCGTAGTCCGTCAGACCCTCACGCGCTGCTTCGAAGAAGGCCCTCGCCTCGTCAATCAGCTTGATCGCCCGCGTCTTCTCGACTGCGTCCTTCGAGCCCGTGGACAGTTTTGTGAGGTCGCTGAGAACCGTGGCGCGGTGGGTCTTGAGGCCTTCGATTACCCCCGGAATGCTCTCGAGCCGTTCCTCGAGCGCACGGACCAGACGCTGCTTGGCCATGGCCGTCTGAATGACGTTCGTCGACGGTTGCGTCGGCCCTTCCTCGTCGTTGAAGGTGGCCAGCGCGGTCTGCGCGCGCTTGTGGTGCCGGTCTGCTAGGTCGATGCACTCCTTGACGGTGGCTCGCAGGTGCACGAGACCGGCATCGGACGCCGGTGACGGGACGTTTTCGAAGCGGGCTGCGAAGTCGCTGATCTCGTCGCGCAGCTGCGCGAGTTCGGTCGCTGACCGATCCAGGTACCCCTTAAGGGACGTTCGAGCTTCCAGTCCGCGCAGCGCGGTTGTGGAGTCAGCGACGTGGGTCTCAAGATCCTTGACCCGGTCGACACCGTGCTCGGTGAGGGCCTCGCCGCAGAGTAGACACCGGTTGCCGGCGAGAGTCCGCCGGAGTACCTCGCCATCGATGCGGGGCGGGATCAGCCCCGTCTTCTCGGCGTAGTCGAGCCGCGAGATCGCCGCACCGACCGCCTTCGAGGCGAAGTGCGCGTGTGCGTGGCGAGCGAGCCGGACGTATAGGTCGTTCGCCCGGTCGACGTCCTCCTTCGCCCGGCTGACGGCGTCGGTCTTGGCCTGGAGTTCTGTCCGCCATTGGGCGATCTTCACGGGGTCGTACTGCGCGGCGACCTTCTCGGCGCGTTCTGCGTCGATCCGAGCCGCGGCCAGTTCGTCGGGAAGGGTCTCCCTGAGGCGTTCCTGCTCGGCGAGCTGGGCCTCCAACTTGTCGAAGGTTTCCTGCGTCTGGTTGAGCGCGTCGTTGCTGACCTTCTTGATGCGCAGCGACTTGCTCTTGATCGCGGCGCGGAGATCCTTGATCGCGTTGTCGTACACATCGCCGGCGAGCAGCGTCCGGATAGCGGAATCGATCTTCAAGGCAGGAGCCTGGCTCGTCCGATCGTCCGAGCGTACGACCTTGGCCGTGCCGAAGGTCTCCGCCGGGAAGAAGAAAAGGTCCTTCAATGCCGGAGGCAGTAGCTGGTGGATCGCCTCCTCGAGTTCCGTCTTCCCATCCACGGAGACGAAGACGTCGTTCGTGCCGGCTTCCTGCTGGACCGCAGTGACGGTGCGCCTGATCACGTACTCGTGGCCGTCGTCGACGAGGACGAGCTTGACCTGGGCGATCTCGTCCGGGTTGACTTCCAGCGCCTCGTGGTTGATGAGGTCGGTCCGTCGGTGGAAGCCCTCGGTGAACTGGCTGTAGATGACCCAGGTGAAGGCGTTGAGGAGGGCGGTCTTGCCAGCGCCGTTCGGGCCGAGGATGAGAGTGATCGGCCGGTTCGGGACAGTGCTGAACTCGACCTCGTTGTCGCCGTAGAAGGACCGCCAGTTCCGCAAACTCATGCGCAGGAAGCGCATCAGGCACCGCCTCCGACACCCTGGACGAGCCTGATCGCCTTAGCTGCGAACTCTTCGGGGAGTGATCCACGCTCGCCAAAGCGGCTTCGCAGTTCTAGTTTGAGCACCTCACCTGCGAGCTTGCGACCATCGAAGCTAAGCTGCGCTGCCAGCGACTCCATTTTCGCCTCGAATTCGATCTTATCGTCCAGCGCGCTCATCCGGTCCAAGTCTCCATCTCGTCGTCCCCCTCAAGGTTCATCCAGGTGTAGCGCTCAGGGTTCAGGTCGTACTCGAGCGCCCATTCGATCAGCGTGTAGCGCACTTCCGAGTTCCGCGCGGCGTCGGCGAGTTCGACAGCTCGACCCAGTTCGTTGCCTACGAGCGTCTTCTCCGACTCGGTCACGCCCTCCGGGTCCGGTGGGGGTAGCACGATGAAGTCGTAGATCTCGGCGTGGGTCTTGCCGCTGGCTGGGTGCTGTCGGAGAAGGCGACCCCGTCGTTGCACGAACTGCCGCGGGTTTTGAGTGGATGCCATCATGATGCCGATGCGGGCAGAGGGGATGTCAACGCCCTCGTCGAGGCATTTCATCGCGATCAGTGCATCGAGTTCCCCGTCGGCGAGCTTGCGCTGCAGGCCAAGCCGCGCGTCGGACTCAGTCTCGCCGTAGTAGCGCGCGACGCGCATCCCGTACTCATCGGCCAAGATCTGCTCGACTTCCGAGAGCTGGTTCTCCTCGGTCGAGGGGCTCCTGCCTTCAGCCACGTAGACGATCTGCTGGGACTGGAGAGCGATTCCGGAGGTCATGAGCGTCCGGAGTTCGGCGAACTTCGCGGAAACGTGTTGGACCAGCCGGGTGCGCTGGCGGATGAGCGTCTCCTGCGCCTTCTCATCCCCGCTCCCGTAGGCAACAGCAATCCTGCGGGAAAGGAGCCGGTACTCGCGCAGTTCGTCGTCGCTCAGGTCGATGCGTCGGGGCCGGTAGTCGTACTCTACAAGTACGCCGTACTTGTAGATGGCTTCCTTGATTCCGATGCTGGCAACGGGCTGGCCGAAATAGCGTAGAAGGCTCTCGGTGCCCTCGTCATCGCCGTGGCGTTTCGGGGTCGCTGACAGTCCGAGCCGGTAGGCGGCGTTCTGTGGGAGCGCGGCGAGCCGGGACCGGGTGCCGAGCGAGTGCATCTCGTCCCCGATGACCAGTAGATATCCCGAGTGCAGCGACAACTGCCGCTGGAGGTAATGGTTCGGGTCGGGACCGGCGGAGGTCATCCTGGGCGTAAGGGTGTCTGCCGTTGTAATGATCATCTCGGCGCGTCGGCCGACCGACGCACGGGCGCTCGCCAGAACCTCGGCGAGATATGCCTTGTCGGCCGCCGAACTGTCGCCGAAGGCGACTGCTGGGCGCCAGCCGAAACGTTCCGCCTCGGTCTTCCACTGATGCACTAGGTCGACCAGCGGAACGATCACCAGCACGAGCACTGGGCGGTTCATCGTCTCGGTCAGGCTCGCGACCCGGGTCGCAGCCACCATCGCGGTGATTGTCTTGCCGACGCCTGTAGCCAGCGCGAAGACTCCATGACCACTGGGTTCGGCGCTCAACCAGCTGTTGACGGCGGCCTTCTGGTAGTCGCGGATCTCCAGGTTGCCGGGGATCGAGGGCAGCAAGCTCAGCCGGTTTACCGGCGCGGTGCTTTCGGCGCTGTCGCCGTCTTTCGGATGCTTGCTAATAAGGACGGATGGCTCACGGATGCCGACGGCAGCCTTGAGCGGCTCCTCGATCCACTCGTTCGCAGACCAGAATCGGATGCCGGGGACCTTCTCATTCCACAGCGCGTCGAAGCGCCGCCGCTCGCGCTCAGCGTAGTACCGCAGATCATCGCCAAGCCAACTGCGCAGCAGGGTGAACGACTCGGAGTGCCGCGACACTGCCGCGCCCGTCTCGTTCGGGCTGCCGGTGAAGGTCATCCAGTTGCCGTCGTCGTCCGCGAAGATGCCGATCTTCTCGTGGAAAAGCCCGTAGGAGTGCCTAAGCTCCCGCAGAGCGATACGAACGTCAAGGCGCCCGGTTGTGATCATCCAAGTCAGTAGCGCCAGGCGGTCCTTCAGTAGTCGCGAGGGTACCGGCGCCGAAGCGGCTGTGACTAGGTCGTCCCGCAAAAGTTCGCGGAACCGTTCTCCCTTCCCCATCGCGGCGAGGTCTTCGTCACTCAGGTTCGCTGGCGACGTGATCAGCCGCATCCGGCCGCCACGGAGGACGAAGCTGTCGATCGACGGCGCGATCTGGGCAAGCAGACTTGACGAGAAGAAGCCGACGGCGCGGTCGTAGACCGTCGCACGAGCGAAGGCGGGCAGGTAGAACGACCCGACCAAGTCGTCAGGCGGCGACTCGTATCGGATTTCCCAGTCCCAGCTCGGCAGGCCGCCGCTCACAGTCCCCCCAGAAGGCGGGCGAGCGGGTCCTCGTACTCTCCTGACCCGGGCGGAGGTACGTCTTCGTCGTGCTTCTCCAGTAGCTGGTCCGACCATTTGCTGATGACGACGCGTTCCCGGCTCGCACAGATGACGGCCTCGTCGCCTTCCATGAAGCCGCGGGCGGTCAGCAAGTCCGCGACCCGACCGACGTCGATCGTACGAAGGGGATCATGCGCACGCCAGATGACACTCGCCGGCTCCGTTCCGTCATCGAGGGGGACGAGTAGATCGTCGTTTGGACGGACACCATTCGCGTAGGCGATGTCGAACCGGACGCGGAACGAGTACCCAGCCAGGTGCCGCCCCTCGACCCGGACCTTCTGCCCCCAGAGATCGCCTATGCGGACCGCGTCCGGCCACCGGTTCGGCGGCTGTGCGACGAAGCTGTTCCGATCAGCCTTCCGTACGAAGCCGTCCTCGACCATGTACGCGGGCCCGGAGATGAAGACTGAGATCGATTTCTCGCTCACTCCGTACCGGCGAGGAAGCTCGTACATCAGCGTGGCGACAGCGACAGAACCGTGATTCTCGTCGATCCTTTGGTCGATCTTGTTGACAATGCCGTCGTAAGGTTCATCGACCCATTCCGTGAACGCCCACCGAGTCTTATCGGCGCGAACGACCCCCTCGAGGTTAGACAGGGTGCCACCGATGTTGTGGTCCTGGTCGGCGAGCCCCGCACTCTCGATGATCTCCTCCTTGGTCGCGGGGCGTCCGAGAGCGCGAAGCGCGGCGATGACGCGCACCCGGACCGTGTCCCGCAGGCTCCAGTAGCCGTTGTTCAGCTCGGCCAGGCCCATGACTGTGTGCACATAGGCTTCGTGGTCCGCCCGGGTCGCGAACAGCCCGTCCAAGTGGGACGATGCATCCGCCGGCAGCAGGCCGTACTCGTCCGCCGCGGCACGAACCTGCTTCCGCGCGTCGGACAGACGGAGAAGGAACGTGGAGTGGCAGGTCCAACCCTGCTGATGGCTCCACGGTCCGGCCGCGACAGCAACAGCGCCGGCGACAGCGGTCGGGTAGGTGAAGCCAGCGCCCAGCGCCGTGCATACCAGTTCGAAGCGCTCCATCGGCAGGACAAGCTCTCGCAGCGGCTCGAAGACGTCCGCGAGGTCGCGCAACCTCGACGCGAACAGCGCGTCTGCCTCCTTGCGAATCTGGTTCTCGATCTGCCGGACACGTTCTCGCGTGATGCCCTGCTCGTCAGCGAGCTCCTGCAGCGTCGACGGCGCCGTCAGCGCGAAAGTCCGCTTGAGAATGATCTCCCGGCTTCTATGGTCACGGGAGCCAATCCAGTTGTCGAAGGGCGCGAGAGCGCCAGGCAGTCCGGCCGCCCGCAGCACCGCGGCGAGGGAGGTTTCTACCGGGGATGATCCGAGGATCGTGCCGAGATCGGTGCTGCCAGTACGGGCAACCGCGCCAAGAATCGCCGCCACGCAGCCAACGTCGAGGGCGAACGAGGTCTCGTCGGCCGGCATCGTGGCGACGACGGCCGGTTCGGGGCTCACACTGCCCCCGATGAGGTCGGTCAGGGGAATCGGTATGTCGACGTCCGCGATTGGCATGGGCGTCGATGCCGCGTCCGCGAGCCGGAGCGCCGCGGCCTCCAGCGCGGTCCAGATCGACTCGGGAAGATCGTGGTCGCGGAACACCTCGACCAGCCGGCGAAGGCGGTCGGCGATCATCTCCCGAACATCGGGGTGGCGCTCGTTCAGCCAGGGGTTTAGTTGCGCGACGACGGCCTGCTGGAACCCGGTGGTGACTGGCAGATCGGGCCATGGATGCGCGCCGAGCGCAAGCTCGGCGGCCACCTCAGCCAGACCAGGCACCTGATCCAGGATTGAAGCCGCCAATGCGGCGCGGATCTCGGCGTGTCCAGCGGCAGATGTCTCGGCAACTGGCGGTGGCACCGGGACAGGACCCGCGCGACGTGGGGCGGGCGGCGCAGGCTCGCCGCTCTGCGGCGGCCACGGTTGTGCCGCCGTTTCGTCGCCCGCTAGCGCCCTAGCCAGGGTCACGCGAGCTCCGTGCAGCGCTTGCCTGGAACGACGTGCAGCGAGGCGGAGGCCCTGCCCGCGCTCGTGCATCGTTCCCCCCAAGCGAACCGCGCCAGATCGCCAGTTGGGGCTGCCGCCAGATACCCGCTCGGCGGCGCCAAAGCGCTCGTACGCCGCACCCTCGGGCCGCGATGGGTCCCCCTGTGTGACCACCGAACCGCCTACCTCCCCCAAGTAGCTGGAAACGAGGCTACGACAGGGGTGCGACAGTCATGGGCCCGCATCCGCGCGCATCCCCGTCGATACGGGCCGGTAGGCTAATTGCCCGGCGCGGACGCCAGTGGTCCTGCCGCACATCGATCGTGACGGGCAGGGCGCGGAACAGTCCCGTCCATAGAGATCGGCGAGGTTATTTGGACATCGTCGACTGGGGTTCGTGAACTGCCTTCAGCAGACGATGACCGGTGAGGCGGAGACCGGCCGCAGCGAGGACCTTGCTCCAGCCATCCTCGGTGCCGATGAGGTGCGGCTGGGCGTAGAGGCCGGCGGCGACCTCGCGCCGGGTCAGGCGGGCGTAGAGATCCCGGCGCGGGTGCTGGGAGGGGAGAAACTCTTCCTTGCGGTGGAGGATCGGGCGGTTGACCGAGGCCGTGTAGTCGCGGCGGTCGACCTTCATCTGCGCGAGGTTGACGAGCATCGAGGTGGCGAGCTTGGGGTGGCCGTCGGTGTCGAAGTCGGGGTACTCGAGGAACGAGACCGCAGCGCGGTCGTGGTGAAGCTTAAGGATGTTGGTCTGTGGTGGGCGGCCAGCGACGAGTTCGGCGCAGGCGATGTACACGCGGAGCGCCGCGCTTAGCGATGGTTCGCAGTCGGTGTGGACGTAGAGCGCGGTCGGTGTGACCTTCCCGAGTCGGCTGGCGTGGGTGGCCTTCCGGATAAACTCGGGACGGGAGAGGGCCGCCAGGAGCTGGTCGGCGCGGTGGGTGGCGTCGCGATACGTGCCGAAGTGGAAACGGGCGTCGTGGCGCAGGGTCGGTGGCAGGTCGCTGAACTGGGAGCGGCCGTGGAAGGCGTCCATGGCGAGGACGACCAGCAGATCGGTCTTGCGTCGTTTCTGCGCCAACTTGAGGTCGTCAGGTCCGAGCAGCCCGCCGGCCGCCTTGGCGCCGCGGGTCATGGTGCCGAACTGCCGCTCCACCCGCCGGACCAGATCTGGCGCCTCGTCGTCCTTGGGCGGTCGGCCGTGGTGACCGAGCCAGGCGGCCAGGTCGGTCAGGGTATCCGTGCCGCCGGACAAGTCGGGGATGGCTGCATATCTATGCGCGAGGTAGTGCGCTCGAGCTTCGTTGGTGCGGAAGAGGTAGAGCTGGCCTGGCCGGGCGGTCACGGCGCGGACGGGGACGATCTGCTGTGCCCAGATCGCGAACGTCTCTGGGTGGGAGAGGATCTGAAACGTGCCGCGCGAGGTGAGCAAGCCGTCGCGATGCGCGATTCCCCGAAGTTTGCGGGCGTCGTGATGTGTGCGCACCGCGACGACAAGGCAGACCCTGGCCAGTTCCCAGGCAGCGGCCAGGGTGCGGACCCGTTCGGCGGGGTCGTCGATGACGTTGAGGACGTAGCTGAGCAGGACGACGTCGGCCAGCGTCGGCGGTGGGTCTGGCTGGTAGTGCGGGTCCCAGCCTCGGACGTCTAGCTGCTCGGCTGCTAGCCGGCGGACGTCGCCGCCGCGGCCGCATCCGTAGTCGAGTACGGACCGACCGTCGAAGATCCTGTCGGCGAGCGCGGTGCGTGCAGGGACCGACAGGCCGGCGCGTGCCATCGCGGTGCGTTCGCGTCGGATCGTCGGCGCTCCGCCTCGTGACGTCATGGTCTGTAGAGATATGGCGTCGCTGATTTTCCTAGAACAGACCGCGTACGCGGGCCGCGGCCTCCGCCCAGTCCACAGTCGGTGAGAGATGCGACCAGGAGATACGGAGCGCCCCGCGGACTCGTTCGTCGCTCAGGCCCATGGCGATCAGGACGTGGCTGGGCTCGTAGCGGGCAGAGGTGCAGGCCGAGCCGTTGGAGATGGCCACGAGGTCGCGCCACGCGACCATGACAGCCTCAGCGTCCGCGCCGGGGATGCTGAGGTTCAGCACATGGGGCAGGACGGCGGTCTGGTCGCCGTTGATGAACGGGTCGAGCGGGGCCAAGCCGTCGAGGACCTGGGCGCGCAGGTGTAGGCATTCCTTGCGGCGGGTGTCGTGCTCGGTGACAGCGAGCTCGGCGCCTAGGCCGAACCCGGCGATCAGTGGGACGGGCGCCGTCCCCGGTCGTAGGCCACGTTCCTGGCCGCCGCCGACGAGGAGCGGGGTAAGAGGTGGCCGCTTGTAGTCGCGTCGCCGGGCGATGAGGGCGCCGACGCCCTTCGGAGCGAAGACCTTGTGGGCGCTGACGCTGATCAGGTCGACGCGGGGGTTGCGTAGGGGTTCGAGTTCCTTGCCGAAGGTCTGGGCCGCGTCGACGTGGAAGAGAGCGGAATGGCCAGCTAGCGCCATGGCGATCTCGTCGATCGGCTGGAGTACGCCCGTTTCGTTGTTGCCATGCATGGCGGAGACCAGCAGGGTGTCCGGGCGCAGGCGGCTCGTGACGTCGGCCGGGTCGACCCGGCCGCTGCTGCCGATCGGGACGAGGTCGACCTCGAAGCCCTGTTCGCGCAGCCTGCCGAGGGGTTCCAAGACCGCCTTGTGCTCGATCGGAGTGCTGATGATGTGCCGACGGCCGGACCGCTCGCCCTCGGCTGCTAGTCCGAGGATCGCCATGTTGTCGGCCTCGGTCGCGCCGGAGGTGAAGATGACCTCGTTCGGATCCGCGGCGACGACGTCCGCGACCTGGCGGCGCGCCCGGCTGACGGCGGCCAGCGCATCCTGCCCGTAGACGTGGGTACGACTACCGGCGTTTCCGTACTCTTCGATCATGAGCCGCAAGACCTCGGCCGCCACCCGCTCGTCGACCACGGTCGTAGCGCTAGTGTCGTAGTAAGCGATCATGGCTTCCTCCCGCCAGCCCGAGGCCCAGCTCCGCGAAGTACTTGTGTAGCTTGGCCCAAGTGTGCGCGATGGCAACAACCGCCCCCATCGCGTCGAGCGACCTACCAGCGCCACCCGCTGGGCGCTCGCTCTCAGCCCCCGGTCGGGTCGTGGCCGCGGCGCGTCTTGCCGGGCGACCTTACGCCTCGCCGCGCGCCATCCAGTCGGAAGTCGGCAGGCGACGGCGCGTAGAGGAGCCGCGATCGCTGAAAGCCGTTTGCTGTACGCCGCGATCCGAAGTAGCCGGTGGATGCCAGAACAACAGTCCGCTCCTATGGACCCGGCAGCGAATTAACAGTGAACGCGCTCCTTCCCCAGTGACGCCCTGTAGGCATGTGAAGCCGCTTCGCCATTGGAAAGCGGCCGATTACCTCCGTCTTTCGGGATGTCCGCGGCCGGATCGAGCTTGCAGCACGCTTAACGCACCACCCTGCGCCGACACGCGCCCGGATCGGCCCGGCTGCACGAGAAATTTCTGGACATCGCGTATGCTTGGGACCAGAGCTCCGCAGGTCAGACAGCACGTCGGAGGCCACACAGTGTGATGGGAAGCCGGATGCAGTGTTTCGGTCGGCATTTGCCGATCACCAATGGAGGGCTTGCGGGGAAAACGAGAATTTCCGGGACTGTGATGCCGAACATTGGGTGGCGCCAGGTAAGCCCTAATCGGGGAACGGGACGACCATTGGGAAGGGGACGGAATGGCAACGCGCAGCACTGAGACCCAAGCGGCTTCGGAAGAATCGCGGCGCACGACCACCGTCACGATTTCGCGGCGATCCGCATTCTCGGACGACGGCATGCGAGTCGTCGTCGACGGCCTGCTTGACGAGATAGCGCGCCTTTACGGCGAAGACGACATCCCCTGGGTCGTCGGATACTCCGGCGGCAAGGACAGCACGGCCGTCCTGCAACTGGTCTGGCTGGCGCTCGCGAGGATGCCCGCCGAGCGCCGCACGAAGACGGTCCATGTCATCACGACCGACACGCTCGTCGAGAACCCGATCGTCGCTGCCTGGGTCGAGCAGAGCCTCGAGGTGCTCCGCAGCGCAGCCAAGGGCTCGGGCCTCCCGATCGAGCCCCACCGGCTCACGCCCGCCGTCCAGGACACCTTCTGGGTGAACTTGATCGGCCGCGGCTACCCCGCGCCTCGGCCGAAGTTCCGCTGGTGCACCGAACGATTGAAAATTAAACCCAGCAACCAGTTCATCCGCGACGTCGTCCGCCGGCATGGCGAGGCCATTTTGGTGCTGGGCACCCGCAAGGCCGAATCGATGACCCGCGCCCGCGTGATGGCCGCCTTGGAGCAGAGCCGTGTGCGCGACCGGCTGTCGCCCAACGCGAAGCTGCCGAACTCCCTCGTCTACACCCCGGTCGAAGACTGGACCAGCGACGACATCTGGACCTTCCTCATGCAGGTCGACAACCCCTGGGGCTACTCGAACCGGGAACTCCTCACCCTCTACCAGGGCGCCTCGGCCGATGGAGAGTGCCCGCTTGTCGTCGACAGCAGCACCCCTTCCTGTGGTGACAGCCGCTTCGGCTGCTGGACCTGCACGCTCGTCGAGAAGGACAAGTCGATGACTGCGATGATCCTTAACGACGACGAGAAGGAGTGGATGCTCCCGCTCCTGAAACTCCGCGACGAACTCGATGCCTCTGACGACTGGAAGCTTCGTGACTTCCGACGCATGGACGGCCGCGTCACCCTGTTCAGCGAGAACTCCAAGAATGCCGGCGACCCGGAACGGCCCCAGACCATCCACGGCCCTTACAGGCAGAACGCGCGCGAGGACTGGCTGCGGAAGCTCCTGACGGCCCAGGCCTATGTGCGCGAGCACGGACCCGAGTCGGTGCGCGCCATCGACCTCATCACCCTGGCTGAGCTGGAGGAGATTCGCCGGCTCTGGGTCGTCGACAAGCACGAGTTCGAGGACCGACTTCCCGGGATCTACACGGAAGTCACAGGCGAGCCGTACCCGGGTCAGGACCTCGGCGAGCGCCTTCCGCTGGGCAAGATCGAACTTGGCATCCTCGAGGAGATCTGCGGCGACGACCGCCTCCATTTCGAGACGGTTCGCGAACTCCTCGACGTCGAGCGTCGCTACCGCCATATGGTCCGACGCACTGGCGTCTACGGAGCGCTGGAGAAGGGGCTTGAGCGTGGGTTCTACACCGACGCGGACGACGCAGTGGCTTGGGCGCAGCACCGCCGCGAGGTCGGCAAGCGCGCGGACCAGCTGCCCATCGGCGACGAGGACCAATCGTGATCTTCGATGAGATCGTTCTCCAGGACTTCGGTGCCTTCGCGGGCCGGCAGGTTGTGTCTCTTGCGCCCAGGGAGAACCGACCGATCGTCGTCATCGGTGCTCTCAACGGCAGCGGCAAGACGACCCTTCTCGAAGCTGTGCAACTCGCGCTCTATGGCCCGCTGGCTTCACCTGCCAGCCGCCGCGGACTCAGCTACGAGACCTATCTAGCCCGGTCCATCCACCACGCCGCGGACCCGGGCGGCGGTGCCGCAGTGGAACTTGCGCTGCGTGGATACGTCGACCGGGTCGAACGGACCTACCACATCCGTCGAAGCTGGCGTCACGCTGGCGGGCGGATCCGAGACGACCTTCAAATAACCGTCGACGGCCGCGCCGACCTCGGTCTGGCGGAGGCCTGGACCGAGCACGTGGAGACACTGGTTCCGCGTGGCATCGCGGGCCTGTTCTTCTTCGATGGTGAGCAGATCGAGGCCTTCGCGGATCTGGAAGCCAGTCGGGAACTGCTCCGGACCGCCATCGGCGGCCTCCTAGGCCTGGACCTGGTTGACCGACTCGTTGGCGACTTGGACCTCATCGAGCGTCGACGCCGCGCAGACGCTGCGACGGGCGACGTCGCGGAGAGGCTCAAGAATGTCGATCTGCATCTCAAGGTGCTCGCCCGAGAAATCGGCGAAGCGAGGAGCGCGAGCGAGCAGGCGCACACCGAACTAGATCACGCCAAGAAGCGCCTGGCTGAAGCCGAGGAACAGCGGGTCCAAGAAGGCGGACGGGCTTACGCCGACCGCGCCAAACTCGAAAGTCGCGTGCAGGAGACGCGGGACACCGTCACAGGCGCCCGAGTGCGACTCCTAGATGCCGCTGCGAGCGCGGCTCCGCTCTTGTTGGTCGTCGACCAGCTACGCAAGCTCGCGGAGCAGGCTCACCGGGAACAGCATCAGGAAAATGGCAAGCTGATCGCCGGTGTTCTGGCTGGACGCGACAACGGGCTCCTGGACCTGCTACGCGGACTGGCGTCCGCCGGTGACATCGCGCAGCCAGGCATTGACACGGTGGCCGAGTGGTTGAGCGCGGACCGGGATCGGCGTGGCGGCGTCGAGTCCGAGGCATGGCTCGGGATGTCACCAGAGACCCTCGTCAAGCTGGACCAGTATCTCGGCCGAGGTCTGAAGTCGACCCGCAAGGAACTCAAGGAGCTGGTCGAGTCTTTCGAGGAAGCGACCTTGCGGGCGGGCGATGCCGAGCGCGCCCGCGACACGGTTCCACACCACGCCGTCATCGAGGATCTCAACGTCCGACTCGCCGAGACCGCGTCCGTCAAGGACCGGGCAGAAGCCGCGGCCAAGGAAGCAGACGCCGTGGTCGAGACGAAGCTACGCGACCAGGAACGCGCCATGGCCCGACGCAAGGACCTGCTCCAGGCGCAGGTCATGGAGGGGGACTCCCTTCGATTCGTCGAGCACTCGGTCCGCGCACGAGCTACGCTCGTGAAACTCAGGGTCGCGGCGACCAAACGTCACGCCGATCGCATCCAGGCGGAGGTCCTCGAAGCCTGCCGGACCCTCTTTCACAAAGCCGACCTCGTCGCTGACGTGCGCATCGATCCGGCAACCTACGAACTGACGCTCATCGCGCCAGACGGCCGTACCATTCAGACGGGCAGCCTGTCCGCAGGCGAGCGCCAACTCTTCGCGGTCGCGCTCCTCTGGGGTCTCGCCAGAGCTGCCAGCCGGCCTCTTCCCGTCATCATCGACACGCCCTTGGGTCGACTCGACGGTCTGCACCGAGCGCGCTTTGCCGAGCAGTACCTACCGAATGCCGCGCACCAGGTCGTCGTTCTCGCGACCGACACCGAGGTCGGCGAGGAGACGCTCGAACGGATTGAGGCGTCGATCAGCCACACGCTGCACCTAGCACAGACGGCCGAAGGAACCATCGTGCGCGAAGGTCCGCTGCCTCTGCCGGCCAATGTCCTGGAGATGAGGAAGAACAGGCCTGTAGCGGCCCAGAATGCACAATCCAAAACGAAGGCGATCTACGCGTGACCCAGCTAGCACGCCTCGAACCGCCTGACGCGGTCCGCTTCGGCCCAGACATCCGCGACACGATCATGACACTCGTCCGCCGCACTGGCATCCGCCACCGCAACGTCCTACTCCGCTGGGCGCTATGCCGGTCCCTGGCAGAACCTTCTCGGCCGCCGGCGCTGCCCGAACGGGCCGAGAAGCCAGTCGACATCGCCTGGCGCCTCGTCGCCGGCCACCTCGGCGAACTGCCCTGGCTCCTCCTTGTCGCACGCCTCCGCGAGGACAACCTTCCCTGGGACCAGCAGACTGCGACCGACGAACTCCACCGCCACATAGCCCGCGGCCTTCTCTACCTTGCCGGTGACCGCGAGATCAAGGACTCCACTAGTCTCGCGAAAATGGCCCTCAGCGGGGTTACCGGCGATATTCCCTAGCCTAGTGCTTTCATGGTGATGATTGCTTGGTGGACGCTTCGGGAAAGGGGCGGCGCTCCCGAGCTTGTCGTTTAACTTGTCGGCCTCTCAGGGGGTGCGGCGGTAGCGCTGTCCTTGATCTTGCCGATGGGTGGGTGGGCGGCGGGTCGTCGGTTGGGATGGCCTGGAGGGCGTCCGGGTCCGGGCCGGCTGGGTTTCGGTGCGCTGGCTGGTCGGGCGATTTTCGGGTGGATGTTGCGGAAACCGCGGCGGACACGGGCGGGGGTCAGCTGGCCGGGCCGGGCGGGTCGTTCCCAGGGCCGTCGCAGGTCGGCCACGAGGTGGCGGGCGAGACGGAGTTGGGTATAGGCGGCCAGGATCAGCCAGGTCCAGCGGTCGGCTGCGGCCGGGTCGCGCAGCCGGGGGGTCGTCCAGCCGAGGGTCTGGTTGAACAGGCGGAAGGTGTGCTCGAGGTCGAAGCGGCGTAGGAACGCCTGCCACCAGCGGTCCGTGTCCGCCTGGCTGGCGCCGGTGGTTGAGCACCACAGCCACAGCGGCTTTGGGTTGCGTTCGCCGGGCAGATGATCGACAACGAGGCGGAGCAGGGTGCCTTCCAGGATCGGTAGCTGGCCGACGTGGTCTTCCCAGGCAGCGCGGTGGGTCAGTCTCGGGTGCAGCCGGTCCCAGGCGGTGGCGACCGCACGGCCGTAGCGGGTGGTGTCCGTAGTGGTGGTGACCGTGGGTTCGGGCCAGCTGGCAGGGTCGACCAGGCGGAACTCGGGGCCGTGCCGGGATGGGCGGCCATCGGCCCGCGGCGGGCGCGGTGGCACAGGTAGACGCAAGACCCGGTCCGAGCGCAGCCGGCCGACCAGCATGACGGGCAGGTCCGCGAGCAGAAAGGCCAGCCGGGTGACGTCGTAGCCGGAGTCGCAGACGACCAGGATGTCGGGGTCGCCAGGTGTCCACTGGCCGGCGTCGAGGAGCCGGGCGACCAGGTCGCGCAATTGGCGGGCGGTGACCTCGGTGGCGTCGTCGTCGGGGCCCAGCCGCATGGCGTCCAGCGGCGCTGTCCATGACGACCGACCCGGTTCCAATGCCGCGATGAAGGAATACGGCCAGCCGGGGATCATCTGGGCGTTGCCCTTCCCGCGGCCGTAGGTGTGGCAGAACAGCCGGCCGGGGCTGGTCGCCGCGTCCGGACGCAGCCACGGACTGACATCTACCCCGAGCACGAGGCGCCCGTCCGCCGCGCGCGGTAGCGGCAGCCCGGCCAGTGTCCGGCGCAGCCGGCCCACCTCGAGGCGGCCACAGTTGACCGCGTCGTACAGCGCACCGTGGCCACGGCGGTGCTCGGCCACCACCGACAGACCCACCAGGCTGCGGACAGGTCCATCCGCGCACAGCACCGCGTCCGTCAGCTCGAACAGCGCGTCCGGTCGCCGGGCAAGGCAGCCATACAGCTCCCGGCGAAACGCCGATAACACTGCAAGGTGCTCGACCTGCGCTGCCTCCTGCGGCAAGCTCTCCTCCACGGCCTTCTGACGATCAACGGTTCCTTTGGCGAGAAACCATGATCGACAGAAGGTCGTTTCGCGTCCAGGATGACGCGCGGGACCACCTCATGCCACCTGCACCTATTACGCAGCGTGATGAAGGAGGTTAAACGACAAGCTAAGTGCCTGTTCCAGATCTTGAAGGGGTTTAACTCTCTGTAGTTTTCCGGGGTTTCCATCGTGCGACGGGTGTTCCGCGGGCGAGGCGTCGGGCCATGGTGCGGATCATCGCCCAGTAGATGAAGGCGGTGGAGGTTGCCGGGTCGCGTTCGTAGTCGTGGGCGAGGCGACGGTGGGCGGTGAGCCAGGCGAGGGTACGTTCGACGGCCCAACGTTTCGGGAGCGGTTGGAAGCCTTTCTGGCCGTCTTTCTTCCGGACGATCTCGACGGTGGTCTTCAGGATCGTGGTGGCCCAATCGACGAACTTTCCGGCGAAGCCGCCGTCGGCGAACAGGTGGCGGCAGGTGGGGGTGGCGAAGTAGTGGTCGAGCAGGAGTTGGCGGGCGCCGTCGCGGTCCTGGCGGCTGGCGGGGACGACGAGGACCCCGAGCAGGAGGCCGAGGGTGTCGACGACGATGAACCGCTTGCGGCCGTTGATTTTCTTGCCGGCGTCGTAGCCGCGGGTAGCGGCGTGGACGGTCTGGGCGCCCTTGATTGACTGGGAGTCGATCACTCCGGCGGTCGGTGGTCCGTTCCGGTTCTCGGCTGCGCGGACCTGGTCGCGCAGCGCGTTGTTGACGGTGATCGTGACGCCTTTCTTCTTCCACCGGTCAAAGAAGTTGTAGACCGTCCGCCGCGGCGGGAAGTCGCCGGGCAGGGCCCGCCAGACCACGCCTTCATGGGTCACGTAGAGGATCGCGTCGACGATGTCACGCCGATCATGTTTCTCCCGCCGTCCGTCCTTCGACGGCGCCGGCAGCAGTGGCCCCACGTAGGCCCATTCCTCGTCGGACATATCGGAGGGATACCGAGGAGATCGCGCCATGTCCCGACGGTGGCGACCATGTCCCTATCGATCACGCCGCCACACCGAGATGATCAGACGAGGCGGCCGGGGGCCTTGCGGGTGCCTCGGGGGGCGCCTTTCTCCTTGGCGCGCTGGCGGGCCCGCTTGTCCTCGACGTCCATGATCGCGAGCCAGAGGAGCTTGACGACGGCGTCGTCGTTCGGGAAGTGCCCCCGATTCTTGATGATCTTCCTGAGTTGGTAGTTCAACGACTCGATGCTGTTCGTCGTGTAGATCACCCGTCT
>Ga0207711_10002113_pt1 | contig 17941 bp, 11 predicted proteins | sample KBSS34metaG_FD_184401 | JGI IMG/M metagenome (GOLD analysis project Ga0207711, IMG submission 184401) | Switchgrass rhizosphere microbial communities from Kellogg Biological Station, Michigan, USA - KBS S3-4 metaG (SPAdes) (version 2) | ecosystem: Host-associated > Plants > Roots > Rhizosphere...
TCAATTGTCGAAATGCAGAGGGTGTCTGATTGAGAACGGTGACGCCTTCCGTTCGGAGCAACTCGCGGAACGCCTCCGGTGCACGGCTCACGAAGTATGGGACGACAACCACACAGCCTCCATGAAGAAGCGCGCCCCACAATTCCCACACGGAAAAGTCAAAGGCGTATGAGTGGAAGAGCGTCCACACGTCATGACGCGAAAAATCAAACCAGGTCTTTGTCGTAGAGAAGAGCCGTAAGACGTTTTGGTGAGAAACCACCACGCCTTTGGGCTGACCGGTCGAACCCGAGGTGTAGATCACGTAAGCGGGACTATCAGGCGATACATTACTGTCGAGATTGTCACCTTTCTCGCGTTCAATCTCTTTCCAGTCTCTGTCGATGCAGACGACCCTGGCGCTATGAGTTGGAAGCTGGTCCAACAAATTCGCCTGCGTGACAAGCACCTCTACTCGTGCATCGTCGAGCAGGAATGCTACTCGTTCTTGCGGATAAGAAGGCTCCAGCGGGACATAAGCGCCGCCTGCTTTCAGAATTCCGAGCAGGGCAACAAGCATCTCGGCGCTGCGTTCCACGCAGATTCCGACCAGCGACTCTGGTCCAACATCGAGTCGTCGAAGACATCGCGCCAGCTTGTTAGCACGTTCGTTAAGTTCTCGATACGAGAGACGCTGCTCGCCGAACACGATCGCCGTGGTCTCGGGTCTCGCCGCAGCCTGCCATTCAAATAATTGATGGAGGCTTTCTTCTTCACGAGATTTCTCGCGCAAAGGCGCAAAGGCGCAAAGCGCTGCCGCGTTTCTGAAAGATTTTCTTCGTAAGAGAGGCAGGCGTGAGATTGTTTCAGACGGATTTGAGCTGACTGCGTCGAGCAGGGTCTCGAAGCTTTGTGCCATCTGTTCGATAGTCGCGGCGTCGAAGAGGTCTGTGTTGTATTCGAAGGTCGCGCATAGCTCTTCGCCCGCCTCGGCCATCATGAGAGTGAGGTCAAACTGTGCGACACGCCGTTTGAGCGGCACGGACGTCAACTCAAGCCCGCCCAGATTCATTCGCGCGCCTGCCTCGCCCAGCGCAAATAACGACAGCTCTTCGGCGCCTGGCAAATGCGTGTTGTGCATCGAGAACATGACCTGGAAGAGCGGTGAACGTGAGGGATCGCGCGCACCTTGGAGGCGCTCGACCAAAATGGAGAACGGATAATCCTGATGCTCGAAGGCATCCAGTACGTTTCGGCGCACCTGCGCGAGCAGGGATTCAAAGCTCGCGTCGCCGCTGACCGTCGCTCGAAAAACGAGCGGGTTCACGAAGTAGCCGATGAGCGAGGCGAACTCGGCCCTCGTTCGTCCTGAGGTGACAGAACCGACTAGTAATTCCTCCTGGCCCGTGTAGCGATGGAGTAATGCTTGAAATGCGGCCAGCAACGTGACGTAAAGCGTGACGTCGTGCTCACGACTCAGTGCTTTCAGCCGGCGAGTAGTTGCGGCGCTCAACCGCAGAGGGACGGAAGCTCCGCGGAAGGTTTGCAACAGCGGGCGAGCTCGCGTCGCCGGTAAGTTTAAGATCGGTAGTTCGCCTGAGAGTTGATCGCACCAGTATGCCCAATGCCTCTCACCTTCTTCACTCGCCAACAACTGTCTTTGCCAGTGGACGAAGTAAGAGTAACTCGAAGAGAGCGGCGGGAGCATCGCGCGCATGCCGGACTGTTCGGCTTCGTACAAGAGGCCCAACTCTCGCATCAGGAGTGCCAGTGACCAGAAGTCGACGATGATGTGATGGGCGGCAAGCAGGAGGATGTGCTCGTCACTCGAGCGAGTGAAGAGATGGATGCGCAGTAGCGGTCCGCGTTCGAGATCGAAAGGGCGCTCGCTCTCCTCCGTCAAACGCTTATCTAGTTGGACTTCGTTCCAGTGCCGCGCGTCTTCTTGCCGGATGTCGAGTTCACTGCAATCGGCAACTCGCTGAATTGGACGTCCTTCGGAAGTGGCGAAGGTTGATCGCAGAGCAGCATGACGCGCGACGAGTGCGGAAAAGGCGCGCCGTAAAGCAGCGACGTCCAGTGCGGAACTGATTTTTACTGCGCGCGCAATGTTGTAAGCCGTGCTTTCCGGGGCAAGGTTGTGCAAGAACCACAAACCCTGTTGGCCGTACGAGAGCGGATACTCGTTCTCGCTTTCGCGTCCGGCAGCGGCTTGTGGTTCAGGGCGTTCGCTCAACTGCGAGAAAACGTGCGCGCCGAGTTCCGCGATACTTATCTCTTCCAGGAAACGGACCATCGGCAAGGCGATGCCCAGACTTGTCTCGATCGAATGTGCAAGTTGGATAGCCGTCAATGAGTCGAGGCCGTATCGAACGAGCGGCTGATCCATATGCACACTGCCGGATGCAACGCCGAGCTTCGCCGCCACCTGTGACTTCAACCATGAATTGATCGCTTCAACGCTCAATACCGGCAGCGCCAACTCTGGCGCGTCGCCCTCTTCCGCAGCCGATGCATGCCACTCCGCGACCGCTTGGAGCGCGCCTTCCAGAAATCCCCGACGGCAAGCACGTCGCTGAATTTTGCCGCTCGACGTTTTGGAAATCCGGCCCGGCTTGATGAGTGCAACGGCATACACTTGCAGTTCATGTTCGGAAGCAACTGCTTCACGGATCGTTTCGATCACGTGGTCCAGATCTGCGTCGACGCGTGTGTCTATCTCTTGAACAATAACTAATCGTTCTTCACTGTCGACTTCGACCGTGAAGGCCGCACCGCACCCCGACCTTAATGCCGGATGACAACGCTCGACCGTCCACTCGATGTCCTGCGGATAATGGTTCAAGCCGCGAATGATGATGAGGTCCTTAATGCGGCCCGTGATGTAGAGCTCCCCGTCCTCGATGAAACCTAAGTCTTCTGTGCGCAGAAAGGGACCTTCGCCTGTATCTGACAAATAAGCGTTGAAGATCTGGAGCGTATACTCTGGTCGGTTCCAGTAGCCTCTGGCCACACTTGGCCCATAGACCCAGATTTCGCCGACGTGACCATCTTTGAGCTCTGTTAACGATACGGGATCGACGATGATGACGCGCTCTCCCGGCAAGGCACTGCCGCACCCGACCATTAGCTTCGCTTCCACCCTCTTGATTTTGGGGAGACTTTTCTTACGCCCGCCGGTAACAATCAAAGTCGCTTCGGCGAGTCCGTAACAGGGATAGAAGGCGGCACGTCGAAACCCACATGACTTGAAGCGCGATGCGAATCTGTCGAGAGTCTCAGCGCGAACAGGCTCCGCGCCGTTAAAGGCCACGGTCCAACTGCTCAAATCGAGCGCAGCCGCATCCTCCTGTGTGATCTTGCGTGCGCATAACTCGTAAGCGAAGTTCGGAGCGCCACTCGTCGTAGCCTTGTAACGAGAAATGGCCTCGAGCCAGCGCGCCGGACGCTGCAAAAAAGAGGCGGGCGACATCACGACGGCTCTGATCCCCCCGTAGAGAGGTTGGAGGACTCCAACCATAAAGCCCATGTCATGAAACATCGGCAACCACGAGACATAGCTGTCTGTTTCCGTGTGCTCAAACACGTGAAAGATCAGACTCGCGTTGTGCAGCAGGTTCGCGTGCGTGAGCATCACGCCGCGAGGTTGTCCGGTCGAGCCTGACGTGTACTGAAGAAAAGCAAGATCGTCCGGCAGGGTCGGCTCAGTTTGCCAATCTTCATCCACATCGCTCACAACGTTGTCGGTCGCGAGCCAGCGAAGAGCTTCCGGTTCCGGAGATTCCGCGAAGATCAGTTTCGCTCTCTCGAGGATCGTTGAAGTCGTTAACACGAGACTCGCTTGAGCATCGGCGATGATTGCCTGCAACCTGGGCAGACTGCGTTGAAGCTTGCCAAAATGGGGTGGATAAGCGGGAACTGCCACCACTCCGGCATACAGGCAGCCGAAAAAAGCTTCGATAAAGTCGAGTCCCGGCGGGTAGAGCAGGAGTGCTCGCTCGCCTTTTGCTCCTGGGAATCGAAGTGCCGCGCCGATTGCCCGGGCACGCCGCTGCAAATCCCGATAGGTTAAATGGAGTTCACTTGTTTCTCCGTCGAGCAGGAAGGTGTAGGCCAGTTGGTCCGGCTGGTGAAGCGCTCGGTGGTCCAACAGCCCAATCAAAGTTGTGGGCAAAGTTGTGGGTCTGCCGGTCGCTTCGACAAAGTACTCAATTTCCGCGCTGGTCTGGTAATGCATTCGACCCCTGCTGAACTGCAATTCAGAGGCACACTGGGAGGGTGAATGTCTGGGCTGTGCGACACGTCAGCTGGGCGACTTCAATCGATTGAAGATAAGAAATCGTCTGACGATTAATTAAGGGAGGCGGTCTCTAACCCTTGAAGGTTTAGAGATTTCCGTCGGGTAAGTTTTTACTTTGGGCAGCGACGATTATATGGACGCGATATTCGTACTGCAAGACAAAAATTTGGATGGCATATTAATCAAAACGTGTTTGGCGCTTTTTTCTGGCTAATTACATCTTCGATGATTGCAACTCCAGGAGACTGTCGCTCAAGGTTGCGAAGCCTCTCGGAGACGAGTTTTGCCCGCGACGAGTAGGAGGAATCTTTGACCACAGTGTCAATCAAACGACCCAGTTCAGACGCAGATACTTCCTTGAGCCGCAAACGCGTACCCAACCCGTGATAGACAACTCGCGCAGCATTTCCAAATTGATCGTAAAAGATGGGGATGAGCAGCATTGGCACTCCCATGAGCGCGCTCTCTTTCACACCCGTAACTCCTGCGTGAGAGATCATCAGTGACGCTCTCTGCAGTACCTCCACTTGCGGCGCATGCGACACGATGAGCACATTGCCGGGACATTTAAATTCCTCAGCCTTCAAGTACTTGCCAATCGCGACTGCGCCTTGTAAAGCCGGCCTTTGCGCCATCGCGTCCATAAACATCTGAAAGAACTGTGAAGCTCGCGCAGGAAACTTGAATGTCGCCACACTGCCGAGAGTACAGTAGACGAGCGGCTTATCGTGTTCGACCTGATCCCAGGGGAAGTCCCCATCTTTTCTCTCGAGATCAACAGATGCTTCGATGAAAAAAGCTCCCTTCGGTTTTCGCAATCGAGGGAAGTCCAATTCTTCTGGGAAGAACACCAGCTCCGGCAGCAGCAGCCGAGGCCAGGTCTCGACGCGGAAATCGATTTGCTCCGTCGGGTAGCCGCAGTCGCGGGCGAGTGCCTTCAGGTCTTCGGAGATGTCCCAGTCGCTTGTATAGAGACGACGATACAAAAACAATTTCTTCCACTCGAGCCATGTCCGCAGCCGTGAGAGCCACGTATCCTTCGGAATCAACTCTGTATTGAACGGAGGCACTGCCGAGTCCTCAACTGAGATCAAGGTGCTGGAGAAAGAGATGACTGGGATGCCGGTCTGCCATGCCGCAATTCCGACCCACGGGGTGCCGCTCGAAGTCAGCAACACGTCGGGGTGCAGTTGGCGTGTAGTGCGATCTAATTCGCCCTCGCGCAGAAGGTCGCATGTGACTCGAAATCTTTCTCTGAATTCGTCGATACCGTATCGCTTGCCCTGAGCCTCACTCTCATACTGTTTTGCCAGTGTGCCTTCGGGAAAGGCGCGACTGAAAATGGGAGTGAAATCAAAGCCTTGCGAACGAATGCGCTCGGACGTATCGGGGATGGCGAAGTAATTCACGCGATGCCCGCGGTCGCGCAGTTTCCTGGCCAGAGCGAAAGTCGGATTCAAATCCGATTCCCAGTGAAACGGCATGAAGACAATCGTCGCCATGTTGCTTCAGGCGGCCGGAGGAACTGATGTTGTTTGATTGGGCGCCTCCTCGGAGGCGCCCTTCACGTCAGAGATTAGGGCGCCGCACAATCACACCAGCCGGGCCCACAACGCCCGCAATCAGTGCAGACGCACACGCCGCAAATCCGCGTTCCGGCACAAGTGGTTGCGCAGCAGGTCCCGGTGCCACCAGCCGCTTCGATCACGTCAGGCGAAAGGCTCTTGTTTGAGTCAAGAACCTGTACGCCCGTCAACAATCCGCTTCCCTGGAGCTTCGTCGGTGTCTTCCCAACGAGCAGCGTGCCTGCAGCCTCCTTCGTTTCTTTGCCCCCGCGCTGAACGGTATTGAAAATTTGCAACTCGACTTGCCCTTGTTCGCGAAGGTACGGAGTAATCGACAGCTTCTTTCCATTCTTCTCGATATCGATCGTGCCGCCTTCCGTTTCAGTTACGTTGGCCGAGTCACCACTTTCGAAGGTGAGCCGGAGTTTCACTGCTCTTACCGTATTTGTATCAGCTCGCGTGGGCGTAGGCGCGGGACTGCCGTGAGCCCAGACAATCATGACGAAGCCTAACGCGGCCAGCAGTGTTGCGGTCGTGCATTTAACAATGCGGTTAATCATTCAAGTGCTCCTTTCCTGGCTTATCGGTTAGGGAGGTGATGTCCGGCACTCGAGGTATGCCGGCTGGACTGAACGTAGAACGTTTCTGGGCTGTGACCCGGAATATACTCCTAAGAAACCAAGTATTCAATATGTGTAATCTGCGGGTGGCCTATTTCTTCTCTGCGTTCTCTGCGTACCTCGGCGAACTCTGCGTTGAATTGATATATAAAACAAATAAACGCAGAGAAACGCAGAGAACAGATAGAAAGTGAAACTAAGGGAGGGCGAAAGCGACGACATAATCGCCGAGAGTTGTGCCGAGCCTTCCATGGCCTCCAGCCGCGATAACGACATATTGCTTTCCGTCGCTGCCTCGATACGTCATCGGCGTGGCCTGCCCACCTGCCGGCAGCGCGCCTTTCCACAACTCCTTGCCGGTTTCTATGTCGAATGCGCGGAGGTATTGGTCCATCGCGGCGGCGATGAAGATTAGTCCGCCCGCCGTGACGATTGAGCCACCGAGGTTTGGCGAACCCCATGCGGACGAACCAGGTACTTGAGCTAATCTCGGAATCGTGCCTAATGGCACTTGCCAGCGCACTTTTCCACTCGACATGTCAACGGCGTTGAGCACGCCCCACGGCGGCGGATTGCATGGAACTCCAGTACGCGTTCGCAAAACATCTCGACGCATCGAGTAAGGCGTTCCCGTCTGCGGCGCGATGTCGGCGTTCGGGTGCGCCTGCCTCTCTGCCGCATAACGATCTCGGGGGATCAGCGTGACGACGAATGGAAACCGATTAGTGTTCGCGATCAGGAGTGAGTGCTGCGGATCGACGGAAACACCTCCCCAGGCCACACCCCCGATACTTCCCGGATAAACGATGGAGCCTTGCAGACTGGGCGGCGTGAAGATCCCTTCTGATCGCAGAGATTGGATGCGCTGGCGGCACCAGCGGCGATCCTCTTCCGTAATGCCCCAGGCGTCTTCAGGCATGAGTGTCTGCGGGTCGAGCGGGGGCGGGAGGATCGGGAAAGGCTGCGTCGGTGAAAGCTCTTCGCCCGGAGCCGCGCCCTGCGGTACTCGTCTCTCCTCAACTGGGAATAGGGGCTTGCCCGTCTCACGATTAAGCAGATAGATATGGCCCATCTTGGTCGCCACGACCACGGCGGGAATATCACGCCCGCCACGCCGAACATTTACTAACACTGGCTGCGCGGGTACGTCGTAGTCCCAGATGTCGTGATGGACCACCTGAAAGTACCAAACCAGTTTTCCGGTCGAAGCATTCAGGGCGACCACCGAACTGGAATAGAGGTTATCCCCGGCTCGTTCGCCGCCAAAAAAGTCTGGGCTCGGACAACTCGTAGGTAGAAAAATAAGATTGCGCTCGGCATCAACAGACATCACGGACCACACGTTGGCGGCGCCGGTGCGGGAAGCGCTCCGGGCTTTCCAGGTTTTCCACGCCGGGTCTGTTTGCTCGCGTGGAATCGGGTTCCAACTCCAGTGTAGTTTTCCGGTGCGCGCGTCGAAGGCGCGCACGATTCCGCTCGGCGCGTCAACGCGAAGGCCGTCCTCTACCGCAGAACCAACGATAACGAGGTTGCCGACGATGGCTGGAGGCGAGGTGAAGTGGTATTCACCAGGTTGGTATGAGCCCACGCCTCGAGTCAATGCGATCTGGCCGTCGTTTCCGAAGTCGGTGCAGAGCTTGCCGGTTACACTGTCGAGTGCGATGAGACGGCCATCGTTTGTGGCAACGAAGATCCGGCGGCGGCACGGTTCGCCCGCGGCACGCGTTGTATCAAGCCAGGTTGAGACGCCGCGACAGGTGAGTCCGTCTCCGTAAGGAACTGAAAGGTCGAGCTTCGGATCGAAGACCCAGCGTGCCGTTCCTGTCTGTGGGTCGAGAGCGATAACACGATTGAAGGGTGTACTCAGGTAGAGTCTCCCTTCAACCATGATCGGCGTTGCCTCGAACTGGCTTGTTTCCGCCGTTCGACTACCGTCGGCGACGTCTCCCGTGCGGTACGTCCAGACAGGCTTAAGCTTGTTCACGTTACTACGATTGATCTGGCTAAGTGGTGAGTAGCGCGACCCGCCAACATCGCGACCATAAGCGGGCCACTCCGACTCTTTGTCGTAGCGGTGCGGTTGGACCAGGTTGTTTCCGGATTTGTTCTGAGGCATGGCTCTCCCATACCTCCAGCCGCTAAATAGAACCGCGATCACTGCAAGCATGAGGACCAGGCAAGGATTAGGTGACTTAGAACGTAGCACGGTGGCAGAAGAATTGAAATTTGTTCCGGGTGCGCGCATCTCACTCCGATCTCAGCGCCACCAGCGGATCGACTCGCGTTGCCCGGCGCGCCGGGATATAGCAAGCCACCAGCCCTACTGCAACGAGAGCAAGAGCCGCTGCGGGAAGAATCAGCGGATCGCGTGTTGGCAGTGATGGAATGACGGCAATCAGTAGTTTCGATACGACATACGCACCGAGTGAGCCCAGGAACGCTCCCGTCACGATGAGCACGGCGCCTTTGCCCACTACCAACCACAGAACATCGCGAACCTGCGCTCCCAGGGCGAGGCGAATTCCGAGCTCTCCGGTACGTTGAACTACCGTGTACGACACAACTCCGTAGATTCCAATTGCCGCGAGGATTACACCAATCGTGGCAAATGCTCCGAGCAACATCCCGAGCAGCGAGATATTACCGACGCCCTGATCGGCCGCAGCTCGTGCCGTGCGAATCTGATAAACCGGTAAATCTGGATCCAATCCGGCAATCGAGTTACGCAAACTGTTAGCGATCGTTTCCGAATTTGAAGAGGTGCGCAGAACGAGCGTGAGATAGGCAGGAGGAGCTTGCGTCACCGGCACAAACGCTTCAAACCGTGTATATGGTTCTGCCAGGCTACCGGGAAAGGCAAGGTCATTGACTACGCCGACGATTTCGTAAAAATCCTTCGGTGGACCAGTACTGCTTACGCGCCTTCCGATCGGACTTTCGTTGGGCCAAAACGTACGGGCGGTCGTTTCATTGATAATAACGACCTTCGGGTGATCGGTTGTATCCGCTGCGTTGAAGGTACGACCCTGTTGCAAACGAGCACCCAGGGTCCCGAAGTAGTCGCTACTTACCGACTCGACAAATGTTTCCGGCCACTTCTCCGGTGGAGGCTCAGGTCGACCTTCAATCAGAAAGGCGCCAGCCCTGTCGAACCCAAACACCAGATTTGAACTGCCAATCGCAACGTGCTGCACACCAGGCAGCATGCGTAGACCATTTTCAAGTTCTGTCAGGAAAACAACACGTTGCTTCTCATTCGCGTATTTCTCTCCCAGCAGGCTCACCTGCGCCGTCAACAACCCATCGACCTGCCAGCCGGGATCTGAATTGATGAATCGCTGTAAGCCACGCAGGAACAATCCGGCGGCCGCCAGCAATACCATTGCAAACGCCACTTCACCCACGATTAGCGTGTGTCGCAACCGGTGTTGAGATCGTCCTGCGGTGGAGCCGCGTGAGTTCTCGCGTAACGCCGCGTTCACATCCACCCGCGATGCGAGCCATGCAGGAACCGTCCCGAATAGCACTCCTGTCAATAGTGAGCAGAACAGTGCAAAGCCGAACACTTTGTAATCGAGTTGCACACTGGCGCCAGGCAATTCAGTAAACAGTCGAGCACTGATAAAGCGAACGGCGGCAAGAGCAATGAGCAGGCTTATTATTCCTCCGATTAGTGCGACAAGGATGCTCTCAGTAAACGAATATCGCAGCAGTCGCCATCGACCTGCACCGAGGGCGGCGCGCACAGCCAGTTCGCGCGCGTGTGCGGTCGTGCGAACGAGCTGAAGGTTAGCGAGGTTTACGCACGCAATCAGCAGCACAAAAGCCGCGAGTACAAATGTGAACCACATGACAGTTCTGCCGATACTATCCGACATTGATCGCTGAAGAGGCTCTAGTCGCAGACTCTCGCCTTCGTTCGACGGATTTTGCTTCGCGATGTTAGCGGCGAGTGCAACCATACTCTGCTCTGCCTGCTTGATTGAGAAGCCGGGCTTGAGTCGAGCAAACGAAGAGAGATAGTTGTTGCCGCGATTGCTTTTCCGTTCCGGAGTAAACGTCAGCGGCTGCCAGATGTCGACGGGCCCCCAAAGGATCGGATGTTCGAATCCCGGCGGCATCACGCCGACTATTTCCACTGTTTTTCCGTCGAGCTGAATTCTTCGACCCACAACGTTTGGATCGCTTCCGAAACGGCGTGTCCAAAAACGATCGCTCAGGACGATCACGTTATCAGCGCCAGGCTCGAATTCTTCGGGTTTGAATACACGGCCGTGCGTTGGTGGAACTTCCAATAATGGAAAGAAATCCGCAGTTGCCGCGAGGCTGGTTAGATGTTCCGCTGTTTGCCCCGGTTCGGTGAGATTACGGCCGACAAAGCGGTATGCTGCCAGCTTCTCAAAAACCGTATTTTGGTCGTGCTGGTCGAAGAAATTCGCTGCTGAATGCGGCCAGCTTTGAGAGTATGAAGACGTGCGCCACACGCGTACCAATCGTTCGGACTGCGGATACGGCAGCGAGCGAAATAGAAATGTATTCAGCACACTGAACATCGCCGTGTTGATGCCTATGCCCAGTGCGAGCGTCAGCACCGCCACGGTGGTAAAACCCTTGTGCTTCAGCAGCATGCGCAGGCTATAGCGCAGATCCTGGTACACGCTGGTCATACCTCATCCTTCATGCAAGTGGCATTGAAGTACCTCTTATGAGTGGAGGTTCCGGGGGACCGCGGGCGCGTTCCTCGAAACCATTACATTGTCGGGTTTCGCGAGGTGGCAGGATCATACGACTCGATCAGTCGTAACTTCAAGCCCTGTACTCCGCGATGTTCGAGCCGATACCGATTGCGAGGGCCAGTACTGCGATGATCATGAACGATCTGTTCTTCGCATAAACCCGGAGTGCAAAACGAAGATCCTGGAGGAACTTTTCCATCGAGAATCAATATGCCACAAAGGGTGATCTACGAGTAACTCTAACGAGTAATCTTCCGCTCGCACCATCTAGGGTTTCGGCAAAACACGATTAGGCGCAGAATCCCTCAACATCGCAATACATCAGCTTACATGAGTGTCCAACACCAGAAAGAGAGGGATAAGTGAGCACTATCACGACAAAAGATGGAACGCAGATTTACTACAAAGACTGGGGCACCGGCCAGCCGGTCGTGTTCAGTCACGGATGGCCGTTGACGGCAGACGCCTTCGAAGATCAGATGTTTTTCCTGGCCTCGAAGGGATACCGGTGCATTGCCCATGACCGTCGCGGTCACGGCCGATCGAGCCAGCCTTCGAATGGAAATGACATGGATACTTACGCCGACGATCTCGCGGCACTTATCGAGGCACTCGATTTAAGAGACGCAATTCACGTCGGCCACTCGACCGGCGGCGGCGAAGTAACTCGCTATATCGGCCGTCACGGCACCAAACGTGTGGCGAAGGTGGTTCTGATCAGCGCGGTCCCGCCGTTGTTGCAAAAGACCGAAGCTAATCCCAATGGACTGTCGATCGAGGTGATCGATCAGTTTCGCGCCAGCGTGCAAGCCGATCGCCATCAGTTTATGACCGACTTCAGAATTCCCTTCTTTGGCTTCAACAGGCCGGGCGCAAAAATCTCTCAAGGCTTGCTCGACAGTTTCCTTTTGCAATCGATGTTAACGAGTCTCCTCTCCACTTACGAATGCATCAAGGCATTCGCACAGACGGACTTCAGCGAAGATCTTAAAAAGTTCGACGTGCCGACCTTAATCATGCATGGCGACGATGATCAGGTCGTGCCGATCGCTATTACTGCGCTTGTGTCGTCGAAGATTGTGAAGGGCGCCACTCTGAAAGTTTACCCAGGATTGCCGCACGGTATGTGCTCGACTCACAAGGATCTCATCAACGCGGATCTGCTTGAGTTTATAGAGGCTGAGCAAAGCAGAACACAAACAGTGTGAGTACGAGAGGTCAACTATGAAGATCGTGGTTATTGGAGGCACTGGTCTTATCGGGTCAAAGGTCGTAACGAAGCTTAGTGAACGCGGTTACGAAGTTGTACCTGCATCACCAAACTCAGGGGTAAATACGTTGACGGGAGAAGGACTCGCCGAAGTTCTCGAGGGTGCGTCGGTAGTTGTCGATGTGTCGAATTCGCCGTCGTTCGAGGATGCGGCGGTGATGGAGTTCTTTCAGACATCAACTCGCAACTTGCTCGACTACGAAGCGGCCGCAGGCGTGGCCCATCACCTCGCGTTATCCGTCGTCGGTTCTGACCGTCTGCCCGAGAGCGGCTACCTCCGTGCGAAGGTCGTTCAGGAGAAGCTGATTAAGGAATCATCGATCCCTTATTCGATCGTGCGGGCGACGCAGTTCTTCGAGTTCTTGCAGCGCATCGCCGACTCCGCTACCGAAGGCAACAAGGTTCGCTTGCCGTCTGTCGGTTTCCAGCCGTTGGCGGCGGACGATGTCGCGAGTGTGGTGGCGAAAGTCGCTATTGGATCGCCGTTGAATGGAACGATTGAGGTGGCGGGACCCGAGCAGTTTCGTTTCAACGAATTCATTAGCCGTGGTCTGAGCGCTCGCAAAGATCCGCGCGAAGTTATTGCCGACCCGCACGCGCGCTACTTCGGGACTGAGCTGAGCGAGCGCTCACTCGTACCTGCCAATGGTGCGCTACTGGGAGCGATCCGTTTCGAAGACTGGCTAATCCGGTAGGAGGTTCACATGAGCGACGAAGACTTAGAGGTGCTGATCACACTCGACGACCCATGGTACGGCCCGGATGAGGATACCTTCCACCATCTTCAACAGGAGGAACTGAATTAATGAGATGCTGTTCGCATTTATTTGAGATTGGCAACGTTACTCCGAAGACTCCAAATGGTTGTGAAGAGTGTCTGAAACTGGGCGACCGCTGGGTCCATTTGCGACTTTGCCAAACATGTGGTCACGTCGGCTGCTGTGATGATTCAAAGAACAAACACGCGACGAAGCATTTCCATTCAACGAATCATCCCATAATCAAATCCTTCGAGCCGGGCGAGGACTGGGGCTGGTGTTACATTGACGAACTATTCTTCGAATCCTTCCCAGGATCGTTCACGACAGAATGGTGCGGTGTGCTTGGCATCACGGCCTGAGAAAACGTCGTATACAGATGTGCCTCTCATTTAAAAACCGTATTTGGCACTGCGATGGCAGCCGTCGACTGACGGCTGCCAGGATGTCTCCAACCTACCTGATGGTAAATCTCATCGCTTGCTCTTTGCTTTCCTACTCTTCTTTGATGGACTGACAGACTTTGTTGACATTGCTCGCTGCTGCTTAGTTGCCGTGACTGGAACCGTCGTCGTCAAGAGCCTTGTGAATGACTCTCTCACACAATCCGGACCACATACCGCTTTCGAGTCGGACTCACCTGCGTCGCCGTGCGCGTGCATCGGCGTTGCAGAATCGTGGTGATGATCGCCGGATGACGTCATGTCATGTTCCGAACAATAGTCACCTTCGATATAAACCGAGATGTTGTATGGACCCGCCACTGGAACCTTTTCGATATGTACATGCAAGGGACCTTGATCGTGAATCGCTACCTTCATCTGCTGGTCTGTCCGGGCCGAGATTTTGCGGTCTCTCGTTTCCGCCTGGGCCAGAACCATGGCGGCGTCAAATTTAGGCGTCTGCTTATCGCGATTCAAACTATCATGACTGGACTTCTGCAGCTTCAACCTGGATGCGAGCGCACCGATGTCAGCGGCCGGAGAGACCATGCGTGCAAAACCCCTATCTATGGAGACATTGCCTTGCAGCACGTCCGCTTGAACTTGTACTGAAATGCTGTCTCCGACTGCCGCAAGTAGATTGTCTGGCACTAACGAGTAACGCAGACGCGTGCGCGCATAGACGTTCACCGTCAGATCGCAAGCGTCCTCTTCACTGTGATTGCTTCCGACCGGTTGGATGTCGAACACGTTGGCAGGAACGTGCGAAATATTCCTCTGCGCAGTCCGCTTCTTCGGATCCACCAGCAGGCGCGAGTACCTGGGACCACGCAAAGTGCCGGCAGCGACCGGCGCCATGAGAGTGTCGGGCGTAAACATCACCATCGCGTCGAACATGCGCGCCCTGAAACTCACCATCAGTCGCCACCTGCCGACCCAGCACGGCGACTCAGCGCTATCCCGCTGCAAAAGCAAGGATAGACGTCCGTTCGATCGCTTCGCCGTCACATGAGGTCTGCGACAGCAGTGCGCACAACCCTCGGCGTGGCTATGACCGGAGGCAGTTGCCCCGTCCCCATAGACCATGCTTCCGTCGGGCGCATGCAGTTGAAACGACCAATTGTCGTCATTGAAATCCATCCCCTGTGCGGTGAGCAGAAAGACGTCGTCGGCCGAGGTCGCGTCAAATTCAAGGTGCGTGTATTCGCCTGCGAAGAGTTCCACTACCGGGTCGAAGATACTGGTGAAGCCGATGGCTGCGGCTAATGCGTTCGAATAAAATTTATCAATCGTGCCAGCCGTCTCACCGTGAAAGACCTGTTGCGTGCTGAGCGTCTGCCCTTTATCCACCATACTCTGGAGCGTGGCGTAATCCACCTCAAGACCAGTGCCGAATCCCATCGAGAACACGGCTACTGGCCCAAAGCTACCGTTCGGAATGGAACTCATCGGGGACCCGGAAGTAAGTAACCCGTCAGTCAACATCGCGAGGTAGCGCGGTTCGCCGGCTGGTACCCCACCAAACGGCGGTGTCACCATCGTGTTTTTTACATCGACCAGCGCGTCAGCTAACGGAGTGCTGCCACCAGGAGTCATGGCTGCGGCCGCCGAATCGAATGAAGAGCGGCTAAAGCCGGTTCCTGATTTGATGAGGCCATAACCGGGCGCAGCAAAGACAGACTGAAAATCGTTTGTAGCCAACTGCCGGAAAGTCTTGACGCCCGCGATCGTGTAGATCACACCGCTACTCTGGACCGTCTCGCAGTCCTGGAGAAAAGCAGAAACACCGCGCCTTGCCGCCTCCCACTTGGTGACATCGGGCGCGCTGGTAGTCATAGGGTCGGGTGTCATGCCCAGCATAGAACCGGTGCGGTCGAGACCGACGCCGATTACGGCAATGGTGTCGTAGGCATATCCGTAGGCAGTCCGGTAGTCAAGCGTATCCACATTGCGTTGAATGCCCAAAGCGCTGAAATTTGGCATCGTAATGGGTGCGAGATTGACATTGGTGCCATAGCCGGCCGTTGTACCAAACCACGGATACATGATGTCGTTCCGGTGGTGCTGTGGCTTGCCTCCGCTCGATGGATAATCGGAGGCGTGTCCGTCCGCTTGCCACATGGCCCACAACCGATCGATGTTGCAGTGATGAAGGTAGAAGATCGGGTCAAAGGGTGACACGCTTGGAAAACTCATTTGTCCTGGCCCACCCCACCAGCCATGCAAACCGTTATGCATCTGCTGAGAGCTTGAAAGCCCTACGCCTCCCTCCAATGCGTTTTGAAAGGCCGGGTAAGTCGTCATCCCAAGTGTCTGATTTAAGTCGGTGGCGGACGGCAGGCCGGAAACTGCTGAGATACCACGTTTGAGCGGTCCGGCCATCGAGCCGAAAGCCGAGTGCAGCCGCCATCCGGTGAGACCTGCCGGCCACCATGCCGGCACCGGCGTCGGATTCGTGCCGGTCCCCGGCGCATCAGCGGCAAAGTATCCGCTGCGGACCTGATTCGATACTGTTCCGTTCGGTCCCAGAAAAGTGTCCGTCATGATCGAGGCCGGGTCGGTCCAGTCCCAGTAAGGAAGCATCACGCCTGCGACTTTGGACTGTAGATCCAATTCAAAGCGGAACAAAAAGAAGCGATGCCAACTGAGGAAGCTATAGGCTCCGTTGCCGCCATGGCCGAAGTTCACCGATGACGATCCCGGAGCGAATGCATTTTGAATCATCTGGTGGACGGCGACGTATTCGTCCCATTTGCTGTACTGCTGACTCGCCGGTGCGGCAGGGTTAACAATATCGGCCTTCAACATCACGCATGCACGGACGAAGTTCTCGCGCTCCGTAGCAGTAAGAAACTTGGCATTTTTTCTGATTCCCATTCGGTCCCTCCTATGAATCGATGATGGATTTTTGTTCTCACCGGTTGGTGGTTCGGCAAGTGACGTACGTCAGCAGTTCGTGCGTGGCCGGCACGGGCGAGCCAGGGCAGCATTGTGCCGGCCACGTTCTGCGGGCGATAAGGTCAACTCATACTCTATGAAATTTTACGTTGAAATGTGTCGACTTAATTTGGAGAGCCCAAACTGTGGGAGATAATGATGTAATGTTCTGAAGATTTCATCACTTCGATCAGGAAGGTGTGCGCAGCGGCGTAAAAATTGATTGCTGTTTTGAGAGTGTTCAGAACGTGAGTCTCCCTAAAATCCAGCCCAAAAGCGAATGGGTTGTCACTCAAGCCGCTTTCGACGGCTTTCTTGCCGCGCTCGACAAAGATCGAGAGAAGGCGGGAGAGAAGTATGAGTACATTCGTTTTAGGCTGTTGAAGTACTTTGAATGGTGCGGATCGGATGTGCCCGATATCGATACCGACGAAACGATTAATCGGGTCACGCGAAGAATTTACGAGGGCCAGGACGTCTACAACATCAATGGCTATATCTATGGTGTCGCGAAGCTGGTCCATGCAGAATCTCTGAAATGGCAGAATCGGAGAGTGGTGCTCGATGAAGGCTCGTTTATTGAGCTGCCGTCGAGCGCTGAGGTTGAAGTAGCAAACTACCATGAATGTCTGGAGCGCTGTCTAGGATGTCTCAACGACGAAGATCGTGAGGTTATCACTGAGTACTATAGGTATAAGAAAACAGAGAAAATCGACGGTCGCAAACGACTTGCGGCAAGGCTCGGCATCTCTTTGAATACATTGCGCGTAAAGATGCACCGGCAACGTATGAATCTTGAGGCATGCGTGGAGAAATGTCTTACTCGACAACTGTAGTTATCGGTGTATGGAGGGGCGATTCGTTTTGCAAGCTAAATCAAATTTGGAAACGAAACGAGTCCGATACTTACTTGGTCTGTCCTCCCCGGCCGAGCGCGAGCACATTGAGTCGGGGTATTTTGAAGATGACGATGCTTTTCAGGAGATGCTAACGGCGGAGGATGATCTTATCGACGCATATGCTCGCGGCGAACTCGCGGATGAGGAGAGGCGGAGATTTGAAAAGCGTTTCGTGAGCTCGTTGCGCGGGAGAGATCGAGTTCAGTTTGCGCGTGCTTTCGCAGGCGCATCTGACACTCGGTCGATTGAAACCAAACTGCCTGCTACATTCTTTACGATCTTTCAATCGCGTGGTTTGTTACGGATCGCGGCAGTGATTGTTTTGGTAGCGTTGCTTGCATGGCTAGTTAGTGATCGCAGGAGAATGACTAATGAACTCCGCGAGCTACGCGCAGAATCCGTGGAGCTTGGCAACCGAATTGAGGCTTTACAGC
>Ga0207711_10002114_pt1 | contig 17941 bp, 13 predicted proteins | sample KBSS34metaG_FD_184401 | JGI IMG/M metagenome (GOLD analysis project Ga0207711, IMG submission 184401) | Switchgrass rhizosphere microbial communities from Kellogg Biological Station, Michigan, USA - KBS S3-4 metaG (SPAdes) (version 2) | ecosystem: Host-associated > Plants > Roots > Rhizosphere...
GCATCTAAGCCCCCTATGGTTGTTGCTCGATCCCTAGTCAGGGGACTATACATCAGCCGAAAATGGGAATCAAGCGTGGAGATAGATAATGGAAGCTCGTCGTGCAAATTTCCATCCGGCTTCTACTGCTGCTGGCGTGTTCGCTTTCACTCGCCGGGCCGCTGCTTGCGCAGCTCCCTTTTTACACCGACGATCCCGCAGTTACCGAGCCGGGGAAATGGCACTTCGAGTTCTTCAATGAATTGGACGCTCTACAGCTGCAATACCCCAACGTCAAACAAAACACCGCCAACTACAAGCTCAACTATGGCCTGCCACACAACCTGGAACTGGATGTCGATGCGCCGTACCTCGCCATCTTCAGGGCTGTTGGAACGCAAAATTCCGCGGGACGCGGCGATACAAATTTGGGAATAAAGTGGGAGTTCCGCAAGCAGACCCGCGACTCCCGTATTCCGGCTATGGGCGCTAGCCTTTATTTCGAGTTCCCCACCGGAGACTCGCGCCAGCAGCTCGGTTCTGGATTGACTGACTACTGGCTGAATCTGATTGCGCAAGAATCGCTGTCAGACCGGACCAGGATTAATGCCAACTTAGGGTACTTGTTTGCCGGCAACTCCAGCACCGGAGTCCTGGGCATACAAAACACGCGCGGTCACGTCTATACCGGAGGTCTCTCGGTCCTGCACGACTTCACCGCCCGGCTGACGCTCGGTGGCGAGATTTATGGCGGGTACACGAACAACGGGGATCTGGCCAAAAGCCAATTCCAGGCTCTGGCCGGAGGTCAATACACGCTTCGGAACGGCCTGGGTGTCAGTTTCGGCGTGCTAGGCGGCAGGTACATCGCGAGTCCTCGGGTCGGCGGCCAGATCGGGTTCGCCGTGGATTTCCCGGACGTGATCCATAAGCCGTAATCACATTAGGTTAGAAACCCGCCGAAAGCAGTGTCCCGCACAAGTCCGTTTGTCGGATTATCGTGACCGCCCATCGATGATATGGGCCCGCTCACGGTAATTAGATAGGTCCCACCGAATGGTCCGCCGATACTGAAGCTGGATTACTATGGAAACGTTTTTGGTGTGGCGAACTCGTTTCATCGTCCTCGGTCTGTGCATATCGGCATTGCCGATCCACGCGCAGTCGCAGATTTCCTCTGCTGCCAACGCCCCCAGCCTGATCTCTATGGAAGACGCGATCCGAATCGCTTTCAGGTACAACCAGGGGCTGCGGGCGCAACGGCTTAATATCGATCAGTCGAAAGCCGGGGAGATTACCGCGGCGATCAAGCCGAATCCGGTGTTGGGCAGCCTGGTGGACACCATCCCAATCTTTTCGCCGCAGAACATCCGCCTTCAGACTCAAATCTATGAGGAAACCCTCAGCTATACGGTAGAGCGGGGGGGCAAGCGCGAAAAGCGGGTTGCCGTGGCAAAAGACAACACGGATGTCGCGGCCAAAACAGTAAACGACAACGAGCGCCAGTTGCGCTTTCAGGTGGTCCAGCAATTCATTAACGTTCTCCTGGCAAAATCCGTTCTGCAACTGGCGCAGGACGATCTGAACAATTATTCCCAGCAGCTCGATCTGAATCGCGAGCGCCTCAGAGCCGGCGATCTGGCCGAAGCAGACTACATCAAACTGTCTCTGCAGAAGCTCCAATTCGAGCAGGATGTATCGGCGGCCCAGCTCAGCCTGGTGCAGGCCAAGGCGAATCTCCGTCAACAACTGGGATACCAGTCGGTCGCCGACAACTACGACGTGACGGGAACGTTGGTACACAACAAGCACCCGGTGCAATTGGAGGACCTGCAAAAGCAGGCGATTGCGAACCGGCCGGATTTGCAGGCCGCGCATAGCGGCGTGAAGCTGGCCAACGATACTGTCGCGCTCGCGTTCGGTAACAAGGTGCGGGATTGGACTTGGGGCGGAGATTATACGAATCAGAATTTCGGAATTAACGGAGTCGGCGTGTCCCTTTCGTTTGAGCTCCCATTCCACGACCGGAATCAGGGCGAGATCGCTCGCAGTCAAGTGGCCGTCAAGCAAGCGCAGGAAACCGAATCTTCCACTCAGGTAGGCGTCCTGACCGACGTCGTCAACGCATATTACGGTCTTCGGACCAGCGAAGAGGTGGTGGATCTTTTCGAAGGCGGCTATCTGGATCAGGCCACTCAGTCGCGCGATATGAGCAACTACGCGTACCAAAGAGGCGCCGCCAGCATTCTGGACGTGCTGGATGCCGAGCGTAGCTATCGGGCAACCCAACTGGCTTACCGGCAAGCGGTGGCCGCCCAGATGACTGCGGCGGAGCAGGTCAATCTCGTGGTGGGAACCCAGGTGATCCAATGAAGGCCGCTCAATGAAGAATTCATCTCGCGCGATTTGGGCGCTGTTTGGCACGCTGCTCGCTGCGCTGTCCACGTATTCCTGCAGCACATCCAAATCGGCTCCTCCGCCCGCCGCGGATGTAGCAGCGCAAGCCGACGAAGCCACACTGTTCAAGGTGCCGCCGGACCAGTTGGAGCACCTCAAGATTGTCGAAGTTCGGAAGGCAGCCTGGTCCGCCACGGTTCATACCACCGGGACTGTGGACTGGGATGCGGACCACACCACGCAGGCGATTACGCAGGTAAGCGGTCCCATTTCGCGTCTTCTGGTCGACTTGGGAACTCCCGTCGCCGTGAACCAGCCGCTGCTGTATGTCTCCAGTCCGGACGTCGCCAACGCCGTCTCCACTTATCGGAAGGCGCGGAATCATCAGGATTATGCCAAACGAGCTCTGGATCGCAGTCAGGATCTCCTGGATCACAAAGTGATTGCGCAGAAGGATTTTGAAGCCGCCCAGCAGGATTTCAATGACGCCGGCTCGGATGTGGAGAATAGCCTGCAGGCACTAAAGATTTTCGGCGTCACCCAACAGGAGGTCGACGACGCTCAGCATCAGGGAGTCGCCATCAATCCCCAGCTGGCCGTGCGTTCGCCGATCGCCGGCGTGGTTGTTCAGAAACTGGTGTCTCCCGGTCTGGTGATTCAGGCCGGCATGACCGCCTGTTTCACCGTCAGCGATGTATCCACGGTTTGGGTGCAGGGACACATTTACGACCGCGACCTAGAATCGATTCGGACCGGCGACGTAGTCGAGGAAACCAACCCCTCGTTCAAAGAAACATTTCGCGGCGTGGTTTCCTACATTGGCGCTTTGGTCGATCCGGCTACCCGCACGACTTCGGTACGGATCGTGACGCGGAACCCGCAGGGAGTGCTCAAGAAGGACATGTTCGTCGACGCCGTGATCCACACCCGATCGGGAAGATCCGTGCTCTCGGTTCCGACGTCAGCGATTCTTCGCAACGATGAGAACCTGCCATTTGTTTACGTGCAGGCCGCGCCGGGGCAGTTCGCCCAGAGGCTGGTGAACCTGGGCGCTCAGCAAGGCGACGAGACGGAGATTGTGAGCGGAGCCAAGGAAGGGGAAAAACTTGTCGCGGAAGGCAGCGTCTTTCTCCAGTTCGCCAACAGCACCCGCTGAAGACATCGCATGATTTCCCGTATCGTTTCCTTCGCGCTCTCGCAGCGGTTCGTAATCCTGATGGCCGCCCTGGCGGTGATTGTCTGGGGTGTCATTTCCTTCAGCCGGCTGCCCATCGACGCATATCCCGATTTGTCCCCTCCGCATGTGGAGATCATCACGCAATGGCCGGGTCACGCGGCGGAGGAAATCGAACGCCGCATCTCCATTCCTCTTGAAGTGGAGATGAACGGCATCCCGAAAATTGAAGCTTTGCGTTCCATCTCGCTGTACGGACTTTCGGCCCTGGAGATGAATTTCCAGTACGACATCGATCCGTATTTTGCCAGGGAGCAGGCTTTCGAACGGATGGCGGATGCAACTCTTCCGGATGGCATTACTCCCTCCGTCTCTCCCCTTTTCAGTCCCAGCGGATTGATCTATCGTTACGTGCTGGTGAGCCCGGACCGAACGCCGCAGGAACTGAAGATTATCGAGGATTGGGTCCTGGAACGCCGCTATCGCGCGGTCCCCGGGGTCGCCGACGATTCCAGCCTGGGCGGCACCACCATGCAGTATCAAGTACTGCTCGATCCGAACCGCCTGTTCGCGCATGGCGTCACCGTCCCTCAGGTGGTCCAGCAGTTGAGCGTCAACAATTCCAACGCGGGCGGCGGTTTTTATTCGCAAGGCGGCCAGTTTTACTACGTTCGCGGACTGGGAGAAGTGAAAACGACGGAGGATATCGGCAACGTTGTCGTCGCCACCAGCAACGGCACCCCGACATACGTGAAGGATGTGGCCAAGGTTGAGATTGGCCCGGCCGTACGCCTGGGTCAGTTCGGATACATGAAGCAGGACGACGCGGTGGAAGGCGTCATCCTGATGCGCGTCGGTGAACAGGCGCAAGGAGTACTGAAAGGCGTCCAGGATCTGACCAAGGAATTGAATCAGCATGTTCTGCCGCCGGATGTGAAGATCGTTCCCTATTACGACCGGAGTGCGTTGGTGGAAGAAACTACGCAGACCGTCGAGCGAAACCTGATCCGAGGCATGCTGCTGGTGCTGATCATCCTGGGACTGTTTCTGTTCAATGTGCGCACGGCCATCATCGTGGCTCTGACCATCCCGTTCGCCCTGATGTTTGCGTTCATCTGCCTGGACTGGCGGCACATTCCGGCCAATTTGCTTTCCATCGGCGCGATCGACTTCGGCATCCTGGTGGACGGCGCCGTGGTCATGGTGGAGAACGTGTTTCGGGAGCTGGCCTTGCGCAACCATGGCGACAATCCCCCGGAATACAACTTGATCGAGGTGATCCGCTCCGCCGCCCGCGACGTCGAGCGGCCCATTTTTTACGCGGTTGCGGTCATCATCGCGGGGTATCTTCCCATCTACGCGCTGGCCGGACCTTCGGGACGCCTGTTCCAGCCGATGGCCGACACCATGTCATTCGCCCTGGTGGGATCGATGATTTGTGCGCTGGTGATCCTGCCCGTCCTGTGCTCCTATTTGCTGCGCGGCAAGATCAAAGAGCCTAAGTTCGACCTTTTCTCACCGATTCGGCGCGGCTACGGCGTCTTGCTGGCGTGGTGCCTCCGCTATCGTGCGGTATCGCTGACGATCCTGCTTTCCATCTTCGCGGTGTCTCTCTTGCTGATCCCGCACATCGGCGCTGAATTCATGCCGCATTTGGACGAGGGCGCGCTATGGATGCGCGCGACCGCCCCCTACACGATTTCCTTTGACGAAGCCTCCAAGCTTTCCCCGCAGATCCGCGATATCCTCAGGAGCTTCCCGCAAGTGACCACGGTCGCCAATGAGTTGGGGCGACCCGATGACGGCACGGACCCCACCGGCTTTTTCAACAACGAATTCTTCATCGGGCTGAAGTCTTATAACGATTCGGCCTGGCAAGGGACAATCCATACCAAGAAGGAATTGGTGGAGGCCATCAACACCAAGATGTCCGCGTTTCCAGGCATTATCTTCAACTACACGCAGCCGGCCGAGGACGCGGTAGACGAAGCGGAAACGGGACTGAAGAGTTCCCTGGCGGTCAAAATCTTTGGCGGCGATCTGGCGACGCTCGAAGACAACGCCAAGAAGGTGAAGCGCATTATCTCACAGGTTCCTGGCATCACGGATATCACCGTGGTGCGCGAGCTGGGCCAGCCCAGCCTGACCATCGTCCCAAACCGGGCGGAGATCGCCCGTTATGGGCTCAACGTGGATGACGTCAACACCATCGTGGAAACGGCCATCGGCGGCAAGGCCGCTTCACAGGTCATTCAGGGGGAGCGTCAATTCGACCTTCAGGTCCGCATGCAGGAGCCCTACCGTAAGGACATGAACTCCATCAAGAACCTGCTGATCGCGACACCCGATGGCCAGCACCTCCCGCTCAGCCAGTTCGCCGACATCCAGATCCACAACAGCGCTTCTTTCATCTATCGCGAATCCAACGCGCGCTTCATCGGCGTCCAGTTCAGCGTACAGAATCGCGATCTGGCCGGCGCGGTGGAGGAGGCCAAGCGCGAAGTGGAGCGACAGGTGAAGCTTCCCGTTGGCTATACGTTCGATTGGGGCGGCGAATACAAGGACTACCTGGCGGCCCGCGATCAGATGAAGATTATCGCTCCTCTGACCGTTGTGTTGATTTTGCTGATCCTGTTTGCTCTCTACGGGAACTTGAAGTTTCCCCTTATTATTCTGTTCAGCGTGCTGGTGACGGAACCGGTGGGAGGATTGCTGGCTCTGTGGCTGACGGGAACAAATTTCAGCGTGTCGTCCGGCCTGGGATTCGTGGCGCTGATGGGCGTCGCCGTCCTGACCAGCGTGATTCTCTATTCGTTCATCAACAAGCTGCGCCTGGAGGGCATGGATATCGCAACGGCGGCCTACCAGGCGTCCGTGATGCGGCTGCGGCCCATTACGATGACGGCTATGGTCGCGTGCCTGGGATTATTGCCGGCCGCCATGTCCACCGGCATCGGCAGCGACTCACAGAAGCCCTTCGCCATCGTGATCGTAGGCGGATTGGCTTCACGGCTGCTTTTGTCGATTTTTCTGTCGCCGATCCTTTACTCTTTAGTGGCACGAGAGGATGATGTTCTAAAGGTATGAAGAAAATAGTAATTACGACGCTCGTTTTCGGGTTGCAGTTGTTCGCGCAGGACGGTATCAAGCGGCCTGCTCAAGTGACGGCCACGGACCGCGTGGACTTCGCTCCGGGCGGCGTCATTCGCTTGACCACTTCCTCGAGCAACTTGTTTGTGGAAGCCTGGGACCGCCCCGAGGTGGAGATCACAACGATCAAGTCAGGCCGCCACGCCCAATGCTTGGACGATGTCCGCGTTGTCACCAATCACCCGTCCGCCACGGAATTGACGATTACCACCGCCCTCCCGCCGACTAGCTTTTTCGCGCGACTGTTCGGTCGCACCTGCCGCGCGACGGTGGAGCAGCACGTGAACGCGCCCCAGAATTCACGTTTGGTGATCCAGCACGGCGCCGGCTACCTGATGGTCAGCCGGATCAGCGGGGACATCGAAGCGAACAGCCGTAGCGGCGACATCGTGTTGATGCTGCCGGATCCGGGCCCTTACGCGATCGACGCCAAGAGCAAGTTCGGAAGTGTTTCTTCTGATTTTGCGGGTACCGCCCATCGCAAGAAACTGCTGGGGGAGCAGTTCGCCAGCGCCAATTCGACTCCGTCACGCCGGATCTTCCTGCGCATCGGATTCGGAGGCATCACCATCAAGGAAGTGCCGTTGACCCCGGCAGCCCCCGTCGCGGTGGGCGCTCAGTAGGCGCGATCCGCATCTGTTCGGCGCATTTGTTCCATCAAGAAATCGACCACGCGTTCGAATGGATCGAAGCCGAAGGCTGCTCCGATCGGCGCTCGCAGGTTGGAGTTCGCATTGATGTCGTAAAACACCAGGCGACCGTCGGCAGCCTCCAGATACTCGATACCGCCGACATCCAGATGGCCTGCAGACATCAGTTTCTTGCCCGCATCCACGGCTGACGCGGGTACCTCTGGATACGGATGGAATTCAACTGGACTCGCGGGCTTGGCCGCCGGGATTTCGCAATGCGAATCGCCGGTTAACGGATTGCACACTTCGGACGGACAAAGATTGAACGACCCATGAGAAATAACCCGCATGGCGTAGAGTAATTCACCGCCCAGAAATTCCATTCGCACGATGCCCTGCGAGGGAGAAATCGGATAGTACTCCTGAAGGGTGAGCAGATGATCGGGCAGCCAAAGATCGGGTTGGTCGCGCAGCAGCCGGACCAGCTCATCGGCGGAATTTAGTAAGTACATCCGCGCGCCACTTCCGCCTTGTTCGGGCTTTAGCAGAGCGGGCCAGCGATCTCCCCATTGCGCGAGCGCGGCATCTACATCGTTAAACGCCAGGGTCCGCGGGTGCGCGATGTTCAGGCGCTGCATTAAGGCCGCTTGCGTGGACTTGCTCAGTTCCAGGGCGAACGCTTGCGAACCGTTGAGCACTTTGGCTCCGCCCAGTTCAAGCGAGCGTATGAGAGAAAGAGCCAGAGGTACAGCGCGCGTGTTGCCGCGCACATACGCGCTGGGGCTAGCCTGGTTGAAGTACAGCCTTGCGTCGGGGACTCGATCGGGATCGAAGGCTCCGTGCTTGAGGTCGAACCTTCCGTAGCGGACAGACCGTCGTTCCAGCGCGGAAAACAGCGGCTTCTGCCATTCGGGATGCTCGAAGAGGACGACGAGATCGTAATCCATACTCGTCTCATCGTCGCGGATTTTGAGACCGCCCGGGGGAATCGCGTCAACTCGCCGGTCGTTGGCTCTTCGCTATTTGCTGCGAGCCTTCGTTCGGGCTCGGGCAGTCTGACGGCTGTGGCGCGAGAGTGCTTTAGGCGATGCTGCTTGCCGGCCTTCGCGTTTTAGTGCCGCAAGCGTAGCTCGCGACCGCTTGGCAGAAGGTTTGTGGTGCGTCCGCCCTGCTTCGACGTCGTGCTTGGCCTTGGCGCGAGTTTGCGGCGACGAATTTGCACCTTTCGGCGGGGCCAGCTTTACGCCAGCCCGTCGCGCTTTAGACAGGCCTATGGCGATCGCCTGCTTAGCGGAACGCGCACCGTGCTTGCCTTCGCGGATATGGTCCATTTCCTCCCGCACGAACTCGCCGGCTTGCGTGCCCGGCGATTTGCCTTCCCGGGCGTCTTTCCGGGCCCGATCCAGCGTCTTTTTTTCCGGCATACCGTCCCTCTCACTTTCCTTGAATGAAATTCTGGATGCGCGCTCGCAGTGTCTGGTCGGAAATGCAGTTCAACGAGTCCGCGGCCATGTTCAAACTGAGCGCGTATTCGGCCGGCATGGATCCGACCAGAGATGCCCGGGCGCTTTGCAGGTGCTCGCGGAGCAACTCACAATCACTTTGTTTGTCTGGGTCGAGTTGTTCAAGAATCTCATCCAACCGCGCGAGATCCTTGGCTTGAACGCTTTGCATAATTCCTGCCTCGCGGTCCGCCGCCTGAAACGGCAAGACCCCAATCATCGAGCACGCAGAATTCCATGGTGTGAACTGGGACTGTCGCGCTTATGGCAGCAAACGTGCTTTTCGACAGCCGGGCCCGACATGCGACACGCGAAGCCGTCATACGTGATGTTCTGGGGAGGCTTTGCCGTTGCGATTCTTGCCTATGTGGTGAAGAACATTTCCCCTCAGCCGCGACTGCTGGGCAGATGGGAAGACTCGGAAGAACCAAGGGACATTGTGGATATTGCGTCGGAGGCGTCTTTTCCCGCGAGTGATCCACCTGCGTACTGAGGTAAGGGAGTAGCGACTATCCATGATTCGCAAGCTAAAGTCCGGACAATATCGGCTCTACTCGCGTAAGAAGAATCCTCAAACAGGAAAGCGGCGTAACCTCGGAACCTTCACAACTCGTGCGGCGGCAGAGCAACATGAACGCGAGGTTCAATACTTCAAGAAACAGTAAGCGGCTGAAAGTCCACAACTTGCCGGACGCTCTGGATCAGCCTAAAGCTGCCAGCGCCGCCAGGCGTTTTACTGCGGTTGGTGGCTTCATCGTGCGCCAAGTCGTGGCCCACTCGGGTTCCATATCTCCCCCTGATAGTGCAGCCAGGACCTGCTCGCAATCGCCCAGATCGCTCCACGTAACCGGCCCGAGGCGATGCACAATCAGCCTCTGGATTTCCGTCGACAGCACTTGCCCGGAAAGATCGATGGAGGGAAGACCTGCATATGCCGCGTCTGCGATCCGCAGCTCTTCGCCGGGAGCGTGAACCGCTGGGAAATTTTGAAGTGCCTTCAGCAAGCCGGGCATGGCGGAGCAAATCATTTCTAGAAACGCGAAAACTTTTCCGACCATGACGAAAGTATTCCACAGCGAGCCCTGGTCGAAAAGGAAACGCGCCACCAGCGGGGCGGGTTTTTCATGGAACCCCTGGACCAGGAACGAGTCCGGACTCCCGTGCACTTGCGATCCCACCTGGATCCACCCGTAATCCACCTCAGCATCATGCGGTTTCGCGCCCAACAGGATTACGGAGTCCGTTTCCCGCCGTGAAAGCTCGAAAGCGCGTTCCACGGCTTCCGCCATCGCGTTCTCGTCGGAATAGTGATGGTCGGACGGGAACACAGCAACGGTTGCATTTTGGTCCTTACGGGCAATCACCAGCAAACTGGAGAGAATCGCCGCGGCCGTGCCACGATTCCGCGGCTGAACCACCCGCTGGGATGGGCAGTCCGCCAATTCATGCAGATAGAAATTCTCATGCGCGCGAGTGAGCGAGAATAGAATTTGCTCGGCGCGTATGCTTTGTTGAGCCCGCCGCCTGGCTTGCTCCAGCAGCGTCATCCCGCCGTACAGACGGCAAAATTGTTTGGGACGGTCGTCCCCGGAAATGAGCCGCGTCAGGGGTCTGAGCCGTTCGCCTTCGCCTCCGGCAAGAACGATGCCCCAGCGTTTCCTACGATCGATCAAGGTTTTCATTCCCCGCTCTCCTGATCCCTTCGTTTTCCAACTGCCGGCCGGACGGGAAGGCGCATCGGCGCATCCCCATCCGGCGTCGCGTCTCCTCCGAGACGGTAGCCTCCGAATGTTTGACTCGGCGAAACTTGGCTCTTTCGCATAGCGTCACTTGCGGTTTAGATTTCTTTAGACCCCAGGGAGGCAGCACTAAATGGACCAAAGTTAACTTATTGATTCGAAAAGGCGCGGCCCAGGATTAAGGGGGCAGAACTTGCCGACTCTGCACAAAAACTGCGGAACGGAAAGCGCTTTCAATCCGCTACGCGGCTATGGAGGGTACGTTCGCCGATTCCAAGGATCTTGGCCGCGCGACGCTTGTTATTGCCGATCTGACTGAGCGTAAATTGGATATAGGCTCGTTCTACTTCGTCCAGCGTTGCGCCCTCGCGAAACCTAAATACGCCTGAGGGTTGCGCCTCCGGGACGGGAAGATTCATTTGCGGAACACCCAGCGTGGGTGGAAGATGATGAAGTTGCAAGGTGCCCTCGCGAGCCCCGATAACCATCCGTTCCAGCACGTTGCGCAGTTCCCGGACATTGCCAGGCCAGGAATGCAGGATCAATCGGGCCAGAACCTCGCTGTCGATAGCGTCCACCTTGCAGTCGTGCTTGGCATTCATTTCCCGAATTAAGGCATCCGCCAAGGTGGGAAGGTCTTCCTTGCGATGCCGTAAGGCTGGCAGGGATATCTGGAAAACGTTGAGGCGGTAGTATAGATCTTCCCGCAGCTGCTTCTCCAGGATGGCTTTCTCCGGCTGGCGGTTGGTGGCGGCGACGATGCGTACATCGATCAGGGTCTCGGAAGTTCCTCCCAACCGGCGGATCTTACCGTCTTGAAGCACCCGCAGCAGCTTGGCCTGCGTCCCGACCGGCATCTCCGTGATTTCGTCCAGGAATAGAGTGCCTCGGTGCGCCTGCTCGAAACAGCCGATCCTACGAGCCATCGCCCCCGTGAACGCACCTCTTTCGTGTCCAAACAGCTCGCTTTCGATCAGATGCTCCGGCAGGGCGGCGCAATTGATCGCCACAAACGGCCCGCCGGCGCGCGGACTGAGCTTGTGGATGGCACGGGCGGCCAGTTCCTTGCCGGTGCCGCTTTCGCCGCTGACCAGCACGGAGGCACCGCTCGGGGCCACTCGCTGGATCAAAGCAAACACCTGCTGCATCGCCTGGGATTCTCCCACCATGTCCAGCAAAGTGCCGTGGTAGCCCGCTTGACGCTGCAGCATGGCGGCTTCTCTGGCCAGGCTTTCATGCCGGATCGCGCGCTCCAGAAGGGCGTGAAGAATCGGAGGCTGCACTGGTTTCTCCAGAAACCAGAACGCCCGAAGGTCGTGCACGATAGAGACGGCGTGGCTGATATCGCCGAAACCGGTGAGAACAATGGCCGGCGTCAGGTCGCCGCGCTCCAACAGAGTTCTCAGAAGCTGCGCGCCATCCAGCACGGGCATGAACAAGTCCGTTACGATGGCGTTGAACGATCCCGCGCCCAGTTTTTCCAGCGCCTCTTCGCCATTCTGCGCCTGTTCCGGAAGGTAGCCTTTGGCGGAAACCATCGCGGAAACCGCGTCGCGCTGCTCGCCGTCGTCATCCACCACCAGGACTCGAATCGGCTCTAACTCCGCCATTCCTATACCTCTGTCCTCACGCACCACGCCATGGACCGCGGCGGGGTCGCCCGGATCAAAAAAGTGTCAATCGCAATCGTACAATACTTCTAAATCGACAACCCTCGGCCGGCACTGCCTTGGCCTGTCGAAAAAGCAGCCGCGTCAGCGGACTCTTTTTCCGGCGGCGGGGAGTCGGCCAGCGCGGGCAGGGTGAAGTGAAATACAGCGCCGGCGCCGGGGTCGGCCTCGGCCCATATCCGGCCGCCGTGTCCGTCGATAATGCGACTGCAAATGGCCAGACCGATTCCGGTGCCGGGATAGGCGTCTTTTCCGTGGAGCCGCTGGAACGCCCCAAAAATCTTTTTGGCGTACTTCGGGTCAAAGCCGATACCCTGGTCCCGTACCGAAATGCGCCATTCGTTATTTTCTTTCCGGGCTTCGACCTGAATGGAGGGCTTCCCGCCGGGCTGGCGGAACTTGATGGCGTTAGACAGCAGATTCTGGAACACCAGGCTCATTTTGAGGGGATCCACTTCGACTTCCGGCAGAGGTTCGATGGCGATCTCCGCACCAGTTTCCCGGATGCTCGCCAGCAGCGCATAGCGTGCCTGACTCACCACCTCGGCCAGCCGCGTCCGGGAGAGCGCCGGGGTCTGGGTGCTGATCTGCGCATACGCCAGAAGGTCGCGGATCAAGGCTTGCATTCGTGTAGCGCCATCAACTGCGAATCCAATATACTTTTCCGCGTCGGCGTCGAGTTTGCCCTGGCAAGCCTTGGACAACAAACCCAAATAGCTCGACACCATACGGAGCGGCTCTTGCAGATCATGACTGGCCACAAAGGCGAACTGCTGCAGATCGTGGTTGGAGCGCTCCAGTCCCAAGGTCCTTTCTTTCACCCGTTCTTCCAGGTCATGATTCAGCCGGTCCAACTGCCCGATCTTCTCCTGCAGCTCCTGGTTGGCTTGACGAACCTTGGATTCCGCACGATCGCGATCGGCGGCATACTGGATGACGATCCGATGTGCCCACAGGAGGAGCAGGACAGTCGCGATACTTCCTGCTACCAAAAGTGCTCCCGCCTCGAAGTCTGCAGTGCCTGTTGCCTGCTTGCGCGAATCGAGGACCCGGTTCTCTTCGGCCATCATATCCGCCACGACTTTGCTCAGCTGGCCCGAGGTGGCCAGCCCGTTTCGTTTCTCTTCTTCAAGGGCCGCTTCCTGGCCGCCGAATTTCGACGTCTCTTTGAGCAGTCCGATTCGGTCGTCGACCGCGCGCTCCAGAATTGGAATATTAAGCTGCTGGACGGGATTGTCGCGGGTAAGCTCCGCCAGCTTATGGATGATCGTGGATGACTTGGGGCCGGCGCCTTCCACCAGTGCCATGTAATCCGAACGACCTGTAGCGATGAATCCACGCCGGCCGGTTTCCGCATCCGCGAGTTCCGTGAGAAGATCCTGAATCGTGACCTGGACTTCGCGGGTGTGGTCCACCATGCGAACTAATTCGCGGTCGCGCGCCCGTATCCATAACGACGCGGCCAAAAAAAGAAGCGGGATCGTCGCGATCCAAATGAATACCGGTTTTGTCTTACGGTACGCCACCCTTGTTCTATGCTCCGTCCGTACCCGCAGAAAGTCTACGGTTCCTATCAAAACCTGCAGTCAGCCGTTAGTACTAATTTTACGACTTGGTCGCTTTGGAGTCCTCTCCCGCACGCAGCAATTCCGCGATCTTAGCGCCAACGTCGCGCATAAACGACTCAAAATCAACAGGTTTGGTGATCAGGCAACTCGCCCCCAGCTTCAACGCCTGAGAGAGTTCGTCGGCCTGCAGAAAAGACGTCACGATCACTTTAGGAACAGCTGCCAGCTTCGGATTGTGGCCGGCTGCCGCCAGAATGTCACTGCCATTCCCACGAGGCAGGTTATAGTCCAGCATCATCAGATCCGGAATCGGAACTCCGGTATTGCCGCACAGAGCGGCCGCGTGGATGGCGTCTTCCGCCGTCGCGTAATGGTCGATGTCACACACCAGCGATTGACGTTTGAGTGCCTCCTCGATAAGGAAAACATCTCCGAGGTTGTCTTCGGCAAGAAAGATACGCATTTTAAAGAGCCTTCATACTATCGGTAGAGACACATGAAACGTAGAACCCGTTCCAAGAGCGGATTCGACCCAGATCCTACCCCCGAGCCGCTCCACCGCCGCGCGGCAAATCGCCAAGCCGATCCCGGTTCCGGATTTCTGGGATGCATGTAGACGCCGGAACACCCCGAAAATATAGTCGAAGTACTTGGGATCGATACCGATCCCATTGTCCTGAACCGAAAAAATCCAACTGTTCTCTTCCGCTTTCGCTGAAATCTTAATGACCGGTGGTTGCTCCGACCGGTACTTGATGGCGTTGCTGATCAGATTCTGGAAGAGCTGTACCAAGGGGAGTTCGAGCGAGACAATCACGGGCAAGGGGCTGCATTCCAGGGATGCTCCGTTTTCCTGGATCATCGCCTGTAAGTTCCATGCGGCGGATTTGACCACCGCGTTGCAGTCCACCGTGGTCCTGCTCTGCTGGCCCGAATCGCTCACCTGGATATATTGCCGCAGCGCGCCTAAGAGTTGATTGAGGCGGGCCGCATGCTGCTCAATCGTTCCCAGCATCTTCGCTTCCCGGCTCCCCAGATTGCCGTTCATGATCTGGGAGAGCCACTGCGAATACGTGACCACGGTCCGAATCGGCTCTTGCAGGTCATGACTGGCGGCCCATGCAAACTGCCTGAGGGCCTCATTGGAATAGCGCAGCGCAGCGGTCCTCTCGGCTACCCTCTTTTCCAGCTCCAGATTCGTCTTCTGGATTTTCGCCTCGGCATGTGCCTGATCCGTGGCATCGCGGATCGCGGTGGTGATCAGCAACCCGTCCGGCGTGAGGAAGGAATTGCGAGTGATCTCGGCTGGAAACTGCGAACCATCGTCACGGTGCGCCCCCAGCCTCGTTTCAATCGCCGGCGGCGGGTGGGGCTGATTCTCATCCGGGCATTCCCACGTGGGAAGCAGCGAGTGAATGTCGCGCCCGATCAAAGCCTCCCGGGAGTGCCCGAAGAGCGAGTCCGCCCGCGAATTTGCCAGCTGGATGATACCGGCCTGATTGGTGATCACCATCGCATCGGGAGCAGCTTCGAGCACCGCGCGAAAACGCTGCTCCGCACTTGCCAGCTCTTCTGCCTTGCGGCGGAGAAGCTGTTCCGTCCGCCGGAGATCGACGAATACGTTGACCTTGCTTTGAAGAATCTCAGGAACGATGGGTTTGAATAAGAAGTCGACTGCACCCAGATTGTATCCACGAAACAGTTGCTCGTCGCTTCGATACGCGGTGACAAACAAAATGGGCGTTTGCAGCGATCTTTTGCGCGCGCGAATCATCTCAGCGGTTTCGAATCCGTCCATGTCCGGCATACGGACATCCAGCAGGATCGCCGCGAAATCGTGCTCCAGACACAGTCGTAGCGCTTCCGTTCCGTTCTGGGCCAGCATGAGTTCCTGCCCGAGCGGCTCGAGAATCGCCTGAAGAGCCAAAAGATTACTCTCGTCGTCGTCGACGAGGAGCAGCTTGACCCTTCCGCTTTCCTCCGGAATGGCTTGAGTTGCGAGCTTCAGCGTAGCGCTCATCATTTACCTGCGCGTACCTGCGAGCCGGATCATACGAGCGGCGCGTCCGCCGGCTCAGCGGATCCCGTGGCAGCCGCGCCGGCCGGGACGCCCAGTCCCGCCATCCAAATGCGCATCACGGAGAAAAGATACCCGAGATCCACGGGCTTGGCGACGTAATCGGACGCCCCGGCTTGCAGGCACTTTTCACGATCGCCTTTCATGGCCTTGGCCGTCAGCGCGATGATCGGCAGCGATCCGATGCCGGGAAGCTTGCGAATGGCCTTGGTGGTCTCATATCCATCCATCTCCGGCATCATGATGTCCATCAACACCAAATCGGTGTCGGGATTCTTTTTGAGTACCTCGATTCCGCTTCTCCCGGTCTCGGCGTGGATCACGTGAACGCTGTGATGCTCCAGAGCGCTGGTCAAAGCGAAGATATTACGCAGATCGTCATCGATGATCAGGACTTTCCGTCCCGACAAGTGCGAATCCACTTGCCGGACATTCGCCAGTACGCTCTTCTGGGTCGCACTCAGGGTGTCGTCAACTCGATGCAGCAGGACGACCGCCTCGTCGAGCAAACGCTCAAGGGACGGCGCATACCGGATACTGCTGATCTTGGACAATCGCCGCAACGCCGCGGCCCGGGATGGATCCAGATGGGCTGGCCCAAAGGCGATAATCGCGGGCACATAGGGAGAAAATTGCGCCTGGACCTTTTCGATGAACCCGATTCCCGCGACTTCGGACACGGCCCAGTCTATGACGATGCCATCCAGTCTGACTCCGGCCCGGGCCCCGTCCGAGATGAGATTCAGGGCTTCGTCGACCGAGGTCGCCTCCGAAAACTCGAGATCGGATGCATCCAGGAAGGTGATGATTTTCTTGCGCATCGGCTCGGAGCCGCCCAGCACCAGGATCTTCTTGGCCCCAGGCTGAATGGAGCGTGTCACGGCGGGAAGAACCAGATCCAGCGAGCTTCCATCAGGAGATTTCTCCACGCACGTGGTGGCGCCGATCGTGAATCCGTCTCGCAGCGTTTCCGTCAGCGACAGGACGTGAACCGGAATGTGACGGGTGGATGGATCATGTTTCAGGTGATCCAGAACCGTCCATCCACTCATATCCGGCAAGCGAACATCGAGTGTGATGGCGTGCGGCTTGAAGTTCCTGGCAAGCGTAATGGCGGAGGCGCCGCGCAGGGCGACCAACGCCTTCAGTCCCTGGCTGCGGGCTTTTTCCATCAGTATTCCGGCAAATGTCGGATCGTCTTCGACAATGAGCAGCACGGAGTCGCCGGATTGAATATTGTTGCGATCGTCATCTAGCCGGGCTTCGTGGTCCTCCAGCCAATTCGGCAGCGCCACTACGCCGTGCTCAAACTTATTGTCGATGTCCCGCGCCATCCACACGCGCATGACGGAAAACAAAAGATCCAGGTCTACCGGCTTGGTGACGTAATCGGAAGCACCGGCGCGAAGGCACTTTTCACGATCGCCCTTCATCGCCTTGGCAGTCAACGCAATGATGGGAAGCCTCTGGAAGGCCGGTATCTTACGAATGGCGCGCATGGTTTCGTAGCCATCCATCTCCGGCATCATGATATCCATCAGAACGATGTCGACGTCCGGCGTGTTCTCCAGCAGCTCGATACCCGCGCGGCCATTTTCCGCGTGCAGAGTCTTGAGTTCCCGCTGTTCCAGCACGCTGGTTAAGGCGAAAATATTACGCAGGTCATCGTCAATGACCAACACCTTCCGGCCCACCAGCATGGGATCGGTTTGCCGGATTTCCGTTAGCACGCGTCTTTGGTCAGGCGACAGCTGATCTTCCTCACGATGCATCAGGAGGACGGATTCTTCAAGCAGACGTTCGATAGTGGAAGCGTGGCGTACCGGACCGACGCGGGCGCAATGATGAATCTTCGAGACCTGCTCATCCGACAGTCGCTGCGTTCCCGAGACCACGATCGGGGGTACTTGCAGATCTGATCTGGACTGTACCGATTCGATGAACTCCAGCCCGGGAGCTTCCGCGATGCAATCGAGAACGATGGCATCCACCGGGCGGGAATTAACGATGGCCGTTGCAGCCGCCAAATCCGCCGCCTGCACGATCTCCAGGT
>Ga0207711_10002123_pt1 | contig 17906 bp, 13 predicted proteins | sample KBSS34metaG_FD_184401 | JGI IMG/M metagenome (GOLD analysis project Ga0207711, IMG submission 184401) | Switchgrass rhizosphere microbial communities from Kellogg Biological Station, Michigan, USA - KBS S3-4 metaG (SPAdes) (version 2) | ecosystem: Host-associated > Plants > Roots > Rhizosphere...
CGGCGCGCGGAGACGCTGACGGCAGCCCTGGCCGCGATCCCCGGCTGGCGCGCCGAGATCGTCGCCGGTACATCTGCAATCGGCGGCGGCAGTGCGCCGGGTGTCGGACTCCCGACGTGGCTCATCTCCGCCGCGAAAGACGGCCTGTCCCCTGACGCGCTCGACGCGCGGCTGCGACGGCAGTCGCCGCCGATCATCGCGCGGATCGAGGACGGACGCCTGCTGCTCGATTTGCGCACCGTGCTTCCCGAACAAGACGCCCGGCTCGCCGCCCTGCTCACCAGCGCGTGAGGCTATAATCCGCGCGACCCGCGATCTTCCTGCGCTTGACGGAGGTGTTTTCTTGAGACGGACGCTCCTGCACGCCATGTGGCTCGCGCTGCTTGCATGGCTCGCGCTGCTCCAGGCCGCGCCGGCCGCCGCGCAGGCAAAACCGGCCGCCGCTTCCCCGCCGTCGGACCTGGTTGCGGGCCGCCGCATCTTCGACGCCCAATGCGCGTGGTGCCACGGCAACGGCGGCGACGGCGGCACCGGCCCCAACCTGCACGGCCGCCTGCGCCATGCCACGCGCCTCAACTCGATCGTCGACATCATCATCAACGGCATTCCCGGCACCGACATGCCGTCGTTCCGGCTCGGGTTGACCGAGCGCAGCGCTCGGCAGACCGCGATTTACGTGCTGTCGCTGTCACGCACGGCGTCCCTGCTCGGCCCCGGCAACGCGGAGCGAGGCGCTGCGATCTATCAATCCACCGGCTGCGGATCCTGCCACGTCGTCGAGGGCCGCGGCGGCATTCTCGGCCCGGAGCTGACGACGATCGGCGGACGCCGCGGCGCCGTCTATCTCCGCGAGGCGATTGTGAAACCTGCGGCCTCGCATCCGCCCGGCTATCTCGTCGTCCGCGCCGTGCCGGCCAGCGGCGCCGAAGTCCGCGGGATTCGCGTCAACGAGGACGTCTTCTGGATCCACATCCGTGACGCCTCCGGCAACGTGCACACGCTGCAGAAGTCCGAGCTCGCGCGCCTCGATCGGGAACTCGAGGCGACGCTGATGCCGTCGTACGACTCGCGGCTCTCGGCCGCGCAGCTCGACGATCTCGTCGCTTACCTGGCCACGCTGCGAGGTGCGAAATGATCCACACAGATGTGGCGCACGGCTTCAGCCGTACGTCCGCAGGCCTGAAGGCCTGCGCCACAATCGCTGCGGCGCTCATGACCGCGCCGCTGCTCGCGCAGGACGGCCAGTGGCTGATGTACTCCGGGTCGTACAGCTCGCATCGTTTTTCGCCACTCACGCAGATCTCGACCGCCAACGTCGCGAAACTGCGACCCGCCTGGGTCTATCAACCGCCCGGCACCGGCTCGGTCGAATCGACGCCGGTGGTCGTCAACGGCATCATGTACGTCACATCGGGACCGACGATGGTCGCGGCCCTCGATCTGAAGAGCGGCAAGCCGCTGTGGGAGTGGACGCGGCCGATCGGGCCGAGCGTGCTGAACCTCGGTTTCCCGCGCGTCAATCGCGGCGTCGCGGTGCTCGACAACATGGTCTACGTCGGCACGCTCGACGGCTACCTGTTCGCGCTCGACGCGCGCGCCGGCATCGAGCGCTGGTCGGTGCACGTCGGCGAAAACCCCGTCGGCCACTCGATCACTGCCGCTCCGCTCGTCGTCGACGACAAAGTGATCGTCGGCATCAGCGGCGGCGAGGCGGGCATCCGTGGATTCCTCGACGCGTACGATGCGAAGACCGGCAAGCAGGTGTGGCGCTTCTATACGATTCCGTCGCCCGGCGAGCCCGGCAGCGAAGGATGGCCGGGCGACAGCTGGGTCCACGGCGGCGGCGCGACATGGCTGACCGGATCGTACGATCCCGCGCTCAAGCTGCTCTACTGGGGCACCGGCAATCCCGGTCCGGACTGGAACGGCGACTCGCGCAAGGGGGACAACCTCTACACGTCGTCCCTCGTGGCGATCGACGTCGATACCGGCAAGCCGCGCTGGCATTTCCAGTTCACGCCGCACGACGTCCACGATTGGGACGCCAACCAGATTCCGGTGCTTGTCGACACGCCCGTCGGCGGACGTCCGCGCTCGCTGGTCGTCATGGCCAACCGCAACGGCTTCTACTACGCGCTCGACAGAAAAACCGGCGAGTTCGTCTTCGGCACTCCCTATGCGAAGCAGACGTGGGCGAAGGGTCTCGACGAACGCGGCCGGCCGATCGAGATTCCGGGCATGGAGCCGTCAGAGAAAGGCACGCTCGTCTATCCGAGCCTGCAGGGATCGACCAACTGGGCGAGCCCGTCCTACAGCCCGGCGACCGACATGCTCTATGTCCCCGTCCGCGAGATGGGATCGATCTATTACAAGACCGGCGTCGAGTACAAACCCGGGACCTACTACACCGGCGGCAGTGAGAAGCGGCTCGACGAGGAATCGTGGGGTGCGGTCCGCGCGCTCGACGTGAAGACCGGCAAGCAGGTGTGGGATTTCAAACTGCCGACGCCGACGTGGGCCGGCGTCATGGCGACCGCCGGCGGGCTCGTGTTCAGCGGATCCAATGAAGGCAACTTCTTCGCGCTCGACGCGAAGAGCGGCAAGCCGCTCTGGCAGTTCCAGACCGGCGGCGCGATCCGATCGGGCCCGATGTCGTTTCTCGTTGGCGACAAGCAGTACGTCGCCGTGGCCGGCGGCCACGCGTTGTTCGTCTTCTCCCTCGACTGACGACAGGTGCAACGCAGAACCCGCTGAACTCGCAGAGCATCATCACTTCTGCGGTTTCCGCGTGTTCTGCGTTGATCGCCGTTGCTAGAACCCCAGTCTCACTCCTAGCTGCGCCTGTCTCGGCTGACCGCCGCCGTAGAGCGTCGTCAGCAGCAGAAAGTTGGTGCTGCGACGATCCGCGGTCGGATTGACGAAGTTCGCGCGATTGGTGACGTTGATGATGTCCGCGTTGAGATCCACGGTGCGGCCGGGACCGGCCTTGAGCCGCCAGCCGATCCGCGTATCGAGCTGGATGTAGCCGGGCCCGAATGCGCCGTTGCGCCCACCCACGTTGTCCACCGTGATCGCATTCGGACCGTTGCCGCTGTAGGTGCCGGCGGGCAGCGGGTCGGCCAGGATGCCGTTGCGATCGGGGTCACTGTTCGTGTCGATCAGACTCATCGCCAGGCCGCTCAGCATCCGCAGCGTGCCGCTCAAAGTCATCCCGTGTGTGCGAGGCACTTCAGCGATGCGGCCGCTGAGGACCAGGTTGTGGCGGCGGTCGAAGTCGGTCGGACCCTGGCCGAGATCGAGATTCGGACTGCTCAACACCTGATAATTGTTCGTCGCGGTCAGCGCCCCGCTGTTGTTGCCGCGTGAGTTGGCGAGCGTGTACGAGACGCGGCCGCTCCAGTTGTGGGAGTCGCGCTTTTCCAGCACCACGTTGAGCGCGTCGTAGGTGTACTGGCCGATATTTTGCCGCTGCCATACGTTAGTAACGAAGGTCGGATCGACCCGATTGATCGCACCCGACGCGGTCGTGTTGACGCGAAGGCCGGGGTTGAGGTTCTCGAGCAGCCACTGATCGCGCGCCAGGGTGTGCACGTAATCCGCGCTGGCCGACAGCGCGGGACCCAGCTGCCGCTGATAGCCGACGCTGATTTGCTGTGTGTACGGCTGCGAACGGTTCGGACCGTCGAGGAACACGTCGCCGGTATTTCTCTGCAGCGATCCTGCTGGATACAGGCTGTTGAGCAGCGTGTAGTTGACGACGGGTCCGTTGACCAGCATCGGGTTGGTCGGCAGCCTGCCGGCGCGAGGGCCCGGATCGATGTTGTCGGCGGGAAACTGCACGGTCACAGAGGGCACGAACACGCCGGACGTGACATAGCTATTCAACTGCCCGAAGTTCGTCTTGTCGTAGAACAGTCCCCAGCCGGTCCGGATGAGGGACCGGCCCTCGTTCATCGAGTACGTGAAGCCCACGCGCGGCGAGAGGTTGTTCTTGTCCACAGGGTAGCTGCTGCTGGAGTTGCTGAACTGCGGGTTGTTCGCCTCGTTGAGCGGCGTGAAATCGATGTCGTAGCGCAGGCCCAGATTGAACGTCGCATGATCCGAGACATGCCATTTGTCCTGCAGGAACCCGGTGTAGGCCGTCTGCGTCATCGTGATGGTCTGGTCGGTCGGCGCCTGGATGGTCAACCGCTCCGGATAGGTCGACGGGTTGGCGGGGTTGAACGACGTATTCGACGGGATCACGAACGTGCCGTTCAGCTGAGCGTTGTTCTGGAAATGCCACTGCACGTAGTAAGCCTGGAACCCGAACTTCATGTCGTGGCTGCCGGTCCTCGTGGCCGGGATGAACCAGCTGAACGTATCTGAGAATTCCGGCGAGTCGGTGATCCAGTGCGTCCCGGCGTTGCGGACCCCGTCCTGGAAGGTCAGATAGGTCAGATTCGGTCCCTGACTTCTCATCGCCGTCTGGTTGGTCGCGATGCAGTCGTCGAAGTTCGCGGTCCAGATGATGCCGATGGGGAGATTCTGTTTGCACCCCGGGAAACCGTTGGGCGCGAACCGATCGTCCTCGCGCGTCAGCGACAGGCGCACGGTGTTGACGCGATTCGTGCCGAGCACGGAGTTGACGTGAATCGAGCCGGTGTCGTCGCGATCCCATTCCTGCTGGGCGGCAGTCAACGTGACCGCAGCGTTGTTCGTCTGGTTCTTCTGAGGCGAAAACTCGGTGACCCAGCGCGCACCCCAGCTGGTGCTCGCGCTGATCTGATGATCCACGCGGTACACGGAGTCGATCACGCGCGTTTCTGTGATCGTCGTGTAGTTCAGGTCCGGTCGCGCAGGAATCTGAATCGTCCGCCCTTCGTTCAACCGCACCCGCTCGAGGTCGACGAAGAAGTGGATCTTGTCCTGCTTGATTGGACCGCCCAGCGAGCCGCCGAACTCGTGCTTCTGCGTGTCGGCCTTGGCCAGGTTGTTCTGCGCCTGGAAGAAGTCCAGCGCTCTCAGATCGCGGTTGTAGAAGAACTCGAACGCGCTGCCGTGGAACCGGTTCGTGCCGGACTTGATGACGGCGTTGACGATCGCGCCTGACGTGCGGCCGAACTCCGCATCGAACTGACCGGTGAGCACCTGAAACTCCTGCGCGGCGTCGAGCGGCACGCGTGCCTGCGCGCCGTTGTTCTGTCCCAGATAGTCGTCGTTGTCCCAGCCGCCGTCCACGAGGTAGCTGTTGTTCCGCGAGTCGACGCCGTTGGCCGTCAGCGTGTCCGATCCCCACGACGCCAGGTTCGCCGTCGGCACGATGCCCGGCAGCAGGCCGGCAAAGTACGTGAAGTTGCGCGCGATGCTCGGGATCTCGGAAAGCTCCTTCGTCGTGATGTTGCCGCCGATCTCTTTCGACGACACGTCGATGATCGGGGACTGACCGGACACCGTCACCGTCTCCTCGACGCCGCCGAGCTCGAGTTGCACGTCGACGTTCACCTGGTTCCCGACCGCGATCGTCACGTCGCGGCGCAGGAACTTCTTGAAGCCCTGAATCTGCGCCGCCACCTGGTAGCGGCCAGGGGGGAGCGCCGCCATAAACCATGAGCCGTCAGCGCCGCTCACCGCTTCGCGAAAGGTTCCCGAGTCCTGGTTGGTGACGACGACCGTGACGCCGGGCAGCGCGCCTCCCTGCGGGTCGGTCACGCGTCCGCGAACTTGTGACGTACCTTCCTGCGCGGCGGCAACCCCCGCAGCCAGACACCCCCCGATGACAACCACCGCAACGCGAAGGCGAATCCGATTCATGTCACCCTCCCCGAGAAACTGAGTGAACACCTGCACGGGATACGACGCCAACGTTTTGAGAGCGGGAGAAGCCGTTAGAAAATCATGACCAGGATGACCTGGCCGATGATTATGAGGACTCGATCGCCACGCTCGCAAGAGCGATCGCAAGCCCAGCAGTTCGTGTGACCACTGCTGAAGGTTCGACGAGGGGGGCCGCGGGCGCGGCCGGTCAGGCGCTCTTCGTATTCGGCTTCGAGACGTCGTAAATCGCCGCGGCGGTTCGGCCGAAAGTGGCGCCAACCGTTCCAACGAGCACGCCGACGGGCACGAGCATCAGCGGCACGCCGTACAGCGCCTCTTCGATGCCGCCGCTCCCCTGAATCGCGCGCCACATCTGCGGGTCGTGCCAGACCGCCAGGCACAGGACCGTCCCGAGGCTGCTGAGCGCGCCGCCGAGTGCGGTCGTCACGAAGGCTCCGACAATCCCGCCGCTCAGACGTGCGGTCCGCCACGCCTGCCAGCATCCGCCGAGCGCGTAGGTCGCGATCAGCGCCCAGCTCATGATCGTGGAGCGCGGGTGACGAATGCCGCGGGTGTACTGAACCGGCGCGAGCGTGTCCAGGAGATATCGCCCGACGAGGATGCCGCCGGCGAGCGCCGCCCACGGCCACGTCGCGCGCAGGACGTACCATCCGACCTGCCGCACGTACCAGCGATCCGCGCGCGCGCCCAGCGCCGGCACGATTGATTGCCGGTATTCCTCCAGCAGATCGCCGGAGATGCTTTCGCGGTCTGCCGGTCTGAGCATCATCCGCAGCAACGATTCAGCCCACCGCGGCGGCAGCGTCGAAGGATCGTCGGTCATGCGAAGCTCCTGGCCTTGACGAGCGGCCACTTGAGGCCGCGCCAGATGTGGTCGACGGCCGCGCGTGCGTCGTTGAGCGCGCGAATGCCGGCCGGCAGCGGACGGTAATAACGGCGCGCACGGCCGGCGCGCACGGGCGTACCCGAACCGAGCCGCGAGACGATCAGACGTTTGTGTTCGAGGCGATCCAGGGTCGCATGCACAGCGCCGGCGGCTATGTCCCGGTCGAGCCGCGCCTGCGCCTCCTTCAGAATCGCCCGGCCGTACGCGTCGTCGCCAAGTCTGACGATGGCGAGCAGCACCGCCTGTTCGAACGCGCCCAGCACATCCGCCATGTAGCCTACATTGTAGGTATCGAGACGTGGTTGTCAACGCTTTTCCCAAGCAACGGCGAAGCATTGGATTTCGACTTACGAGCCGGCCAGATAGCCCGGACGCGCCTTGATGGTCGCTCGCCGGTTCTTGACGCGGACGTCGAGTTTGTGCCAGCCGTCTTTCGCGACCCCCTTCGGCGTGTAGCTCACGAGATACCGGTGGCGGAACTCCTCGAGAATGCCGAGAAAGGTCGCAGGCAGGTTGGCGGTCTTCTCAATCTCGAACAACCGGCCACCGGTGAGCGACGTCAGGTCGCGCAGAAACTCCGGCTTCAGGCGCGACACGACCGACACGCCGTAGACGACCACATCGGCGCGCTTCGCCGTATCGAGGACCGCGTCGGCACGCAGCCAGCTCGACGTGTCGACACCGTCGCTGAACACGATCAGCAGCGCGCGCCCGGCGTCCGATTCGCCGATCATGAGGCCGGCGTAGGCGCCGTCGATCAGCGAGGTCGTGCCGGTGCCATGCGACTCGCCGAGGGCGCTGCGGACCGCCGCCACGTCACCCGTCAGCTTCGCGGCGAGCCGCACTTCGTGACTGAACGATACCAGCGCCGCCTGATCTTCCTTGTGCAGCGACTCGAGCAGCCGCCCGCCGGCGGCGCGCAGCTGCGAGAGGCGATCGCCGGCGACGCTGTCGCTCATGTCGAGCGCCAGGATCACGTTGAGCGGGATCTCGTCGAAGCTGACGAGATCGACGGTCTGCGTGACGCCGTTATCGACAACTTCGAAATCAGCCGGGCGGAGACCGAGCACGGGCTGGCCGTTGTCGGTGACCAGCGCGTCAACGCGCACCGCTTCGATCTTCGACGAGAACGCGGGGCTCTGCTGTGCGGCGCCGGACGCACCAAGCAGCGCGAGCGCGGCGAGTCCGGCCAGCGCGCGCCTCACTGCAGCACCTCCGACCGATACGGCCGCTGCATGACGTCGAGCAGCACGTCGGCGTCGCGACCCTGCGACACGTAGTACCACCACCAGGGATCGTCCTGCTCGTTCCGCTCTTCCGACGGCAGCGCGAACAGGCGGTCGATCGCACGGAGCGCGGCGCCGCGATCGCCGGAGTGCCGCGCCAGCTGGCTGAGCGCGAGCAGCGGCGACTGCGCCATCGGATAGAGCTCCGCGGATTGCTCGTAGCCGACGCGAGCCGCGTCCCGGTTGCCGAGCGTTTCTTCGGCCGCGCCGAGAAACATGCCGCCGTAATAGAGCATCTGTCGATCAGTCAGCCCGCCGATCGCCTTGCGGAGCTCCGCGGCGGCTTCGACGTGCTTGCCCAGCCGATCGAGCACGCGGCCGTAGCGAAGCCGCGCTTCGGCGAAATCCGATCTGACGTCGAGGCTGCGCCGGAAGAATGCCTCCGCGTCGCGCAACTCCGCCCGATCGGATGCGACGTCGATGACGACGCCGGCCGGCAGGAACGCCGACTTGACCGCGGTCTGAATCGGTGCGCCGGCGTAGGTTTCGCGCTGGCAGGCGGCCAGGAAGAGGATGTCGGGATCCGACGGAAACAGTTCGCGCGCGTGCTCGAGGTGTATCTTGTCGTGATCCTCCTTCAGCTGCATCCACGCCGCGGTGGCGCGGTACCACTGGCGCACCATGTCGTCATGGCCGGGATCGGCACGATCGCTGCCCCGCGGCCGTACGAAGTCGAGCAGCATGCGCGCGATCTCCCAGTGCACCGCCGACTGATGGAGATCCAGTTCCTGTCCGTCGGAAATCTCCATGCGGAACCGCTCGACCGCGCCGGCGGCCGGCCGGCCAACGCTTCCGGGAGCCACCATCGACCCCGGCGCCAGCATCGCCACGTCACTGTGCACGATCGCCGCACGGCGAACCAGGTAGTTGCGATCGCCGCGCAGGTACGAAGCGCGGGCGAGGACGGCGATCTGGCGCAGCTCAGGGTCGAGCTCGTCGACAGCCTTGATCTGCCAGCATTCCTTCTCGAGCATCCGCCCGCCGGCGGCGCAGGCGAGGACCTGGAGCCGGTGATACTGCTCCGTCGAGTAGCGAACACGCAGCGCCGTTTTTTGTCCGGCCGGCCGAACCGTCATCGTCGCGCCGGCGTTGACGCCAGCGTGCCCAATCGTCTGGACAAGCGCACTGGCATCCACGAACAACGGTTTCAGGTTGTCGTTCGGCCAGCCGGCGATCTCGACAAACGCCGCGTCCTGTTCTCCGGGCACATGGCGGGCGACCGCCCTCATCCAACGCTCGAGGCGCTCGATGCGCCCGGCCTCGACGAGGGTAGCGGGCAACAGCATGCCGGATCCGGGCGCGCGCTGCTGCTGCGCGGCGCCGCTGGACTCGAGCAGCCCGAGCGCGACGGCGAACGCCAGGCCGCGAATCACTGGAGGATCTCCGAGAGGTACGGCCGTCGCATCGCCTCGAGCAGGTCATCGGCATCGCGCGCCTGCGCCACATAGTACGACCACCAGGGATCGTCATGCGGATCGCGCTCCTCCTCCTCGAGGGCGAAGAGTCGATCCATCGCGCGCAGCGCGCCGCCGCGATCGGCATTTCGCCGCGCGAGCTGGCTCAACGCCAGCAACGGCGACTGCGCCAGCGGGAACAGCTCGGCGGCCTGCTCGTAGGCGACGCGCGCGGTGTCGCGATTGCCGAGCGCTTCCTCTTCTGCACCGAGGAACAGCCCGGCGTAGTACAGCATCTGCCGATCAGCGAGGTCGGCGACGGCGCGACGCAGCTCCGCCGCCGCCTCCGCGTGTTTGCCCAACAGCCCCATGACGCGCCCGTAGCGCAGGCGCGCCTCCGGATAGTCCGGTTTGATCTCGAGCGCGCGCCGGAACAGCGCCTCCGCCTCGCGCAGCTCGGCCCGATCGGATCCGACGTCGATGACGATGCCGGTCGGCAGCACCGCCGATCGGACCGCGTTCTGGATCGGCGCACCGGCGTAGGTCTCGCGCTGGCAGGCGCTGAGGAACAGGAGGTCGGGATCCGACGGGAAGAGCCGGCGCGCGCGCTCGAGGTGCACCTTGTCGTGATCTTCCCGCAGCTGCATCCACGACGCGGTGGCGCGATACCACTGCCGGACCATGTCGTCGCGTCCCGGCGCCGGCCGATCGCCGCCGCGCGGCACGACGAAGTCGAGCAGCATGCGCGCGATCTCCCAATGCACCGCCGACTGGTGCAGATCGATCTCGCGGCCGTCGGAGATCTCCATCCGGAAGCGCTCGAGCCCCACGCCCGTCGGTCGGGTCTCCGCCGGCGCCTTCATCGACAGCGGGGCGAGGATCGCGACGTCGCTGTGCAGGATCGCGCCGCGCCGCATGATGTAGTTGTCGTCGCCTCGAAGCTTCGCTGTCCTGGCGAGTACCGCGATCTGCCGGAGCTCGGGGTCGAGCTCATCACCCGCACCCATCGCCATGCATTGCGTCTCGACCAGGACGCCGCCGGCCGCGCACGCCAGGACGGTCATCCGGCGAAACTGGGTCTTCGTGTAGTGGACCGCGGTCGACGTCTTCTGCCCTTCGCCGATGACGCTGAACCGCGTGAGGACGGGCCTGCCGATCATCGCCCGAACCGCCTGGCTGCGGATGACCTGCGAGAGAACGTTCGCGTCCACCCAGAGGTTCTTCAGGTTCGCGTTGGGCCACGCCGCGATTTCCTGCAGCGCCTCGTCGTCTTCGCCGGGAGTGTGGCGGGCCGCCGCCTTCAGCCAGCTCTCGAGCCCCTCGAGGCGCTGGGGCGCGACCATTTCGATCGGAAGCCGCTGGCCGGAGCCGGGCGCCCGAAGCTGGCCGGCAGACACGTCCGTCGCACCCGAGGCGAGCGCCCACAGGAAGACGAGGATCGACCGCCGCCGCATGGCGCCATCGTAGCGCGGGTGGTTTAGAAAATGGTCGAAATTGACGCGGCCGCCCACTCGAGGACGCGCGTCGGCAGGACGCCGAGATAGAAGATGAGCAGCGCCGAGACGAGTAATGCCCCGCCCGCAACTTTCGGCACAGGGGGAAACTGTGCGGGCGTGTCGGTCGGCGTCATGTACATCATGACGACGATGCGCAGGTAGAAGAAGACCGAGATGACGCTGGTCAGCACGCCGATGATCGCGAGGCCGGTGTAGCCTGCCCTGACCGCCGCACTGAACACATACCACTTCGCGATGAAGCCGGCCATCGGCGGAAAGCCGCCGAGCGACAGCAGGAACACCGTCATCAGCGCGGCGAGCCCTGGACGCTCGTTCCACAGCCCCGCGTAGTCCTTGACCTGATCGTTCGGCCTGTCGGCGTTGTCGAGCAGCGCGATGACGCCGAAGGCGCCGATGTTGGTGATGGCGTAGGTGAGCAGATAGAACAGGACCGCGCCCTTGCCGAAATCGTTGCCCGAGACCAGTGCGAGCAGCAGATAGCCGCCATGTCCGATGCTCGAGTACGCCAGCATGCGCTTGACGCTGGACTGTGTCACACCGGCGACGGTGCCCACGATCATCGTCGCGGCGGCGAGGATCCAAATCACGTCGCTCCAGCTGCCGCGAAGCGGTTCGAACGCCGACAGGAACACGCGAACGAACGCGGCGAAGGCGGCTGCCTTCACGCCGGTGGACATGAAACCGGTGACGGCCGGCGGTGCCCCCTCGTACGCGTCAGGCGTCCACATGTGGAACGGCACGGCCGCGACCTTGAACGCGAAGCCGACGATGATCAGTCCGAGCGCGAGGAACTGCATCGGCGTCGGCGACATCGCCTGCGACGCCATCAGGCTGCCGATGCGATCCAGCCGCGTGCTGCCCGTGAGGCCGTAGGTGAACGCGATGCCGTAGAGGAAAAACGCGCTCGAAAACGCGCCGAGCAGGAAGTATTTGAACGACGCCTCGGTCGAGGCCGGCGAGTCGCGCCGGATGCCGGTCAGCACGTAGACGGCGAGCGACATCACCTCGAGCGCGAGGAAAATGACCAGCAGATCCGTGGCGGTCGCCATCAGCATCATGCCGGCGGTCGCGAACAACATCAGCGCGTAGTATTCCCCGCCAGGCAGCCGCTCGCGCTCGATGGTCGGACCCGAGATCGCCAGCGTCAGCAGGCCGACCACGATCAGCGTGCCGGTGACGAACAGGCCGAAGTTGTCGGCCGCAACCAGGCCGAAGCTCGTCGCGTTGTGGTTCCAGAGCAGCACCGTGGAGACGGCCGCGCCAAGCAGACCGACGACGCCAAGGCCGGCGATCGGCATGCGCTCGCCGGGATCGCGGAACGACTCGGCCACCATCGCGGCAATTCCCGCTGCGGTCACACACGCCATCGGGACAATCGCATTGAGCGAGGGCGTCATCGGCCGGCCTCGCCTGCCAGGGGCTGAGAGCTGAGGGCTGCCGCCTGCGCGCCAGTGGCGCTACGGCGAGCCTCGCCGAAGCTCGCCTGAGTCTCCGGTGAGCGGAGGCGGGAGGGCTGCGCGCTTGCCTGAATGCGCGACGGGGCGCCGTGGTGGTACTGATTCAAAATCCGTTCGACCGACGGCTCGATCGGCCGGAGGAACAGGTTCGGCACGACACCCATCAGGACTGCGACCGCGATGATCGGCACGATCACCAGCCACTCGCGCGGCCGCAGATCGGCGAGCGACGCGTTCTTCTCGTTCGTGACCGGTCCGTAGTTGACCCGCTGGAACATCCAGAGCATATACGTCGCCGACAGGATCACTCCCGTTGCGGCGAACGCGGCAAAGCGCGGATCCCAGCGGAACGCGCCCAGCAGGATCAGGAACTCGCCGACGAACCCGTTCAGTCCCGGCAACCCGATTGACGCCAGCGTGACGAGGAGGAACGCGGCGACGAGCCGCGGGGTCACCTTCTTCAGCCCGCCGTACTCGGTAATCTGCCGCGTGTGGCGGCGGTCCGACAGCATGCCGACGATGAGGAAGAGCCCGCCGGTGCTGACGCCGTGACTGAGCATCTGATACACCGCGCCGGACACGCCTTGCGTGTTCATGGCGGCAATTCCGAGCACGACGAACCCGAGGTGGCTGACACTCGAGTAGGCCACCAGCTTTTTCATGTCCGGCTGCACCATCGCCACCAGCGCGCCATAGATGATGCCGATCACGGCGAGCACGGCGAGCCACGGCGCGAAGAACAGCGCGGCCTGGGGAAAGAGCGGAAACGCAAACCGCACGAGGCCGTACGTGCCCATCTTCAGCATGACGCCGGCCAGGATCACCGAGCCGGCGGTCGGCGCCTCGACGTGCGCATCCGGCAGCCAGGTGTGGAACGGAAACAACGGCACCTTGATCGCGAACGCCAGCGCGAAGGCGAGGAAGAACCAGAACTGCGTGTGCATCGGCACCTGCATCTCGTACAGCTTCAGCAGATCGAAGCTGTAGACGCCGGTGGCCGTGTAGTGCATGTAGGCGAGGCCGAGAATCGCCAGCAGCATCAGGACGCTGCCGGCCATCGTGTAGAGGATGAATTTGATCGCCGCGTAAATACGGCGCTCGTAGCCCCAGATGCCGATGAGGAAGTACATCGGCACGAGCATGGCATCCCAGAAGATGTAGAAGAGGAAGAGGTCGAGCGAGATGAACACTCCCATCATCGCGCTCTCGAGCAGCAGCACGAAGATGCAGAACGCCTTCGTCTGCTTGTGCACCGATTCCCACGACCCGAGCAGCGCCAGCGGCGTCAGAAAACCGGTCAGGACGAGCAGCAGCAGGCTGATGCCGTCGACGCCGACGTAGTACTCGATGCCGAAGGCCGGAATCCACGCATGCCGCTCGACGAACTGGAAGTTGCCGGACGCGCCGTCGAAGCGCATCCACAGCAGCAGCGTCTCCGCGAACACCAGCAGCGAGACGATCAGGGCAATCTTGCGCGCGAACGGCGCGCTCTGCTCCTCGTCGCCGCGGACGAACAACAGCAGGATGGCACCGGCCACCGGCAGCGCGACAAGCGAGGTGAGGATGGGAAACGGCATCAGGGTTGAACCAACACGAAGGACACCAGGGACACAAAGGTTGTCGTGTGTTGAATCAGCGCCACAAGTAGTACCCCAGGATGGCCACGACGCCGAAGAAGACCGACGCGGCATAGGTGCGGACCGACCCGGTCTGGATGCCGCGCACGCGCTCGCTCGATCCGTTCACGGTCTGCCCGACGCCGTTGACCGCGGCGTCAATGACCTTGACGTCGAACACCTTCCACAGACCTTCTTCCGACACAATCCGGATCGGCTGCACGATCGCCGCGTCGTAGGCCTCGTCCACGTAGTACTTGTTCAGCAGCAGCGTCTGCACGCCAGAGAACCGCTCCGCCAGGGCGTCGGCGGCGAGGCGGTTCTTCAGGAAGAAATAGAAGGCGAGACCGATCCCGCCGATCGCCGCGGCGATCGACACAAGCATCAGCGTCCCTTCGAGCCCGTGCGCCGCGACATCTTCGACCGGCGCCACACCGAAGCTCGGTTCCAGGTAGCGCGCGAACCAGTCGCCGCCGCCGAGGATCGACGGCAGCCCCGCGTAGCCGGCGACGACAGAACCGACCGCGAGCACGATCAACACGATCGCCATTGCCGGAGGGGCGTCGTGTAGATGGTGCTCGATGTTCTCGCGGTGCGAAGGGTTCACGGCGTGCTCGGGGTGCTCAGTGCGCGCGGGGTTCGCACGCGGTCCGTGGAAGGCCAGGAACACGATGCGGAACATGTAGATTGCCGTCAGCAGCGACGTCAGCAGGCCGACGACCCACAGGATCGTGTGACCGCTCGAGAACGTGCGGAACAGGATTTCGTCCTTGCTGAAGAAACCGGCCAGGCCCGGAACGCCGGCGATCGCCAACGCGCCGATCAGGAACGTCCAGTAGGTGATCGGCAGATCTTTTTTCAAGCCACCCATATGCCGCAGATCCTGCTCGCCGGCGAGCGCGTGGATGACCGCGCCCGACCCGAGGAACAGCAGCGCCTTGAAGAACGCGTGCGTATAGAGATGGAACACGCCCGCCGCATACGCGCCGACGCCCATCGCCAGGAACATGTAGCCGAGCTGCGAGACCGTGGAATAGGCGAGGACGCGCTTGATATCGTTCTGCACGAGGCCGATGGTGCCGGCCATCAGCGCCGTCGCCGCACCAATGACCGCGACGATCGCCAGCGTGTGCGGCGCGTGGGCGAACAGCACGGCGTTGCGCCCGATCATGTACACGCCCGCCGTTACCATCGTCGCCGCATGGATGAGCGCGGAGACCGGCGTTGGCCCTTCCATGGCGTCCGGCAGCCAGATGTAGAGCGGAATCTGGGCCGACTTGCCTGTCGCGCCGATGAAGAGCAGCAGCGTGATCCACGACACGGTGCCGAACACGGCTTCGGGGCTCACTCCGGCGGCGGCGCGCGCGACTTCCTGGAAGTCGACGGTGCCGAAGCGGACGAACAGCAGCAGCACGCCAAGGACAAAACCGAAATCGCCGATGCGGTTGACGATGAACGCCTTCTTGCCGGCATCGGAGGCGGACTTCTTCTGATACCAGAAGCCGATCAGCAGGTACGAGCAGAGCCCGACGCCCTCCCAGCCGACGAACATCACGAGGAAGTTCGAGCCGAGCACCAGCACGAGCATGAACGCCGCGAAGAGGTTGAGATAGGAGAAGTAGCGCGCGTACTCGGAGTCGCTCTCCTCGTGCATGTACGCGGTCGAATAGAGGTGGATCAGCGAGCCGATGCCGGTAATCACCAGGATCATGACCGACGACAGCGGATCCAGCCGCAGCGTGAAGGCGGCGGTGAAATCGCCGGACGAGATCCAGGTGAACACCTGGTTGGCGATGGCGCGCGATTCGTGAGGCAAGCTCACGAGCTGCCAAACGGCGACGAGCGACACGAGGAACGAGCCGGCCATGGCGCCGCAGGCCACGGCGCCCGCCAGTGCCTTGCTGACACGCTTGCCGAAGCTCGCATTCAGCAGAAAACCGAGGAACGGGAGAAGAGGGATGAGGAGCAGCATCACGCTACCGGGACCACGAAGACACGATGACACGAAGACAAACACGAAGAAGAAAAACGATCTTCTTCGTGTCTTTGTGCCTTCGTGGTCATGGCAGCCGTCACCATTTGAGGTTCGCGAAGGAATCGGGGTTCAGCGACTCGCGGTGCCGGAACAGGCTGATCACGATCGCCAGGCCGACGGCGGCCTCGGCGGCGGCGACGGTCATGACGAAGAACACGATGATCTGGCCGTCTGCGGAGCCCAGCGCGCGGCCGAAGGCGACGAAGGTCAGGTTGACCGCGTTCAGCATGATCTCGATCGAGAGCAGGATCGTGATCAGATTGCGGCGCACGAACACGCCGGCCGTACCGATCGAGAAGAGAATCGCCGAGAGGATCAGGTAGTGGTTGAGGGTGACCATTACACGCCTCCCCGGTCGCGCCGATCGCGCGGGTTGTCGCGCTTCGCGAGCACGACGGCGCCGACCATGGCCACGAGGATCAACACCGAGGTCACTTCGAAGGGGAACGCATAATCGGTGAAGAGCGAGCGGCCGATCACACGAACCGAGCTCACCGCGCCGCCCGGAAACGCGCCGGTGTCGCCGCCGCGCCCGAGCGCCCACCACAGCTCTCCGACGAGCACGAGCGCGAGGAACGCGCCGAACCGCATCGGCCCGGGCCGCAGCAGCGGATGGACCCGCTCGTCGAACTCGGTGTCCTCGTGCGGCGCATTCAGCAGCATCACGACGAACAGGAACAGCACCATGATCGCGCCGGCGTAGACGATGATCTGGATCACTGCGACGAACGGTGCGTCGAGCAGCACGTACAGCCCCGACAACGCGCCGAAAGACGCGATCAGCAGCAGCACGCTGTAAATCGGGTTGCGCTGCGCGATCACGAGCAGCGACGCCACAATCGCCACGGCGCCAAACAGGTAGAACGCGGTTTCGTTCATCGTTCAACGGTCCGCCTGAAGGCGGACACTGCCGTTTGTGCCGACACGACCGTGGCGACGACGGTCCGGCTAAAGCCGGACACTACCGTGACTGCGACCGTCCGGCTAAAGCCCGACACTACCGTTTGTGCCGACACCACCGTTCGTCGGTAGTGTCCGGCTTTCGCCGGACCGTTAGACGCCAAAATAGAGCACCCCCGCGGCCGTCACAAGCAGGTTGATCACTGAGAGCGGCAGCAGCACCTTCCAGCCGAACGCCATCAGCTGATCGTAGCGATAGCGCGGCAGCGTCCATCGCATCCACACGTAGAAGAACAGCAGCGCGGCGACCTTGAGCAGGAACCAGATCCAGCCGAGCGATTCCGGCAGCCACGGTCCATGCCAGCCGCCGAGATAGAGATCCGTGGCGACCGCCGACACCGTGACCATGTTGATGTACTCCGCGAGGAAGAACATCGCGAAGCTCATGCTGCTGTACTCGGTGTGATAGCCGGCGACGAGCTCCTGCTCCGCTTCGGGGAAGTCGAACGGCGCCCGGTTGGTTTCGGCAATGCCCGCCGTCATGAAGATGAAGAACCCGAGCGGTTGCAGAAACAGGAACCACCTCGGGATGAACCCGAACCAGACGCCTGACTGCCCGTTTACCAGTTCGCTCAGCGACAGTGTGTTGCCGATCAGCAGCACGCTCGCGAGCGCCATGCCGTACGACAGCTCGTAGCTGATCATCTGCGCCGACGACCTCAGGCCGCCGAGCAGCGAGTACTTGCTGTTCGAGCTCCAGCCGGCGAGCACGATCCCGTAGACCCCCATCGACCCGATCGCGAAGATCACGAGCACGGCGACGTTGACGTCGGACACCTGCAGCTTCAGCGGCTCGTTCAGCAGCCCGAACAGCGTCGTGCTCGCCCCGAACGGGACGACAGCGAAGGCGGAGAAAGCGGCGGTCGCGGAAATGATCGGCGCGAGGGCAAAGAGCAGCGGATCCGCGGCGCGCGGCCGGAGCTCCTCCTTGAACATCA
>Ga0207711_10002124_pt1 | contig 17905 bp, 18 predicted proteins | sample KBSS34metaG_FD_184401 | JGI IMG/M metagenome (GOLD analysis project Ga0207711, IMG submission 184401) | Switchgrass rhizosphere microbial communities from Kellogg Biological Station, Michigan, USA - KBS S3-4 metaG (SPAdes) (version 2) | ecosystem: Host-associated > Plants > Roots > Rhizosphere...
GGCCGACAAACGGCAGCCCACTAGCGTCTTCATCCGCCCCGGGTCCTTCGCCGACGAACACCAGGCCGGACTGCTCATTGCCGGATCCAAATACGATCTTCGCCCGGCCCTCACACAGGCGGCAGCGGCGGCAATCGTCGCCGATGTCCTGGCGAATCTTGAGAAGCGTGTCGCCTTCCGGCGCGAGAGAGGGTAAGGCGGCAGGGGCGGCTGGCAAGATAACTCCTTCGTTCACGACAGGCAACGAGATTGCCTGTCCTACATTCTCGCGACGATAGATTTCGTCGACTCCCAGGTCACGGTAAAAATTCAGACGTTCCCGCAACCGATCAACGTTCATTGGGCGCTGTGCAGGGCCAGGCGCAGCTTCATCGCTTCATCGAAGATGCGGTGCGCGATGATGCTCTTGGAAGCCCGCTCGACGGGAATGGTTTCGCCGGTGCGCAGCACCAGGGTCACGGCATTCTCATCCGATTCGAATCCGATTCCCGGTTGCGATACCAGATTGCCCACCACCATGTCGCAGTTCTTCGATTGCAGCTTGCGGCGAGCTTCTTCGATCAGGTTCTCGGTCTCCGCCGCGAAGCCCACCAGCAGCCGGTCGCCTTTTTTGCGGCCGACTTCGGCCAGGATATCCGGTGTCGGATCGAGCTCCAGCGAAAGCCGCGCCGCGGTTTTCTTGACCTTTTGCTGCGGCGGGTTGGCCCGGTGATAATCGGCGACGGCCGCCGCCTTGACGACCACAGTAGCCTGCTCCAGGTGATCCATCACCGCCTGGCGCATTTCGACAGCAGTGCGGACTGGAATCAGTTCGACGCGCGCCGGCGGGGCAAGCGTAACGGGTCCAGACACCAGGATCACGCGTGCTCCCCGTTCCGCGGCAGCCTCGGCCAGCGCATAGCCCATCTTCCCGCTAGACCGGTTGCTCAGATAGCGTACGGGATCGAGCGGTTCCTGCGTGGGTCCGGCCGTGATTAAGACAGTCTCGCCCTCCAGATCATGCTTGGAGGTGCCGCGACCGGCCACGCCAGCAACCGCTTGCGCGATAACCTCGGGTTCGGCCAAACGGCCCGGCCCGACCATACCGCAGGCCAGAATGCCATCATCGGGCTCGACAATCACGTGCCCACGCGCCCGCAAGACGCGTAGATTCTCCTGCGTGGCCGGATGGTTCCACATGTTGGTGTTCATCGCCGGGGCGAGCACGACGGACCCGGTGAACGCCAGATAAGTAGTCGTCAGAAAATCGTCGGCCAGGCCGTGAGCCAGCTTGGCGAGAAGATCGGCCGTGGCCGGCGCGATCACCAGGATCTGATTCTCCTGCGCCACGCGGATGTGCTCGATTGCACTAGACAGCGTATCCTCCGCACTGGAGGCGCTGAACAGGTTGGTGATCACCTTGCGGCCGGTCAAAGCCGCGAAGGTCAGGGGCCGGACGAATTCCTCGGCCGACCGGGTCATGACTACCTGCACGGAGAAACCGCGTTCCATCAGGGCGCGAGCCAGCTCCGCCGACTTGTAGGCGGCGATGCCTCCTCCGACTCCCAAGGCAACGTTGGTCGTTACCGGCATAGAACTCTTTTATTCTTCGGGAACGGGCTGCTCGAACAGGTGCTGGATGGCGATGTCCTCATACTGGACTAAGCCCCTGCGGACCTCTTCCATGGCCATCACGGTGGGCTTCTTGGACGTGGTGGGGAGGAAGCTCCGCGCCCCGTTCTGCAGCTGCCGCGCGCGCTTGGCGGCCACGATGATGAAGCGGTAGGCGCTCGCCTCCGGATCGTCGGGAATCACGCTCTGCGCAATCTGTTTAAGATTTGTTTCTGCCATTTTCAAAAGTCTCCAGAATCGGGCGAATCTGCTGCTCCATCCGGTCGCGGCGGCTCCGCACGGATCGTACAATCGATACCAGCGTATCGGTAGAAGCTTGCACCTCCCGATTCACCAGCAGGTAGTCGTACTGCGAATACTTCCGAATTTCCTCCGCGGCCTCCCTGAGCCTGCGCTCAATTACCGTTTCGGAGTCCTGAGACCGGGACCGCAGACGCTCTTCGAGAACCTGGCGGCTCGGCGGAAGAATAAATATCGATACCGCTTCGGATATTCTCCCTTTTAATTGTCGCGCACCCTGGACATCGATGTCGAGGACCAAGTCCATCCCCGCCGCCTTGGCCCGATCCAGCTCGGTTCGGTGGGTCCCGTAGTAGTTCCCAAACACTTCAGCCGATTCAAGAAACTCGTCGTTGGCCAGCCGCTGCTCGAATTCGGGCCGGGTGATGAAATGGTACTCATGGCCGTCGCGTTCCTGGCCCCGGGGTGGGCGGGTGGTGTAGGAGACCGAGAAGCATAGCTTGTCGACGGACCTCATCAGCGCGCCGACCAGGGTCGATTTGCCGGAGCCCGATGGCGCCGAAATGATGAAGACTGTGGTCATTCCAGATTTAAGGATTGCTCCCGGATTTTCTCGATGGATGCCTTGGCGGCCAGCGCCAGTTCGGTGATCTTGAGGCCAATCTCCCCGGCTCCAGAGGTTTTTGAAAGGATGGTGTTGGTCTCGCGGTTCATCTCCTGCAAGAGAAAATCGATCTTTTTGCCGCTTTCGCCGCCGGCTTCGAGCAGCGCGGCCAGTTGCCCCGAATGGATCTTCAGACGGGCTAATTCTTCGCCGATGTCGCTGCGATCGGCCAGTATCGCCGCCTCCTGGGCCAGCCGCTGGGGGTCGATCTGGACGCCTGGCGCGCCCTTGAGTAGGTCCTTAAGGCGTTCGGCAAGCCGATGCTGGAAAACCTCCGGCGCGTTCGCCCGGATCGTTTCCATCTGCTCGGCGAGTACGCCCAGCTGCGTATTGTGCCCGGACATTTCTTTGGCGATTTCGGCGCCTTCGCGCGCGCGAAACTGGTTCAGCTCGTCAAGCGCGGCGCGCAACGCGTCCAGAATCGCCGCTTCCGTGCCGGGCGGCAGTTCGGAACCCTCGGAAATCTCACCGAACATTCCCGGGATTCGCAACGCAGCGTTCAGGTCAGGCTGGGCATTGAGCTTATGCTCGGCCGCGGCTTGGCGAAACGCCCCCAGGTATTCTTCGAGCATCTTATGGTTCAGGGTCACCGCACTCCCGTTCGCGGTGCCCAGCGGGAGAGAGATCCGTACCTCCACGTGCCCGCGCGTTAAGCGACTCTTGACCAACGATCGCACGGCATTTTCGAACGTATCGGCCACGGAGGGAGCGTGCACGTGCACATCCAGCGACCGATGATTCAACGTCTTCACGCTTACCACCAACTCGCCGTCACCGAGGGGGCGGTGAGCGCGCGCGAATCCGGTCATGCTGCGCAGGGGAAGATTGGCCATGTTAGGGATTCACGTCCGCTTCCAGAAATTGTAATTCGTACAGGCGCTGGTAAAGTCCGCCGCGATTCACCAGCTCATCGTGCCGGCCGGTTTCGGCGATGCGGCCGCGGTCCAGCACGACGATCTTGTCGGCGCGCCGCACGGTGGATAGCCGGTGCGCAATCACGATAACCGTGCGGTTGGCCATCAATGTCTGGAGCGCCTTCTGCACGAGTACCTCGGATTCGGTGTCCAGATGCGAAGTGGCTTCGTCCAGAATCAAGATCGGCGCGTTTTTCAGCAACGCGCGCGCGATCGCCAGGCGCTGCCGCTGGCCGCCGCTCAGCTTAACCCCGCGCTCGCCGATGATCGTTCCGTAGCCTTCGGGCATGCGCAAAATAAATTCTTCCGCCAGGGCATCGCGAGCGGACTTTTGCACCTGTTCGGGCGACGCGTGCGGCAAGCCATAGCCGATGTTCGCACCCACGGTGTCGTTGAACAGGAACGTATCCTGCGCCACGATGCTGATTTTGTCGCGCAGGGACTCGAGCTTCAAGTCGCGAATATCCTTGGCGTCGATCCGGATGGCTCCGCCGGTCACATCGTAAAAGCGCGGCACCAGGTTGGCCAGCGTAGTCTTACCTGCGCCGCTAGGCCCCACCAGGGCGACCACTTCACCGGCTTTAACCTCCAGATCGATGTTCTCTAGCACGAGCCCATCCGGCGAAGTCGGATAACGGAAATTGACGCTGTTGAATGCGATTGCTTTCTCAAAGCGCGCCAGCCGGGCCGCATTCGGCTTTTCCTGAACCTGCTGAGCGCGGTCCAGATACTCGAACACCTTCTGCGACGCGCCCAGGGCCTGCTGGAAGATATTATGGATGCCGGTGAGGCGCTTGACCGGCTCGTACAACAGAAGTAGAGCCACAATGAAACCCGCAAAGTCGCCCGTCGACATCGACCCGGCCTTGATCTGATCGCGGGCGTAGCTGACCAGGACGACGATCGTAATGGCCGCCAGGAATTCGATCAGGGGGGACGCCACGGCCTGCTGCACCACGTAACGCAGATTGCTCCGGCGCAGGCGCTCGGCGTGTTCCCGGAAGCGGTTGGACTCGATCTCCTCGGCCCCGAAGGATTTAACCACTTGATGCCCGCTGAGCGTCTCCTGCAGCACCTGATTTAGCTCAGCCGTATCGTCCTGGGCATGGCGAGTGCTGCGCCGGATCCGCCGGCCCAGCTTGGCGGTGGGCAACAATACGAACGGCAGCACTGTCAGGCTCGCAATCGCGAGCTTCCAATCGGTGTGCATGATGACGGCGGCCATACCCAGCGCGGTGAAGCTCTGCCGGAGCAGATCCGCCAGAATGTGCGACAGGGCCAGCTGGATTTTTTCGAGGTCGTTCATGATGGACGACATCACACGCGCCGTCGAATTGCTCTCGAAGAAATGCGCGTCCTGGCGAACCACGCGGTCGAAAACCTCTTGGCGCAGGTCGGTCACCGCCGAGAGGCCGACGTAGTTGACCAGGTAATTCGCGGCGTAATCGCACACGCCCTTGATGGCCACAACGGTAAGGATCGCCACGGCGACCATGGTCCAGACGTTGTGGATGAACGAAGGCATGAAGTCTTGCAGAAAGACGCTATGCTGCCAGATCGGGATCGTAAATAGCAGTACCGGCGCTTCGGCGGAAGCCGGAGCTAGAACACGGTCGAAGATCGCACCGATCAGCAGCGGCGACATCGCCTGTGCCGCGCCCACCAGTCCCATGAGGACGACGGACAGCAGCAGAAAGCCGCTGTACGGCCGCGAATAGCGCAGCAGGCGGCCGAGCTCGCTCACGCGCGTACCCTCAGTGCTTCCGCCGCGGCGATTACTTCCTCGACCGCGATACGGTCGATGGCTTCGGGGTTCGTCAGAACATGTCCTTCGGTTCGCCAGGGCGCCCAATTCACTGGATCGCTGGGTCCGAACAGAACCACTACCGGTACTCCGAAGGCTGCGGCGATATGCGCCGGTCCGCTGTCGTTGCCGATGAACAGTTGCGCGCCGGCCATCAGGTTCTTCACTTCACCCAGCGGGGCATTTCGGTAGACCAGGAATTTTCTGAATGCAGCGGGATCGTCGGCTGGGCCGGCCAGGAAGACAGGCTCCAGTCCGGCTTTATCCCGCAAATGCTCCGCTACGGCAATAAAGTGTTCCGCCGGCCAAGTCTTGTGGGGCGTCGACGCGAAGGGATGAATCACGACATATGCGGCAGCGCGAGGCACAGATCCGGCGCTTAGTACAGCTCGTGGGATCTCGGTGCGAGGCACGCCCATCCAGAACATGGCGGAAGCGAGATGCTCGGCCGTGTGCACGCGGCGGGAGTCCCCTAAAATTTCCTGTGCGCGCGGGATTTTGTCGGTGTACAAAAAACTGTAGGCATGATGTCCGAATCCGGTCTTGATTTGCGCGCCGGAAGTAGCCGTCAGCCACATGCTGCGCGATCCACCGTGAAAATTCAGAGCCATCTGAGGATTCCACTTCGCCAGGGCGCGGGCAGCCGGAGGCAGAATATCAATCACATGCGGACTGCCTTCGAACACCGCCCGAAACCGGTCCTCGACCACCACGCCGATCTTCAGATCGGGACGATGCGCTTTGAGCAGCGCCAGCGCCGGAGTCGTCAGCACGCAGTCGCCCAGGGAACGCAGACGGATCACGCCGATCCGCGAGCCAGACGGCAGCCGCTCCAGCAAGTTGGCCACGCGTGTTTATTCTTCGATTCGTGCCTCGTCGACCAGCATCACCGGGATGTCGTCGCGAATGGGATACACTCTCTTGCACTCGACGCACTTCAGGCCGCTCTGGTCCTGTTTCAGCTCCACCGGCGCCTTGCACAGCGGGCAAACCAGGATTTCCAGCAATTCTTTACTGATGGCCATAGAAAACGTTAGTGTAACAGGCGCGCTGTCAGGGGCGCGAGGCGGGCGACTTGGGCGTGGCCAGGTACCCCACAATCAGGTCCTTCCCCACCTGGTTCACCACCAGCTCATGAGGCTGCCGGCCGCCCCCCACGTAGAACTGCAAGGGCTCATTCGCGGACCGGTCTTTTTTCTCGATCTTGCGGTCGTCCACCCGGAGTTCCAGGGTGTAGAGGCTGGCTTTAATATCAGCCTTCTTTAGCAGGATCGAAACATCGCCTAGCTTGACCGGCTCCTTGCCCTTGTAAAGCGTGAATTCGATATAGTTCCGGTCGCCGAGCTGCTTGAGGGCATCGATCTCGCTCGCGTTGGTCGCGATCAGCCCGCTCAGCACGCCCATGTCGCCGGTGGTCCGCTTCAAATCCGCGATGGTGCGCTCCAGTTGGCCCTGCGTGTTCGCTACCTCCGTCCGCACCTGTTTCACCTCGGTAGAGACATCGCTGATATTCGACTGCGCCGAGTTGGTGGCCTGCTTCAGGCTGGTGATCTCGTTATTGACTCGAGTGTCCGTTTCCTGGTGCTGCTTGAGCCTGGATTCGCTCACGTTCACGCGGTGGGCGAGATCTTCCACGCTCTTCATGGTTTCCTCTTTGACCTTGCCTGCGACGCCTCGGGCTTGTCGACGAGCCTTTTCCACCTCGTCGCGTATCTCGTCGAGGGCCCTTTGCCGTTCGGCATCGGAGGTTGCCGCCGCCTGGGCACCAGCTTCGCGGAGCTTGGCGACTTCGCGTTCGACCATCTCGCGAACCTTGGACTGATCGCCTTGCACCGCGGCCAGTCTGGCTGCAGTAGATCGCAGACTTTGGATGGTGATGATCTGGGCGATGAAAAGACCGGCGAAGGCTGCGAACAGGACCACCGTCGCCAGGCTTATGCGGGACTGCGGCTGTTCGTCCATACGGACTATTGTCGCAGCACGGAAGCGCGATAGTTGGAGTGCTTCCTGAGGTATTACCAGACCCTGCAGGCAGGCCCGCGGACCATCGGCTGGTTCACCCGGCAGGCGAAAGCCCTCTGGAATTCCGGCATGTTCGAGACCACTCCATTCACCCGAAATTCGCCGGGACTGTGCGGATCGGTTTGCACGCGCAAGCGGGAGGCTTCTTCGGTCACGTTGTTACACCACACCTGTGCCCACCCGAGAAAGAATCGCTGTTCGGCGGTGAATCCGTCGATCTTGGGAGGCTGCTTGCCCCCCAGCGTATCCATCAGCGCCATGTAGGCGATGCGCAGGCCGCCGTTGTCGGCTGTGTTCTCGCCCAGAGTAAGCTTGCCATTCAGATTCACGCCCGGCACCGGACTATACCCGCTGTACTGGTTGACCACGCAGTCGGCGCGCTGGTTGAAGGCCTTGGCATCCTCCTCGGTCCACCAGTCGCGCAGGTTTCCCTTGGCGTCGAATTGCCGGCCCTCATCGTCGAAACCGTGTGTCAGTTCATGTCCGATCACCGCGCCAATGGCGCCATAATTCACGGCATCGTCCATTTTGTTGTCGTAGAACGGCGGCTGCAATATACCGGCCGGGAAATTGATGTCGTTGTGCTGCGGATCGTAGTAGGCGTTCACGGTGGGCTGGCTCATGTCCCAATCCGTCTTGTCCACAGGCTTGCCGATTTTGGACAACTGGCGTGCCAGCTCGAACGTACTGGTGCGGGCGGTGTTGGCATAGGGATCGTTACGTACGATCGATACGCCCGAATAATCCAGCCACTTGCTCTTGTTTCCAATCTTGTTGGTGACCCCATGCAGCTTGACGATCGCCTGATCCTTGGTCTTGGGCGTCATCCAATCCAGGCCGCGGATATCTTTTTCCAGAGCCTTTTCGATGGCCGTCACCATCTCCTGAGTGCGCTTCTTGCCTGTGTCTCCGAGAGTCTTCTCGACGAAGGTCTTGCCCAGGGCGTCCGGCAACTGCTCGTCGGTTAGATCCACGCAGCGCTTCCAGCGGGCGCGCATCTCCTTGGCTCCCTTTAAAGTCTTCTCGTAGAAGTCGAAGCTGGCCTGCTGGAACGACGCCGGGAGGAATAGAGAGTTGTCGCGCACCAGATTCCAGGTGAGATAAGTTTTCAGATCGTCCAGAGGCTGCTGCTCGATGACGGCATTCACCGCGCGTGCGAAATCCGGCACCGCTACGTTGAGGTTGGCGATCGCCGGAGCGCCCAGGTTTTGCAGGAACCTGGTCCAATCGAAGGCCGGAGCCAGCGCCATCAGCTCCGCCACCGTCATCTTGTGATATCTCTTCTCCGGATCGCGGCGCGAAACGCGATCCATCGAACCCTTGGCCAGTTCCGTTTCGATGGCCATCACCACAGCTGCCTTTTTCTGCGCCTCTGCCGCTGGCAAGCCGAGGAGTCCGAATACGGTCTGAACGTGCGCCAGATACTTATTTCGCAAGTCCACGGACTTCTCGTCCGTCTTGAGGTAGTAATCGCGGTCGGGTAGTCCCAATCCCGCTTGATCCAGCGCGGCGATTACGCGCGTCGAGTCTTTCGCGTCCTGCTCGGAACCAAAGTGAAAGAAAGGCCAGGAGCCGATGCGGAACATGTAGATCACCACATCGGTGAGTTCCTTCCGGTCCTGGATCACGGCAATGCGGTTCAGATCGCGCTGGATCGCTTCCAGACCACGTGCATTCAGATTCTTCTCATCCATGCAGGCTGCATAAAAATCACCGATCTTCTGGTCGGTGGCGCTGCGGTTTGGACGATCGGCCGAAGCCGCCTCCAGGACGTTGTTCAGCAGCAGCCGGTTCTGGTCCTGCAACGTGTCGAAGCGGCCCCACCGCGAGGCGTCTCCAGGCACGGGATTGGCCGTCATCCAGCCGCCGCACGCGTACTGGTAGAAGTTCGCACACGGGTCCACATTGCGATTCAGCGCTCCCGGGTCGAAACCTGGAGCCTTCTGGCCCTGAAGCGCCGCGGCTGCCAGGAACAGCGTCAAAAATACGCGCATATGTTCATATGTTAGGTCATATAGCTTTGTTTCAGCCTCGTATGAATCGCTTATAGGGGCATAGGGTTCTACCGAAGCACGGGTCGAGCTTCCCTTACACTTCGCCCCACTGGCCGAACGAGCTCCGCCACGAAAGTGCCGTTGCTAAGAATGTGGCGCTTCTGGAGCCCTGCGGTTTCGTTGAAAGCGACGTAGATGGCTATTCACAGTGGGCCCCAATCGGGTGCATTCAGGGCACTTGCCGTTATTCCGGCGCGCGGCGGCGATGTGGGGCCGCAATTGCCCTTGTCAGCCTGGAGATCATCATCATGAACGTCGTCGCCGAGCCCGTTGAATGTACCGAACGCACGGAGAGAGACTCCGCCCAAGCGCGCGAGAACCTGATCCTGGAGCACGTCCCTCAAGTCCGCATGGTGGCCCGCAGGATTCACAGCCGCCTGCCCGAAAATGTGAGCCTGGACGATCTGGTGTCGACCGGAATGCTGGGCCTTATTTCGGCCATCGACCATTTCGACCCATCCCGCAATGTCTACCTGAAGACCTTCGCCGAGCATAGGATCAAAGGACAGATCCTGGATAGCTTGCGCCGCCTGGATTGGGCGCCCCGCACGCAGCGCAAGCACGCCAAGCAAATCGATGCCGCCATCGCGGTGACGGAGCAGCGCCTGCAGCGTGTGCCTGAGGAAGCGGAGATTGCCGCCGAACTCAATCTTACGGTCGATGGCTATCACAAGTGGCAAGTCGACGTCAGCGGAGTGAACCTCGGAAGGCTGGAGTCAGGGGGACCTGCGGATTCGGAGAACGGCGATCTGCTCCGGTTCGTTTCCGGCGATCCCAAGGAGTTGCCGTTGGCCCTGTTCGAGCGCAGCGAACTGCTCCGGGTCTTGACCTTGGCCATCTCCGGAATTCCGGCCATCGAGAAAACCGTCTTGAGTCTGTACTACCGCGGTGAATTGACGCTGCGGGAGATCGCCAAGATCGTCGGCTTGCACGAATCGCGTATTTCACAGCTCAGGACGCAAGCCATCCTCCGCCTTCGGGTTGCTATGGCTAAGCTCTGGCCCGCTACGGGACCTCGCCCCGATCTGTCATCGGTGTCTATTCAACCGCAGGCTGCGTGAGCTGCCAGAGTGCGCCGACACTCCGTTCGGGCCGGGTCATGGCAGACAGCATGACGTTAATTTCCTTACGGTCCCGCACCACCACCATGGAGACCGAACGGCCGCGCAGGCCCCGCAGATGATTGGAGATATCGGCCGGCGTGGACACTTTGGCGTCGTCCACGCGGACGATCACGTCCCCGGCTTTGATGCCGGCCTTGTCCGCGGAGGAACCTTTCGTCACGGCGCGAACCAAGACGCCTTCCTGCACGCCGAAGAACTCGGCTAGTTGTCCATCCAGAGCCTCGGCTTCGATACCCAGCACGGTGCTGCGCCAAGTCATGTGGTTCTGCGGCATATCCGGAAAGCGCAAGTCGAACGGATTTTGGACCGGGGCCGGAATCAGCTGGCCGCTGATAACGGGCCGGGCAACAATCTTAGCCGTGATCGTTTGCGGCACGCCATTGCGGATGATCCCGATCTTCACGTCGCGCCCCGGCGGCGTCTCGCGCACGATCCGGGAAAATTGCTCCATGCTTTCCACGCGCTGGCCGTTGTATTGCGTCACAACGTCGCCGGTCTTGATGCCGGCCTTCTCCGCGGGGCTCTCCGGAGCGATGCGGGTTACTTCCAGGCCGGCTTCGTCGGGAAGCTTCAGCTCTTTCGCGCGATTGCTGTCAATCTCTTGAATTCCGACGCCTAGAAAGCTGCCGAGCCCCTGGCTCATCGCCAGGCCAGCGGTCACCAACGTCGTTAGGGCAACTCTATTCCACATAATTTCTACACTCCCACGAATTGGCCACTCGCTACCGCTCGCGGTTCTGTGCTCTCCGAGCGACCGCCACCAGCGAGCGGCCGACTGCATGCCTTCCGAACCGCGACCGTCAGTGAGCGGCCTATTTTCTTCGCAGATAGATCACGCCACTCGAAACATTCAGATTCAGCACCGGCCCTCCGCCGTTAATCGCGCCCTGGCCGACCATGGGGGCCTGGAAGAATTTAGAAGGCGTCACCCGAATCTCCGGGAAATCGGAAACTATCCGCGGCGTCCCGCCCGTGCTGTTTCTGGCCATCACCGACACCGCTAGATTGGACGGAATCAGAACCGTAATGTCACCCGTGCCCGCTACCAAGGAAGAATCCTGCATGCGCGATCCATTCAGGAGCTCGGCCAGAATGTTGCCCGCCATGGCGGCCAGGTTCATGGGACCAGCGTCATTCTTCACCCGCACCGTTCCAGCCATCGATTCGGCCTGAACTCCGCGAGCCGAGCCCACCTGGATGAATCCGCCTTGGGTATCCGCGAACACCGCGCCGCCAGCTTGGCCGACTTCGATCATGCCTTGCGCCGAATGCGCCCGAACGTCGCCCGCGGCCTTGTCGACGCGGATATTGCCGCCCATCTGATTGGAGAGCGCGACCGAGCCTCCGGCATCGCGCACCGCCATGTTCCCGCCCGCAGTGGTGCAGTCAATCGCGCCGCCCGCCCGTTCGATGATCACCTCGCCGGCGCCGGAAAAACACTGCACCGTTCCGCCGATCTTGCCCAGCTGGATATCGCCGCCTCCGGTTCGTAGCTGGACCGCACCATCGAAGTCGGCCACATTGATTCCACCCAGATCGGTTTGGACGATCACCATGGAAACCTGGGCAGGCACGCCGATCTCGATATCGGTCTTGACCATCCCTGCCGAGATTGGCTGGAGTTCCAGCACCACGCGTCCTCGCGCCGAGCTCACCTGCTTTACGCCGCCGCCCAACAGAGTGCGCGCTTGGTCCTCATTCGCCGCTCTCACCCGCTGCCGGACGCGGTAGGTGACCTGATCGCCGGCTTCCCGGCGCACGGTGACGTTGCCCCGGGTATTGACCTGCAGACGGGCGTGGGCCGCTATCCCGAAGGAATCGCCGATGCTCCCCACCCAGTAGGCGCCTTCACGCACCACCGGTGGTTCCTGGGCGGCGGCGACCATGGCCGTCGCCATCACTAGATTGGCGATTCGCAACTTCATCTAGTAGGTTTCCCTTTAGTACGTATCACGTGACGCGTTCACCAGCTGCAGTACGCGTTCCCCGCGCTGCCGCACGTAGGCGTTATTCTCATGATTCATTAGTTCCTGCAAGGTCCCGATAATATCGCGATCCAGACCATTGCTCGTTGTATTACCGGTCGAATCGCCGACGCCCTGCGTCAGCAAATCGATGGCTTGGGTGCGCATGCCCGGGTTGCCGTCTGAGAGCAGAACCCCCGCCAGCGCCTTGCGAACCTCGGCTTGCCGTACGAAGGGTTTCAATCCGTCCATGGCCTTGAGCCGTACCCCGGCATTTTCGTCGTGCTCCAGCGCGTAAATCAAAGTGTCCCGCACTTCGGTCGCCTGGGCCCGATCGTTCAGGATCCCTACCGTCTCATATCGCAAGCCCGGATCGGACGGGTCCTTCGCCGCGGAGAGCAGCAGGACGCGGATATTCTGGTCGTCTAAACCGCCGGATACAACACGTTGCCGAGTTTCATCGAGGACAATCTGAACGCCGCCATTGGGTCCCGATTCCACCGACCGCACACGCTGCGCGCCCGGATCCACCAGGGACATTCCGGTAACTCCCAAGCCCAGGTTCGGAAACATCCGCGCGCCGAAAAATCCGATACTCAACAGCGCCAGGGCTCCCGCCGATTTCAGCCATCGTGCGTCCAGGAACTGATCCCACCAGCTCACGCGATAGACCGGAGCGTGTTCCGCCGCGATTTGCCGCTGAAGATTCTGCCGGGATTCCCACAGCACCGACGCGGGTGGTTCGATCTCTACCCGATCGAACGCCGCGTGCAGTTCCTGCTCACGCTCCAGCGCGGCGCGGCACTCCGCACAGCCCTCCAGGTGAGTGTCGACCGCCCCTTCTTCGTCAAACGACAACTCGCCGTAGAGCAACATACTGAGCTGCTCCCGTACTTTTTCACAGGTGTTCATATGAAATCTCCGAGGGCGACCCGCATCTTCTGCGTCGCCCGGAACAAACAATTCTTGGCGGCTTCTTCGGTGGTCCCGAGAATCTCGCCGATATTCCGCAGTTTCAATCCCTGGTAATGCCGCAGCTCGAACACCATCCGCTCCCGCGCGCTCAATTCACTGAGCGCTTTCTGAATTCGCTCCCGCAGTTCTCCCGAGAACATCGTCCGCTGCGGATCGCTTTCCGCCCGCGATTCCTGTACTGTGTCCATGCGGTCCACCGGGCCATCCGACCCTTCGACCAGCGAGGACTCTTCCTTGCGCACCTTCCGCTTGCGCATGTGATCCAGGCACAGGTTGGTCACAATCCGATACAGCCAGGTGTGAAAACTGCAATCGAACCGGAAGTTATTCAGGTTGCGGTATACCCGCAAGAACGCTTCCTGGTACACATCCTGGGCGTCCTCTGGCGACCGCAGCAGATTCATCGCCAGCCGGAGCACACTTTGGTCGTAAGCGCGCACAAGTTGCCCAAAGGCGTCCTGATCGCCTTTCTGAGCAGCCAGTATGAGCGCCTTCTCGTCTGTCTGAAAGCCCGCTTTATGGGCCAAAGAGGCGGCTCCGTGGGTCACGTCAGCACTACACAGTATATTGGACGGCGGCCCGCCCAAAAGGTAACGGCGAGAGAGATAAGGACCCGCTTACCAATAGCTTAGCTGGCTGGCAGGGGCGCTTTCCCGATGTGTCGAAATCAGATATTCACTTCTAGGGCGAAGGCACCTCTGCACCGTAGGTTTGCCTTCCGGAAAACCGTTTGACAGCGTGGCTCGCGACTCCTACACTGACGGCATGGAAGTACATTTCAGTCCTGACCAGATTGCGCAACTCGCCCAGATCGCAGCCCAGGAAGGCGTGGACACCGAGAAGTTGGTTAAGGATGCCGCCCTTAGACTCTTGCAGGACGACGAACACTTCCGAGCGGCGGTTCGTCGTGGTCTGGAGCAGGCTGACCGTGGCGAGTTCATCGAGGAAGACGAAATGGACGCCCGCATCAAGCGAATGTTTCTGTCTTGATGCGGATTCGCTGGACCCCCGCGGCCGCCGCCGACCTTGATCAGATCAAAGACTATCTGGCCGAACACCATCCCGATCTTACCCAGCCCACCGTTGTGAAGCTGTACGCGCAATCCTTTCGCTGAAGCAGATGCCCGATCGCGGCCGGCCAGGACGAGAGCCCGATACACGAGAACTGGTGCTTGCGCCCCTGCCTTACATCGTCGCCTACCGCGTGAGGAACGACGCCGTCGAAATCCTGCACATCCACCACGGAGCGCGTGATCGATCCTAACCGCGGCGAATGACTTAGGGCTGTAGCTCCAAATCGATGCGCTTCTTCTCGGCGTCGATCTGGACGATCTTGAAGCTGCGGATCTGGCCCGCGCGGACGGCCTCGCCCGATTCCGCGGCACCGCCGCCGGATTTCCACTTCTGGGCCAACATGCTGGTAAGTGACGAGAGATCGGCTTTCTGCGCGCCGGCAGAGGCTTCCTGGCGCTTTTCCGGTACCGGTGCGAACGCCGTCACGCCTTCGCCCAATTCCACTTTCATGCGATCGCCGGAAACATTCACGACGCGCCCGCTGACCACCTCGCCGGTTTTGTGCTCGGCCAGGTATTCATCAATGCTGGTGGGTTCCAGCTGCTTCATGCCCAGGCGGAAGCGGCGGCGCTCCTTGTCGGCTTCAAGCACCACTGCCTTGACCGTCTGTCCCTGTTTCAGAACTTCGTTGGGATGGTTCAGCCGCTTCTCGCCGGTGATGTCGGCGATGTGGATCATGCCTTCGATACCCTCGCCTAGCTCTACGAATGCTCCAAACTTTGCGAGGCTCGTGACGGGCGCTTCGACCGCCGTGCCCACGGGGAACTTCTTCAAGGCGTCTTCCCAGGGATCCCCCAGTGCCTGCTTCAGTCCGAGCGCAATCCGCTTCTCGGCCGGGCTGACGTTTAAGACAACCACGTCGACCACTTCGCCGGGCTTGAGGACATCCACCGCGCGGACATTCTTCTTGCTCCAGGACATCTCGGAAACGTGGATCAGTCCTTCCACGCCCGGTTCCAGCTCGACGAATGCGCCGAAATCCAGCACGCGCGAAACTTTTCCCCGGATGCGTTCGCCTTGGGTGTATTTGGCAACCGCCAGCGTCCACGGATCGGGCGAGAGCTGCTTGAGCCCGAGCGAAATCTTGCGGGTTTCTTTGCTGATTTTGAGGATCTTGACTTGGAGTTCCTCGCCAACCTTGACCACCTCGCCGGGTTTCACGTTGCGCGAGTAGCTCATGTCGGAGACGTGCAGGAGGCCATCCACGCCGCCCAGATCGACAAACGCGCCGAAATCGGTGAGCGAACGCACCGTACCGCGAACGATGGAGCCTTCTTCCAGTTTCCCGAAGGCTTCTTCCTTGGCTTGGCGATCCCGCTCCTCCAGAATCACGCGCCGGTCGACGACGACGTCTTCTTCAGCGGCGTTGATCTTGGTGATGCGGCACTCGATCTGTTGCCCCACCAGCTTCTCCATGTCGGCGAGCTCGCGCGCGCCGCTTCGAGAAGCCGGCATGAAGGCGCGCACGCCCACATCCACCCGCAGGCCGCCCTTGACGACTTCGAGAACCGTTCCGCCGATAGTGCGCTTCTCCGCGAAAGCCGCTTCGAGGCCGGTCCAATCCTTGGGCGTCTCGACCTTGATGGTCGATAGGAGATAGGTCCCCGATTCGTCACGTCCCCGGATGGAGACGATCACCTTGATGCCGGGCTTCAGCTCGGGTGCGGGCGGCAGCATGCCATCCATCTTGCGGCCGATGTCGACGAAGACGCCGTCGGGCGTCACCGACACTACTGTGCCTTCCAGTCGTTCACCACCGGCATGGTGGGCTTGTTCGAATTGAGTCAGGATATCGCCGAAGGAGGTGTCGGCCGGAGACGCCTCGGGCGAATCAGGTACGTTGGGTTGGGGCATGCGAGAAAAACCGGAGTCCTTGCTATTGTGTCACAGACTCGGTAGGTCCGGCCTCCGGGCCGTACGACACTACCCCTGGGGCAGCATCTTGGCGATGTCGTTATACAGCACGAACACCACCACCATCATCAGGAATACAAATCCCACCCGCACGATGGCTTCCTTGATCCGCAGGCTGAGATCGCGCCGCAGCAGCATTTCCACCGCCAGCATGAGCATAACGCCTCCGTCCAGGATCGGAATCGGAAGCAGGTTGAAAATCGCCAGGTTCAGGCTCACCGCCGCCATCAGTCCGATGTAAACAGCGGGGCCTTCGCGGGCAGCTTGGCCGGAAAGCTGCGCAATCCCGATGGGGCCGGACAGCCCCTTCGCCGACATGCGCCGCTCGGCGATTCCCTGCAGGAACTGATAGATCAGCTTGGTGCTCTGCACGTTCTGGTGCCAGGCTTCGGCCAGGGCTTCGCGGAACGGCAGTTTGACGATCTCGACGGGCGATTCCAGGCCCGCACCGATGCGCCAGGCTTTGCTCCCCTGATAATCGCTCCAAACCGGGCTGACGGTAGTGTGATATTCCTTCCCGTCGCGCAAATATACAAGATCCGCGGGCGACCCTTTGGTCTCGGCGACCAAATCCAGCAGCTTCATCGAAGTACGGACGGGCTTGCCGTTGATGCTGACGAACGTATCGCCCTTCTTCAGGCCCGCCTGCTTGGCGACTTCTACATTGCAGCAATACCCGCTTACCTGTACCGGCGTGGATTGCATCCAACCTGCGATTCCTACGTGCTGCTTATCGTCATAGACGGGCGTCACGGAAAAATTGAGCCGCTGGCCGTCCCGCACCACCCATACATCCATGGCCCGCTTGGCACTGGCGATTTCTTGCACCGCGATGGTTTCCCAGGTGGGATCCGTCACGCCATCGATCTGGACTACTTTATCGCCTTCTTTGATCCCGGCTTTGGCCGCCGGGCCATCTGCGGCCACGTAGCCCACCGTCGGATTCGGCGGCATGGGGAGCTTGGGGTACTGCACCATGTACAGGCCTGTCAGCAAAACGATGGCAAGAACGATATTCGTGGCCGGTCCGGCAAAGGTGATGCACAGCCGCTGCCATCGAGGCTTGGAGGGCAGGGCACGGGGATCGTTGGCCTGCTCGTCTCCCGGCTGCTCGCCTGCAAATTTCACGTATCCGCCGAACAGAATCAGGCAGACCTTGAAGTCTGTTTCGCCACGGCGGAATCCGAATAGACGCGGACCAAAGCCGATGCTGAACGCATCGATCTTGACGTCGAAGAAGCGGCCGACCAGATAGTGACCCAGCTCGTGGAGCAGGATCATCACTCCAATCAGAACCAGGAACCACCAGAAATCTTGTAAAACAGAAACCATTTGCCCGTTACTCTACTTACTATACTTTACGTGCGAGCCGCGACTCCGGTTGGAACTTTTTCACCCCAACGCGCTCCGATGACCTGTTTCGCCACCCTGCGTGACTCCCGGTCCAGTTCCAGTAATTCCGCCACGGAGGTGAGTTTCCGCACGGGAACCTGTTCCAAACACTCGGCTACGGTAGCCGCGATGCCCGGGAAAGGAATGTTTCCG
>Ga0207711_10002127_pt1 | contig 17870 bp, 37 predicted proteins | sample KBSS34metaG_FD_184401 | JGI IMG/M metagenome (GOLD analysis project Ga0207711, IMG submission 184401) | Switchgrass rhizosphere microbial communities from Kellogg Biological Station, Michigan, USA - KBS S3-4 metaG (SPAdes) (version 2) | ecosystem: Host-associated > Plants > Roots > Rhizosphere...
CAAGGACAAGAGCGTCTCGAACGCGTACATCCTCAACCCGCTGTCGACCGAGCAACTCGAAGCGGCATATCGCGGCGACTGGGTCGCGCGGAAGGCCGTCGACATCCCCGCAGCCGACCTGACGCGCGAGTGGCGCGACTGGCAGGCCGACCCTGCTGACATCGGCGAGATCGAGGACGCGGAGAAGAAGCTCGACATCCAGCGCAAGCTCAAGCGCACGATGATCAAAGGCAGGCTCTACGGCGGCGGCGCGCTGATCCTCGGCGTCGACGACGGCCAGGCGCCCGACCAGCCGCTCAACCTCGACCGCGTGAAGGAGGGCTCGCTTAAGTACGTCCATTCCGTCTCGGCGATGCAGTTGACCGCCGGCGAGCTTGAGTTCGACGTGAACTCCGAATGGTTCATGGAGCCGAAGTACTTCCAATTCAGTTCCGGGCTCGCGAGCCTCGCCAGCATCTCGTCATCGGATCTGCTGGCAAAAATCCACCCGAGCCGCGTTGTGCGGTTCCTCGGCTCCGAGGTCCCGGACCTCGAGCGCAACCAGTCCGGCGTCGCCGGGTTCGGCTGGGGCGATCCCGTCATCCAGGTCATCAACGACGCGGTCCAGGCCGTCGCGGCTTCGACGCAGGGCGTGGCGACGCTGATCCAAGAGGCCAAGCTCGACGTCATCAAGCTGCCCGACCTCGCCGAGCAGGTGTCGACGCAGGCCTATACCGACCGGCTGTCGTCGCGCATGCAGATGATGGCGACGATGAAGTCTCTCGTCGGCGTGACCCTGCTGGACAAGGACGACGACTGGAACCGGATCCAAGTTACATGGGCGGGCCTGCCCGACATCATTAAGCTCTACCTTATGATCGCGAGCGCGGCGGTCGACGTTCCTGCCACGCGGTTCCTCGCGCAGTCGCCGGCCGGCATGGACGCCACGGGCGAGAGCGACACCCGGAACTATTACGACCGGCTGCGCGCCGAGCAGAACACCGAGGTGACGCCGGCGCTCAATCGGCTCGACGAGGTTCTGCTACGCTCGACGTTCGGCACCAAACCTGACGGCATCTGGTACGAGTGGGCGCCGTTGTGGGCCGCGACCGACGAGGAGAAGTCTAGGACGTTCCTCGCCAAGGCCCAGGTCTACCAGATTGACGTCGGGGCCGCGCTGATCCCCGACGAGGCGCTTCGCCAGGCGCGGGAAAATCAGCTGATCGAAGACGGCGTCTATCCGGGCCTCGAACAGGCGCTCGAAGACGCCGAAGCTGAGATGGCGGCGGCCATGGGCGAGCTCGACCCCGAGGTCAGGGCGCAGGCTGAGCAGCAGCTCGCGCTACAGAAGGCGGGCGTCCCGATGCTCCCGCCGCCCGCCCAGCCCGCACCGGAGGGCGGTGGCGCGCCCGGTGAGCCTGCGGGCGGTCAATCTACAGGGGGGGCTCAGAAAACGAACAGGCGAGCTTCCCCCGGGCAACAGGACGCGCTCCCCCGAGACAAAAACGGGACTTTTGCGCTCGGAATGCACGTCGGGAAGGCTCGACGTCGAGGGCTCGCCGGGTATGGGCGCGGGCGAAGGGCGGGCTCGAAGCAAGATCAGTCTATGCGCCATGCTGGATGGGTTGCGGGTGAAGCGCTGACAGAGCACGGGCGACACATCCTCGCCGCGATACGCCAGCACGACGCCGAGCCGAGACCGCTCTACGTCTATCGTTCTGTCGTAAACGGCGCCGAGATCGCGCGTTGGGCGAAGACGCAAAGGATTCAGATCCCCGACGTCAACGATCTGCATGTGACGATCCTGTATTCGCGAGAGGCGGTCGACCCGATCAAGATAGGCGAGCCGCGCGACGGCCAGGCGCCGCCTGACACTGCCAAGGTGCCGGCTGGCGGGCTCTACATCGGGCCGGGCGGACCGCGCGCGATCGAGCGCATGGGGCCCGGCGGGGCGGCGATCGTCCTGCAGTTCGCCTCGTCTGCGCTGTGCTGGCGCCATGAGGAGATGATCTATCGCGGTGCGTCCCATGATTACGAGGACTACACGCCTCATATCACGCTCAATTCGACCGGCGCGAACGAGTACACGGACTTGAGCCCGCCGCTCAACGTCCCAGGCATCGAGCCATATCGAGGCGAGATCATCCTTGGTCCCGAGGTCTTCAAGACCATCGAGATAAACCAACCTGCGGGGACGTCGTCGTAGCCGTTCCCGCCTGTCGGCCTGCCCCCGCTCGTCGCACCCACTCCCGCCGGGGGCGGGGGCAGCGTCCGACTTCCCCTCGCCAAAATCATGTTATAATCCGACTCGGCACGGGAGTTGGACATGCAAAAATCAATCGAGACGTTCCGCGCTCTTGAGCGCGAGGCAAGGGAGCTCGCAGTCGACGCGCTGCGCATTGCGCTGAAGACTGGTGACGAGCGGCAAAGGATCGAGCTGCGCGATCGCGCTAACGCGCTGTTGTCGGCCGCCAACGGTTACGCCATGTCGATCGCGTTGATGAGGGAGTCCGAGCGATCTATCAGGCACGTGTCATGACTGAGCCGCGCGATCCGCCGTATTATTGCATAGCCGGTCGCTGCTATAGCCCTATAGCTTGCGCGGGGCTCGATCACTGCCGAGAACGGCATTTTCTGGACAAGGACGACCCCGATATGTTGCCACCCGGCAATCCCGAAGATGTCGCACGCCAAATGATCGACTTCCTGAAAGGCAAAAAAGACATGACGCTTATCGAAATCGCCAATGAGGCCCTTGCCAACGCAATCGCCAAGGCAAATGCAGCCGATGATTATTTCGAGAGCGCGATTCGGGCTGCGGGTTACAAGTCTCGGTGGGACTGGAAGGTCATGGTGGATGAGCGCCCGCTCGCTGCATACCTCGCCAAGGTTAAGGCGGATAAGGACATGCACGAAGCTTTCGAGAAGACTCGGCAGCTTTCCCGCGAGCCGGGGCAGCCCGGCAGCAACTATCGAATGCCTAGCGAAACGGTGGAGACTGAGGTTCCTATGGTGGGCCGAGGTCGCTGAAGCCGGAGTAGGCGAGCGCCGCGCGCACGGTGCGGACGCGGTTGTGGGTGACGCGAATAGTGGTGGAACCCTCAAATATGCAGGAGGAGTCAAATGCGGCTGGCCATTCGAGCGTTCGCCTGGGCTTTCGTCTTATCTTTCGCCGCGCTGGCGGCATACGACCTCGCGCAGGCGCAGCGGCAACAGGTCTTCAGCCCAGCAGTGTCCGAGTGCTGGTCATACTCTTGGCAAACAGGGAAGCCTTGCGAGTTGGGCTGATGCCGGAGTAGCTTGCCGGCGCAATGGCGCTTTACCTCGAAACGATGATGGACCAGGCCGCCAAGCGGCTTGATCCCACGGGCACCACGGACATCCGCGGCCGCTTTCTGCGCGACATGACCCAACGGTGGCGGCAGCTCGTCCGCATCAGCCAGGCCGCCGTCGTCGACCAGAACGTGCTCGGCCTCGGCGCCAACACTCCTCAGAATATCGCGCGCTCCGTCGATCCGGTCGGTGACTTCCGCAAGTGGTTCGAGGCGGCGGTCAACCGCGTCGTGCTCGCCGGCGACGGGACGTGGACGCAGCACTACCTCGACGAGGCCTCGGCCAGGGCATGGGGACGCGCCTACAGGCTCGTGCAGCCGAGCGCGCCGACCGCGCGAAGGTCGCAGCACCACATCGTTGCGGCGTCTGCGGCGTCTGAGCTCAAGGGCGTCGCCGACGTCACTGTGCAGCGGGCCGTGCGCGCCGTCAGCCAAGCGCTGCTCGTCGACAACGTCCGGCCGACGATGGTTCAACGCGCGATCAGCACCGTCATCAACAAAGTCGGGCTCGTGCGATCGCAGGCCATGCTTGAGATGTCGCTGAGCCAGGCATTCAACGGCGCGTCGCTCGACGCCTTCGCGTCACTCGGATTGTCGAAGGTCGGCATCGAGGCCGAACGGCTGGCGAAGGGCACCAAAGTTGGCCGGCTGCGCGACGGCCACGCGCACGATGCCGGCACCGGGCCGGGCTCGAGGATCGGCAGGACGGAAGCACCGTCCGCATCGACGATTCGAAGAATCAGGAAGGCGCAGGCGGGGATCGAGGCGCTCAATGTCGTCGAGGTTTTGACTGCTGGCGACGACGACGTTTGCCCCGTTTGCGAGGACATATCGCTATCAGGGCCGTATACCATCAACGAGGCGCGCGGGCTGATCCCGGCGCACCCTCGCTGCCGCTGCGCGTTCGTGCCGTACTTCGACGACAGATTCGCAGAGGAGGGCTGAGAATGGCGAAGCTGGTAGTAAGGCGATGGGTCGGCGACCTCCATGAGGAGTACGAGTTCTCCGGCAAGGCCATGGATGTCGCGACGCTGTGGAAGTTCTGGCAGGAGCACTACGGAGAAGACGCAGAAGGCCTCAGCAAGCCGGAATCGGAAACGGCGCATTGAGATGAACGAGGGGTTGATAGCTCGCGGCCATGCGATCAGCATCCTTGCGGCCCGCCGCGCTATCCTCCATGAACGCCAGCAGAGAACGCCCGAACCGCCGAGGTTGGTACGCTTCCCACGGGGTGACGGCTCGAAGCGTACCTTGGAGAAAGACGAGATGAGCGACCAGGCAGTTGACAAGGTGGCCGGCGTCGTCGGCCAGATCGAGGGGCTCGCAGCTGAAGCCGACGCGCTGGCGAAGCACCTCCAAGGCAACATCGACGCGACGCGCGAGGCGTTTGCGATGACCAAGGCGGCATCAGACAAGCTCGGCGGCGCTGCCGCGAGACTCAGGGGAGCGCTCGGGATGACCAGCAACTTTCGCCCCGGCGATGATGCGCCGGCTGGCGGCTAGCCTTGTCATCCTGCTGGTCCTAGGCGCCAGCACCGCGGTCGAGTGGAGCCACGCAGGGCGCTTCTATGGTCTACAACCAGAACCGGATGGACTACTGCAACGCCAGAGGAGCGAAGGCGATAGCAGAGGTGATCGAGGCGTTCTGGCGCGACAAGGGCAAGACCGTAAGGTGCACCGTGATGGCGCTCGGCGAGGGCGAAGGCTCCTACCACATCGTGCGCAGCGACATGGTCGACGGCCTGCCCAAAAACAGTTGATTAACTGCCGGCAAGAGTTCGACGGGTTCTTTTGTCGTGTAAACTCTACAGGCGATCAACAGCGGAGGCGCTCCCCATGAAAGCAATCCTCGTCGCGCTTGTCTTCATCGCATGTTCGACCTCGGCATTGGCTGCACGTAAGCCAGTGCCAATGCGCGCCACGGCGGCGAGCATCAATTGCGAGACGGTGCGCAGCGTCGTTTCCCAGCTTGGTCGTAGCCAAGCCGAGCGTATGGCGCGCGCGCACGGCATGACGGATGCGCAGCATCGCCGCGCATTAGCGTGTCTGTAAAAACGGAGCGTCGAATGCCGACTGCACCAAGATGCAGAGAGTGCGGAGGGACGCCGAGGCATCATCTACCGAGCTGCGGTAAGGGGTGGCTGTGGCGACTATGGAATTGGTGGCTGCAAGGACGATCATGACCGGCACGGCTATCGCCGCGAAGTATGCGCTGCGCGACCTTTCGACGCTTGAGAAGGCCGTGAAGCTCTGCAAGCGGAGGCGCATCGCCCTTCAGGCTGGCGGCAACCTCGGCATCTGGCCGGCGTTCCTCGCGCAGCGGTTCGAGCACACCGTAACGTTCGAGCCAGACCCTGTGACTTTCACGCGGCTGGCACAGCACATGGCGCGACACGCGCGGCCTGATCGCTACACGCTCGTGCAAGGCGCGCTCGGCAGCCTGCCGGGCATGGTCAGCATGTCGCGCAAGCGGCGGGTCGCAAGCAAGATGCCGGATCACCCTGGGCTCACGCACGTCCTCGATCACGTCAGCGCCGAACCCAACGGCGAGGTATTCAACGCCATGATGACGCGGCTCGATGATTGGAAGCTGCACGAGCTTGATCTTCTCGCGCTTGACCTTGAAGGCTACGAGATGGCCGCGCTCGTCGGCGCCCACGTCACGATCAACGAATGCCGGCCGGTCATCCTCTGCGAGATCAGCGACCACGCGACCCACTACGGCATCGACCAAGACGACGTCAGGACCAACATCAGGATGCGCGGCTACAGGTTCGTCGAGCGCGTCCACAGCGATGAGATATGGGAGCCGGTGTGATGGATTGGGTGAAAGTCGCGCGCGCGCTGGACAATGAGTGGTGGTGCCGAAGCAGAACAGGGACGCTCGGTCAGTTGGATCAAAAGCCTCTGCTGGCCGACATTGCTTTCATGCTGCGCGACTGCCTCGTGGCCGGCATGTCCGAAGAGGACAAGGAGCGCGTCTACGCGCAAGAGAAACGGGAGTTGACGTGATGATGCCGGGAGTCGCCTCTATGAGCAAAAAGCCGAAGGGTTGGTGTAAGGAGAACGGCGTCGAGCATGCTTGGCAAGACGGTCCGGTCCTCACTGTGAGCCCGCCAATTTACACCCGCGTATGCATAAATTGCGGCCAGCAGCAACGGATGGCCCCCCGAAGATGGGAGGACTACCCGCCAGACGAAAAGAAAGGTGGCGGCTATGTACACGGCTGACGACTATCTCGCAGAGTTCAATGCCGAGCGGGAATCGAGCTACCCGCAGGTCGCAGCGTTCGAGAACGAGATGAAGTTCGCGATCCCCAGGCCACGCCTTGAGAACGCCGCACTATGGCTCGCTTGCCCGATCAAGGCGCATCCTGCCTGCTGGCAGCACGGGCGCATCGTCTATTCGGCGCTGCGCGCATGTCTTGATAGCCACGATTGGTCGTGGAACGAGAAAGACGAGATCGAGCCGATCACGTGCCTCGACGTCGGCACGGCGAAGGGTTTCTCTGCGCTGATGATGCAGTATGCGATCGACGACGCTCTTCGCGATTATCCTGAGCTGCCGAAGTGCGCTTACGTGACATCGTGCGACGTGATTGATCCGGACGAGAAGCGTCTACGCAACTGCTACGCCGAGGCCGTTCTAGGCGCCGGTCCGCAATCCCTGCTCGGATGCCTTCGCTCCTTCCCTGAGCGCGATGTCATCGTTTTCAAGCAGTGCACCGGTCTTCAACTGATCGAGGGGGCCGGGCCGCGCATCGAGTTCGCGTTTCTCGACGGCAAGCACACCTACAGCGCGGTGTGGGACGAGTTGAACGCGCTGCATATTCGACAGAAGCCAGGAGACATCGTCGTGCTCGACGACATCCAAGTCGACGGCGTCAAGCAGGCGCTTGAAAGGTTCACGGTGGACCGCTTCTACTCTGCCAAGATTATCGAGGCCAAGCCGGCACAGCCGCGCAAGGACAGACCACAGGCGCCGCGCGCTTATGCCTATGCGGTGCGGCTGTGAGACCTCCGCAGGATATTCCGCCGGAAGCTGAACTGTTCTTGGTCGGCGACTTCATGCGAGAAAAAGAACCGACCCCTTCACGAATTTTGAAGAACCGCTTTCAGGTTCAGGAGCGACTGTTCCACTGTCCGCGATGCGGGTTAGAGCGCGAGGAGCCCGAGCACGCCAGGGACGGGAAATGCCGAGGCTGTAATCTTCGTTGGCGCGCCTACGGCAACGCGCTGTGGATCTGGACGGCCGAACAGGACGAAGCCCTCCGCGAGTACAATCGCATTCTCGACGATTGGACGCCGTGAAATGGGCATCCAGACGGAGCCGATGGAGATGGTGCTCTCGCTGCTGCCGCAACTGCCGCCGCGCTTCCGCGTCGTCGAGCTGGGCGACCAGTTCATCACCGCGCCGGGCGAGTGGTCCGGCAAACTGGCGAAGGAGTGGTACGAGCATATCGGCGCCGGGAAGTATGTCAGCCTCGATGCTAACGGCCTCAACGGCGCGATCCCGTTCGATCTCAATAGGGCGGTCCGCAAGCAAGACGACCCGCCGACGGCCGAACTCAAGAGCGGCTTCCACCTCGTCACGGACTTCGGGACATGCGAGCACGTCTTCAACCAGGCGCAGTGCTGGCAGACGATCCACGATCTTTGCCGCGATGGCGGCTTCATCGCGTTCGACCACCCGTCGCAGGGCTACGAAGGCCACGGCTTCTACAGGCTCGACTGGTGTCTGATCGCGGCGCTCATGCACGCGAACGACTACGAGCCCTTGCGCCTCGTCGAGAGCGAGACGTCGCGCGGGCGCACAATCAGGGGTATAATGCGCAAGCGAGGTGACGCTTCGTTCGTCGTCCCGCAACAAGGGCGCTACGTTAAGACGCTCGCTGTCGACGTAAAGGCGCAGCGCAGGGGGCCTGATCACAAGAACCAAGAGCTCAGGGCGGCGGGGGTTGTGGGGTTGAGAAAACCGATGGAGAGAAAAGATGACGAGCGATCTAGTTGACGATGTAGTAGGTGCAGCGGTGCGTGCTGAGCGCGAGCGCTGCGCGAAGATAGCCGAGCAATATTCGGCAGATGCCGAAGACGACAAAATGTCCAGCACAGCAGAGTCGATCTGGAAACAAGTTGCTGGCGTCGACATCGCCGTGAGAATCAGGGGGCGATGATGGCCTACACCGGGAGCATGCCGTTCTTCCATATCGCGAAGACGCAGGGCGTCGACTACGGCCGCGTGCTGATGGCAGCCGAGACAAGCGCCGTGCTCATCGGTGTCTACGGCATAGAATACGCCAAGCTCCGGTCGCCACGTTTTGGGTTGCCTCGCGACGTTGTCGACATGGTCTTGGAGGCTGTCGCCAACGAGCAGGCGCGGCGGCTTGAGATCGAAGACGAGGAGCGGCGACGCATCGGCATTCCCGTGCGGTTGCCCAATCTCGTTGAGGACGATGAGTTGTGGGCAACGAGTGGCGGAGATGAGCCATGACAGTCTACGTGCTTATCGTCGTGACCACCGTGACGTCTGGCTATTTCACGACGATGCAGGAGTTCACCACGAAGGATAGCTGCGAGCGCGCGGCGCAGTTCGTGAAGACCGCCATTGGTTGGTATGGCAGGGTCGAATGTGTGCCGAAATGATCGACCTCGTCATCAGGGAAGGGTTGCTCGACGCCGCTAACTACATCGAGCGGAACGGATGGCGGCGCGCTGTCCCGCACCCCATGGGCGGCCCGGCCTGCATAGCCAGGGCGATCGCCATGCACTTGCCGGCGCCCAGGTGGCATGACGGCCTCAGGGCGTTCGGCAACCACGTCGGCTGCGGCCTCGACGTCGCAGGATGGAACGATACGAAGTGCCGAGGCCAAGAGCACGCGGTCGAAGCGCTCCGCGGCGCGGCTGCTGCGCTGTGATCGAGATCCTCGCGTGGATGTACGTCGGCGGCGGGGTGTCGATTCTCGCCATCGTCTTGATGATGTACCCGGAGCAAATCGCTAGGCACCGCGCTGAGCTCGGCGTCATAAAGCTCGGCATCGTGTTCCTCGTGTTCGTGCTGGTGTGGCCGACCGTCTATTTCCATGTGGCCAGGAAGCAGAAAGAGAAGGAGGTAGAAAAATGAACAGGCGCAACTTCATCGCGGCGCTCGCATCCTTGCTCCCGGCTGGTGCCGCGGCCAAGCTCGGGATCGCACCTGAGATTGCTGGGCCGGTCTTTGATGCCGGCGAGGTGACGTTCACGGCTGCCGCCGGCGACAGGATCGAAACCATCGTGCTGTACAGAGTTGGCGACAATGAATGGTCGATTGGCCCGCTGTCGAGAGCCCTTGAAGCAGACGAAATCGCCGGCTACGTCGCGGGTGAAGGCGTCGTTGCCGACGACGGTGGTATCGAGATCAGAATTTTTGAGGGCAGCCAGCCAGTCACGGTGCGCAAGTGATCACCGTTCTCTGCGTCTGGGTAGAGGCGAACGTCCCCTACGGCCCGGAGTACGTGATCAACCTGCGGCGCATGGTCGAGCGGCAACTTGCGCTGCCTCACCGGTTCGTCTGCCTCACCGACAGGCCGGAGCATCTCGACGCGTTCGGCTACCCGGGCATCGAGTGGGTCCGTATCCCCAAGCCGTGCGGTCGCGCCGGCTGGTGGTCGAAGCTCGAAGTCTTCAACCCGATGCATCAAGACGTCATCAGCGGGACACGTCTCTATCTCGACCTCGACGTGCTGGTCGTCGGCGACCTCGCCCGCGCGGTTTGGTGGCACGAAAGAGCGACCCTCCCATTGGCGCTGTGCCAGCATGAGGGCGACTTCAACGGCCGCAACGGGTTGAAGGTGCTCAAGGCGTACAACTCGTCCGTGATGGTGTGGAACGGCAACGAGAGCGCGCTATACGCCGAGTGGACGCCGGGCGTGGCACGCCGGCTCTGGGGCGACCAAGACTGGATCGCAGAGCAGCGGCCAGGCCTTCCGACGTTTCCTCGAGAGTGGTTTCCCCGTATCTCCGCGATACAAGGCGACAGTGGAAAACTCGGGGATGCCATCGCTGTCCTTTGCAAACGTCCGAAAAATAGCGAAGCTGCAGAACGATGGCCGTGGGTCAAGGAGGCGTGGCGATGACGCACGTGACGGACCTACTGCTCAAAGCGGCAGAGCCGATGACGTCAGAGGGTTTTGAACTCTCGGCCGAGCAGCAGCGCTATCTGCTCAACATCGTGCAGAACCGGCTGCACTCATTGTCGCTGAAGGCACACGGTCGACACGACATACAGAGGTTATTGGTTGATGCTTGCGATGCGATCGAGCGGCTCAGGGAGGGCATAGGATGACGGAGTTTCCCAGCGGCGGTTACACCAGCCCCAACGTCATCCGCTGCAAGCGCACCGGTCAAGGTATCGCTATGCTGCTCGGCGGCGGGCCATGCGCCTGCGCGAACGTCGACGATTGTGAGTTCATCAAAGAGGCGGAGGCCGGGCCAATGAAGGCCACACTCGGACCATCGAACGAGGAGTTGAACAAGCGCTTCAGGGCGACCGTCCGGCTCTTTGACCGGCTTTGCCATCAATGGGGGGTGCCCCGCAGCGACAGCCAAGACGCCATCGGCAAGCGCATGTGGCTGAGAGATCATTGCGCGATCGTCGTGGCGAGTATGCCGCTTGAAGATCTGGACGACATGTGATGCCGCGTTATCTTGACGAGTGGGCGGAAAGCCAATTGCGCGAGGCGGGGAGGGTGCCGATCATGGACACTGAGGCCCGCATTCCGATCTGCAAGCTCGTCATCGAAGCATTCATGACGAACCCTCCACAGCCCACCGGCTACGCCGTCATGTACGGTAAACAGGTCATCGCCTTGATCCCCGCTGCAGAGGTCGAGCGCGCCTTTCAGCAGTTCAACGACATGCAGCGCGAATGGGAGCAGAGAAAGCCGTGACACTCGCTACGATGCTGGCTTTCAGTTTATTCCTCGGAATAATATGGGGCGTAGTCGTGATGGCTAGGAGGTGAAGACGTGCTTACACCGTTTTGGCTCGTCGCGACGCTGTCTTTCGGCCAGCCGGTCGCCACGATCGACGACATGAAGTTCAAGACCGAGGCGGCGTGCTTCCTCTACATGCGCGCGCGCTACAACGACGCCGTGATCGAGCACGCCAGGCTCAAGTGCGTGCCGACGTCCCAGGTCCACGGCGATTGGCTCAAGAAGATGCTGCTGCGCCGGGAGGACTGAGGGATGGAATACCTCGTCGTGCTGATCGGCATCTTGCAGTTGTTCGTGCTGGCGCTGCTGGTGAGCCGATTGCGCGCGCAAGACGAGCTTTTGGTGATCAGGCGCGAGCGCATTGCGACTTTGAAGGAGTTCATCAACACCATAAGGGACGAGCAGGGCAAAGCGCCGTATCCTTTTTACGACGACGTGAAAGAGAAGGACGCATGATCATGGAAGTCATTCGCATGTTGTTGGTCGATCTATCCTCGCCTGCGGCATTCGTGCTGCTCGGATGCGTGGGGGCAATCGTCGTCGGTCTCGTCACCAGGCGCATCTCTGTCCAGCAGAGGATGAGCCACGTCGAGCACCTTGAGCTTCAGCGCTACCAGCACACGGAGCGCATGAGGCAGATCGACAAGGAGCAGAAGGTTATCGATGCTCCGAGGCCAAGCGCCAGGAATGAGTGATCATGAGGTTCAGCCTCGACGACATCAGCATCGTCGCCGCGTCGCTCGTCGCCCTGGTGGGCGGCGTGGTAGCGGCCTTCGTCATGAATGACGCGCGCTGGCTCCTCGTGTCGCTTGCTGCGCCGTTCTTTTTCTACGCTCGTTAATCCATGGTCGATGAGATCAAACAAGGAATTGGCGGCGCTGTCTCCGCATCAGCGCGATGGGAAATGGGTATGAATCCCAACGAGAGAGACAACCTTCTTAGAGATGTGCCCCATGCTGTCCCATACATCGGCTGCACTCATCTCGATTGCATTTCGGGGTGTAATTTAGCCCGTAACCACTGCGAACGGCTGGCGAAAGCATTTCGAATGCATGTGAGTAAACAACGTGAAGGAGAACGTTAATGCATTGCATCGCGATGGCTGTTGTTCTCGCTCTCGCTTTTGTCGGCATTGCCCATGCGCAGACGTCCGGCTGCATGCCGACGAACTGTCCGCCGCCGAAGTGCGAGGGCGGGGTGTGTCGCTGAGCTACGCGCGCCACGTCGCCTGCTTCGCGCTCGGCCCCGCCGCGTGCTGGTCATGGGATAGAAGGGAAACGAACATGGGCGCCCCTGGTTGCGACGATGCCCCGCTTGTCACGATCGACAGCATGCCGAACGGCGACACGAAGCACGTCACGATGATCTATCCGTACTACGACAATCCGCGCTTTCTGTCGCGGCAGATGCAGGGATGGGCGTGCTGGCCGGAGGAACTGCGCCAGCACGTCAGCCTGATCGTCGTCGACGACTGCTCGCCCGGCGAGTCGGCGGCGGATCGGCTGCGAAGCCGGCTGTGGCGGCCGTTCAGGTCCATCCGCATCTTTCGCATCGAGCGGGACGTGCGCTGGAACTGGCTCGCGGCGCGCAATATCGGCGCGTTTCATGCTTACGAGCACGGGTTCTATGCGGGCGATCAGCACGACCCGCTCGACCGTGCGGCGCTCGATAAGGGCGGCTGGCTCCTCCTGACCGACATGGATCATATCGTCGGCGCCAACGAAATGATGACGCTCGTGCGTGGGCAGCACGACCCTAGCATCATCTATCGGTTCTCGCGGCGGGATCGGCAGCCGGCCGGAGATCGCAAGGCCATGGGCGCGAACTGGATCGAGACGCCGATCCATCCGCATCCCAACAGTTGGTTCATGACTCGCGATATGTACTGGCGCGTCGGGGGATACGACGAGCGCATGAGCGGCTACTATGGTTCGGACGGTTACTACCGCCGGCGCTGCGCGGCCACGGCGCCCATTCGGATCATGAAGAACGTCGCGCTCGTGCGACAAGAGCACTACGGCGACAGCTCGACCCTCGGCTACAAACGCAAGCAGCCAGAGGACGCCAAGCTGCGACCGCTCGTGCGGTCGTTCGGTTCTGACACCAAGCCGCGCGTGCTGACCTTCCCGTACCATGAGGAGCAACTATGAGCAGACGAGACACCGCTACGCCGTCGCTGTCGGCGCTGAGCTTCATCTTGAGGCACCCTGAGCTCTGGCCAGATGGCTTCGAGTTCGACTGGGCGAACTGCCGAACTTGCGCGATGGGTCTAGCGGCGAGCATCTGGGGAGACGAGCGCAATCACTTCGTGCAGGACATCAAGCGCCTGTTCCGCATACCTCTGCTAGAAGCAGAGGAGATCTTTTGTCGCTGGACCGATCAAAGGAACCCGACGCCTGCCGATATAGCCGACAGGATCGACAAATACTTGGAGGCGAAGCGATGAGGTTTGTCAGGTTCACTGCACCGAATGGGATGGACGTCTGGGTCAACCCTGATCAAGTTTGCATCGTGGATGATGCGGCCGCGACGGCGCTGTATCCCGGATGTTCGTCGATACTGAAGACGCAGGCCGGCACCATTGGCATCGTCGAAAGCCCAAGCCTCGTGGTGTCTTTGTTGACGTCGAGGGACTCCGAGTGATGGCTGACACTCCGACGCCAACGTCACCCGTGCGCGTCTTCGTTCAAGGCTTCACGGCCTCGGACGTCGACTATTGGGTCGGCAAGATCATCGAACTCGCCGAGAGCAAAGGTTGCGCGATCCGCCGGGCGAACGCGTCTACCTTCATGATCGACCCGCCGCCAGGGGCAGGCTCGTGACCATTTTCCTGTCCGCTCTTGGGACGCTGCTCGCCGTCGCTGGCGTGAGGCTCGCGATGGCTGTGGAGAACGTGAGCAGCGGCCGCGACCTGGGAAGCGTAGCTATTTTGCTGTGGTTCTTTCAAGCCGCTGCTGCCTGCTTTGTTTGGGCCGGTCATTTGCAGGGCTATTGGTGAAATGAAGAAGCCGAAGATCGAGCGCGACGGCTACATGCTGTGCTGGAACGAGTCCAATCGCATCGTCGAAACGTTCGTGCAGGCCGTCGAGCAGGCGAAAGAGATCAGCGGCAAAGAGAGTGTCGCCGTCAGCATCTACCGGCACGCGCTCGTGACGGTGGTGGGCCGGTGACCAAGCTGCAGGACGCCTACAAGCGGTTCCTCGAATCGTTGGATAAGCGAGACTGGCAGATAGCCGACCTGTTGCTTGCCGTGGAGTTCCGGCTTAAGCGTGCGCAGGCGGTGTCGATCGCCATGCGGTGGTTGGCGAAGAAGGCGGGAGCGCGGAAATGACCAAACAGTCACGTGATGGCTACCTCAAACCGCGATCACGCGCTGAAGCTGAGCGAATGCTTCGCCATGCCCTAAAAGAGATCGAGAGGTTGAGCAGGTTGGCCGGAAGGCACCAAATCGAGGCGCAGTCGCTGGGAGCACAACTTCGATCCAAGGAAATGAGGTGGTCTAACGCGGCCGCCGCCCAGGAAACAGCCTGCGCAAAACTCGCGCAGCACGAGGAAACCATCAAATCACTGCGCGAGCAGCTGCAGGAGCGCGGTCGGCAAGTCGAGGCGCTGGTCCGCAAGCAGCAGTTCCTCGACGCCGCGATCGATCTGTGGCGAGGGTTGAAGTGATGGCCCAAGAGCGTTCGATCAGGACGGCACTCGCGCAAGTCCTCCTCAACCAAAACTGTCTGATGCGCCTGTTCAATGAGGTCATCGTGGACTGGCGGCCAGGCCAACGCTACGATTCCGTCGCGCTCGAGGACCACATCAAGGACACCGAGAAGGTCATCCGGGCCTTGCGGGAGGACGAATGAGCGTCTTACGTGATGGAGGCAACGGTGAATTATTCGTATCGTTGCCGCCTGAGTTAGTCTTGTATCTCGGGCTTAAAGTTGGCGATGGCCTCTCGTGGACGTTCGAGAATGGCGAGGTCTATGTTCGACGTTTGCCGCGCGCTAACGAGATCAAAAAAGCGGCGCTGCTTGGAGGTTGATGAATGAGCATCTTGTGGTGCTGGATCGTTGCCCGCAGGCGAGAGCGCTTAGCTGAGTTGGCGGCCATGCCGGACAATAAAATTGACACTTCCGACATTCCGGAGGCGGATGAGGCATTTTTCAAGTCTGCCAAGTTGCTCGACAAGTCATGGGCCGAGCGCGTCTCGATGGGGCTATGGCACCGGTAACCCACGTTTGCTGGAAGTGGCACTCGCCGACTTACCGGGTGAGATTCACCCCGCAGCACGTGAACGTCTGGGCGGCGATGATCCGCCGGCATCACAAGGCGCCGTGCCGCCTCGTCTGCATCACCGACGAACCCGCCGGCATCAAGATCGAGACGTTTCCCATCTGGAAGGATCACGAGCGCATCGGCAACCCGTCGGGCGGCGTGCTGCCGAGCTGCTACCGTCGCCTCCGCATATTCGACGGCGAGACCACGCGCGCGCTCGGGATCGAGGACGGAGATCGCGTCGTGAGCTGGGATCTAGACGTGGTCGTGCTTGGCGACGTCGTCCCGCTGTTCGACCGGCCAGACGAGTTCGTCGGATGGAAGGGTATTGCTGCATATGGTCAGCCCGTGTACAACGGCTCACTGTTCATGCACCGAGCGGGATCGTTGCAATGGATTTGGGACACGTTCGATCCGATCGAGTCCCCCAAAGCGACTAAGGGTGCGAAGTACTACGGTTCGGATCAGGCGTGGTTGAGCTATTGCTTCAAGGGCTCGCGGCCAGGCTGGGACGTGCAGGACGGGGTCTACTCGTTTGCACGGGACTGCTACAGGCCGAGGGCAGAGCCAGCGGAGAACGCGCGAGTCGTGTTCTTCAACGGCAAGCGGAAACCTTGGGAGCACTTCACGCAACTGACGACACCGTGGATTTCGCGGCACTGGAGGGCCTGAGCCCAGTTTGAGCAAGCGCAGCGGCGGCCTCCCCAAGGCCGTTCGGGCGATCCTGCCGGGTCCTGCCAGGACGATCTTTCTAGACAACCTCGGACCTGTAGAGGCCGCGGACGCTGGCGCCTTCAAGGCTGCCTGGGCCGCGGTCTATGCTGCCGGCTGGCGGCCAGGCGATGACGGCGCGCTCGTGCGCGACGCCGCTGCCAACCCGGCGGCGATCAAAGCCAAGATGATGAAGGCCGGTCATTCGGCCAACTGCGACGCCTGCAAGACGGGCGACCCCGCCGACTGCAACTGCCCCATGTCGAAGAAGACAGCCGACGCCGTAGAGATCAATCTCTGCGATGCCATCCAGATCGACGATGGCGCGAGGGCACATATCACCAGCGACGGCTACCTCGTTGCCTACCCACGCGTCGCGCGCACCGGGATCCAGCTCTACCAGGGCGACGAGATGGGCTTGACCGGCGCCGACGCCGACAAGACGTTCAAGGTGTATCGGCCCGAGTCCGAGGTCTTCAGCAAGGACAGCCTCGCCGCCTACCCGCACAAGCCGGTGACGAACGGCCATCCGCCCGTGCTCGTCGACAGCGCGAACTGGGCGAAGTTCGCCGTCGGCAACATCGGCGACGAGATACTTCGGGACGGCGAGTTCATCCGCGTCCCGATGATCCTCATGGACCAGAAGGCCATCAACGACGTGAAGTCGGGCCGCTCCGAGCTCTCCATGGGGTACACGATGGAGCTACGCTGGGATCCCGGCACGACGCCGACCGGCGAAGCCTACGACGCGATCCAGACACGCATCAGGCCGAACCACCTTGCGGTGGTCGATGCGGCACGTGGCGGCATCGACCACCGCAAGGTGGTTCGGCCTGACACACAGGAGCCAAAGATGACCACCAAGCAGATCATGGTCGACGGCCTGAAGGTCACGCTCGACGAGCGAGACGCCGAGATCGTGCAGCGCGCAGTCGACGCGGCCACGAAGGCACTCGCCGACGCGCAGACCCAGATCGCCGCCCTGCAGACGCAGACGGCGAAGGACAAGACCGAGATCGCCGCGAAGGACGCCGAGATCGCGACTCTCAAGGTGCAGCTCAAGGACGCCGAGGTCACCCCGGCCAAGCTCGACAGCATGGTCAAGGACCGCCAGGTCGTCGTCGCGAAGGCCAAGGCGCTGTCGCCAAACGTGATCGTGGACGGCATGACGACCGCTCAGATCAAGAAGCAGGTCGTCGACGCCAAGCTCGGCACCGTGTCGAAGGATTGGACCTCGGCGCAGGTCGATGCCTCGTTCGACAGCTTCGCGGCGTCCGCGCCGGCGAACGATTGGCAGCAGAACCCGCTCAACCGGGCGATCGGCAACACCACCACCATCCACTCTTCGCAGGATGCGCGCGACGCGGCCTACGCCGCGATGGTGCAGCGCGACGAGCAGGCCTGGAAGGGCGGCTCGCAGACCAAGCAGTAACCGACTCCCGCAAGGGCAACACAGGAGACCGAGATGAAGACTTTTGCACTGATCGCGGGCCCGGCCCTGACTGCTCTTGCGGTCGCGGCGCTGGCGCTCGGCGTCGACGCGCAGGCGGCGGCATGGGTGGCCGATCACTTCGGCCTGCTCGGCGGCGGCACGATGCTCGTCCTCGGCATGG
>Ga0207711_10002129_pt1 | contig 17844 bp, 20 predicted proteins | sample KBSS34metaG_FD_184401 | JGI IMG/M metagenome (GOLD analysis project Ga0207711, IMG submission 184401) | Switchgrass rhizosphere microbial communities from Kellogg Biological Station, Michigan, USA - KBS S3-4 metaG (SPAdes) (version 2) | ecosystem: Host-associated > Plants > Roots > Rhizosphere...
GGAGCACGACGAAAAGAGATCGAGCAAGATGCAGGCGGCGACCGTGATCGCCAACGTCCCGGTCCATAGGGCGCTCGGCATGATTTCCTTCCACTCGTTTCCGGTTCGTGGGAGACGAGAGCAAGTTTCGCGCCAAGTGACGGCGCGCCGTTTCGGATGCCGTGACGTGACCCCGCTTTTCCGCGCGACTCGCCGCTACCGCACGATCACCGTGCCCGTCATGTGCGGATGCAGCGAGCAAAAGTAGCGGTACGTTCCGGGCTTCATCAGCGTGATCGAGTAGCGATCGCCCGTATCGAGCGGCCGCGATTTGATCGGCGACTCGAGATCCGTGCCGATCACGGTGTGCGGGTCATCGTCCTTGTTGACCCAGGTGACGACGGTTCCGGCCGAGACGGTCAGCGTGCTCGGCTCGAACGCGAAGTCGCCGATGACGACCTGGCCGGCGTGACCGTTCTCCAGCGATTGCGGCACCGCGGCCGGATCGGCTGCCACGCCGAATCTCAGCAACGCTCCGATCGCCATCGCCGACAGGACCATGCTTCGTGTCTGCGTCATGCGCGGCCTCACGCGAGCGTCCGATCGACGACTGCGAGCGAGCCATGGCCTCGCGTCTCGGTGATCTCGCGCACGCCGAGCACCGAGCGCAGCATCTCGGCGGGCACCTTCATCGGACCCGGCGCTGGCGCGGTTCCGGGAGCCGGCTGCGGAAACGCGGTCGACATCGCGGTGTGAAAGCTCACGTGCCCTTCGACCTTTTGCAGCACTTGATGCACGTGTCCGTTCAGCACGGTCACCGAGCCGAAGCGCTTCACGTAACTCAAAGCGCGAGCGGAGTCGTCGGTTCCCCAGCCCCATTCCGGATACAGGTCCCAGAGCGGCATGTGCGTGAAGACGATCAGCGGCGTGCTCGCGGAACGACCCCGCAAGTCCTTCTCGAGCCAGTCGATTTGCTCGTCGCCCAAGCGGCCAAGGCCGCCCGCGCGTAAGTCGAGCACGTTCGTGAGCGCGATGAAATGCGCGCCGAGCGCGTCGAAGCTGTACCACTTGCGATCGGCGGTTCCGTTGAAGCGCGCAAAGAAGTCGCTGCCGTTGTCGCCGAGCACGTCGTGCTCGCCGGGCACGTAGTGAACGTCGAGGCCGGCGGTGCCGATGATCTCTCTCGCGGTGTCGAATTCTTCGGGCTTCGACAGGTGCGACACGTCGCCGGTATGCAGCATGAACAGGCCGCCTCGGTTCGGAAGGGCACGAACCTTCTCGATCGCCGCGCCGAGCGTCGCGTTCGGGTCGGGGTTCGCGTCCTTGTTGAAGCCGATGTGGCTATCGCTGATCTGGACGAACGCGAGGTTGCGCGCCTCGGCCGCGGCGGCGGAATCGATCAAGCTGAACGATGTCGGCACGCCGCCCCTCAAAGCCCAGACGACCCCGGCTCCGCCCCAGGCTGCGCATCGCAGGAGCGTGCGGCGATTCAGCTTTCCTTCAAACCCATCGTCATCGACCGTAGAGCTCATAGCGCGATCCTCCGTGAAAGATACTGGCGGAGACCGCGGCCGACGGCCGTTTATTCCGAAATTCCCGCTTGGGAATAAAATCGGGGCGCGAACGATCTATTGCTCGAATCGGCGCCGTTACTTGAGCGCCACATCGAGGAGAAGACCCTGCCCGGCGTGACGTCCTTCGAGGTCATCGCGACGACTCATCTCGACGCCGCGTACAGCCTCGCGCGCTGGCTCACGCGCGACTCCGTGCTCGCCGAAGACGTCGTGCAGGACGCGATGGTGCGCGCGCTGACCTATTTCGCAGGCTTTCGCGGCGAGAATCCACGCGCGTGGTTGTTACAGATCGTGCGCAACGTCGCGCTCGGCAAGCTCGGGGCGCGCGTCGAGCCCGTGTCGCTCGACTCACCGGAAGCGTCGTCCGGCGAGAGCTTGGCCGACACTCTGACGGACGGCGCCGATGGACCGGACACGGCGCTCGAGCGCGAGCAGGATCACCGGCAGGTAAACGAATTGCTGAATCGGCTGCCCGTCGAATTGCGCGAGTGTCTCGTGCTTCGCGAGATCGAAGACTGCTCGTACAAGGAGATCGCGCGAATCATCGACGCTCCGATCGGTACCGTGATGTCGCGGCTGTGGCGGGCGCGACAAATGTTGGGCGACCTCGTCGACGAGCAGGAGAAGTCAGCATGAGCGCCGAGTTGCATTGCAGCCAAGAGTTGCTGTTGCAGGCGGATTTCGACGGCGAGCTCGATGCGGCGGAGTCCGCGTCGCTGCAGGCGCATCTCCAAAGCTGCGCGATCTGCGGGCCGGCGCTGTTGCGATTGCAACGCTCGAGGTCGTTGCTTGCGCGGGCGCCGCGATTCGCGGCGCCCGCTCGGTTGCGCGCGAGCGTCCGTGAGCTCGCGAGGTCGGACCCGCGAAGCGACATCGAGCGGGTGCCGCGCGACCACGGTTTCGCGGCGAGGATCCGTTACCTAGTCGGCGGCGCCGGGTTCGGTGCGTTGGCCGCGAGCCTCCTGACGTTCTTCATGATCGGCGGACCGGCCTCGTACCTCGCCGAGAGCGTCGTCGACAATCACCTCCGAGCGATGCGTTCGGAAGCCCACTTGGTCGACGTCGCATCGAGCGAGCATCACACGGTGAAACCGTGGTTCTCTGGCCAAATCGATTTCGCGCCGCCCGTGAAAGACCTCGAAGCCTTCGGCTATCGCTTGAGGGGCGGCCGCGTCGACGTCGTCGCCGGACGCGACGCGGCGGTGCTCGTGTATGAGGCGGGCGCGCATAAGATCGACGTCTCGATTCAACCGCGCGCGGCCGGCTCCGCGCCCGCGGAGCTGCGCGGGTTCAACGTGCGCCGGTTCGAAGATGGAGAGTTCACCGTCTGGGCGGTCTCCGACTTGAACGCGCGCGAGCTCGACGCTTTCGTCGAGCACTGGAGATCGACGGAGTAGTCGTCGAGCGGCGCGGCCGGAACCTCCGTTGCTGCGACGCCCGGCGGCTTTCTGAAGGAGCGGTCTCGCGTCGGTGAGCCGATGCCCCCCGGCTACGAGATCAGCCGCTGTGACCCTTGAGCTGCTGCGACGCTCGGTAGCGCGCCTCGGCCTGCACGAGCTCGGCCTGCGCGCGCGTGAGATCCACCTCGCCGTGCTTGCCCGCGAGCGCCTCGCGTGCGCGCTCGCGCGCAGCGAGCGCCTCCGACTCGTCGAGGTCGTGCGCGTGCAGAGCGCTGTCGGCCAGTATGCTGACGAGGTGAGGCTGGACCTCGAGGATGCCGCCGGTGATGTAGAACGCCTTCTCGCCGTCGCTCGTCTGCACGCGCACGGCGCCGGGCCGGAGCGTGGTCAAGAGCGGCGCGTGCCGCGGCGCGATCCCCAAGTCGCCCATCTTGCCGGGCAGGAACACGCGGTCGGCCTCGCCCGAGTAGATCGAGCCTTCGGCGCTCACGATGTCGACGTGGATCGTCATGCTTGCGACTCGCCGCTACCGACGTTACTGAACCTTCTTCGCCTTCTCGACGGCCTCTTCGATGCCGCCGATCATCATGAACGCCTGCTCGGGCAGGTGGTCGTACTCGCCGTTCACGATCGCCTTGAAGCTCCTGATCGTATCCTTGAGCGGCACGTACTTGCCTTCCATGCCGGTGAACGCCTGCGCGACCGAGAACGGCTGCGACAAGAAGTTGCGAATCTTGCGCGCGCGCTGAACCACGAGCTTGTCGTCCTCCGAAAGCTCGTCCATGCCGAGGATCGCGATGATGTCCTGGAGCTCCTTGAACCGCTGCAGCGTCGCCTGCGTCGCGCGCGCGACGTCGTAGTGCTCTTGGCCGATCACGAGCGGGTCGAGCAAGCGGCTCGTCGAGTCGAGCGGGTCGACCGCCGGGTAGATGCCGAGCTCCGCGATCTTGCGCGAGAGCACGAGCGTCGCGTCGAGGTGCGCGAACGTCGTCGCGGGCGACGGGTCGGTCAAGTCGTCGGCCGGCACGTAGATGGCCTGGAAAGACGTGATCGAGCCCTTCTTCGTCGACGTGATCCGCTCCTGGAGCACGCCCATCTCTTCCGCGAGCGTCGGCTGGTAGCCGACCGCGCTCGGCATTCGGCCGAGCAGCGCCGACACCTCGGTGCCCGCGAGCGTGTAGCGGTAGATGTTGTCGATGAACAGCAGCACGTCCTTGCCGTCGTCGCGGAAGTACTCGGACATCGTGAGACCTGTCAGCGCGACGCGCAGGCGGTTGCCCGGCGGCTCGTTCATCTGACCGAACACGAGCGCAACCTTGTCGAGCACGCCGGCGTCCTTCATCTCGTGGTAGAAGTCGTTGCCCTCGCGCGTGCGCTCGCCGACGCCCGCGAACACCGAGAAGCCGCCGTGCTCCTTCGCGATGTTGTTGATGAGCTCGAGCAGCGTGACGGTCTTGCCGACGCCCGCGCCGCCGAAGAGTCCGACCTTGCCGCCTTTCGAGATCGGCATGATGAGGTCGATCACCTTGATGCCCGTCTCGAGCAGCTCGGTCGAGCCGGCCTGCTCCTCGTACGAAGGCGCCTGACGATGGATCGGCCAGGATTCCGTGGCCCCGATCTCGCCCGCGTCGTCGATCGGGTCGCCGAGCACATTCATGATCCGACCGAGCGTCTTCGGTCCCACCGGCACCGAGATCGGCTGGCCCGTGTCCTCGACGTCGAGGCCGCGGCGCAAACCCTCGGAAATGCCCATCGCGATCGTGCGCACGACGCCGTCGCCGAGCTGCTGCTGCACCTCGAGCGTGAGGTTGCGGTCCTTGAGCTTCAGCGCGTCGTAGATCTTCGGGATCGAATCGCGCGCGAACTCGACGTCGACGACCGCGCCAATGACTTGAACAATCGTGCCGGTGCTCATGGTGAGTGACCTTCTCTTGTAAACCTAGACGGCCGCCGCGCCGCCGACGATCTCCGCGATCTCGCGCGTGATCGCGGCCTGCCGCGCCTTGTTGTATTGCAGCTGCAGGCCCTCGATGAACTTGCCCGCGTTGTCGGTCGCGGCCTTCATCGCGACCATCTTCGACGCCATCTCGCACGCGACGTTCTCGATCGCGCCGCGGAACACTTGCGACTCGATGTAGCGGTCGAGCACGTCGTCGAGCATCCCGGCCGCGTCGGGCTCGTAGATGTAGTCCCAGTGCGTCTGCAGCGCTTCCTTGTCGATCGCCTCGACGGGCAACAGCGTCGAGATCTCCGGCGTCTGGCTCATCGTGTTCACGAACACGCTGTGCACGAGGAACAACCGATCGATCTTCCCTTGGCGATACGCGTCGGTCATCGCGACGATCGCGCCGACGAGGTCCTGAAGCTTCGGCATCTCGCCGAGATTGCTCGTGGCGGCGACGACGTTGACCTTGAGCCGCCGAAAGTAGGCGATGCCCTTCGCGCCGATGAGACAGAGGTCGGCCTCGACGCCCTTCTCCTGCCACTTGCGGATGTCGCGGATCACCTCGCGGAACGTGTTCACGTTCACGCCGCCGCAGAGACCCTTGTCCGTGCTGATCACGATGTAGCCGACGCGCTTGACGTCGCGCGAGACGAGGTACGGATGGCGGTAGTCCGGGTTCGCCTCGGACAAGTGGCCGATCACGGTCCTGATCCGCTCGGCGTACGGGCGCGCGGCGGCCATCCGCACCTGCGTGCGGCGCAGCTTCGACGCGGCGACCATCTGCATCGCCTTCGTGATCTTCTGCGTGCTCTTGACGCTCGCGATCTTGGTCCGGATTTCTTTGCCGCTCGCCATGTGCCTACTTCTTGGCCGGAGCTTTCTCGGCCGACGCCGTCGCAGGCTTGTTGATCGGCGCTTTCTCAGCAGCCGGCTTGTCGGTCGCCGGTTTCGCGTCTTCCTTCGGCGCGCTCACGCCGCCGTAGCCGGAGTTCTTCTTGTATCCCTCGACGATCTTCTTGAGGCTAGAGACGACGTCGTCGTTGTACTCGGGTTTAGCGTTGATCGCGTCGAGCGCGGCCTTGTGGCTCTGGCGCGCGAACGCGTGCATCTCGGTCTCGAACTCGACGACCTTCTCGACCGGCACGTCGTCGATGTAACCCTCGTTCACGGCGTACAGCGACAACGCCATCTCGGCGACCGAGAGCGGCTGGTACTGCTTCTGCTTCATGAGCTCCATGACGCGGCGGCCGCGGTCGAGCTGCTTGCGCGTCGCGGCGTCCAAGTCGGAGGCGAACTGCGCAAACGCCGCGAGCTCGCGGTACTGCGCGAGCGCGATGCGCACGCCGCCGCCGAGCTTGCGGATCACCTTCGTCTGCGCCGAGCCGCCGACGCGCGACACGGAGATGCCGGCGTTGATCGCGGGCCGGATGCCGGCGTTGAAGAGATCCGTCTCGAGGAAGATCTGGCCGTCGGTGATCGAGATCACGTTCGTCGGCACGAACGCCGACACGTCGCCGGCCTGCGTCTCGATGACGGGCAACGCCGTGAGCGAGCCCGTCTTGCCCTTGACCTTCCCCTTCGTCACCTTCTCGACGTACTTGGCATTCACGCGCGCGGCGCGCTCGAGCAGGCGCGAGTGCAGATAGAACACGTCGCCGGGATACGCCTCGCGGCCCGGCGGGCGGCGCAAGAGCAGCGACACTTGGCGATACGCCCAGGCTTGCTTCGTGAGGTCGTCGTAGATGATCAACGCGTCCTCGCCCTTGTCGCGGAAGTACTCGCCCATCGCGCAGCCCGAGTACGGCGCGATGTAGTTCATCGCAGCGGACTCCGACGCCGTTGCCGCGACGATGATCGTGTGCGCGAGCGCGCCGCTCTCCTCGAGCTTGCGGACGAGGTTCGCGACCGTCGAGTTCTTCTGGCCGATCGCGACGTAGATGCACTTAAGGTCGCCGCCCTTCTGGTTGATGATCGTGTCGATCGCGACGGCGCTCTTGCCGGTCTGGCGGTCGCCGATGATCAGCTCGCGCTGGCCGCGGCCGATCGGCACCATCGAGTCGATCGCCTTGAGGCCGGTTTGCACGGGCTGGCTGACCGACTGGCGATCGATCACGCCCGGCGCGACCTTCTCGACCGGAGACGACTCGGTCGTCTTGATTGGACCCTTGCCGTCGATCGGCGCGCCGAGCGCGTTGACGACGCGCCCGAGCAGCCCCTCGCCGACCGGCACCTCGAGGATGCGGCCCGTGGTCTTGACGGTGTCGCCTTCCGAGATGTGCTTGTAGTCGCCGAGGACGACCGCGCCGACCGAGTCCTGCTCGAGGTTCAGCGCGAAGCCGTAGCTGCCGCCCGGGAACTCGATCATCTCGCCGTACTGCACGTCAGCGAGGCCGTGGATCCGGCAGATGCCGTCGGTCAGCGCGATGATCGTGCCGACGTCGCGCGCTTCCGCCTTCGCCTCGAAGTTCTGGATCCGTTGCCGAATCAGGTCGCTGATTTCGGATGCTTTGATCGCCATGTTTGTCGTCCTCGAAAAATCTTTCGACCGTCGAAGCGGCCGGTTAGCTCACCATCGCGCGCGCGAGCTGCTCGAGCCGCGTGCGCACGGAGCCATCGATGACCATGTCCTCTGCGCGCACGATTGCACCGCCGATCAGCGACGGGTCGACCTCGAGCGTGAGCTCGACTTCGCGGCCGAGCCGCTTCACGAGCGCCTGCTTGACGCGCTCCGCGACGGACGCATCGACCGCGGTTGCCGAGACGAGCGTCGCCTTGATCTTGTTCTCGGCTTCGGCCTTGAGCGCATCGAACTGCGCCGCGATCTCGGGCAGAACCGTGAGCCGATCGTTCTCGGCGAGCAGCGCGAGCAGCGCCTTGCCCTGCGCCGTCTCGAACAGATCCGCACCCTTGAGCCCCACGCTGACCGCACGAATGAACTCCGCGCGCTTGGCCGCAACGAGCTCGGGATTCGCGAGCACGCGCTTCGCGTTCGCGTCGCCGAGCACGGCGGCCGCCGCATTCAGCGCATCCGACCATGACCCGAGCTTCTGCTCGGCGTTCGCGACGTCGAACAGCGCTTTCGCGTAGGGGCGGGCGATCGTGCTCTGATCGGCCATCGTCTACAGCTCGCTCGCGAGCTTGCTCAAGATGTCGCTGTGAGCTTTCGCGTCGATCTCGCGCGAGAGCACCTTCTCGGCGCCGGCGACCGCGATCTTCGCGACCTGCGTACGGAGGTCTTCGCGCGCGCGATTGGTCTCCGCGCCGATCTCTGCGCGTGCCGCGTCGAGCTGACGCTTGCGCTCCGCCTCGCTGTCGGTCTTCGCCTGGTCGACGATGCCGCTAGCGCGCGTATTCGCCTGGTCGACGATGCCACGCGCCTGCTCGCGCGCAGCCGCGATCATCTTTTCGGCCTCGGTCTTCGCGCTCGCGAGATCGGCGCGCGCCTTCTCGGCCGATGCGAGGCCGGCCGTGATCTCCGTCTGGCGCTGCTCGATTGCGCCCATCACGAACGGCCAGACGAACTTCATGCAGAACCAGACGAAGACGGCCATCGCAATGATCTGGCCGATCAGCGTCATGTTGATGTCCACGCGGAATCCTCCTCGGGTGAGCGACTGCACCGGCGCCTACACGCCGGAGCCCAATCCTTTAGCCGCCGCCCGCTTGCTGGAGCTGCGCGATGAACGGATTGGCGAACGCGAAGTAGAGCGCGATACCGACGCCGATCATCGCCACCGCGTCGAGCAACGCGACGACGAGGAACATTTGGGTCCGCAACATGCCCGCGAGCTCGGGCTGACGAGCGGAGCCTTCGAGCCAGCGGCCGCCGAGAAGTCCCATGCCGATGCCGACGCCGAGCGCGCCGAAACCGATCAGGATCGCCACCGCAATAGCGGTCATACCAATCACGATATTCATCTATGTCTCCAGTCGAGAAGGATCGCCATTCGCTTGAAAAAAGTAGGGTTCGAAAAAAAACTCAGTGCGCCTCGCCCGTGTCGTGCGCTTGGCTCAGATACACGATCGTCAACATCATGAAGATGTATGCCTGCAGAGCGATCACGAGGATGTGGAAGACCGCCCACATGAAATGCAAGGGCAGCTGATACAGGCCGATCAGTCCAATGAGAATGAAGATGAGCTCGCCCGCATACATGTTGCCGAAGAGCCGCAGCGACAGCGACAGCGGCTTCGAGATGAACGACACGAGCTCGAGGATGAGGTTGAACGCGATGATGAGCGGGGCGGCGATGATCGCGATGCCCTTCGTAGGCGGGGCAATCGGATGGAACGTGAACTCTTTGCCGAAACCGATCGGTCCCTTGATCTTGATCGAATAGAAGATCATCAGCAGGAACACCGTGATCGACATGCCGAACGTGATGTTCACGTCGGTGGTCGGCACGATCTTGAAGAACGGGACGCCCGCGGCGCCGGCCGCAAGCGGCAGCCAGTCGACGGGGATCAGGTCCATGAGGTTCATCAGGAACACCCAGGCCACGATCGTCAGCGCGAGCGGCGCGACCATCTTGCTCGGGTGAGAATTGAAGGTGCCGCGGACGGAGTCGTCGACGAAGCCAACGACCATCTCGACCATGGCTTGCAGTTTGCCCGGCCGGCCCGTCGTGAACCTCTTCGCGACTCTCCTGAACAAGATGCAGAACACGAGGCCGAGCACGATGGACCATCCCATCGTGTCGACGTTCACCGTCCAGAAGTTGCCCTTGCAGACGAGCGGATTCTCCGGGCTGTTCCAAACCCACTGACCTTCGATGCGGCACGCCTGAAGGTTCGTGAGATGGTGCTGGATGTACTCGCCAGCCGTTTCGCCGTGCTCGCCTGTCGTGTGTTCCGCCATTCCTCAGCTCTTCTGCTCTAGCTCTTTTTCTCCGCGCTCTTCGCTACGGCGCCCGTCGGCCCGGCATCGCCGACGAGCAGCGCGCCGAACACCACGAGCTGTGCCGCGATGAAGCCCGCGAACACGGCCGCCGGCGCGATCGGCCTCACGAAACCGAAAATCACCCCGAACGCCAAGACCGTCAGGAGGATCTTGCCGACCTCGCCCAGCCAGGCCCCGCGCAGCAACTCGTCCACCGGCCGGTTCGGCGCCAGCAGCCGCGCGGCCAGGAATCCATTCGGGACCACGGCGGCCGCGCCGCCGAGCAGTGTCGAAACCGCGACCGTGTCGCCGAAACTGAACCACAGCACTGCGGCTAGGACCATGCTCACGCCCGCCTGCGCGAGCAAAGTCAACGGCACGACGCGTTCGATGGCAATCGGCACAGCGGCCTCTTATTGCGCCGAGCCTTTTCCTGCGGGCTTGCGCCCGTGGCTCGGTCGGATCGGCTAAGACCGCGGCAGTGCCGCGGCCGGGCGCATTCTAAGTGAGTCCCCTACACCTGTTCAACGGTAACTGTGGCGCGCGGCCGTGAACAATTTCGGAACCTACTTAATGTGCGCGAGGATCCCTTCGAGCTCCTCGAGACCGTGGTAGCGGATCACCACGCGGCCACCTTTCGGGCCGTGCTCGATCTTCACGGTCGCGCCCAGAGTTTCGGCGAGATCGGTCTCGAGACGACGCACGTTGGGGTCGCTCGGCGCCTCGCGCGCCGAGCCGCGGCCTTTGTCGCCGGACGTGCCCGCGACGCGGCGCACCGCTTGCTCGGCCTCGCGCACGCTCCAACCCTGCTTCACGATCCGCTCGGCGATCTCGAACTGCATCTCGGGGGTCGGCAGCCCGAGCAGTGCGCGCGCGTGACCCATGTCGAGCTCGCGGCTCTCGAGGAACGTGCGGACCGGGCGCGGCAGCTCGAGCAGCCGCAGCAAATTAGTGACGGTCGTGCGCGAGCGGCCCACGGCCGACGCGGCGTCCTCGTGCGTGAGCCCGAACTCCTCGACGAGGCGGTGCAGGGCGCGCGCCTCCTCGATCGGATTCAGATTTTCGCGCTGGATGTTCTCGATCAGCGCGACCGCAACGGCGGACTCGTCCGGGATGTCGCGCACGACGGCCGGGATCGCATGCAGGCCCGCGAGCTGCGCGGCGCGCCAGCGGCGCTCGCCCGCGACGATCTCGTAACGCGCCTCGCCGTCGCCTTGTCGTGGCAAAGGGCGCACGACTATCGGCTGGACGACGCCTTGCGCTTTGATCGACTCGGCGAGCTCGGCGAGCGAGTCGTCGCGCATGTCGACTCGCGGCTGGTAACGGCCGCGCTGCAGCAGATCAATGGGGACCTCGCGCAGCGCGGCATCGGCCGCCGGCGCGCCGCTCTCGGACGCAGGCGTCTCGGCTCGCGCGACAGTCGAGCCGGCCGCGCTGCTGAGCAACGCGTCGAGACCGCGCCCGAGGCTCTTTCTTTTGTTCACCGAGTTGGCCCGCCAGAGCGGAAAGTGCGCCGAATTGTAGCAGCGAAACGGCCGGCGGCGCGGAGCGGCGGGCGCCCGGTCAAGGCGGTGGGCGCGGCAGCGGCGCGCCCGAGCGCCGGTTCACTTCGCCCGCGAGCGCGAGGTACGCGAGCGCGCCGCGCGAGTACTTGTCGTGGAACAGCACCGGCCGGCCGAAGCTCGGCGCCTCGGCGAGCCGCACGTTGCGCGGGATCACTGTGCGGTAGACGCGGTCGCCGAAGTGGCTGATCAGCTGCGACGACACCTCGTTCGCGAGGTTGTTCCGCGGGTCGAACATCGTGCGCAGGATCCCGTGCATCTCGAGCTTCGGGTTCGCGGTCGCGCGGATCTTGTCGATCGTGCCGACGAGCGCGCTCAAGCCCTCGAGCGCGAAGTACTCGCACTGCATCGGGATCAGCACGTAGTCGGTGGCCGTCAGCGCGTTGACCGTGAGCATGTTGAGAGCGGGCGGGCAATCGATCAGCACGTAGTCGAACCGCTCGAGCAGCGGCTCGAGCGCGCGCTTCAGCCGGAACTCGCGGTCGGGCCGGGTCGCGAGCTCGATCTCGGCGGCCGTGAGCTCCTGATTGCTCGGCAGTATCGTGAAGCCGCCCTCGGGAGTCGTCTGCAGCGCTTGCTCCGCGGGCAGATCGTCGAGCAGCACGTCGCAGATCGTGCGCTCGAGCGCGTTCTTGTCGACGCCCGAGCCCATCGTCGCGTTCGCTTGCGGGTCGAGATCGACGAGTAGAACGCGGCGCTGCGTCGCGGCGAGCGACGCGGCGAGATTCACGCAGGTGGTCGTCTTGCCGACGCCGCCCTTCTGATTCGCGACTGCGATGACCGTGGTCATTCCGTTCGTTCCAGCAAGACGATCGAGCTCTTGAGCCTCGGCGCGCCGCGTTCGAGCTCGACGGCGCGCAGCGCGAAGTCGGGTGCGAGCCCCGCGAATTGCGTTTGCAAATGCGCGGCGGTGAGCAACAGCAGGATGCTGCCGGGCGCAGTCAGGTTTCTGCAGATCTCGAGCAGCTCGGCCGGCGGTGCGACCGCGCGCGCGAGCACGGTAGCAAACGGCTGCTCGGGACGTAAGTGCTCGGCCCGACCGTGCGCGACGACCGCGTTGCGCAGGCCGAGCTCGACGATCACCTGGCGCAGGAACCGAACCCGCTTCGCGCGGCTCTCGATCAGCGTGAACGCGCGCTCCGGCTCGGTGATCGCGAGCGGCAGACCGGGCAGCCCGGCCCCCGTGCCGACGTCGGCGATTCGGTCGCCGCGCAGCAGCGGCTTGAGCGCGAGGCTCTCGACGAGATGCCGTTCGACGAGCTCTTGTTTGTCGCGAATACCCGTGAGGTTGTAGACGCGGTTCCAGCGGATCAAGAGATCGAGGAACCGCGCGAGCGCCTCGCTGTGCGGTTTCGACAGCTCGAGGCCCGCGGCGCGCAGGCGCCGCCCGACGTCGGCCGGCGGCAAAGAAGCTTCGACGCGCGCCATCGGCGCAGTATGCCGCCGCGCGCGCTCGAATCGGTATCCGTTATCTGCGCGTGGGTTATCTGCGCGGGGTTACGCGCGCCGCGCTAGTTGACGGGCGTCTGGTGAAGGTAAGGCTGCGCGGAGAAATAGGCCGCGAGCTCTGCGATCGCCGCCTCGTCGAGCGCGGCGACTTGCTGCGACATCAGGAGATCGGCGCGCTGGCCGCTCTTGTACTGATTGAGCGCCTGCTCGAGGTACGAGAAGTGCTGGCCCGCGAGATTCGGCCACTGCTTCGCCGATGCGACGCCGGCCTCGCCGTGGCACTGCTGGCACACGGCCGCCTTCTGCTTGCCCTGGTCGACCTCGTGTGCGCTCGCGTCCGACTTGCCGGTCTCGGGCTCCCCAGCCCAAGCGGAGAAGAACGTTGCGAGGTCCGCGATGTCCTGGTCGCTGAGCGACGACGTCTGCGCCTGCATCGTCGGATGGCTACGCGTGCCGCGGCGGTAGCCTTGGAGCGCGATCTCGATGTACTCGAGGTTCTGCCCGCCTAGCTTCGGCACGTAGTACGACGGATACGCGTTGTGCGAGCCCGGCACCCCGTGGCAACCCTTGCACGTTTCGCCGAGCACGGCGCCCCGTGTCGCATCGCCCGGGATCGACAGCGGCGCGAGCGGCGGTGGCGGAACGGCCGGAGCCTTCGCGACGGCCTGCTGCGCGGCCACGTCGAGCGAAAAGACGAATGCCGAGAGCACAGCAGCCAAAAGGAGGGCGGTTTTCAATCGAAACAAGCGGGTGGGACCTCGGAGACTCCCTTCTCAGGCGCGCATGGTAGCCAATTCCTCGGCCCGATGACATGCGACTTCTGCGTACCCGAACGGCCGAAGCAATGGGACTTCGTTCCGGCAGCGCTCGACGACATAGGCGCAGCGCGTCCGGAAGCGGCAACCGCTCGGCGGATCGATCGGCGACGGCAGCTCGCCCCGCAAGATCTCGCGCGGCCGCGCGCGCTCGGCCCGCGGATCCGGCAACGGCACCGCACTGATCAGCGCGCGCGTGTACGGATGGCGCGGCTGCGCGTAGAGATCGGCGCTCGGCGCAATCTCCATCGCGCGGCCGAGGTACATCACTAGCACCCGGTCGCTGATCCGGCGCACGACGGCGAGATCGTGGGCGATGAAGATCAAGGCGACGCCGAGCTCGCGGCGCAGCTCGAGTAGCAGGTTCACGATCTGGGCTTGTATCGACACGTCGAGCGCGCTGACGGGCTCGTCGCAGACGACGATCTTCGGCTTCAGCACGAGCGCGCGCGCGATACCGATCCGCTGACACTGGCCGCCCGAGAACTCGTGGCTGTACCGATTGAGCTCGGCGCCCGTGAGCCCGACGCGGCGCAGCACGTCGACAACCTCGGCGCGCGTCGCGGACTTCCCGAGCTCGGGTTTATGGGTCCACAGCGGCTCCGCGACGATGTCGCCGATCGTCATCCGCGGATTCAGCGACGCGAGCGGGTCTTGAAAGACGACTTGGAGGTCGCGCTTGAGCGGCCGGAGCTCGGCGCGCGTGAGGCCGCCGAGGTCTCGCCCGAGCACCGAGACCCGGCCCGCGCTCGCGGGCACGAGCTTCAGGATCGCGCGCGCGAGCGTCGACTTGCCGCTGCCCGACTCGCCGACGATGCCGAGCGTCTCCCCCGGAGCGAGCTTCAGGTCGACGCCGTCGACCGCCTTGAGCGTGCGCCTCGCCCACCAGCCGCCGCCCGCGACCGGAAAATGCACCTTGAGCCCCTCGACGTCGACGAGCGAGGCCGGCGCGCCGGACGATTCGCGCGGCGCGGCCGGAGCGAGCGGCGCGTCGAGCCGCGGCACGGCTGCGAGCAGCGCGCGCGTGTAGGCGTGCTTCGGGCGGTAGAAGAGATCGTCGACGGTGCCTTGCTCCTTGAGCTCGCCGCCCTGCATCACGAGCACACGGTCCGCTACGCCGGCGATCACGCCGAGATCGTGCGTGATCAAGATGATCGACGTGCCGTAGCGGCGCTTCAGATCCTTCATGAGCTCGAGGATCTGGGCTTGGACCGTCACGTCGAGCGCGGTGGTCGGCTCGTCCGCGATCAGGATCTTCGGGCCGAGCAGCAGGCTCGCCGCGATCATCACGCGCTGGCGCATGCCGCCCGAGAGCTCGTGTGGGTAGCGATCGAAGCGCGCTGCGGCGTCCGGGATCGCGACGGCCTCGAGCATCTCGATGCAACGCGAGCGCGCAGCCTTCATGCTCACGCGCTCGTGCGCGCGCACGACTTGCAGCATCTGCGCGGCGATCGTGAGGTAGGGGTTCAGCGACGTCATCGGGTCTTGGAAGATCATCGAGATCTTGCGGCCGCGGATCGCACGCCGCTCGCGCTCCCGGAGCGCGAGCAGGTCGCGGAGCTCGAACGTGGCGGTGCCGCTCGCACGGCCGTTGGCGGCGAGCAATCCGAGCAAGCTCAGCACCGTCTGGCTCTTGCCGCTACCCGACTCGCCGACGATGCCGAGCGTCTCGCCCGCCGCGAGCTCGAAGGAGAGGTCGCGCACGGCGTGAACTTCGCCGTCGGGTGTCGCGAAGCGCACATTCAGTTTCACGACGTCGAGCACGCTCACGGCTAGCGGTCCTTCGGATCGAGCGCATCGCGCAGACCGTCGCCGACGAAGTTGAAGCAGAACAGCGTGGCCGCGAGGAACACGGCGGGGAACAGCAGGATCCAAGGTGCCGGCTCGACGACCGTCGAGCCTTCCTGCACGAGCGCCCCCCACGAGGTCATCGGCTCCTGAACGCCGAGACCGAGGAAGCTCAAGAACGACTCGACGAGTATCACTTGCGGAATGGTGAGCGTGACGTAGACCACGACGATGCCGAGCAAGTTCGGGACGATGTGGCGGCGGATGACCGCGAGCGCGGGCACGCCTTGCGCCTCGGCGGCTTCGACGAACTCCCGGCGCTTCAAGCTCAGCGCTTGGCCGCGAACGATCCGAGCCATGTCGAGCCAGTTGATCGCGCCGATCGCAACGAAGATCAGAACCAGGTGGCGGCCGAGAAACACCATCAGCAAGATCGCGAAGAACATGAACGGCAAAGCGTAGAGGATGTCGACGACGCGCATCATCAGCGCGTCGAGCCGGCCGCCGGCATAACCCGCGATCGCGCCATACGCAACGCCGATCACGAGGCTCACGGCCGTCGCCGCGATCCCGACGAGCAGCGATATGCGCCCGCCGTAGAGCGTGCGGACGAATAGGTCGCGGCCGAGCGTGTCCGTGCCGAACCAGTGTCCCGTCGCGACGCTCGGCGCGGTCATCACGTTCGAGAAATCCGCGAAGTCGTACGCGAAGCGCGCGACCCACGGCCCGACGATCACGAGCGCGGCCATCGCGGCGATCACGTACGCGCTCACCACGGCCGCGCGGTTGCGCTTGAGCTTGCGCCAGGCGTCGTCCCAAAGGCTTCGGCCTCGGATCGCGACGCCCGCGTCGCGGGTCGGTGCGAGCGCGCTCACTGCAGCTTCACCTTCGGGTCCAGCCACGCGTAGGCGAGATCCACGAGCAGGTTGAACAGAATGATCAGCGCGCCGTAGAACACGACGACACCCATCACGAGCGTGTAGTCGCGATTCAGCGCGCCGTTCACGAAGAAGCGGCCGAGGCCCGGCACGCCGAATATCTGCTCGACCACGACCGAGCCCGTGATCACGCCGGCCGCGGCCGGGCCGAGGTACGAGACGACCGGCAGCAACGCGGGCTTCAACGCGTGTCGCAGCACGATCTGCGTCGGCGAGAGTCCTTGCGCGCGCGCCGTCCGGACGAAATTGCTACGCAGCACCTCGATCATGCTGCCGCGCGTGAGCCGCGAGACGTACGCGATCTGCGGAAGCGCGAGCGCCACGACGGGCAGCACCATGTTGGCTATGGAGCCCCCGCCTAGGCCGCCCGCCGGCAGCCAGTGCCAGTGGACCGCGAACGCGAGTATCAGGAGCGGCGCGACGACGAAGCTCGGGATCGAGACGCCGACCATCGCGGCGCCCATCACCGCGTGATCCGCCGCGGAGTTCTGCCGAAACGCGGCGAAGCATCCGGCCGCGACGCCGACCACGAGCGCGACGAGCATGGCCGAGCCGCCGAGCCGCAGCGACACGGGGAAGCCCGTCATCACGAGCTCCGTCACGCTGTAGTCGCGATATTGGAACGACGGCCCGAAGTCGAGTTGTGCGAGCCCCAATAGATAGCGGCCGAGCTGCTGATAGACGGGCTCGTCGAGGTGATAAGCCGCGCGCAGATTCGCTTCGACCTCCGGCGGCAACTGCCGCTCCTTATCGAACGGTCCGCCCGGGACCGCGCGCATCATGAAGAACGACAGCGAGACGAGCACGAGCAGCGTTGGTATCGCGCCGAGCAACCGGCGCACGGAGTAGGCGATCAAGCGGGCCTCAGTGCTCGAGCACGTAGAAGCGCTTGTGCAGGTCGTGATCCATGATGTTGCTCTGCCGGCCTTGGACCCACGGTTTGATCATGTGCTTGCTTACGTAGAAGTAGAGCGGAAGGATCGGCATGTCGGCGAGCATCACGCGCTCGGCCTGCTCGAGCAGCTCGGCGCGCCGTTCGAGATCTAGCTCGGCTTGGGCGGCGTCGAGCAGCCGGTCGTACTCCGGGTTGTCGTAGCCCGGGTCGTTTTGCCCTGAGGTCGAGCGCAGGAGCTCTGCGAACGTGAACGCATCGTCGTAGTCGCCGATCCAGCTGCCTCTAAAAACCTGCGTCGCAACCTTCTGGGTCCGCGTGTCGATAAACACCTTCCACTCCTGATTCGAGATCGTCACCTCGAATCCGAGCACGCGTTTCCACATCGCCGCGATCGTCACGGCGATCCGGCGGTGATCCTCGTGCGTGTTGAACATCAGCTCGGTCTGCAGCGGGTTCTCGGCGGAGTAGCCCGCTTCGGCGTAGAGCCGCTTCGCCTCCGCCTCGCGCTGCTCTTGCGTCCACGAAGCTTCGACCATCTGCTGGGGCTCGTAGTGGTGCACGGGCGGCACCCAGCCATACGCGGGCGGCTGGCCCGCGCCCAAGATTTGCTCGACGATGAC
>Ga0207711_10002132_pt1 | contig 17833 bp, 23 predicted proteins | sample KBSS34metaG_FD_184401 | JGI IMG/M metagenome (GOLD analysis project Ga0207711, IMG submission 184401) | Switchgrass rhizosphere microbial communities from Kellogg Biological Station, Michigan, USA - KBS S3-4 metaG (SPAdes) (version 2) | ecosystem: Host-associated > Plants > Roots > Rhizosphere...
TCCTCGACCGCGGCTTTTATAGTTGCGTCTGGCGAGAGGTCTTCGAAGAAGTGACGCACCGTCACCGTTCGTCGGTTTGATCTTGCTGCAGAGCAAAACACGAGTCCGACTGGGTTGCCGTCTTCGTCCGGCTCGGGTCCGGCAACGCCTGTGACAGCAATAGCGACATCGGCGGGTGTCAATTTAAGAGCAGCTGTGGCCATGGCGTCCGCCACTTCCGAGCACACCGCTCCCTTTTGCTTGAGCACCTTCATTGATATGCCCAAAACAGCATTTTTCATTTCTTTGGTGTAAGTGACAAAGCCACCGTGAAAGCGATCGCCTGCACCCGGAGCCTTGGAAAGTGCTGTTGCGAGCGCGCCGGCAGTGCACGATTCCGCTGTGACAATGGTTAGCTCGTTAACTTTTGCGCGTTCAAAGATTCGCTGCGCCTGCTGCTCGACGCTCATTTTACGTCACCCATACCACTCGTTCCAATCGTCCTAGTACAAAGTCTTGGCCAGCCGGTGCGGACAGACGAAAAATGCCCAGCACCACGGAAATGTTTCACCCGTTCGACAATGGAACTCACCGATTTGCGTTGAGTTATGCGTTCAATGAAGGAGACGACTCATGGCTCGGAAATATTCTCGAAGCGCGAGCAGAGAAGTGAAAAACGAGATGCACCGCTTTAAGCGAGGCAAAGCGAAAAGCGGCAGAGGCGGTCGCGTCAAAAATCGAAAGCAGGCAATTGCAATCGCGCTTTCCAAAGCACGCAAGAAAGGCAAGAAAGTACCAAAGAAGCGAGGCACTGGGTAACAGCCGCTTGGACCTCGACGCGCTGTCATCTCCTTGAGGACAGGGTATGGGTTCGAAGCGATCAAAGATATATTCTTGGACATCCAGGCGGTGGAATGGACCTGCTGATGCCGAGCGCTTTTGCGTGCGCGGCTAGCGGTTAGCAAATGTGGAAGCCATAGCGTCCGGGTCTATCGCCGCGACCTTCAAGACGCTGGTTAAGCTTGTCCACCCGGTGACGTTAGTCCAGGCACCAAGGCTGGCCACCTTACGGAAAGAAAATGGTAGCCAGCGTGGTGATCGCGACAAGCTCAATGAGTCGCCGCCCAACATGCCAACGACAAGCCGCTCCAGGTGCGCCGTATTGTGGTGGAGTAAGTTTCCGGCGGCCAAATGTAGGAAACATTTGGTCCCGATTTGTTTTGTCGAGAAGAGGCCCCGCACCAGGGCTGTGATGATGGACTTGCTTTTCAAAAGGTTGGCGTGGGGTGATCGGCTAGCTCAAGAAGAGCGTAATCAAATTGGCGGCTTGGGCCACCTCGGTGCATTGCTTTGCGTTTATTCGCGCGAGAAATAATTTCATAATGCGTGAATAGGTGATGTAACACGAACGAGGTCCACTACTTTACAGTAGCGAGCTGTCTATTCATAAACCTCAAGGTGAAAGAAAAGCTCATTGCTGCCGGTCGCGCTTTGCGGACCTCTCATCGCCTCACCCCCAGTGATCGGCAGCGCGGTCCTAATCTTTTGCAATCGCACCGGCAAAAGCCGCCTGGGGGGCACCAACAAAAGTCAGCCGCCTCTCGGATTAAGCTGACACGACATCAGGCAAAAGCTTTGTTCGGCTTCACAACTTCGGCCGACAGGACTATTTCCACGCAGCCTTACGCATAGATTGAATGCAATCGCGCAACTATTGACACACGACTGGCTTTGAACGATCTGATTCTTGGGAACGGGCGTAAAGTTGTTGGATAAACTGATTGTAGGGAAGAACAAGAGAATCACTGCTGCTGCACTTACTTTCATTTTCAACATGACAACAAGCCGTTCTTTCAGTCTGAAGCGGAAGAAACACCCGCCCATCGCGTCATGGCCCCCCCGCAGAAAGGACACTCAAACACTTGCCTACTGTAACCGGGATATTTTTCCTCAGTACACGTGAGCAACATTCGTCCGCCACACCGTGCGCATATCGGAAGAATAAGATCGTCCTGGGCGACTGACCTCGCCTTATCATTCGGCTGTATCATTCGACATCCCGCTCGGACTTGCACCAAACAGGGCCGCGCCAAGTGGCCTACGCTACCGACGCGGCCCTCATCACGTGTTTTCCAGGAGTCGAGGAATATCAGCACGTGATGCCCTTATAAGCACAATGGTGGTCCGCGGTTCGGACCTGCACGAAAAAAATTTATGCGCACTTGGCTTAGAGGCCCGCATTGGGGCACATGGCCGGGGGATCGATGAATCTGGCGCGTGTGTAGGCTATTTCGCACTAAACAGTTTCTTGATCGCAGCGAGCTGCGCCAGCAAAAATCAGTGCCTCGATGGAAATAAATAGCGTCATCCATCCGGCAGACTTGGCCGCCTCAAAAAATGCGGGATCCATTAAGTCTCGCGCGTCTTTCGCGTATCCCACACAAACCTGAAATTTGCATTATGGGGCATAGATAACTCCTGACCCAATAACGTCTGACAAATCTAACAGTTTTTGAAGAACTGAGGTGGTTTCGTTCGCCAGCCGCTCTTTACTTCCTCAGAGCTTTTACATAATTTCGTGGATTGCAGTCGGCCTCCGGTTTTTACCAACGAGCAAGCAGGCTGCCGCCACCACGAAGCGAACGACAGCCTGCCTCGCGAGACTATCGGACGAGAGAGCTGCAGTTGTCGTCCAACAGCAATTCTCCAAATCCGAACCATTAAATCCGTTCCAATGTCGCCTGCCCGAGCTGACGAGCACTGCGCCTTGCGGCAGCAGGACATCGAGCTGGTGCACCAGGTGCAAAACCGTCAGCTGGTGCCGACTTATGTGGGAGCTCTTCACAATTCGCGTATGTCAAATGACACCGACGCTACCCCGCGCCTCGAAATTCCCGTTCATGGAGCCTATAGAGGCTTTCCGCGTTTCCTTTTAGCGCACACGGTGTCCCGGTCCAGGCGAGTAAGTTCTGGTGAATAGGCCTTGTATGTTTTTGCTGCTTGTTGTGGCGGCTTCCGCTTGGGCCATATCAGCTAACGCGTCCTGGATCGATCGGTATGACACGCCGAACTCCGGATATTGTGAAACCACACCTCCGGGTGGCCCCATCGGTCTCTATCTTTGTCCTGAGAACTCAAAAAGAAATGTATTGCAACAAAAACCAAAGCGCAGTTCCAGACCAAAAAACGGACGAATTCAAAAGTGACACTCACACTGCGGAGCAGCCGCCTCAACCCTCACCGGTTTTCGATCTTGAGAAGAAGGAGCCACTCTAAACACTGCCAAAAACCAGTCGGCCCGGAACAACGAATAGATTTGTAGATTGACTGGATGCGCCGTCTTTCTCTCCACCACTTCAGCATGGCGGCGGACACAAGGGGCTGCCATCGATTTCGCCCGATGGCGGCCCCACTTTCAATGAGTTCATGACGAGGGTGACCTAGAGAAGCACTACGGGTTTTGCGATAGAAATTTTATTTGTATGTCATTTTTTAAAATGGCCTGTTTCTGCGACCATCGGCAGTACACAACGCGCAATGACTGTTTATCACAGGTCGATAAGGTTCGAATTTTTGGTGACCCGCCCCACTTTCGGTCTCGCCGGCTCTTTCTAAAATTTGGTCGGGATGGGTCCGAAGCACGGGCCCGAAGTATCTATGGAGGTCTGCTATGTCGCGTCGCCGCCGGCGCGTATTCATCGAAACTCAAAAAGGGCGCCGTAGTGCCGGGTTCACCGTGCACGAGGGGGCTGATGCAGCAGATGTTTCGTTAGCGCTGCGCAATCGAGGCTAGATTGCCTATCGATTGCGTCTGGACGCGGAGCCGTCATCATCGATTGGCAACGTGTGGCTTAACCGGCGAACTCTCTTGAAAGAATGACGGACTTTGCCTGTGCCTGTCCGTGAATTTGCTCATCGACCCCGCGCGCGCAACCTCAGGATTAAGGTCCTCATGCACCGTAAATACGAATGCCCCCTCGCACTTCGGACGAGAGCGTCATCGGAACTGGCTTTGGGGACCGCGCGTTGACGGACATGAGCCGTGCCTTCATTAAGGAAACTGACAAACCAGAAGCGCTTCCCGCACGGGTAATATCTCGCCACCCCAATTATGTAACTCCGCGAGGGCTGAAGTTAATCGAGAGCGAAGTCGAACATCTTTCGCGCCTACTGGCAGTAGCTCATGGCGAAGGCGATATGACGATGGTCGCGGCAGTATCGCGCGATCTTCGATATTGGCAACAGCGACGCGCATCGGCACAAGTCATTCAGACATCCTCGGACTTTTCATCCGTTCACTTCGGCGCAACTGTGACGGTCGAACGCGACGACGGCACAATTCTGCGCTGGCGCATCGTCGGCGAGGACGAGGCGGACCCGGCCAGTGGGGCAATCGCGTACATCTCACCGGTAGCCCGCGCCCTGATGAACCGAATGGTTGGCGATCGAGTCGAGGTCGGCTCCACTATCGGCACGATCGTGAAAATCGAGTCTTAAATTTGATCCGCTTCGATGCACAAAATCGAACCCGTCAAGCGCGTCTTAGAAAAAGCCACGGGGATCGGCATTCCAGATCAATTCCGAGCATTGACAGCAGTCCGCAACATTCGTCCGCATCGGTTCAGATTTCGCGCCGACGGCTACATCCCAAATAACCCCCGGCTGCCGCTTCTGCACTACCGGCGGGTCGTGTCGTTTAAGGGCGGTGGCGATCCCGCAGCCCTGATCGAGGCAATCTTTAACGCGAACGGTTGGGGCGACGCGTGGCGAAACGGCGTCTATGGCTACGTCCATTATCACCCCCGCATTCATGAAGTGTTGGGCGTTGCACGCGGATCAGCCGTACTTCGCCTCGGCGGTAATAAGGGTCGGACAGTCAAGGCCGTTGCGGGCGATGTAATCGTGGTACCGGCCGGCGTCGGGCACGAGTGCCTCCACGCCTCCCGCACGTTTCTCGTGGTGGGCGCATATCCAGCACGGGGCACATATACCGAATGCCGAGGCTCCTTCCAAGAGTTCGCAAAAGCACGCGTTCAGATCGCTAACGTGCCCCGTCTGAACTCGAACCCCTTGTTCGGAAGGCGGAGCCCGCTTTGGTAGTTTTTCTACCTGCCGCCTCGGAAAGACCGAACCGAGTTGCTTACAACTACAAGACTGCAAAGTTTTTCTGCTCGGGCAAATGCTTGTCGCCCCTCCGACGACCGCCAGAGTTGACGCAATTACCATCCGAGTCATGGCTTGCAGCCGTCCTAAATTCAGTGGCCGCGACTTCGTTCAACTCTACATAACAGGTATCGCCGAGAGAGCCGCGATAGCCTTGGCCGTTTCCAGGAGCGCCTTGGCCTCTTCTGGACTGCTCGCTTCCACGCACACGACGAGACACGCTGCAGCGGATAGTGCGGCGCGCTCTGCTGCTTCTCCGCTCCCGAAACTCTTTGCCGCCCAAAAGCAGATCCTTTGGCCGGCGCTAGTGCAATATCTGCTAACGGCCCACAACAGACTTTCAGATACGTTCCGCCGAAGTTACCTGCAAGTGACCGCCTTGGTCCTGCTGGCCGCCCTGCTGCTGCTGGTGCTGGTTATTTTGGTTTGGATTATTCATCGTCTCTTCCTTGTCGTTGACTTCTCTCTGCTGAGAACAACAAGTGGCAGAGGCCTAGTGTCATTTGACACGGTCCGTCGAACGTCAGCAAACGTCTATTAAATTTAACAATGCGACGGCGTCAGAACCAAATCGAATGAGAGTGTTGGCGTTCAAAAAACAGCGGCGAGTGAACGCTTGCGCCCGCCGCCGCGCATACCCATTTAGGGCCGCGGAGGATGGACCACCAATGACCACCACCTATGACTTCGACTTAACGCCGCGCTCTCGTGGCGCCCGCATCGCGCGGATCGACGCACTTGCCACCCTGCTCGACACCGCGCTGGTCATCCCCGGCACCGGTGTACGCTTCGGCCTTGATGCGCTGATCGGTTTGTTTCCCGTCGTCGGTGACGCGATCACTACGGCGCTGTCGCTGTTCATCGTACACGAGGCCTACCAGCTCGGCGTGCCGGGCCACGTCGTCGCGCGCATGCTCGCCAACGTAGCGCTCGACGGTGTATTGGGCGCGGTACCGTTGGTCGGCGACGCCTTCGATGTGTTGTGGCGCGCGAATCGGCGAAACGTGCGGTTGTTAATGGAATGGCTGGAGCACGAGCGTCGACGGTAGGCCGTCTTGACAGTGGTCGCCGTGCCCTATCTCCGTCATCACCTTCCTGCACGACACTAATTCGAGGACTGGAGCGACCTCTGATAATGAGCGACCACAGGTTTAGTCGGGTAGCGTTCCCGACGCGCTACAAGTGTGACGGTGTGCCGGTTGTGGCGTGCGTATCGCGGACGCGACAGTGGCAAGCCATCGTCGATGTGGCCCCAGTCGCGGAATGAGCCGCCATCGCGAAGACCATGCAGTTTGGCTAGGACACTGACGTGGTACATTATTCCCGCCGTCTTGCCCCAGCCGCGCTGATCGAAGTCGCAGGCGTTGCCGCTGTAGTGGCGCGAGCCATGAACGTGACCGCCGCGCGCGAAGCAATGTATCTGCTTCGGCTGGTAACCGATTTCCATTAGGTCAGCGATGAAGGCCTGCATTTTCGGTGCCATCTTGCTCGACACCGTGATGTCGATGCCCGCCGCAGTGGCCACTGTCACGACACCACCCGGATTGCCGTTCGCGTCGAGAGGACGAGGCTTTGGCATCACCGTTCGCGCGGCGCTGTGAGCACGCCGCGCTGTTCGGCGATCGACCGTCTTTTGCGTAGTCGACAAATAGGCTGGGCAGACGCGGTCACCGCAAAACTGTGTGATTGGGCCGACTGTCGCTTGTGGATTAGGTTTTGCGTTTGATGGAGTCGCGAACACGCATCCGAGCATGAGCGCGACAGCGCAAGTGTGCTGCCGTTTCATGTGACTCATCCCTTTGTTGTTTGTTCATCCGAAGTCCAAATCGAGGCTTTCTGGTTCGCATCCTGCGAATCCGAGGCGCTTTAGAATACGGATTGCGAATTGTGCAGAAGCGGTAAAGTACTAGTTACGAAGTAGATGGTCGCGGAGTGTTGCGTAAAAGAAACTGTTCGAGTTCCACCGACTTCGTATGTCTTTTGACAATCGACTTCGCTGCGTCGTTTAACGACACTGGCCATCATGGGGCCGAGGCCATCCGATTGGTATCGCGAAAGGGCTGACGAGTGCGATCGCAAAGCGGTCGCTACACGCAACCCGGCCACACGCGCCCGCCATATCAAGGACCGTGATGACTGGCGTGCGATTGCCGACAATATTGATGAGAAAGAGAAGGCTGCAAAAACTAAGATAGCTTAGGGCACTCCAAATTCTTTTTGAAACAGTGCCGCCATTACTAGATCAGCGAAACACCATCGGATGATGTCTGCCGCCGCAGGGCTATGGCGATGGGGTGGTGGTCGGGTCAGACGTATCGCCTTCGCGCAGATCGTCGGCACTGACCGCTACTGTGATCTCTTCGCCCTCATCGACATCGATTACGGGCAAACCTTCGATTTCCATGGAGGGAACTCCTGTACGCAACTCACACTGTTTCCGATTATGTAGGGATAAAAATAGGGGCCGCCAGCAGGGGCTGGCGGCCCCTAGTTTCCAAACCGTTGGGGAACCGAGGGGCATTCGGGGACTAAAAAACCAACGGCATGCCGGTAACGCGAAATAGTGAGGGAGCGTTCCCGTGCACGCGGAAAAATGGAGCTCCCTTTTGGAACGCTTCGGCCGCTGTCTTTCTTGGACATTGCAGTGCAGGCAACGGAACGCCTCACTGCCACCCCGAATTATCTCCGTGGAGAAGGATAGAAAGGGAGGCTGAAATGCCGGTGATTTTGGTTCCAGTGCTATGGGCCGGAGGTGCGCTTATTCTACTCGGAGGCGGTTGGTACGTTATCGGCCACATGGTTCACTAAGTGTCGGGTGCGTTGTTTTGGTTGCCCCTTTACAACGCTAACGCACGCGAAGCCCTGACCGAAAGGTTGGGGCTTCTGCGTTAGGAACAAAGCTCGGACCGACCGACCTCCTACGACGTGCCGGGACGACTGGCGGTTGGCTGATTATTTCCCACTGGATGGCGATCTGACCGCCGGACCGCTCTTGCTTCCGGGTTTCCCCTGAATATTGGAGGAATCCGGAAGGGTTCTATTTGCGTCTGAGCCCATCGTCTCTGGCTTCTTTGCAGGAGGACCGCTCTTGTTCCCAGGCTGACCCGGGATTCCAGCACCGGAATTCGGGCTGGCCGGCTGCACCGATTGGATGCCCTGTGAGTTAGGATTAGTCGTTTGTGCGATCGCAACAGCTGGAAGCATCGCGATCACAAGCATGACAGGACCCACGATAAATTTTTGCATTGGCATCTCCACCCTCTGAAGTTACAGAACGCACACCTCACCGCCCTGCATGCCTAACGGGACACTCGCTGTGACGTTCCAGTTCGAAGCAGGATTTGAAGACAGCTTGGATATTCCGGCCGATGATTTCTCATCACCGACAGCGGCTTTGGCCAGGCGTCGGTGGCTGAGAGACCCGTTCGCGCTCCCGGCTGTAAAGTGGAGAGCGCTAATGCGTTTAAATGGCAGCCTTCCGTCTAATTCTGATATTCATCACCCTGATTGTCCTCAGTGGGGGACCAGAATGTGGCTGGCGCGGATCGAACCCGATGAGCCAAATCACGACAAACGCACCTTCGAGTGTCCGCAGTGCGATCGCTCGATTACCAGGGTCGTGAAATACAAGTAAGAGGGACCGCCGGTTGCCAAGTTATCGGCGGTCCCTACGGTTTACCGAACAGGTGGTGTTCGGGACCCATTCGGCTTCCCGCAGCAGGCTAACGCAGGCGCAATAAATTGGTAGGAACCATGTTGCCTGAGGGTACTTCGTAAATGTCTTGGACTGTTTGCTGCCGTAACGGCTAGAACGATTGCAGCACAGAAAAGAATGTCGCGTCGTTTCACGATTACACCCCCAAGTGAGTGACGCCCTCACTTCAAACTAACACCGGAAGATGACTCGAAGCCATGTTGGTTTACCTCTGAAGTAGACATTCGCGGTGCAAAGGGGAATGTCTGCTAAGGGCCAATAGCGGAATTTCGTCGTTATTCGATCACCAGGTCGGCACGGCCAAGCAACGGAAGCGGTATGGCAAGGCCGAGGGTCTTGGCGGTTTTCAGATTGATAACCAGCTCGACTTTGGTGGCCTGTTGAACCGGGAGATTGGCCGGCTTCTCCCCCTTTAGAATCCGGCCGGCATATACCCCGAGCAGACGATAAGGCTCCGCGAAATCGGCTCCATAGCTCATGAGACCGCCGGCGACCGGAAACTCGCGGAACGCATATATGGTTGGCACTGCATGGCGTGCCGCCAGCTCGACGAGCCGATCACGCTGGGTCAAAAAAAATATTTCCCCGCTTACCACAAGTGCACCTACCCGCTGATCGACAAGGGCCTCGAAAGCCGATTCGATCTCGCTGGGACTACTTGCATTCAGGATCACCACGCGCGAGCCAAGGGCAAGTGCCGCGTCCTGTACGGTCGCCCTTTCAGTCGCGGTTTGGGCGATGTTGGCCGGATTGACGAGGACCGCGATCGTAGAACCCGGAGACATCAGGCTGTGCATCAGCTCAAAGCATTTTTTGAATAGTTCGACGTTCAGGTTGGTAACGCCAGTAATGTTGCCGCCTGGGTGTGCTAGGCTCGCGACAAGACCAATTCCGACAGGATCGGTACCTACAGCAAAAACGATGGGGATTGTCTGGGTCGCCGCCTTAGCAGCCAAGGAAGCCGGTGTGCTCGCCACAACGATGACTGCTACCTGACGGCGAACCAAATCAGCAGCCAGTGCAGGTAGCCGGTCGTTTTGACCCTCTGTCCATCGGTACTCGATCCCTACGTTGCGGCCCTCAGAAAACGCTCCTTCGGCTAAACCTCGATGGAATGCGGCAACATAATCACGATTTTTTTCAAATGTTCCGGCGCTGAGAAACCCGATCACGGGCATCACTGGCTGCTGCGCTCGCGCGGCAATCGGCCAAGCAGTTGCACCGCCAAGAAGGGTGATGAACTCGCGCCGTCGCATGTGCCCTCCGTGAGGCTCAGGACAGGACATCGTATCGCGTCAAATGAGCAGACTGGAAGGGGTCGGGTCTTGAGGACAGCCGATGTCCGCTTTGGGTCATTAGCGGACTCATGCACTGCAACAACGCATGTCCGCTTTACCCCCGAAAGCGGACATCAGCCTAAGAATGACAATAGCAATCGGTCGTTCCATAACGCCTCAATAGGCGAATCTTGACGCGCGCATGGTAGTACCGATACTACCGAAGCGCCGCGGGTCATGAATTCATTGGTGCGGGACGTTCACGATGTGCGCGACAGCGACTGGCTGAAAGTTTCGTTCGCCGCGAGCTTCGTTTTTTCGCGAGCCAGTGGGAATTACTTGACATCCACGCGCAATCCGACCGCGGTCTTTTGTTACTTAGCCAATAAATTGGTATATATATAGGGACCCCGCACAATTTGCGCCGTCCCTGACACCAGCGGCACGCCGTTGAGGCGTGAACGATGAAACTTGTCCAAATGCCGAGCTTTGGCATTTGGACGGTTTTATCGTTCGCCTCATTGGATTTGCCGCGGCTCCATTCATCAGAACGAGGCGCGTGAACAGCTATGCTGACCACCAGAACAACAAATGACGACGGCGCCGGCCCACTCTCGGTTGAATATCTGCCCCCGCAGGCTCTCCAGCCATATCCAAACAATGCCCGTGGGCATTCAAAGCGGCAATTGACCAAACTCGCCGCAAGCATTGCCGAGTTTGGCTTTGTTGTGCCCGTGTTAATTGATGGCGGAAATGGTCTCATCGCCGGCCACGCGCGGGTGGAGGCCGCTACCAGTCTCGGTCTCGACGCCATCCCCTGCATTCGGATCGAACATCTCAGCGAGGCCCAGAAGCGGGCCTTTATCCTCGCCGACAACCGGCTCACCGAATTGGCAAACTGGGATCCCAAGCTTTTAGCTAGCGAATTGCGGTTTCTCACAGACCTGGAGTTCGACGTCGAACCTACCGGGTTCGAAACTGCCGAAATCGACCTGATCATCGATGAGGTTGATAACCCCTCAAAGCCGGATTTGGCGGATCAGGCACCGGTCCCGCTCACCAATATGCCAGCGGTTAGCGGCGTCGGCGATCTTTGGTTATTGGGTGAACATCGCGTCTTTTGCGGCGACGCCACCAAACTGGAGTGTTTCGAGCAGGCGCTCGCGGCGCTAAAGCGCAAATGGTCTTCGCCGATCCACCCTATAACGTGCCGATTTCCGGGCATGTTTCAGGACTTGGCCAGATGCAGCACCGCGAATTCGCCATGGCGTCGGGCGAAATGAGCGAGTCAGAATTCACGAGCTTTCTTACCGCCACGTTGGCGCATGCCGCGGCATGCTCCGAGGACGGCGCTATTCATTTCGTCTGCATGGACTGGCGGCATTTGTCCGAAATCATCACCGCCGGCCGCTCCATTTATTCTGAACTCAAGAACTTATGCGTCTGGAACAAAGACAATGGCGGCATGGGCTCGCTCTATCGCTCCAAGCATGAGCTCATCTTTGTCTGGAAGGCCGGCACTGGCACCCACATCAACAACATCGAACTCGGCCGCTTCGGTCGGTACCGGACCAATGTCTGGGACTATCCTGGCATCAACGGCTTCAAATCCGGTCACGGCGATGAGCTTGCGATGCACCCGACCGTAAAGCCGGTCGCCCTGGTCGCCGACGCCATCCGGGATTGCTCTAAACGAAACGGCATCATTCTCGATCCATTCGCGGGCGCGGGCACCACCGTGATCGCCGCCGAAAAGACCGGCCGCCGGGCGGCGGTGATCGAGATTGATCCTCATTACATCGACACGATTATCCGGCGTTGGCAGGCCTTCACCGGCAAAACGGTCATTCATGCCATGGACGGGATGACCTTCGCGGATCGTGAGCGCGCGATCGCAACGCCATAATTACAGGAGGCAAGTTATGACTGATGATGCAGGGCCTGGTTACAGGTCCCCACCCAAGGCAACGCGATTCAAGTCAGGGCAATCAGGCAACCCTCACGGGCGACCGAAAGGGTCTCGCAATCTCAAGACCGATCTCGCGATGCTTTTGAAAAAACGCATCACTGTTCGGGAAAACGGCGAGGTACGCCAGATCAGCCGGCAGGAAGCAATGCTCCTCGGGCTGTACAGCAAGGCCATGGGTGGCGACACCAAGGCGTCGAGCCAGCTCCTAAGCATGCTGATGAAGTTGGGCATTCAAGACGCTGCGCCAACGCACGCCGACGCCGTCACCGACAACGATCGTGCCATCGTCGAAGATTTCTTGCGCCGAAATTCAGCCCCTATCAAAAAAGAGAGTGAATCATGAAGCAGCTTACACCGACAGAACGGGATGCCATCCTTCGTCTCGATTTTCTGGCTTTCGCACAGGCAGCGTTTTTCGAACTCGAACCCGACAAGAAGTTTGAGCGGAACTGGCATCATGAAGCCATTGCCCGGCTCTTGGCAGCGTCGAGAGGTAAGAAAACCCGTAAATTTATCAACGCTCCGCCACGGTCGTTGAAATCCTTCCTAGTATCGGTCGCATGGGTGGCCTTCAGGCTCGGCCATGAGCCGACGCACAAGTTCATATGCGCTAGCTATTCGCATGACCTCGCCAGCCATCTTGCCGCACAATGCCGCAAGCTGATGGAATCAGAGATATATCGAAGGATCTTCAACACTAGGCTTGAAAAGATCACCGACGACGAATTGCGCACTACTAAAGGTGGTTTTCGGATCACCACTTCAGTCGGGGCGACCCTCACCGGCTTGGGTGCCGACACTTTGATTGTCGACGATCCTTTAAATGCAGACGAGACCTATTCGGAAACCGCGCGAAAAAATGTCAACGCCTGGTTCACCGGCACCCTCATGTCACGTCTCAATGACAAAAGAGCCGGTGCCATCTTCGTCAATACCCAGCGCCTGCACCAGGACGACCTCATCGGAAATCTGATCGAAAATGGATGGGATGGTCTCGTGCTACCCGCATTTGCTCCCCGCGATACCGTAATCGAAATCGGAAATTGGAGACATTTCTGGAAAGAGGGAGAGCCGTTGCAGGCCCGCGAGTCTCTTGAGCTTCTCGGGGATCTGAAGCGACAAATAGGAGCGGCGGCGTTCGCGGCACAATATCTTCAGGATCCGGTGCCGGAAGCAGGTAACCTTCTCAAGCTTGAATGGCTGAAATGGTACGAGTCGCCTCCGGTCCGTCAGCCCGGCGATCAAATCGTACAATCCTGGGACACGGCAGTGAAAGTTACGGCCACCAGCGACTATTCGGCTTGCCTCACATTCCTAGTGCGCAATAATAATGAATATTACCTCATCGATGCGTGGCGAAAGAAAGTTGAATTTTATGAACTCTGCGCTGCGGTCAAAAGTTTATCGGATACACACACGCCAAACGCGATCTTGATTGAGGACCAGGCATCCGGCTCTCCGCTTATTTCCGAGTGCTTACGCAATGGAATGACGGGTATTGTCCCCAGGCGTCCAACTACCGATAAAAAGTCACGCATGAATGGCGAAACTGCCAAACTTGAAGCGGGTTCTTTGATTTTACCAAAGGCTGCACCATGGCTTGATGAGTTTCTGGAAGAGTATCGCGCCTTTCCCGGCGGAAGGCACGACGACCAGATGGATGCGCTATCGCAATTCCTCAATTGGCGCACCACGGCAGAAACAGAGGTCAAATTCAACTGCGATTGGGGACCGGATTACGGAAACCCCGGCGGCAGCGGTACGGCAATCTTGGGCGCGCCTTCGCCGGAAGATTTGCTTGGGTACCTAGGGCGATAAACGACCTCGGCCAAACTGACATCGTGCGCGGCCAGCCGGCGGTCTCCTTGCCACAATCGCGGCATACCCCGGCAATTGCAGCAACTCGTGGGTGCTGCCAGTCAAAGCACCGCCATTCAGGCGCTGGCAATGATGCCACGTCGGAGCATGTATTGGCCAATGCTTAACACCTGAGGTGCCAGTCCATGCCCAATACGATCGACCAAAATACGGACATTGAAAAGGAAATCGCCGAACTCGCGCTGAGCCCGATTGAGCAATTACGGCAGCGCTGGCGAACTTTATTTCGGGCCGAACCACCTCCGGCGTTCGGTCCTGACCTGCTTCGCCGCAGCATTGCGCAAAGAGTACAAGAGCAACATTACGGCGGCTTATCTACTACCGCGCAGAAGGGACTCGACCAGATCATTAAGACGATGGCGAGCGCGCCGGGCGGCCGGATTGAATTGCCCAGACGAATTAAGCCCGGCGCGGTCCTAGTTCGTACGTGGAAGGACAAATCGCATCGCGTGACGGTGCTTGATGATTGTTTCGCCTTCGAAGGCAGGACCTATGTCAGCCTCTCGGAAATTGCCCGCGAAATCACCGGCACCCGATGGAGTGGTCCCAAGTTCTTCGGGCTGAGAGCAAAAAGTCCGATGAGCGCTGCGAATTCGGTCTCGCCAGACGGCGAAGTACCAAGGCGGCGGGGCCGCCCTCCCTCATCCTGCTCCAACCTCTTCAACCCCGAGATGGAGGTGAGCCATGGCCTCTAAGACGGCAGTGCCGCTTCGCTGCGCGATCTATACTCGCAAATCGACCGAGCACGGTCTTGAATTAGAATTCAATTCCCTCGATGCGCAACGGGAAGCTTGCGAGGCCTACATCAAATCGCAAGCCCATGAAGGCTGGCAAGCAGTGAGCCAACGATTTGACGATCCCGCTTATTCCGGCGGGTCGTTGGAACGCCCTGCCCTACAGCAGTTGCTGCTGGATATCGATGCGGGTCGCGTCAATGTCATTGTCGTTTACAAGATCGACCGACTGACGAGGTCACTCACCGACTTCGCCAAGCTCGTGGAGATCTTCGACAAGAAAGGGGTCTCATTCGTTGCAGTTACCCAGCAGTTTAACACCACGACCTCAATGGGGCGCCTGACGCTGAACGTCCTTCTATCGTTTGCTCAATTCGAACGGGAACTGTCCTCGGAGCGCGTGCGGGACAAAGTTGCCGCATCCCGCCGCAAGGGCAAATGGACCGGCGGCGGAGTTCCGCTCGGCTACGATGTCATAGACAAGAAGCTTGTCATCAATCCCACCGAGGCCAAGACCGTCCGCTATATCTTCAATCGCTACCTGGACCTGAAATGTCTCCGTCTCCTGAACGAAGATCTCAATGCCGAGGGGATCGTCACCAAGTGTCGCGTCACCGGAAATGCCAATCCGACTGCCGGGCGTCGGTTCACTTACGGTCCACTCGCCTATCTCCTGAAGAACCGGACCTATGTGGGCGAAATTAGCCACAAGAGCGAACGTTTTGCCGGCGAGCACGGCGCCATCATTGACCAAGCCACCTTCGATCAAGTGCAGGACCTCATGAAGGCCAACTCAGTCGCGCGCCGGCAAAAACGATCAAATGACGACGCTTTATTGACTGGATTGCTCTATGACGACCGCGGCAACCGAATGACCCCCAGCTTCTCGACTAAACGTGGGGTGCGATACCGCTTCTATGTCAGCTCCGCCCTCCTCTCAGGTCGTAAAGATGAGGCGGGATCCGTGACACGTGTCACGGCGCCTGACCTCGAAAGCAATGTCGTCTCCGCGTTGCGAGAGCGCTTTGCGCACTCAGCTGATCTAAACGATCAAGTGCTCATCGATGCACAAGTCGAGCGCATCGTTCTAGGTCACACAAACATTCTGATGACCTTAAAAACGCGAAACGCTACCGGAAACCTGATTGAACTTACTCGATCGGGTCCGCCGGCATCGCCGCGCGCACGAATTGAAACCGATAATTGCCAATTGGGTGGTGAGCCAAATATCGGCTTGATTCACGCTCTAGCCCGAGCGCATTTCTGGCTCAAAGGGCTCACTGACGGCACTTATCAATCCGTCGAGGAATTGGCAGACGTTGCCAAGTGGAATCCAAAAGTGATCCGGAAAGCACTGCGGCTCGCGTTCTTGGCTCCAGATATTACCGAGGCGATTATTCTCGGGTCCCAGCCGAAGCCAATCAGCGTGTCAGAGCTACAAAACATCTCAGCACATTCTTGGGATGAGCAGCGACGCTTGTTGGGATTTCCAGTCGCCGCGTAAGGTCCATTATGGAATATTTTCGAACCGAGTGCGTAATCCGAAGACTGAGCGGTACGTCAATGTCCGCTTTCGGGGGTAAAGCGGACATGAGCTATTGCACTGCACATGTCTGCTTATGACCCAAAGCGGACATCGGCGGTCTGCGTCGGGCGTTTGGACTATGAAGTTGGCACTTGAGGGCCGACCCAGGTACCGGGGGGCAATACTGGCAATTCCGTTGTTAAGCCGTTGAGAAGTCCCTGAACCAGCCTGTCAGCCAGCGCACCAGATTTTTCATTCGGGCCGACGAGGCCATCCGCGAGTAGCAGAGTGAGACCATGCACGAGGGACCAGCACGCCAGAACCGCACCGGCGATCTTTCGTTCGTTGCGCGAGGTGTGTGGGATAACGCGTCCGAGGCCCCCCGCAACAATAACGCCGGCGAGCAGCGCCTTGGTCTTCTCAGCGGCAGCCAACTCGATCGCGGGCCGCCCATGATTCGGACCGGTTAGGTAGCCTCCGAACATCAGGCTGTAGAGCGCCGGGTTCTCAACTCCATGGTCAATGTAGGCGCGCAACAGCGCGAACAACTGCTCGCGAGGACTGGGGAAGCCCGCGATTTCATTCGCCATGCGCTTCGTTAGCATTTCGAACCCTGCCCCCGAGACGGCGGCCAAAAGGTCATGCTTGTCGGCAAAGTGCTTGTAAGGGGCGTTGTGACTGACGCCAGCGCGGCGGGCGAGCTCGCGTAGCGAAAACTCAAGACTCTGGGTTTCACGCAGGATTTCCAGCGCGGCCTTGACGATTACGCGGCGCAGGTCGCCGTGGTGGTAGGGGCGCTCGTGGGACTGGGACTTCGGCATGGCTGCACAAACCTCTGAGTTAGCTCACATTTAGTTGCTAAAGTTGGCAATGTCAACATTTTGCATACCAGCCATCTGCGCAACTATGTAGACACTGACAACTTCTACGGCTATGAAGTTGGCAGCGTCAACATTCGGTCTATTTGGAGTTCGAGACATGCGGCCCTGGATCCTTCTTCTTCTCTCGTTTCTCGTGCTTGCCGGCTGCAAGCCAGAGGACACGCCGACGGCACTCCGCATGGTCCACACACTCGTCGTCGAAACCAAACGTATCAACCAGGACCGCCATGCGATCGGCGAAGTCAAACCGCGATACGAGAGCGATCTGTCGTTCCGCGTCGCCGGCAAGGTGTTGTCCCGGCTCGTGGACGTCGGGGCTTCGGTCAAGCAAGGCGACACGCTGGCCACGCTCGACACCCAGGACTACCAGAACCGCCTGCGTTCAGCGGAAGCTGACGTCAGCTCCGCCGAGGCGACGCTCGTCAATGCGCAAGGAACGGAGACGCGCCAAGCCAAGCTTTTGAAAGATGGCTGGACAGCGAAGGCCACCTACGACACCGCGCTACAGAACCTGCAGGCCGCCGAGGCGCGGCTCAAAGCTGCCAAAGCCATTCTCGACCTCAATCACGATCAGCTCAACTACACCACGCTCAAGGCCGACTTTGACGGCGTGATTACTGCCGTCGGTGCGGAAGCGGGTCAGAATGTGAATGCCGGGCAGATGGTCGTGAAGCTGGCGCGGCCGGATGACAAGGATGGTGTCTTCAACATC
>Ga0207711_10002136_pt1 | contig 17815 bp, 14 predicted proteins | sample KBSS34metaG_FD_184401 | JGI IMG/M metagenome (GOLD analysis project Ga0207711, IMG submission 184401) | Switchgrass rhizosphere microbial communities from Kellogg Biological Station, Michigan, USA - KBS S3-4 metaG (SPAdes) (version 2) | ecosystem: Host-associated > Plants > Roots > Rhizosphere...
GCCTGAAAGAGGCACTGAAACAGGCCGATGCGTTCGTCGTTTCTGATTACGATAAAGGTGTCGTCACGCCGAGCATCTTGCGTGAGATCCTGCCGGTTGCTTACGAACAGGCGCCGGTCCTGATCGATCCCAAGTTGCGCAACTTCAACGCTTATCGCCCGGCAACCCTTGTTACTCCAAATCATCTCGAAGCACTGCGCATGAGCGATACCGAGGACCATTCCGACGACGGTTCTCATCACGCCGCGAAAGTCATACGCGAAAAACTCGGCTGTGATGCGGTGTTAATAACGCGCGGCGATCGTGGAATGATGTTGCTCGAAGGCGACGGCCAACCTGTTTACGTCGAAACAGCGGCGCGCGAGGTCTATGATGTCACCGGCGCCGGCGATACCGTGATCGCAACTCTCGCAGCCGCACTGGCCACTGGCGCAACGATGCTCGAAGCCGCGACGTTGGCCAATCACGCCGCCGGAATCGTAGTCGGCAAAGTCGGTACTGCCACTGCCAGTGCAGAAGAACTAGTACAGACTTTTGCCGCGAATGAACGCGAATAACGCGGATCAGAAAACATCATTAATGTTAGGCAAGACTCTTCGCAACTACCGCATCACAGACAAGCTCGGTGTCGGCGGGCAAGGCGCAGTTTACAAAGCCATCGATACCAAGCTCGGTCGCGCGGTTGTGATCAAAGTCATACCGCCGGAACTCAGCGCCAAAGACGCGAACCTCAAACGATTTGAACGCGAAGCACGTCTCGCCTCGTCGTTGGACCACCCAAACATCTGTACGATCTTCGATCTCGACCAAGTTGATGGCGTCCACTTCATCGCGATGCAATTCGTTGAAGGCAAGAACGTGCGCCAGCTTGTCGCAGGTCGTCCGCTCGAATTGAAGACGGTGCTGTTGATTGGTTTACAAGTTGCCGACGCGCTTGCAGCAGCGCACAGTCGCGGCATCATTCATCGCGACATCAAGTCGGGCAACGTGATGGTGACTTCGTCGGGCCAGGTGAAAGTGCTCGACTTCGGACTTGCGAAGTTGCTCGACGACACCGCAGCCGTCACCGCCGGCATTCATCGAACTGAACTGACTGAAGTGGGCGTGCCTTACGGTACTGCGACTTACGCCGCGCCCGAGCAAGCGCGTGGCGAGCGCGTCGATAAACGCGCGGACATCTTTTCCCTCGGCGTGTTGCTTTACGAAATGCTAACCGGCACGTGGCCGTTTCGCGGCAAGACGACGATCGACGTGCGACACGCGGTTTTGCACGATCCGCCGCGACCGATTGAAGAGTTGCGCTTGAGCGCGATCCCGCCACACCTGCAACAGATCATCGACAAAGCACTCGCGAAACAGCCGAAAGACCGTTTCCAAAATATGGAAGACTTTCGCAACGAGTTGCGGCAAGTGCTTCAGGAAGTTGATGAGGCTGCGACTGGCTACCAGGGCGTGACACCGGAACCGCCACGTCATCTCTCCGGCGCCAAACCTTTTTCACGCGCAGTGCGCTGGTTGAAGTCGATCACGAGAACTGACTCGCCGACCACCGCGCCCAACGTGTCAAGACAAGGTATTCACGAAACTCCGTTTACGACAGTTGCCGATCAGGAAAAGAAAAGCCTTGCGATTCTCTGTTTTCGGAACTTGAGCAACGATCCTGCTTCGACTTTTTATGAGTTCTCACTTGCGGATGCGGTGATTACTGAACTCGCACGCGTGCGGTCGCTCGTCGTCCGGCCTTCGTCTGTGATCGCGCGTTATCAGGGACAGCAAAGAGATCCGCGCGAGATTGGCCAGGAGTTGGGCGTCAGTGCGGTGTTGACTGCGGGCTTCATTCACGCGGGTGATCATTTTCGCGTGACGGCGCAATTGATCGACGTCGCTTCGGGTGAGTTGTTGTGGGGCGATCGAATCGACACCGCCGCGTCTGACATCATTGTGCTTCAGGATACGATCGCGCAACGCATCGTCGAAGGCTTGCGCGTGGAGCTCAGTCCCGCCGAGCAGTCGGGAATTGCCAAAGCCTCGACGCAGAACGCGCTCGCTTACGAGCAATACCTTCGCGGTCGTGACCTGTTTGCTCGCTTCATCTTTCGCACGTTGTCTGAGGATGATTGCAACGAAGCGATTGCCCACTTCGAGCGCGCCATTCAACTCGATCCAAACTTCGCGTTGGCCCATGACGGGCTCGGCGCGTGTCACGTGAATCGAGTCTTCAAAGGCTTTGGCGGTTCGGAAGATTACGAGCAGGCCGAGAAGGCCTTCACGAAGGCGTTGTCGCTCGATCCAAACATCGTCGAAGCGCGCATGCTGATGGTCTTTGTTTACTTGTGGCGTGGGCAGAAGCAGAAGGCGCGTGACGAGGTGAGCCGCGCGCGACGAGAGGCGCCAAACGAACCGGTGGTCTACTTCGTGAAGGCGTTGTTGCACCGTTTGGAAGGTGAGTATGGACGAGCGCTGCGCAGTTACGATCGCCTTGTGCGTTTGGACCCGGCGGCGCACGTAGTGGCGAGTTATAGTCGTGCGCTGGTCTACATGTACATGGGCCAGTTTGACGAGACGTTTCGCCAGCTCGACACGGCGGGCGATGCTGACAACGCACTGGTGCGAACGTTTCGCGCGCTCGCGTTGTATTACACAGGGCAAACAGATGCGGCAGTCGAGTTGATGAAGGACGTCGTTGACAACCATCCAAACATGCACGGCATTCGGCCGTTCATGGCGATGTTCCTGAGCGCGCAGGGCAGGCACGACGAAGCGCTGGCGCAACTCACTCCGGCGGTGAAACGCAACGGTGAGGTTGATGCTGACATTAGTTATTCGATCGGATCGGTCTATGCGCTCGAGGGTTTGTCGGGAGATGCTTTCGAGTGGCTCGAGCGTTCGATCTCGCTGGGCAATGCGAATCGGCCGTGTTTAGAAAACGATCCGAACTGGGCCTCGTTGAGAGAAGATCCACGGTTTGTGGAGTTGATGAAGAAGGTTAGCCACCGATGACACGGATTTCACAGACGATTATGCACGGATACAAACGAGCAATCGCAGTTTACGTTCTACTTTGCTTCAGTTTCGCGGTGGTTGCGCAACAGCCGAAGCCGGTACCCGCAACTCCGCCGAAGACGCTCGCGGAGCTTCATACGCGTATCCAGGAGATCCTGGCCAAGCCGGAGTTGTCGCCCGCAATGGTTGGGATCAAAGTTGTCTCGCTAGATACCGGACGAGTCCTCTTTGAAGAACGCGCGGACAAGCTTCTGCGACCGGCGTCGAACATGAAGATCTACACGGTCGCCGCCGCGCTCGATCGCTTATCTCCTGACTATCGTTTCGTGACCTCTGTTTACGCTGCAACGCGTCCTGATTCGTCCGGTGTGGTGCGCGGCGATTTGACGATCTATGGTCGCGGCGATCCATCGATCGCTGCTCGTTTCAATAACGGCGACTACTTCAAAGGTATTGACGATCTCGCGGCGCGCATCGTTGCTGCGGGAGTTAAGCGTGTTGAAGGCGATCTCGTCGGTGATGAAAGTTACTTTGTTGGTCCGAAGTATGGGGCGGGTTGGAATTGGGAAGATCTGACCTGGTACTACGGCGCCGAAGTCACGCCGCTCACCGTCAATGACAATGCTCTCGATCTCTTCATCAAGCCTGGCCCAGCCGTTGGCCAGCCGGCTGTGATCACCACTGGTCCGCCCGATCCGCTGCTAACGACCGTGAACAAAGTGATCACGTCCGCGAAGGGCATGAAACGTGAACTCTCAATCCACAGAGGTTTAGGTGAGAACACGATCACGATCACCGGCAACATTCCGCTCGATGACCGTGGTTATAGCGGCGGCATCGGCATCTCGCACCCGGCGTTGCTGTTTGTTTACCTGCTGCGAACTTCACTTGCTCAAAAAGGCGTGGTGATCACAGGCAAATCGCGCACTACGGGGGAGGCTCAGCCGGCCATGATTTCGGGAGTGCCAGTTGCGGGCACGAATGGTTCGCTTCAGAATGAGATTGCAACGCTGCAATCGCCGCCGTTCAGCGTGATCGCGTCGCAGACATTGAAACCGAGTCAAAATCTTTACACCGAGCTTATCCTGCGTACGTTGGGTAAGGTGACGCCGCCGCCGGCCAGCACCTCGATTCTCAGTCAGACTTCGGAAGAGCTCGGCCTCGAAGCGGTGAAGTCATTCTTGAAAACGGTCGGAATCAGGCCGGAAGCGTTGTCGCTCGACGACGGCTCCGGTCTGTCGCGCAACGACATGATCACCGCGGAAGCGTCAGTGCAGTTGTTGACGTTTATGAGTAAACATCGCTACGCGTCGGTGTTTCGCGATGCGTTGCCGATTGCGGGGGTTGATGGCACCTTGCGCAACCGAATGAAGGGCACGCCCGCCGAGAACAACGTGCGCGCGAAGACCGGTTCGTTGAGTTCAGCGGCCAGCCTCGGTGGCTACATGACCACCGCCGCCGGCGAGAAGCTCGCGTTCTCGATCATGGTCAACAACTACCCACGAGATTTCGATCCGCGCTCCGCGTGTATCGACCCAATCGCCGTTTTACTCGCTTCATTCACTGGTAAGCCTGGCGAATAATTGTTTTCTTTGCGGTCTTTGCGTAATCTTGGCGTCCTTTGCGTGAAACTTTCTTTTCACGCAGAGACCGCAAGGATACGAAGAGACCGCAAAGAAGAGTTCACATGCACCCACAGTTCACCAAGTTTCACGGGCTGGGAAACGACTATCTCGTCATTGAAGCTGAGCAACTGGAGAACGTCAAAGATCTCGGCGAGTTTGCGCGTCGAATTTGCAATCGACATTACGGCGCCGGCGGTGATGGCGTCGCGATAATCAGCACGTCTGAAACTGACGCCGCCGATTTCAATTGTCGCATTTTCAACCCTGACGGCAGTGAAGCCGGACTATCAGGCAATGGCACGCGTTGCGCCGTTGCTTATCTCTACTACACAGGTCTCTGGTCCAAAGAAGAATTGCGACTGAGTACACGCACCGGATTGAAGAGATACTTTCCGCGCGGACAACAGTCTCCGGGAACATTTGTGTTTGAATCAGAGTTGGGCCAACCAAAGTTCGACACCGCCTCGATACCGATGTCGATCACGCCGCCACTCGATAAGGTCGTCGGTTATCCGTTGCTCGTAGACGGTGAGCAGATTCCAGTGACCGCGATGCAGATGGGCAATCCGAATTGCTGCATCTTCGTTGACGACTTCGACGCGCTCGATTGGCGAAAGATCGGAAAGGCGATCGAAGTCCACGAGCAGTTTCCCGATCGAACCAACGTCGTTTTTGTGCGGCCAGTTGAAAGAGATTTTATCGAGTTGCGGATCTGGGAGCGTGGTGTCGGTGAAACGACCGCTTCGGGGACGTGCTCTTGCGCGGGCGCGGTCGCGGCAATGGTTAACGACAAAGCAGATCGCGACGTGCGCGTGTTGATGGAGGGCGGCGAGGTCCGCATTCAATGGAGAGCAGATGGCGAGGTTGTGATTACCGCAACGGCTGAAGTAGTCTATTCGGGCCAGTGGTTGCAGGCATAAATCCGATGTTGAAACTTTCCCCCATCATCTTAGCTCTTGTACTACTCACCGCGTGCGGTGGGAAGGTCATCACCCCAACCGAGGCCAAACCGGCGCCGCCGCCCCCGAAACCACCCACATCCGTTCCTGCGTGGCTGGGAAACGCCTCCCGCAACTTTTACGGTACGGGCCCGTGGTCTGGCGAGACTTTGCAGGTCGTCTGGGAATTTGAGACCAAGTGGATCGCCGGCCGGCTGCACAAAGACCCGTGGGGCGGGTCGAGTTGGCCGGGTCAGCCGTCAGTTGATGAACGCCACGTTTATTTCGGTTCGGCCGATGGGCGTCTTTATTGTCTCGACGCAAAAGACGGCAGCCTGGTTTGGAGTTATAAAACTGAAGACAGCCTCAAAGCGACGCCCACGATCGTTGGCAATCGCCTGATTGCCAGTGGTCTCGATCACTACATTTATTGCCTCGACGCCCGCGACGGCACGCTCATCTGGAAGTACAAAACGGGTTTTGAAGTCGACTGCTCCGCGGCCGTAATCGACAACCGCGTCTACTTCGGCGGCGAGGACGGGTTCTTCTACAGCCTCAATCTCGAAGATGGCAGTTTGGTTTATAAGACCGAGCGGCTCGGTTCGATGGAAGGCAGTTTTTCCGTCGTCGATAATCGTGCTTACATCGGCACCGAAGGAGGCGATCTTTACTGTCTTAACTTGAGCGACGGTTCAACAGTTTGGAAAGCCCGCATCGGCGCGGATTCCGATTCGACACCCGCCGTATACCAGGGAAAAGTTTATACAGCCGCTGAGAACGGTGTGGTCTATTGCTTTCGTCAGGACAACGGCGAGCTCGTTTGGAAATACCAGGCGCTTGGCGGCACTGGCAAAGAGAAGAGCGGCATGTGGGCGAGCCCAATCCTCGCGAACGACAGAGTCTACATTGGCTCGAGCAACGGTTATCTCTATTGCTTAAGCGCGGACAAAGGCGAAGTGATTTGGCGTTATCGCGCGAAGGCGGCGATCTGGGGAACGTCTCCAATCGTTGACGGACGTCTGGTGTTTGGCGACAAGGCCGGTTGGATACATACGGTGTCGGCAGACGATGGCAAGTCGATTAGCGAGTTGAAGATCGGTGATAATATCAACGCCACGCCTGCGATCCTGAACGGGCGAATTTACATCGGGGCTTTCAATGGGAAGCTTTACTGTTTGAAATAGCTTGTTAATTTACCTCGTAGACAACACCATCGACGGTCAGGGAGCAAGCCCGCGCGAAGTCAGGGCTGTTCTCGGCCGACTAGTTCCCGGGCTCGAAATCCTCATAGAGCCATTTCACCACGTTTCACTCGAACGAGTACGCAGCCTGAAACCGTCACACATCATTCTCAGCGGTCAGAGTCATCCGTGGGAGATGTATACGCCTGAGTCGCTTGCCGGCGTGTTCGCGGTCATCAAGCAGGCGAGTCAACCGATCCTTGGAATCTGCGGCGGTCATCAACAGATCGCCCTCGCTTACGGTGCAAAGGTTGGCCTGATGGGACGAGTCGCGCCCGGAGAAGGTTACAACGGCGCGAAGCGCGAACGAGGTTTCTTGCCGGTCGTTAACACTGGCGAAGGTCTTTTCAAAGGACTACCTGCCGAGATAACCGTCTGGCATAACCACTGTGACGAAGTGAAAGAACTGCCCGATGGTTTCCGTGCCGTCGCGTCAAACGAGACTTGCGAGATCCAGGCGATGCAGCAGAAGGGTCGTCGACTCTACGGCGTCCAGTTCCACCCCGAGCTTTTCGATAGCGATTATCCTGAAGGCCAAACGGTTGTCGAAAACTTCCTAAAACTCTAATAGGAGTTTCACGCAGAGGCGCAACGATTCTTCTTCGCGGCTTGCGTCGGAACTTTGCGTCTTTGCGTGAAAAGCTCTGAAATTTCTTCTGTCGATGTGACTGTACGGATTTTTCTTAAGTCACCGTATTTCAGTAATTACGTTGTCAAGTGTTATTTTCTTCACAGAAATCACGCCCGTCTCACGGTTGAACAGCCCTTAAACGCTGTGGTAGCCTCCCAAACGAATCGCGAACTTACTGGAAATATTGGTCGCTTTTCGCTTTATCTAATTCAACTCTTTCAGCGCACCGCATCAAGGATGCAAGCCCCCAACCTCGGCTGACGCCAATAGGACTCCTAGAGCCAGGGGACGAGTCATAGGAAAGAACGGACTCGCGCAGGACGCTGAAAGGTAGATCAACATCGGACAGGAGACCCGAACTTGAAAGTTTATTCTATCGTTAGCGGAAGTGCGCTAATCGCTACAGCACTTCTGACTTGTTCTTTGATCTTTCCTCCGAAAACTATCTCGGCGGAAGCTCTTCCTGCTCAATCCCGACAACAAACAACTCCAGAGATTCCTTCCCACGGCGACTTAGGTGAAAAGCTTGCCGTCGAGGAAGTGTACGTAGTACCGCCAACGAATTACGTTGCGACCGCGTACAGTTTGCGCGGGCGCACTGCGAGTGGCCGTCCGGTTGCGAAAGGTTTAATCGCAGCCGACCCGAGACATTTACCACTCGGCTCACGTGTTCGACTCCAGGCCGGGTCGTACAGTGGTGAGTATCTCGTGGCTGACACCGGAAGCCTTGTGCGTGGACGACGAATCGATATCTGGACGCCAACATCGCGCGAAGCGATGCGCTTCGGACGACGCACAGTGAAGCTGACCGTGCTCAGTCTCGGCGGTAGAAGAGCCGCGAATCCACGCTGATAACGCGGATCTGATCCGCGTTATCCGTGAAATCTGTGGCTCGTGTTAAGATTTCCCTCACATGTCACAGATTCCATTGGCGGAGCCTCTCGTTGAGGTCAAACGAGGCGCAATAACTGAATCACGTCATCGCGGCCATATCGTTGCGGTCGAACCAGACGGAAACATCATTGCTTCACTGGGTGCTCCTCACAACGTCACCTTTCTAAGATCGTCTGCAAAACCATTCCAGGCATTGCCGCTGTTGCTGATCGGAGCTGCCGAGCGATTCGGGTTTACCGATCGCGAAGTAGCCCTCGCGTGCTCGTCACACAACGGCGAACCGATCCACACGGAAATCGCTGCGTCGATGCTGAAGAAAATAGGCCTCGGCCCTGAAGCGCTGAAATGCGGCGTCCACGAGCCGTACAGTATCGAAGCTGCTGCCGAACTCCGTGCGCCCGGCGAAGAGCCGAACGTCCTGCACAACAACTGCTCCGGCAAACACGCGGGCATGCTCGCCGTGGCCCTACATCTCGGAGCTTCGATCGACAACTACGATAGCCCTGAGAATCCGGTGCAGAAAGCGATCGCGGATGTGGTGTCGAAATTTTCCGACGTCGCGGTCACCGACATGGCAGTTGGCATTGACGGCTGCGGCGCTCCGATTTTCGGCATCACGATGAAAGCGATGGCGCTCGCGTTTGCGAGATTAGTCTCACCGCCTGCCGGCTTTGACGACACAACGCGAGCCGCTTGCGAACGAGTTGTTCGCGTTATGACCACCTATCCGGAGCTAATCGGCGGAACGTCCAACCGTCTCGATACGGAGATCATGCGTGCCGCGCGAGGACGTCTGGTTTCTAAAGTCGGTGCGGAGGGTATTTACACGGCCGGCATCAAACCTTGTAAAGAGTGGCCGAATGGGTTGGGCCTCGCACTCAAGATCGAAGATGGTGACGACAAACGCGCACGCCCGGTAGTTGTGGTCGAAGCGCTACGACAACTCGGCGTCCTGCGAGACGAATCGCTCGAGGCGGTTTCGCGATATGCGTTCTTTCCAGTGAAGAATCGGCGTGGAGACCTGGTTGGCGAAATCAGGGCAGCGTTCTCGTTTTATGGCCAGTGACGTTGAAGTAAATCTGCCTCCACTGCAACGCGACGCAGCCGGGCGAGTCGATGTTGATTCGGTGCCTGACGTGATCGAGTGGTTTCTCAACTACGACCAGCGCGTCGCCGTCGTCCGACACCCTTCGGTCGAAGAAGTGTTTCAGTGGAAACAACAACAGAGCCAGGCGCAGGGCGAAGAAGTATTCATTTTCAAACGCGCCGAAGACCGGCTCGCGATCGGAATTATTCAAGCGCTCGCGGATAACGCGACCGAGCGTAGTCTTCACGACTGGATCGGACAACTACTCGGCGCCCTCGACACCGCCGCTAAGGCAAACGAAGAAACAGCCGAGGCTTACAAACTCGACTTGCGCAGTGGCGGCTCGATCGTCGCACAGGCCTCGAAGATTCCGTTTCAGCGTGGGCGAAATGAGTTTTTGATCAACTGCTGGATCGAGTCGCTTTGCACCGCCGAGGCGAGAGTGCTCGGATGGTTGTACAAGGAATTCTATGGGAGACCATACGCGCCATGACTCCTGAAGTTCGCGCTCTCTTTCCCATTACTCAACGCTCGATCTATTTCAATCACGCCGCCGTCTCGCCACCACCAACTACATCGATTCGCGCAGTCGAAGCGCAGTTAAGGGACGTTCACGAAAACGGGTCAAAAAACTTTCGCAGTTGGCTCGCAGAGAAAGAGGATGCTCGCAAGCTCCTCGCAAATCTCCTCGGCGCGAGCCCAACGCAGGTCGCGTTTGTGCGTAACACGTCCGATGCGCTTTCGACTGTCGCAAATGGGCTCAACTGGCGCGCAGGCGACAACATCGTCACCTTCAGCCGCGAGTTTACGTCGAACGTATACCCGTGGCTGCGCATACGTGACGTCTTCGGCGTGGAAGTGAGAATGTGCGAGGAGCGCAATGGCCGGATCGACCTTTCTAAGCTGGAAAGCATGATTGACGATCACACGCGCATCGTCGCGATTAGTCACGTTCAGTACGCTTCCGGCTTTCGTACCGATCTCGCACGAGTGGGACAGGTCGCACGCCGTCACGATGCCTTGTTCGTGGTGGACGCAATCCAGGCGCTCGGTGCTGTTCCGACGAATGTTGAAGCTGAGTTTATCGACGTCGCTGCCGGCGCGAGTCACAAATGGTTACTGGCGCCTGAAGGTGTCGGTTATCTATTTCTCTCCGACCGCGCTCGCGAGCGCATTCAGCCCACTCTCGTCGGTTGGACCAGCGTTCCCAACCCTGAAGACTACCTCAACTTCGAACAAGGCTGGAGTCGCGGCGCGCTCGCGTGGGAGACGGGCACTGGCCCCGCCGCACTCTTCTACGGCTTTAAGGCGAGCTGCGAGCTTCTCCACAACGCCGGTGTTCAGAGGATCGCCGACTACCTCGAAGAACTGACGGATTATCTTTGTGAATGCCTCACGGGCAAGAACTACGAGGTGGTGAGTTCGCGCGCTCCAGGCGAGAAGTCTCAGATTGTTTGTATTCGCCACCGCGGTGGTCTTTCGTCGATGGCTCTTTATCACCACCTGAATAAGCGAAACATAATCACGGCGCCTCGCGGTGATCGCCTACGGATCGCCCCGCATTTTTATAACACCGCAACCGAAGTGGACCAGTTTGTCGCGGCTCTTCCGTAAAGAGCGAGCGATTATCGTTCGATCGTACAGTGGTGCTTGTACGGAACACGAACACGTCCGGGCCGTTATATTGGCCTGCGTCGAATCTTTCGGCTCCATCCACTTACGAAAGCTTCGTAAAATCGAAGGTCAGCTTTAATGAACGGTTCAATGGCATTATTGGCACGGTCGTTGCCAAAGAGAGGAACAGAACAAGAAGGGTAGATAAGGGTAAATCGGGTCAGGCTCTAAAAACTGCGGTGAGTGGAGGCTTTGGGGGAGGCATCCTCTCACAGTTATTAAAGCAAGCGTTTGACTCTTTTGGGGGAACGGAGTGGCGCTTGTGACGCAGTTGAAGAGCAATAATAGCGGAGCTGCTGATTGACGCCCTGACGGGGCTTGGGGGAGCCTCCCAGGAAAAATCAGCAGCCCGCAATTTTTTTGGCCCGGTTATTATATGGCCGCAGGTTTCTTTGAAATCTGCGGCTAATTTCTTTCGCGCAGTAAGCGAGCTGGATCGGTTTCAGGTGTGAGTTCGTCGAGGTTGAGTCGGAGCATACCGCCCGCGTCTGAGTAGGCAGTGGCTTCTCTTTGCTGCGAGCGTCGATAAGTAAACAGTAGCCCACCGAACAGTCCGCCCAAGCCCAGACAGGTAATAAGCGCGTAACCGGAAGCCTTCAGGACCGCCACCAAAACACCGAGTGTGGTGTTGATGTATTGTTTCTGGGCTTCCTTGTAGATGTTGGGATTCTCACCCAGCCACTGGACCACCTGTTCGTATTTCACCTGATCGATCAGGTAGTTGGCCATCATCTGGTCGGGCGCATCAAAAACGAAAACTGAATAATTCCCTACGCGACGATAAGCAGTCGGCGCGGGCTGGCCGAGCTTCCAAAGTTCCTGGATACGCGCAATTATGCGCTGATCGTTTTCAGTAGCGAGTTGCGGTGTGTTGAACTCGACGATCAGGATTTTGCTCTGCCCATATGTTCCGAGAACTGCATCCGCATTGCCTGCAGCCTGGACCGCACTCAGCACGGGATGGTCAAAAGGATATTGACGTAGTTCGGCGAAGCTGTTCACGAACACAGCATTCTTTTGTGTCACTTCCGGTTCCGGCAAATGCTTGACGAGGGCGGGAATATCGCCTTCGCCTTTGTCGAGCGTTTCACTAAGGCTTTGTGCGAATTCGTTCAGGTTCGCCGGATTTTCCTTGTCCTTTCTGATCCACACAAAGTGCTGACCCTTGAAGAACGTGATCTGATCGTCCGTGGCGAACCCGGCAGTGCCGATGCTGTTAACTATCTCGGCGTTGGGGTTGGTTAGTCTGGCTTTGGTCAGCGTCTCGTATGCCTGCGCATCCTGGCGTAAACGGGAGATTTCCACTGTTACCCTATCGCCCTTGTTTCCGACGTACTCCGCTACCTCTATGTCCGGCTTTGAGGCGATTACGCTGCTCTTTTTGAACTTGCCGATAGTAGCGGGTAACAGGCGTGTTGATTCAGACGTATCCGCGAATGCGGAACTCACGAATGCGAGCAAAAGCGCTAATAAAACGATTACCTTCGATAGACGCAAACGACTCCTCATGCGGCCGACAGTTTTACTTAGAAACCGCTAACCCTTTGATGTTCCCGGAAGCGGATGGGCAGCACGTTCTTAAGTTTAATGCCAGCGTCTCAATTCCCGCAAAAGAAGGTCGGCATAATGGCGTGGGCTGCTAATGTTGTGCAGGACAATTGAACCGCCGATCTCGCTGGCGTTGTCGATGATGATGTCGCCAAAACCCATCAGGCGCTGCGGAATGCTGGCGGAGACAGTCACGTCCTGAACTTTGCTGAGCGGAATGTTTTTGGTGGTGCGCGCGATTAGTCCGGTGTCGATCTGGAGCTTGGAATCGGTAACCGTGTATTTGACCATATTTCGCCGCAGGTGGTAGTAGGCGGGGATTAACAAAATCGCGAGCGCGAGGAGGATTGAGATCCACGCCGGCGCTCCGAGCCAGGCGAGGAAGAAAACGAGCGCAAGGCCGGCAAGGACTGCGAGAGCGTAGCCGGCTTTGATGAAGATCATCGTCGGGCGAACTGTAAAGACTGTTTGCTCGAGATCCGTAGAGCCGTTGTAATCGAGTGCGCGCGATTGCATCCGGGCGATCCTGGTCGCTTCCGGGTCGTTGACCGCAGCCCCGCAATTCGAACAGAAACGGACACTTGGGGTTACGTATGATCCGCAACTGGAACAGGTCATCGCTCTTACATCCTCACTCGTGCCAATCATGCTACATAAACGAGTACAGAATACAAAGAAGTTTCACGCAAGACGCAAAGAACGACGCAAAGCCGCTACTTTGCGTCTTTGCGCTTTTTCTTTGTGCCTTTGCCGTGAAACTGCTACTGGCTGACGAGCTGTAAGCGACCGTCGGGAAGCCTGGTCATGAAGACGCTGCGCTCGTACACGCTGAGTGGTGTCGGATCTTTTTGTTCGACCGGTGAGGTGCCTGCGCTTGCCACAGCGTTCGGATCGCGAATCATGCTGTAGCGATTTCCGATGCGACGAACGTATTCTCGTGTTTCGGCATATGGCGGCACCTGCTTTCCGTACTTCATCACAGCGCCCTCGCCGGCGTTGTAGCCGGCCAGTGCGAGACGAACGTCTCCGGAAAACAGATCGAGCAGGAACCGCATGTAACGCGCGCCGCCCTCGATGTTCTGTTTCGGATCCCAGATATTTGTCACACCGAAGCGGCTGGCAGTAGGGGGTATTAGCTGCATCAGGCCGCGTGCGCCTTTGTAGGAGATAGCGCGAGGTTTGAAGCTCGACTCCTGGTGCATGATTGAATAAAGAAGTAGCGGGTCGACGGAGTTGCGCTTGCCCGATTCGACGATGAAAGTATCGATGTCTGCATTACCGGTCGTGAAGCCGCCGAGTGAAGGATTGATCAGCTTGCTGGTCAACTGTACGAGGCGTTTGGGAGTCTTGGAAGGCTCGACTTTCGGCGTCTGAATCTTGACGGCGTTTGGCAGGTCAAAGTTATCGATCTGGTAGCTCTGTGCCGCCGCAGGAACGGCGCACAGCGATAATACGGCGAGTATGAAGCCAATCCTTCCCACGCCTGCATCCTACCATAATGCTCAACATTCACCAAAATTGTTAAACACAATTCGAAAGGGCTCTTGACAGGCGTTGTAAGATAAACGCGTTTTACGAAAGTACCTCACTTTCAACCATTAACCCGCGCGCTTCTGCGCGCCTCACAAAGGATGAACAACAAATGAAGAAACTCCTTACACTTACTCTGCTCTTGCTCTGTGTGTGCAGCTCAGCAGCATTAGCGCAAACCTCAACCTCATCAACTGCCAAACCCGGCGCGAAGCAAGGGACCAAACGGGGCCCAATCTTTCGCGCCACCAAGGAACAGATTAACCAGGCCCAGTCGATTCTCAAGGGCCGAGGCTTTTACTCGGGTGAGCAGATTGGCAAGCTCGACGATGCGACGCGCGAGGGATTGCGCAAGTATCAACAGGCGGAAGGGCTGAAGGTAACAGGAACTCTCAACAAGATTACCCTGGAAAAGATGAACATCGCACTGACTGAGAAACAGCGGGCGATGTGATTTTAGCCACGGATGACGCGGATTGAATACGCATTAATCCGCGTCATCCATGTTCTAACTGAGCAGACGCTCCACGACCTCATAGCTTTTTTGGAGCGCCGCAGGGAGGTTTTCGGGCTGAGTGCCGCCGCCTTCGGCCATGTCGGCTTTGCCGCCGCCACGACCGCCGATGATCGGCGCGAGCTCTTTGATAACTTGTCCGGCCGGAACCTTGCCGGTCAGATCCGCGGAGGTACGAACGATAAGCGAGACTTTGCCGTCGCTACTTCGCCCTAGCACGACAACGCCTGACTTAATCCGCGCGAGGAGCGTGTCAGAGAGTTGACGCATGGCCGCGGCATCGAGTCCGCTCGCTTCACGCGCCAGAACTTTCACCCCCGCAACTTCACGCGACTCGTCGCCATTAGCAGATCCACCACCGGCGCCGCTCGCGAGTTTCAAGCGCAACTCTTCCGCTTCGCGGCGAGCTTTCTTCAACTCGTCCTGTAGACGCGTAACGGTCGCCGGCAGATCATTGCGCGAAGTTCTGAGGCCATTGCTGAGTCCGTCAACCAGCAACTCAGCTTCGCGGAAACGTTCGTACGCATCCATCCCCGTGATGGCACGGATCCGCCGCACTCCCGACGCGATCGACTCGTCACTGGTGATCTTGAACAGTCCAATGTCGCCGGTGGCGCGCACGTGTGTGCCGCCGCAGAGCTCTTTCGAAAACACACCTTCCAGACCTTTAATCGAAAGCACGCGCACTTTATCGCCGTACTTCTCGCCAAACAGCGCCATCGCTCCCGAACGCATCGCTTCTTCGATCTGCATCTCGTCAGTCTGCACTGGCTCGTTCCGCAGGATGTAATAGTTCACCAGCCGTTCGATTTCTTCTTTCTCGGCGGCCGTGAGCGGCTGGTAATGCGAGAAGTCGAAACGCAGATAATTCGGCGCCACCACTGAACCCGCTTGCTTCACGTGCGTTCCCAAAACTTCACGCAACGCGGCGTGCATCAGGTGCGTCGCGGTGTGATTGCGTCGCGTCGCATCGCGTTTCTTAACGTCGACTTCCGCTGAAACAACGTCGCCGACTTTGAAACTGCCCTTATCGACTCTGACCTTATGAACGATCAAACCTTGCACTGGCGCATAAGTATCCAGCACGGCGGCGAGCTCGCTCGTTGGGCCAACGAGCAAACCCACGTCTCCAACTTGTCCACCGCTCTCAGCGTAGAATGGCGTACGATCGAGGACGAGCTCGCCTTCGTCGCCTTCGCTCAACGACTCAACTTCGCTGCCTTTGATAACTGCGACAACCTTCGCATCAGTGACCGTCGTTGTTGCATAGCCTTTAAATACCGGCCTCGGGAGACGTCCGGCGATCTGGGAGTAAACCGGGTTCGTCTTCGCTTTGGCCTCACCTTTTTCAGACGCTACGGTTTGCTGAAGCTCCTGCAGCGCGACATCGAACGATTGGTTGAACTCATCTTCATCGATCACAAATCCGCGCTCTTCCAAACCGACGCGGATCAAGTCGCGCGGTGTGCCGAACGTGTCGTATAACCTCGCGAGTGTCTTGAACTCCGGCATGGCGCCTTTCGTTGCGGCAAACACTTCGTCCAGCTTGTTCAGACCGACAGTCAACGTCGATCCGAAACGTTCCTCTTCGAGACTCACCATCTTCTCGATGAACTCGCGTTGCACTTCAAGTTCCGGATAAGTTTCCTTCATGAAATCAACGACGAAGTTCGTCACTTGATTGAAGAAGACTCCCTCGAGTCCGAGTGTATGACGACCCTGGTAGATCGCCCGGCGCATGATCTTTCGGAGCACATAGTTGCGCCCTTCGTTGCCGGGCAGGATGCCGTCCGCGATCGCAAACGCGGTGGCGCGCGCGTGGTCGGCAATCACACGCATCGCAAAACCTTCCTTCGTTTCCGGCTCGTAATTTCGATCGGCGAGCTTCGCGGTGAAGTTGACGATCGGGCGAATCAGATCCGTGTCGTAGTTTGACTTTACGCCCTGCAAAACAACCGCGAGTCGTTCGAGACCGGCGCCGGTATCGACCGAAGGCGCCGGCAGCGACTCGAGCTTGTACTTGCCCGGCTCAAGTTCATTACGCTCAAACTGCATGAAGACCAGGTTCCAGATCTCCATGATCGTATCGCCTGGTCCATTCACATTCGCGGCTGAGTTCTCCGGATCGTCCGGGCTCTCGCCCATGTAGTAGTGAATCTCACTGCACGGACCACATGGACCAGTCTCGCCCATTTGCCAGAAGTTGTCCTTGCGACCAAAGCGCAGGATTCGCTCGCGCGGCGCGCCCACCTGCTCCCAAAAACGCTCGGCATCTTCGTCAGGTGATACGTCCGCGTCGCCCTCGTAAACGGTGAACCACAAGCGCGCCGGGTCGAGGCTCAGAACGTCAACTAAAAACTCCCAGGCGAACTTGATTGCGTCTTCCTTGAAGTAATTGCCAAACGAAAAATTGCCGAGCATCTCGAAGAACGTGTGATGCCGGGCAGTTTTTCCAACCTCGTCGAGGTCGTTGTGCTTGCCGCCGGCGCGCACACACTTCTGCGAAGAGGCGGCGCGCACGTACTCGCGTTTCTCCGCCCCCAGAAAGACGTCTTTAAACTGATTCATGCCCGCATTCGTGAACAGCAACGTCGGATCGTTAGCGGGCAGGAGCGGAGACGAACGCACACGCGTGTGCCCGTGCTCCTCAAAATACTTCAAAAATGCTTCTCTAATTTCGTCACCAGTCATCATTGATTTGAGTGTAGCAAATCAGTCTTCATCCGCGTAATCCGTGGCTAATGACCTCACCTTCTCACTGACTAACTCAAACGCAAACCCTCGCCGCAGCAGATGATCGAACAGGCTCTTCGCTTCGGCGCGATTCTTCGGCTTGCCGCGTATACGCAGGCGCTTCGCGATCGCCTCGTCAATCAACTGTTCCTCTGAAGTCTCGGCGTAAACCATCTCCAGCGCCTCGTTTGCGACACTGTTTTCGACCTTCTTCAGCTTGAGGTCGCGTTCGAGACGCCGCCGGCCAACCGGCTTTTGTTTCACTTTATAAGACGCGTAACAAAATGCGAACTGTTCGTCATTTAAATAGCCGTACTCGCGCAGCCGTGAGATGACTGTTTCGACCACCTCTTCGTTCGCGCCACGACCGCGGAGCAGACGTTCGCGCAGTTCGGCG
>Ga0207711_10002138_pt1 | contig 17809 bp, 36 predicted proteins | sample KBSS34metaG_FD_184401 | JGI IMG/M metagenome (GOLD analysis project Ga0207711, IMG submission 184401) | Switchgrass rhizosphere microbial communities from Kellogg Biological Station, Michigan, USA - KBS S3-4 metaG (SPAdes) (version 2) | ecosystem: Host-associated > Plants > Roots > Rhizosphere...
CTCGTTCATCGACATGGCGTCATCAACCGCGCCGGTGATGCCGACGTTGCCGCCCTGGTAGCCCTGCTGGCCGCCCTTGCCGCTGCTCTGCTCGCCGGTCTGGCCGTGCGTGCTTTCCGCTGCACCTTTGCCCTCTGCCGCAGCCGCCGCATCCAGGCCGGCAAACCCGAGCGCACCAGCAGCAGAAGGAGCGCCGACGCCGTAGGTACCATAAGCACCGCCGGTAAAGCCGCCAGGGGCGCCGGTCGCACCGAGGTCGCCCATTTCACCAGATGCCCAGCCGGGAGCACCCGTGCTGTAGCCGGGCGCAGCCGCGGCGGCATCGGCAACAGCGCCGGCGATGCCTTGGTTGCCGCCCTGATATCCGGTCTGCCCGGTCTGACTGTCACCCAATTCACCATAACCAGTGCCAACGGCACCGGGGCCAGCCATGCCCGCACCGAAATTGCCGAATGCGCCGTTGTCGCCCTCGAAGCCGCCATAGGCGCCAAACTGCCCGCCAGCCCAGCCCGGGCCGCCGCTCAGTCCACCAGCGCCCCATCCCGGGGATGCACCAACATCGCCCCAGCCGGCCCAGCCGCCAAGGCCAGCCTCGCCCAAGCCATAGCCGCTCACGCCTGCTGCACCGAGGCCGCCACCAGGGCCCCCCACGCCAAAGCTGCCGTCACCCTCCGCACCGCCACCCATGCCCCCTTGGCCACCCGCGCCAGGCCCGCCGCCGACACCAATGCCGCCGCCTGCTGCACCGCCGCCCATGGCGCCCTGACCGCCTTGGCCAGGCCCACCACCGACGCCGATGCCACCGCCAACACCCTCCGAGGCATTGCCGGCGCCAGGGCCACCCCAACCGGGGCCGCCAATGCCGAAGGCGCCAGCAGGAGCACCCATGTCACCGAAGAAGCCGCCATAGTTGGCGCCGACGTTGCCGGGATCGCCCTTGCCGGCGCCCTCATAGCCGAAAGCAGCATCAAAACCGGGGTTACCATAGGCCGCAGCCGCAGCCGCGAGCCCCGTGGCCAAGCCGGTTGGATCGCCGGTCATGCCAAATGCAGCGTCGTGCGCTGCTGCCACTGCCTCGGCTGCGGTCGGAGCACCCGTGAGGCCCTCGACGCCACCAATGGCGCCAAAATTACCCGCGTTCGCAGCACCGATGCCGAAATTGCCGCCAAGACCGCCTTGCTGGCCGACACCGACATCGCCCTTGCCGCCGGTTTCGCCGGTCGTGGCGCCCTCCAGGCCGCCCGGATCGCCGGTCGTGCCAGTATTTCCGGTCTGGCCAATCCCTAATCCTTGGGCACCCTCTGCAGAGCCCACATTGCCGGGGCCGCCAGCCTGGCCAGGCCCACCACCGATGCCTGCCTGTCCACCGAAGCCGCCAAAGGCACCCTCGGTGCCTGCGCCGAAATCGCCGCCGAAGCCAAAGCCGGCGCCGGTGGCGCCAGCAGCGCCGCCAAAGCCGCCCGTGCCGCCAAAGCCACCAATCCCACCACCCAGGCCGGTGCTGCCGAAGCTGCCATCCGCCCAGCCGCCAGGGCCGCCCACATTGCCAATGCCGAAATTGCCGGTGCCAATGTCACCGAGCCCGCCGACCGAGCCAAAACCACCGGTGCCAAAACCGCCGGTGCCAACACCGGCCTGGCCATAGCCCACACCCTCTGTGCCGGCCATGCCTTCGGCGCCACCAGGGCCACCGAAGCCGCCAAAGCCGACGCCGCTTGCAGCGCCAGTGCCCGGGCTCCCACCAGTGCCAGGACCACCAAAGCCGGCGCCAGGATCACCACCGAAATTGCCGCCCCAGCCGCCAGGGCCGCCCATGGCGCCGCCAAGGCCGCCGAAATCGCCGGGGCCGCCCGAGGGATCACCTGCGGGACCGCCCCCCGCATCAAATCCAAAGCCTTCGGCCGCGGCGCCAGTTTGCCCCTCACCGATACCGCCAGGGCCGCCAAAGCCAGCACCAAATCCTGTGCCCACGCCCAGGCCGGCCCCGAAATTGCCCTCGGCGCCAGTTTCGCCAGTGCCAAAACCACCGACGCCGGTGCCGAAGCCCGTGCCGAAGCCGGTGCCGAAGCCAGCGTAGCCGCCGGTGTCACCTAAGCCGCCGGTGCCAATGCCCTCGGCGCCGCCATAGCCAAGCCCGCCAACGCCCGCGGCGCCCATGGCGCCGGCCGCGCTGCCCAGACCGAAGCCGCCCGTGTTGCCATAGCCCGTGCCGCCATAGCCGAAGCCACCCAGGCCCGCACCGGCCTGACCGTAGCCGACGCCCTCACTGCCAGGACCACCCCAACCAGCTGACGCGCCAATGCCGCCAACACCGCCAAGGCCGCCCATGCCGCCGTAGCCAGAGCCAATGCCACCGCCGATGCCCGTTCCCGTTCCACCAAGGCCAGCGCCGGGGCCGCCCGAAGGCCCGCCGGTTTCACCAAATCCGCCAAATCCGCCAAAACCACCAAAGCCACCCTCTGCGCCACCCTGCGCGCCACCGATGCCACCATGTGCACCACCTTGCGCGCCGCCAATTCCACCTAATCCTGCCGCCCCAGTTTCGCCGATGCCGCCTAGGCCCTCGCCGACGCCGCCTATGCCGCCCTGACCACCGCCAACACCCTCGGCCTCTGCTTCGGCTTCTGCCTCGGCTTCACCTTCACCTTCACCCTCCCCCTCCCCCTCCCCCTCTCCTTCGCCCTCTCCTTCGCCCTCTCCTTCGCCCTCACCCTCGCCCTCTCCTTCGCCCTCACCCTCGCCCTCGCCCTCCCCTTCGCCTTCGCCTTCACCTTCACCTTCACCTTCGCCTTCACCTTCACCGCCTCCACCACCCTCACCACCGCCGCCGCCGCCGCCCTCACCACCGCCAAAGGTGGTCGCAAGCGCAGGCAACAGCCATTCGTCTTCGTCCCCGGCTTGCCAGGGAGCGGCGGGCAAATCAGTCATGGGAAAATCCTCAGTAGCGGCGAGCGCCGATCTGTACTGGTGCAGCAACGTGCTCGGATTGATCCGGCCCAGAAGCCATCATGCCGTCGATGACGGCGCTCTCCTTCGGACCAATCATCGAGCCGAACGGGTTCGATTGCATCTGGAACACATCCGAAATGCCAAAGCCGGAAATCGGCCCATCCACCTGAGAGCAGGACTTGGTGTCCTCGCCCTCGTAGTACACGCACACGCCGCAATGCTTGGTGGGTTGGCCGCGGCGGTAGTTGGCGTCCTCTTGCGATTGTTTCATCGCGTTACCCCTTGGAACTGCGGTTGCCGGCCGTACTTCTGCACGTAAGCCTCATGCGACCAGGCGATGTCGCCAGGATTGAGCAAGGTGTCGACCGCGCCGTCGCCGTGAGCGAGCTTGAGCTTGCGCGGCGGCGGAAACGCCGGATTGCCGGCAATGATCGCCCACGCACCCTGAAGCTCGAGCCCGAAGCTCTGCAGCCGCTTGGCCTGCGTGCGGATGGTCAACCCGGCGCCCACCACATCATCGATCAGGATCACCGGCCGATCGGGGATGACTATGCCCTCCAGCCAGTTCAGCAGGCCGTAGGTTTTGGCCGCCTTCTTCACTTCAAAGGCGTTGACCGACAGGCCCGACACGAACGCCGCCGCCTGCAGCATGCACACGATCGGCACGCCGCCGCTCTCCAGGCCGCACAGTTGGAACGGCCGCTTGCGGTAGAGCGGCAGGTACTTGTCCCAGAACAGCACGCAGATCCGCCGCATGAACTCCTGATCGAGCGTGGCCACCGGCATGTAGAGTTGCCAGCGTGCACGGCCGCCACCGAACGAGGTCAGCAGTGCCGGCCCGGGGGGCGAGCGAAACAGACAGTTGTGATCAAGGTAGGCCCGGCAGAATTCCAACGTGGCGGCGCGATCATGGCCGGCCAGCGCCGGGACAGATACCAGCGGCTTCGTCACTTTATCAGCCCCGACCACTGCTGTTGATGCCCGTAGCGCAGCGTAAAGAATTCCGCATCACGGGCAAAGTTGTTGAACGTGAACAGCGCGATCAGTTGGCCGTCGAGGTAGTTCTCGGTGTGCTGGTTATCCTTCTTGAAATGCGGCCCGACCTTGTTGACCAGCGTGAAGTAGTTGCGATGCAGCGGCAGCTTCAGCTTCTGCTGCACCCGCACCGCGGCGCGCAGCATGAACGGCGCCGACGCTGCAATGTCCTCCACCATCATGACCGGCACGCCGGGCAGCACCTTGCCGTTGAACCAGTTGTCCAGGCCGTAGGCCTTCGCCTCGCGCCGGGCCGAGAACACGTTGACCTTGATGCCGAGCATGTTGGCCACGGCCTGGATGGCGGCGCCGATCGGCGGGCCGGACGGCTCGGGCGTGCAGATTTGGAATGTTTGATTTCGGTATATTTCGAGGAAATGATCCCAGAACAGCAGGCCGACGTTGTGGGCGAATTGCGGGTTGAACGTCGCCCGCCGCAGATAGAACTGGAAGGTGTATTTGCCCTTCGGGTTCTTGCCCGGCAGCATCGGGTGGGTGGCGTCGACGCGGTAGATCGCCTCGCGGTCGATGAACTCGCGGCACCACTCCCACAATTCCTGCCGTCGCTCGTAGCCCAGGATCATCCCGGCGTTCCGCCTCCACCGCCCCAGCCGGCGCCACCGGGCAGGCCCATGCTGCCCAGGAACGCCCACGGGCTGACCATGGCCATGCCCTGCGCCTGACCGCCCTGGCCGGCGATCGTCTTGTTGTATTCCGGCCGCGTCATCTTGCCGAGGTTCAGCATCATGTCGAACAGGCTTGGCTGTTTGGCTGGCTGATTGGCCAATTGGCCAGAGGGGTTGTCATCGTTGCGCTGTTGTGCCTGCGGCGGCGGCTGGGTCCACCACTGCCTGGGCTGGTTGCTGCGGTCGAACGGCCCCGCCTGCGGCCCCATCATGCCGATGCCCATCTGGGTCATCTGCTGCATCCGCGGATCGTAGGGCATGGGATCACCTCATGGTGCACGCAAGCAAGTTGGCCCAGGTGTAGGTGCCGGCGACCAGCAGCCCGAGGATGCACAACAGTAGCGCCTGCTCGCGCCTCGTCATGGGGTACATTTCGGGTAGCCCATCGCCCAAAGCTCGCGATCGTACATCATCCAGAAGCTGTTGAGCGGCAGCTTCTCGTGCCCGCCGTGGTCATCGAGCCATGTTTTGATCGCAGCCGGCATGTGGCGGTAGGCCCGCGCGGTTTCGTCGTCCATCCGCGCGCCGGTTTGCACCGAGCGCACCGCATGGAACGCCATGAAGGCGCCGGGAGCAATGCAGATGTCCTCGACATAGGCCAGCACCAGCGTGCAGGCCGAATAGCACGGGCCGCGCACCTCCACCTTGGTTCTGGCGCGCTTGTAGTCGGCGTAGAGATTGTAGTGCATGTCCATGCGGCCGCCGGGGCCGTACCTGATCACCACCGTTTCCGGCTCCTTGCCGGGCGTGGCCTCGCGCGCCGTCCAGGGGGCGTAGCCGCGATCGGGGACCAGCATCGGCCCCTTCGGCGCGACCGCGGGTTCTTCCCGCCGGATGATGGCGTATTGCGGCAGCGCCGGCTTGGCGAGTTCGACCAGAACCGGCGGGGTGATTGTCTGTTGCGTCATCGCCTTGGGCGAGAACAACGACATTTTTGGATCGACGCTTCCCTGCCCGAGTGCGACAGACGGCACGACTGTCGCGATCGCGGCTGCGAGGAGCGCCGCCTTGTGCTTGCTCATAAACCCTCCTGCGTTAAACTGGCAGGAGATCACTGTCACAAGCTGTGACCTTAAGTCAAGGTTAATCAAATGGCCAGCGTGGTCGTGACACCGCTCGAACCGCCGTTCACCCAAGACGTGATGCAGTTCGAATTCAAGGGTGTCTACAAGATGCTGGCGGTGTCGATCGCGGACGGCAACCGCATCAAGGCGCTGCTCGGCGGCAACCCGATCAACCGCGATGTCGTTATCGCCCCGATCGAGGGCAGCGACGACATCAGTATTTCGGTGTTGCAGTGAGCGGCGATGTCGTCGTGCTGCTGACCGCGTTAACCGTGTTGTTCATCGCCCTGACGCTGGCCTGCGCCGTGGCCTACATCCTCTGGCGGCGGGATATGTGAGCAACCCGGGCAGCGATCGCGCCCGACAATGCAGGTCCAGCCCTCGTCCTTGCCCATCAACCGGATTGATTGCACCACCGCTGGCCGGTTGCCGCGGTAGTGCATCGTGACCCGAAACCGCGCCTGGCAGTCGTCGCAGGTTAGCTTCACCTCGCCGGTCGGCGGCAGTGGCTCCCAATCGGCCGGCGGTAAGGCCGCCGCCATTGCCCGCCGCTCAGATCGCGTCGGCTGACGCCGCGGCTGGGGCTTGGGCTGGGGCTGGGGCTTGTGCTCGTGCCACACGTCCGATCGGTGCTCGACCGGCAGCGGTTGTCCGAAGCCCGGCAACTCCCGCTCGGGCCGCCTCCGCATCAGCCATCGCAGCGGCATCGGATCGTGGTTGCCCCAGCCATCGGGGTGCATGCCGCACTTGCCGGCTACGACCGCACGGCACAGGTCACGATCGGCCGCCGCGTCGGGCGCGTCGAAATCCTCATCGAGGCAGTTGTGGACCGAGAAAAACGTATAGACGTTGTGAGAAGCCATGCGTCATGCATAACACGCCAGCAGCCTAATCCACATCCTGTTACGTCGGAAACCTAACACAGCCTCCCACATTACGTGACAAGCGCCGCGGAACCTGCTAGAGGGTATGGTGTTGACGATCCGGTGACGCCAGGTCTGCCCCCTGCGCCACCAGTTCGAAAGTCGGTTGTCGGTCGCGTTGCCGTACCCCTGTCCGGGCGGCTGATCGGCAAACGCCAGCCGGGGGGTGTCCGGCAGGCCCGTGCGAACCGGGCCATTCTCTCACATCCATCTGCGCTGTCTGTTCAAAATTGAACATCGGGAACTTTCGCGCATTGTCCTCCCGACCGCGATCCCCGCGGTGGAGGAATACCCCATGGCAACCATGCCAGGAGCCAACGAGCAAGAACGGGCCCGCAGCGACAACCAGCAGGCCGAGCCCAAGCACTCACGTCCCGGCGGCGCGCACCCGCCCGGCACCCAGCAGCCGCAGAACTGGGCGCAGGGCCCCGGCGGCACCCAGCAGCCCTACGAGCCGATCGAGCCCAAGCACCGCGCCGACGAGGCGTCCGGCCGGCAGGAGCCGAGCGCCAATCCGCAGCGGGCGCCCGAGCATCAGCCCGGCTACGAGGCCAAGCACCAGAAAGAGGCCAAGGGCGCCAAGCAGCACGACGACGCCCACCACCGCTCGCAGGCCGACGATGCCGCCGCCCAGCGCGAGGCCAAGGACGACGAGGACACCCTGCACCGGCAGAAAGGTCAGCGCGCCCACACCGCAGCCCGCAAGCATGAGGTTAAGCGCGGCTCGATTAAGGTTAAGGCGAAGGTGAAGCCGGTACGCAAGCACAAGTAACCAACCGGCGGCCCGGGGTACGGGAGAGCCGCCGGTGCTAGGCCGTGGCCAAGGCTAGAATTGATCATGGCCCCGGCTAGTCACATGAAGGAAATTGGTTTTTGTCACCATTGTCCGCAGAACAGACCGTGTCTGTTCCGATTTTAATACATTACCGCCGATAGAACGAACCGGGGCTGACGATCCGCAGATTAAGCTGCAGATAGCGATAGCGCAGCAGCCACAAGAGGCGAGCGCGCGCGTGCATAATCGGTGCGAAACCTGGCCCTCAATTCATCCGGGATGCGCTCGGGGTGGTGGCGGCACAGCCGCTCCAGCAGCGGGTCGTCATCCTGCCAGCCGACCGGCGGGCGGCCGTCGTAGTCGTGATCATGGTTGGGGAAATTGGGCATCCATGATCTCCCCAGGCCGGTAATTGGCCGATAATTGGCCGATAATTAATTATCGGCGAAACGAGCCGGCGGCCTGTATCGGGACCAAGGCCGCCGGCCGCTACCCAGGCGCCAGCGCGAGGAGGTCGCACACTTCCTGGGCTAGGCTCGGACATAGTTGGGATTGAGGTTTTCAACGTGCGGTGATTTGTTCCGCGTTGTCAATCCCAGACTTTCCGCCAGCGCATCCAATCCACGGCGCAGCACCGGCAAGGCCCACGGCGGGCACGCCACATCCCAGCACGCCACCCGGGCGATCATCACGACGGCCTCGGGATCGGCGGCTTGGAGGGCGAAGGTGGAACGGGCCCACAAGCGCCTGGCGAGGTCGCAAGCGCAGGTTCGCTGGTCGGTGGCTGTGGGACATCCGCCGCAGGGGTTTCCGCGCCCTTGGCCTCGCTGCGGGCTCCTGGGGCCATCGAGGGTGGCGAGGTAGGCTCGCCACTGCGCGGCGTACCTCTGGCCGGCGAGGCACTGCAGCCGGGTGATGACGCCCCGGATAACCATCCGACCGAGTTCGCTCTCCGCAAGCTGGTCTGCTGCATGATCGCCAAGACCCTGGCGGTGCGGCTGTGTCGCCGCGACCTGGGCGGGCGATATCGCCGGATCATGGCTCGGCCTCAGGTTGCCGTTGCGGTAGCGATGGCCGTTCTTCCGAGGTCGCCCCCGGCGCCGCTTGCCCACCATGACCTGCCCTCAAGGTGTCGAGCATCAGCTTGAACTTGCGCTGCTCCAACCGCTTGTAGGCCGCGATTTGCTTGAACACCAGCAATAGGTTGGCGGTTTTTAGCCGTTCACCGACGAAAATCGGCACGACATTGCTGCAGGGTTCATCCATTTGGGCGCTTACCTCGGCATTCCGGCTGGGAATAATTTTCGCTCGATGCGCTCGATGATCTCCAGAGCTTCGGCGGCGTCGGTTTCTGGCATGTGCATCAAGCGGTCTTTCGCGGTTTCGATGTCGGTGAGGATGGCGGTGATTTCCGCCCGGCGTTTAGCGAGGTCCATCGGGTGCAAACACGATGCTGGTGTTGAGCAAGGGGCCGTCCGTTTGCCAGGTCCGATGCCGATAAATCCAGCCACCGGGCACGCGCATGCGATCAAGGAAGGAGATTTCCTCCTCCTCGCTCTCGCTGGCGAGAAATTCCCATTCGCGATCGAGCGGGTGTTTTGGCATAGGGGTAGGCGTGGTCATAGTTCCTCCTTTGCTGCCCGTCAGACGCGCGGTTGGCTCCTGGCCTATAGTAAAGTTTCATCCGGGCCGCCCGATTGAACGCCCAAGCGGTCAAAGGGCAATCGGGCGCACTTGCCCGAATGAACTTTACTATAGGCCAAGGTTCATTCGGGCGGGCAAAATTGCCCGAATGGGCGCTCGAATGAAATTGGGTCATTGGGGCGGTTTTCACGATGGTCTTTTGGTGTTGTTGACGAAGATGCCGCGGGTGTCTTCCCGCCTGACCGGGTCTTTGCAGTCATCGACGTAGAGCAGGCCGGTTTTGAGCCAGGCGCGGATGATGGCCTTGCACTGCTCCTCGGTCTTGTCGGGGTGGTGGTTTTGGATCACGCGCCAGGCGGCGCGATCCTTGGCGGCGCCGGCATCGGAATATCGCTGGCCCTTGTCATTGCCGGCGGCGAGGTCGTCCAAGACGGCGTTGAGGCTAGGCGAGGAGGTACCTTCCCATGCGGAGGGCGGTGTCCACGGCCTGGCGACCTGCATGTCGTCGCCCCCGGGATAGTCCTCTGTGCCGTTGCCGATCGGCTGGCTGTGCAGTCGGAACCAGATCGCCACGCTGGCGTGCTTGGCGATGTTGATCTTGGCGGGATCGAGCCGGACATAACTGGCGCGATCATCTGGGCCGATGTCGAACTGCTCGCCCTCCTCCTTGCTCATGGTGGAGAGGGTGTAGACCAGCCGGGCGGCATCCTTGATGCCGGAGGCACCGCGGCCGGCATTGGCATCGCCTGGTGTTAGGGTGCCCTTGTGGACGTGGTGCGGAGTATCGACGGCGATGTTGTAGTCGATCGCGATCGCCGCCAGCAGATCACAGACGTAGTCCATGTCGCCGTTGTCGTTCTCTGACAGGGAGTGCGTCTTCACGAACGGATCGAGGCTCAAGAGGTCGGGCTCGAACCGCTCGATGGCCTCGCAGATTTGCGCTTTGAGCGGCCCGATGATGCGTTGACGCTGGTGCAACAAAGCAAGTTTGCTGCCTTTGGGGCAGCAGCAGAACAGGTAGTCATCAAGTTCGCTCTGCGGGATTTGGTAGCAATCGAGCATCGCCTTGATCCGGCGCCCCATTTCCTCGTCGTCATCCTCCAGGCTGATCATCAGCACGCGCGATCGCTTGAAGACGTGCTGGCCCGACAGTTCTCGGCCGGTGGCCAGCGATATGAACTGCAGCAACCGCAGCGCGGTCTTGCCGACCGCCCCGGCGCCGGTGATCGAGGAGAGATAGCCGCGGCAGAATTGGTTGCCGAGCAGCCATTGTCGCGGCGGGATGGCACTCAGGTTTGCTCGGCCGGCATCCCATACATCAAGCGGCTCGAACACCCCCTGGCCATTGCCATTGGTGTAGCGATCCTGGCCGCTCTCGCGCTCCCATTGCTCTCGTTCTGCCCGGCCTAATGTCATGATCTGCCCGAATAGGTTGCCGGGGCGTCGTCCTATTCGGGAAGACGACAGGGCTGGCCTGCCCCAGGCCCCGGCTGCAGCCATAACGGCTGATTTGCCGCGAGTCGGCAACGGTAAAGATCGGAAAATGTCACTAGTTGTGGATAAGGTAAATGCTACCAGATATGGTGTAGAGGATTATTCTATCGGCCCTTGAAGCGCGCGGCGATGTTGAGCAACCAGGCCTGTTGCTTCTCGGTTGGCCGGCCGCGCCACTCCGTCATTTGCTCCACGAAATGCAGTTCGCGCTCGCGCAGCATGTCGCCCCAGCGATCGAGAATGGTGCGCGCCACCTCGCGCCACTGGTCCGCGCTTGCCGGCTCGCTGTCCTCAGGCGGTGGTGGCTTGACCAGCACCGGCAGCACGACCTGCGCCCAGGTCACGCCGTGCTGGCGGATCAGCCGGTCGGCCATGCGGCCGGCATTGGCGACCTCGCCGTCGTGGGCCGAGCCCAGCATGCCGAGCAGGCGGATGAGCCGCTGCAATGTTGCCGGATCGAGGCTCACCGTCGCCTCCCGGGCGTTATTCGATCTCGCGCGCCTCGACGCAGCGCAGATCGAACGTGCGCAATGCGATCTTGAGCAGCGCCCGCAATGCGCGCACGGCGTCCACCCCCGGCCGCGCCACCAGCTCGATCCGAAACACGGTCGAGCCGGGCGCGATGCGCGTCACCCGGCGGCTTCCTTCGGGCCCTGCCGGACCACCCGCGGCATTTGCTGAGTTTGCTGCGGAGTTTGCGGAATTTGCGTCGGCCGCTCGCGCTGCCCCGGCAGGAACGCCTGCCGCTCCTCGATCAGCACGCCCCGCACCTTCTCCACCATGGCCAGCAGGCTGTCGAGCCATTGCAGATGCTCGTCGGTATCGCGCTGCTGGATGTAGCGCAGATCGTCGCTGCGGGCGCGGGCGCTCTCGGCCATGCGCTGCAGGCCCACGACGAGGTCGTGCAATCGGTCGGCCATGCTAACTCCTGTGGTTAGGGCGTGGGCGAGTTCGCCGGGGTGAGCCGGCGGCGGGTTTCCTTCTGCGCGAACAGCAGCGGGGAAAACTTGCAGCCGCGCGCGGTCAACCGCGGCGCCATCACGTAGTAGGTATCCGGCGGCAGGCCGCGGGTGTGCCAGTTGCTGACCACCCGATAGGACAGACCGAACAGCTTGGCCACCTTGTTGGTGCCGCCCAGTGCGTTGATTGCTTCGGTTGCGGTGGCGATATTCATCCGCCTAGCCATGACACACCATGTGGCTGTTTTCAAGAGTGTGATATATAGCCCCGCCGTAAGGCTCCCGCAACTATGGCCCGGGGCGGTGGTGACGCACGCCGCCCCGGTATATTCCTGTTGACAGGTGTCACAGTTTGTGACATACGAGGTCATCGAAACAGGAGCAAGCAGATGAACCAAGCAGTCGCCAAGTACCTCGCCGCCGCCTTCAGCACCCCCCACAGCCATGACGAATATCGCGCCCGCAAGCTGCATGGCCAATGGCTGGTGTGGTGCGATGCCTCCGAGCATGCCGTCGAGTTCGACGCCAAGACCATCGAGCAGGCGCAGCTTGCCGTTCATAGCTGGGGAGGGCTGTGACATGACCTACAAGATCGAACTTCGAAATAGCGCGGGCACCCTCGATGTCCGCATCGTGGATGACGAGGAAGACATCCGCGCCGCCGTCCTCGACATCGCCGCCGGATGCCCCATGCGGGCTGGTGACAGCATCACCGTCACCGAAGTGGAAGCGTGACATGACCCCCACCGAGCACGCCCAGCGCGACTACCGTACCCCCCTCGGCACCCGCTTGTGGTGCGGTATCTCTCGCGATCCCGCCACCAAGGAATACGTGGTCACCGACGAATACGTGTCGGGCTACTACGTCCGTGCGCGGTTTGCCACCAAGCGCGCCGCTGAGCGGTATCTGCAAAAACTGGTGACCAAATGACCCCCAAACAGCACTTCCGCGCCCTCCAAATCCGGCTCGAGATCGCCGAGTTTGGAATGGCGATGCCGCTGGACCGCGAGCGCGTGAAGGAACTGCGCGAGCAGGTCGAGCAGGCCCGCAAGGACGCCGAGTTGGACGCATCGGATGGAGCAGAGTGATGAGCACGCACACACCGGGGCCGTGGACGATCCACAGCGAGGCGGCGAACGCCGCGAGCGGTAGCCCTATCAACAGTGAAATACGGGGCGGTCATCACGTCGTGGTTCGCTTGGGCACAATGCATGCCGACAGCACCAAGGCCAACGCCCGCCTGATCGCAGCCGCGCCCGATCTGCTGGCGGCGCTACAAGCCATCGTCAACAAGGCGCATCCGCGCGCCGACTATCTCAACGGCGAGGCAACTCACTACATCGGGCCGAAGGAACTTGTAGACACCGCCCGCGCCGCCATCGCTAAGGCCGAGGGGGTGGAGTTGATGCCCTGCTTTAGCAACTACGATCTCTGGAAACTGGCCTCGCCCGACGACGAGCGCGACGACGATCAGCCTTTCGGCGAGTGCGACTGCTGCGGCAAGAAACGCCCACTATCGCGCACATGGGCCTACCAGCTTGAAACATGGGCCTGCGAGGAGTGTTCACAATGACCGACTACGATCCCGAGCGCGTCGACCTGCGGATCGAGAGCCGGCAGGGCAAGCTCGCCGCCAACGCCGAGGCGATCGAGCGGTGGCAGCGCAAGCTGTTCCGCGCCGCCAACGAACTGCAGAAGCTCGTCGCCCAGCGCAAGCGGTTGCTTAATCCCAGCAAGGGCAAGCTTGTCTACAAGGGCGAGCAACTCACTGGCATGGGTGGCGGTGCCGTCGACGGCCTCAACGACGAGATACCGCTGTGAGCACGCCCCCCAAATATGCGACCGCAACTCGCAGTCAAAAACGTCGCCTAACACGCGAAAGCGGTCGGCCACGGCGTCCGCCCAAGCCCAAGCCGCCCAAGCCAATCCGTGTGCAGGAGCACATGCTCAGGCCCATGATCCGCGAAGCATGCAAGACCGGCATGGTCGAGGCGATCGAGCACACCAGCAACTTCTGGTCGGTCACCGACGGCTACAAGAAATACATCGACCATCAGATCGCGACCGAGGCCGAGGCTTTGATGGCCGCCGTGAGGGCGGTCGTGCGCGAGGAACTTACCGCCAGCAAGAAGAGGAGGAAGCGATGAGTAAAGGCGCCACCCAAACCGCCGGCATCAAGGGTGTGCTGCGAAACTTCAAGCAAACCATTCACCGGCACGTCGCCCAACCCAAGCCCAACGGCAACCGCCGTCAGCGCCGCGCCTGGGATGCCATGCGCCGTGAGGCAGAAGCTACCAACCGGACCAGCGATACTTTGAAACTGATCCTGAGCGGCAAATCGACATACGCCTACAAGGACAAACAACCATGACCATCGAAGCCCAGCGCCTCACCTTGGACGTAAAACCGAACCACCTACCGGATAATTTGCAAAACCAAATACCGCCGATCCTGCATGTGTTCGAACGCGCGTTGCGCGACGTGTCGATGCCGCTTGAGCGCGTGCGGGAAATCTACGCCCTCAAGCGCGAGATCGAGGCCGACCTCGCCGAGCAGGAATATATCCGCGCTCGCTCCCTGGTGGAGCAGGAACTGGAGCCGGTCGCCAAGGACGCCAGCAACCCCTCCACCCGCTCCAAGTACGCCACCCTCGCGGCCGTGATCCAGGCGGTGCGGCCGATCTACTCCAAGCACGGCATCATCGTTGAGTTCGACACCGGCCCCGCCGATCAGGATGGCTGGATCAGGGTGCTGGCGTTCCTGTCGCATCAAGCCGGCTACAAGCGCACCTATCACATCGATATGCCGGCCGATGGCAAAGGTGCACAGGGGCGCGATGTGATGACCCGCACCCACGCCACCGGCTCGGCCTTCACCTACGGCCGCCGCTACCTGCTGCTGGGCATCTTCAACCTCGCGGTCGAGGATGACGACGGCAACGCCGCCAGCCGCGGCAAGGCCAACACCGGCGAATTGCTCAACACCGAGCAGATGCAATTCGTGTGGGAGAAGGCGCGCGAATACTGCGATCCCGACGTGCAGCAGGAATGGGTGGAACTGCTGGTCAAGACGCTGGGCCACGATAATCTGGCCGAGGTGCCGGCATCGCTGTTCGAGATGCTGCGGCAGAAGATCATCGCCTGGCCGAAATCGCCGGGCGCCAGCAAGTGGAAAACGCAATGACGGTGGAGATCATCGACTGCGTGCAGGGCACGCCGGAATGGTTTCAGGCGCGGTTGGGCATTCCAACCGCGTCGTGCTTCAAGGACGTGCTGGCCAAGGGTGAGGGCAAGGTGCGCGCAACCTACATGCGCCGCCTTGCCGGCGAGATCATCACCGGCCAGCCGGCCGAAACATTCCGCTCTCCCGAAATGGAGCGCGGCAACCGGATGGAGGATGAAGCCCGCGCCAACTACATTTTCGGCTGGAACAATACCCGGCCGACGCGCGTGGGCTTCGTGCGGCGGGCCTATGTCGGTTGCAGCCCCGACGCCTTGCTGGGCGACGACGGCGTGCTGGAGATCAAGACGCAAAAGCCCGAGCTGCTGATTGCCACCCACGACGCCGACCGCTTCCCGCCAGAGCATGTGGCGCAGTGCCAGGGCGCGCTGCTAGTCACCGGCCGCAAGTGGGTTGATCTGTGCGTGTACTGGCCGGGCATGCCGATGTTCGTGAAGCGCACCGAGCGCGATGAAACCTACATCGACATGCTGATGGACGAACTCGCCAAGTTCAACAACGAACTACAGGCGATGGTCGCCCGCGTGCGCGCCTATGGCCAGAGGGCGGCAGCATGACAGACCGCATCCCGATCGTCCGTAACACTCTGCGCAATGATCTGCTTGACCGCATCAAGGATAAACACATGGTGTGGTGGAAAGACAGCTTGGAGCTTTACCGTATGGCCGGCCTCAAGCCGTCCGCGTTTGGTAATGACGTGCTGTTCGTGCTGACCTACCAGCTTGCCTGGATGCTGGAGCATTACGAGATCGACACCGACACTTTTGTCGATAGCCTGCGGGCCGCCAGGAAGGCTTATGTGGAGGTCAATGAATGAGCGTGCCCTCACCGATCTACTTCACATGGAACGGCGAGGCGATGGAGCCAATGGACAGGTTTTCGCGGCTGGCCGAGCGCACCTTCACGTCGGGCCACGCCTATCGCATGATCGTGGAGGAGGAGCGCAGCGGCGCCAGCCATCGGCAATACATGGCGGCGGTGCATGAAGGCTGGATGCAGTTGCCCGAGCCGTGGGATATCGCGTTTCCGACCGAGGAACACTTGCGGAAGTACCTGCTGATCAAAGCGGGCTTTTGCACCATCACCAAGGTGGTGGGCACCAAGCGCGTGCCGGTCGACGGCTATGCGATCGTCTGCGAGGAGGATGGCGTAACGACGATCTATCAGGCCAGGTCGCAATCCTACCGAGCCATGGGCAAGGAGGAGTTCGCCAAAAGCAAAACCGCGGTGCTCGATCTGCTCGCCGACATGATCGGGGTCACCACAACGCAATTGCTGGAGCGCGGCAATGGCGAGGGTTGAATTCAGTGTGAGCGTTAGGAGCCAAGCCTATGAACGAGCAGGGGGGTGCTGTGAGCACTGCGGATTGCCGATCGGAGGAGAGCGGCCGGAATACCACCACCGAATTCCCTGGGAAATTTCCCGCGACAGTTCACTGTCGAATGCAGTTTGCCTGCACAAACGATGTCATCGAGAAATTACTCGATCAGATATCAAAACTATTGCAAAAGGCCGGCGCATCAGACGCAAGCGCAGCGGTATCGATAAGCCCGGAAGGTTTCCGACCAACCGCAAAGGTCCGTACAAGCGCCGGATGGATGGCACCATCGAGAAGCGCAGATGACGTGTAAACCGCCAAAATTCGACATCCCAGTCACGGTCAGTGAGCGTGAGTTGCAGGCAATGATCCAAATCTATGCGCTGCGCTTGAGCCATTTTCAGTCAGACAATTCCTACATCAGATGGAATGTCGACCGCATGCATGCGCTGACGCTGCTCCTGCCCAAACCAACCAAGCCGGAAAAAAGCAGATGAGTAACCCGTTGCACTCGCTGCTGTGGTGGACGGCATTGTTCCTGTCGCTCACGGTCATCATCGTATTTATCACCGGCTGCGCGGTGCCACTGCGATGACCGACATGGGTGATATCGCTAACATGCGAGCGGCCGCAAAGGCATGGCGTGCAAACGCCGTAGCATCCGGGGAAACCGTGCGAGCGCACGATAAAATAGACGAACTGATTGACGAGATCGAGCATCTACGGCGCAGACTGTATGAAGTTGATGCGCAGTTGACCGCCGAGGATCACATCCACGCGCGGGAGAACATGACCCTGCGCGCCGAGAAAGATGCCGAGATCGAGCAGCTGCGGCAGGACAACGCCGAAATGCGCGAACTGATCAACACGCTGGCAGAAGGCCGCGCCCTGGAGCCAAAGCCATGACCGACATTGTCGAGCGGCTGCGCGATGGCACATACTGTACGGTCGGATGCGCCAAACTGCGCGGCGATGCCGCCGCCGAGGTCGAGCGGCTGCGGGCGCTGCTTGGGGACCGCTACAAGCTGCGGGATATTTGCCCCATATGTCTGGGACGCCTGGAGCCAAAGCCATGAGCACCACAAGCGCAGTCATCAAGCGGCTGCGCGCCGAGCTCCTGCGGCTAGCCGAGGACAACATCAGGTGGCAGAAAGAAAACGAGCGGCTGCGCCAGACCATCAACGATCAGGCCGCCACCATCACCGGAATGTTCCGCGAGATCGAGCGGATGTTGCCTACGCCGGTGCTCGATAAGGATAAATGACGCTGACCTCGTCGTCAGTGCTCACGCCGAGGCTTTTGGCCAGCGCCGGACTCAGATCGGCCGCGCGGCCGGTTTCCGCCTCATGCGGCCCCCAATCGGCAGGGTGGGCCAATCGTGCAACGCCGGTCTTGGTGTTAGTCACCAGCGCCATCTGGCCACTGTTCGCCAGCATATCCTTCGACGTGATATCGTAGTCCCAGCGGCACGCCAGATAGAACACGCTCATATCCATGCGCCGCGCGAGGCCGCTCGTTCCAGGCGGCTGCGATTTCAGGAACAGCCAGGGCGCGTCTTCCACCTCGTAAAAGAATGCCAGCCCCTCGCTCGGGCTGACGCCGGTATCGTCGGGGCCGCCGAAGGTGCTGCACGTTCCGCGCGCGCTGAACAGCACGTCGTCGTCGGGCTCAACGGGATCGGGTGGCTTGATCACGCCGTCGTCGTGGTCACCCACTGTGGT
>Ga0207711_10002140_pt1 | contig 17800 bp, 16 predicted proteins | sample KBSS34metaG_FD_184401 | JGI IMG/M metagenome (GOLD analysis project Ga0207711, IMG submission 184401) | Switchgrass rhizosphere microbial communities from Kellogg Biological Station, Michigan, USA - KBS S3-4 metaG (SPAdes) (version 2) | ecosystem: Host-associated > Plants > Roots > Rhizosphere...
CTCGGCTCGGCGCGAACCGTATTCACGGCCAAGCCGACTGATATCAGCGCTAGTCCCGGCTCCTATTTCGACGGCGGCAAGCGCTGGTCGGTGATCAACCTTAGCAAGACGACCTGGACCAATGACCGCTTCCTCGTTCTTGGCGACGGGAAGGCCGTTCAGATTCCGATCCCAGATACCGCCGACATCGACGACGTGATCGACGGGCACTTCATTGTCGGCCTCAACGAGCCCATGGGCAGTTTCCCGACCGGTTCGCTGGTCGCTTATTCGATCGCCGACATTTCCGCGGGACGGACGCCCGCGCCCGAGTTGGTGATGGCGCCGAGCAAGAGTCAGGCGATCGAGCAAGTCGCGGCTTCAAAGGGCGTGTTGTGGGTGAAAGCGCTCGACGACGTCTCGGGCAAGCTGTTCGCACTCACGCGCGGCCCAGACGGCCGTTGGACAAGCGAGCCGATGCCACTCGCGAGCAACAGCACGATCCATCTCCAACAGGTCGCCGAGGATCGCGACCTGGCTTTCGCCACGGTCGAGGGCATGCTGACCCCGCCGACCCTCTATGCGGTCGCTCCGGGAGGCGCGCCCGTCGCAGTTCAGAGCCTTCCCGCCAAGTTCGACGCCAGCGCCTTTACCGTCGAGCAGCGCTTCGCGACGTCCAAGGACGGAACGCGCGTGCCTTTCTTCCTCGTTCGCAAGAAGGGGGTGAACGGGCCTGTTCCGGCGCTGATCCACGCCTATGGCGGATTCCGCAACGCGCAGACACCCGGCTATCTTACTGGCCAACCCTATCGCGCCGGTCCGCTCGGACTGTTCTGGGTCGAGCAAGGCAATGCCTATGTCCTTGCCAATATCCGCGGCGGCGGCGAATACGGTCCGGCGTGGCACGAGGCCGCGCTCCGCGAGCACCGCCAGCGCAGCTTCGACGATTTCCATGCCGTTGCCGAGGACCTGATCCGCACCGGGGTCAGTGCCAAAGGCATGATCGCCGCGTCGGGACGATCGAATGGGGGAGTCCTGCTCGGCGCCATCCTCAATCAGCGACCCGACCTTTATTCGGCGGCGATCATCGGCTCGCCCTTGTGGGACATGAAGCGCTATTCGCACCTGCTCGCCGGCGCCTCGTGGGTCGACGAATACGGCGACCCCGACAAGCCCGAGCAGTGGGCCTATCTCAGCAAATATTCGCCCTATCAGAACATGCGCAGGGACGTTCGTTACCCGGCGGTGTTCATCTATGGATCGACCAAGGACGACCGCGTTCATCCGGGGCACGCGCGTAAGGCGGCCGCGCGCTTCATCGAATATGGCAACCGGGTCTACTTCCATGAATATATGGAGGGCGGCCACTCGGTCGGCGCCGACAATGCTGAGGACGCCAAGCGCTCGGCGATGTTGCTGATGTATCTCGACCGGGAGCTGGGTGGTGGAACGGCCTCCGCCAGGCCGGGCGAGCGCGGCCGCTAGCTCAGTGTAGCCATAGCCAGAAGACCGCGATGAACATGAACAGGTTCATGTAAGCGACCGAGGAAAAGCCCGGAGCGCGGTACAGCGGGTGGATGCGATAGCCGATCCAAAAAATAATCCGGGCGAGCACGAACGTGATCGCTAGGGCCGGCACGAAGCTTAATCGCTCGAACGGCATGCTGACCGAGAGGGCGAGGAGCCCGATGACGAACAGCAGCAGCTGCTGCAGCGTATTTTCGGTGACTCGCCCATTGACCTCCATCGCGGCGTCTTCTTTGTGGCGTGTCGGATCGATCGCTTCGCTGAGGAAGCGCGCGTTGCCGACCGCGACGATCATCGCGAAGAAGGGCACGGCGGCGACCACCGCCCATTTCAGCGCGTAGGTCAGGCGCGCGCCTGGATCGTCATCGATGAAGGGCGCGTGGATGATCCGCGACAGCGCCCAGACGAGCACGATCATCCCGACGATCCCGCTCAGCGCGCCGACGAGAACGGTTCTTTGATCTTTTGTCATGATGCTCTCCCCCGAAAGCCGGCGCGCCCTTAGCACAGCTTGTGCCCCCGAGCGGCAATCCTAGCGGGCGCGAGCCACCTGCGCCTCGATGGTCGCCGTTGCGGCGTGGTGCTTGTCGAGGTGACGCTTGATGATCTTGAGGTTGCGCGAGTTCGAGCGGAAGAAGAAGTCGGGGATCGCGCCGACCCACGGGATGAGCCCGAGCAGGAAATCGAACCCGACGTTTCCTGCCATCCGTCCCATCTGCCACTTCGACATGCCGAGATTGCGCGCTTCCCAAACCAGGTAGCTGCCGAGCGCGGCGCCAGCGATGTCGCCGACCCCCGGCACCAGGTCGAGGATCACGTCGAGCCCGATTGGCTTATTGATGCCGGGAATGACGAACATCCGTTCGAGCAAATGCTCCATGGCTTCGACCCGTTGACGAACCGATTGAGGGTCCGTGCCAACGGGTAAGGGTAGCCGGTTCTTCTCCAAAATCCTCAGTCTCCGCTGCCGGGCTTCTCTTCCAGGTCAGTGAGCGTGTGACGAGCGAAGCGGTTCCCGGCAAACCCCTGGATGCGTTTGGCAACCAGCGACCAGCGAATGGGTGCGGTGATTGGGATGAAGAGCTGCTGATCGTCAATACGCGCCGCCGCTTGGGCGAGCAGCGCATAGCGCTGCGCCGGCACTTGCGAGAGCCGGGCGGAGTCCAGCAGTTGATCCGTCTCCGGATCGCAGACCGCGACGACGCCGCACCGGAAGTGCCGGACAAACCAGGCTGCTGAGGCTGAGGGCGCCACTTCGTCGATCAGCACGAAGTCGGCCGCCGCAGCGGACCTCGCGCGCTCGACCTTGAAGCCCAGTCGGCTCCAATCGAGCGTCAACTCTCGGAGCAGGAGATCAGCGCCCTGACTTTCCGGTAGCGCAATTCGGATGGTCGGTCTGTCAGCTACGCCGAACATCTGGTTGGCTTGCTCCTGAAGCGCCGGCAATCGATCGGCGAGGGCGGTCCCGGTCCAGGCCGGCACGACCGGCGTGCCGATGCCGTCCAGGCCTGGTTCCAGGACAGTCGCCCTGGAGGCGAGGTTGGGAATGCCTAATGCGGCAATCACCCCGTCGCGGTCGATTGCCTGGCTGAGCAGGCGGCGAACCTCGGGATCGTCAAGCCCGCCACCGCGGCGCGCCGGCACGAGTCCGAACAGGCCCGAGGCCGGGTCGAAGCGCAGGCTTCCACGCGGGACCTTCGCGTTTTGTACGAACGGCAAGTCGGCGAACGTGCCGCCGAGCACGAGATCTGATTTTCCTGCCACGAACCCGGCAATAGCCGCGCCGGTGCTTTCGCTCGCGAGCACGACCTGTTCGCGCCGCACCGCCTCATCGTCGCCGGCGGTCACGTCCCGGGTGAGGTGAAGTGCTCGGCCATCTGGGGCGGACGAATAAGCGAACGGCCCTGTGCCGAGCCTGCCGTCGCGAAGGATCGCGAACTCCGGCTGGGCGAGCAGCGGCAACAGATTGGGGCGAGGGGCTGCCAGCCGGATCTCGATCACTCGATCGGTCATTGCGACCACGTCCTCGACCGCGCCGAGGGCGTCCTTGAGCGGGTTGCGGCTGCGTTGCGCGATCTGCCGCTTCAGCAGCCGCGCGACCTGCTGCGCGTTGATCTTCCTGCCGTCGGGCCAGTTGGTCGCAGAGATGCGGAAGATGTAGCTCAAGCCGTCGTCGCTGACATTCCATCGCTCGGCGAGCCCGGTGACGATATTTCCGCTGGCGTCGAAACGGACCAAGCCTTGCGCGATGTTTTGCAGGAGGATCGCGTCCGCTTCGTCCAGGGGACCTTGGCTGGGGTCGCGCAGCTTCGGTTCGCTGCCGATCACGACGACGTTGACCGTGCCCTCGGGCCGAGGACGGCACGCGCCCGGAGCAAGCGCGAGCGCGGGGATCAGCAGCAGGGCCAGCAAGCGCCGCATGACGGTCGTTTAGCCGCAATGACCTATTCAGCAAGCATCTGGATATATCTCTCCAACTGTTTTACCTGAATAATGCACTGAGCGATTACGCCGCGCGCGGGGAGAGGGTGGCCGAGAGGGACGGAATCTGGAGCCGCGGCGGAGCGAACGTCGAGGAATTGCCTGATCCCTTTGCGCCGGGCGAAACGACCGCGGAACTCCCGGCCGGCCAAACGGAACAGCCGAGGCGGCGGCTCTGGCCGATTGTTCTTTATGGATTCTCTGGCCTGCTGCTGCTCACACTGGTGTGGCTGGTGCTCACCGCGCCGCTGTCGCGCGCGCTCGAACCGCTCGATGACCCGGCGCTCTTGCTGCTGAGCAACGACGGCCATGCGATCGCGCGGCGGGGCGCGGTCAAGGAATCGCCGGTCGACGCAACCAGGCTCGACCCGCTGACGCCCGCCGCATTCGTCGCGATCGAGGATCGCCGCTTCTATCGCCACTGGGGCATCGATCCGCGCGGTATCGGTCGGGCCATGCTCGCCAACATGCGCGGCGGCGGCGTGCGTCAGGGTGGAAGCACGATCACGCAGCAGCTCGCCAAGACCAACTTCCTGTCGAGCGACCGGACCATCAAGCGCAAGGCTCAGGAAGTGATCATTGCCTTCTGGCTCGAGGCCTGGCTCACCAAGCAGGAGATTCTCTCCCGCTACCTATCCAGCGTCTATTTCGGAGACGGCGTCTATGGCCTGCGCGCGGCGGCGCACCATTATTTCAACCGCAATCCGGAAAACCTCAATCTCGCCCAGTCGGCGATGCTGGCCGGGCTCGTCCAGGCGCCATCGCGGCTCGCGCCGACGCACAACTTGAAGCTTGCGCAAGCGCGCTCGCAGCTCGTCTTGCGCGCCATGGCGGACACCGGCGCGATCAGCCGCTCGCGCGCGCAGCGGACCGTTCCGGCCCGGCCGGTGCGGCAATCGACCAAGGTGCCTACGGGCACGTATTTCGCTGACTGGGTCGCGCCCTATGCGCAGAACGCGTTCGATTCCGATTTCGGTGAGGTGAAGGTGCGCACGACGCTCGATGCGAGCCTGCAGCGGCTGGCGGTCCGGGCCACGAGCCGCGCGGCGATCGGCGGCGCGCAGGCCGCGCTGGTGGCCATGCGCCCGACGGGGGAGGTCGTCGCGATGGTTGGCGGCAAGAGCTACAAGGATTCACCATTCAACCGCGTGACCCAGGCACGGCGCCAGCCGGGCTCCGCTTTCAAGCCCTTCGTCTATCTCGCCGCGTTCCGGTCCGGGTGGACGCCGGACAGCTTGATCGAGGATGAGCCGGTGACGATCGACGGCTGGACGCCGGTCAACAGCGATGGCGTCTATCGCGGGAAGATCACCCTGCGCGAGGCCTTCGCCCGGTCGAGCAACGCGGCGACCGTTCGTTTGTCCGAAGCCGTGGGACGGAGCAATGTGATGCGCGCCGCCCGCGACCTCGGAATCACCACGCCGCTCCCTGACAAGCCCAGCCTGGCACTCGGAACAGCGGGCGTGAGCTTGCTCGAGTTGACGTCGGCCTATGCGGCTTTGGCGAACGGGCGCTATCCCGTCCTTGCCCGCGGGTTGCCCGAACGACAGGCGCCGGAAGGCCTCTCGGCCTTTTTCCACCGCGAGGGCGCGCTCGATTCGCACCGCGACTGGGTGCCGATGCTCGACCTGCTTTATGCCGCGGCCAATAACGGCACCGGCCGCCGGGCCGCGCTTGCCGTTCCGACCTTCGGCAAGACCGGCACGACACAGGAGAACCGTGACGCTCTCTTCGTCGGCTTTGCCGGGAACCTGGTGGTCGGCGTGTGGGTCGGCCGCGACGACAACGGCTCGCTCGGACCGATCAGCGGCGGAACGGTTCCGGCAATCATCTGGCGCAATTTCATGACCTCGGCGCTGGCCGTCGATCGCGAGCGCGGGCCGGATCTGCCGGCGCAATTCCGAGCGCCAAGGCGTGAGGTCAAAAGCCCCCTTCCACCGGAGTGGAGCAACCGTACTAAAGATCTTCGGGCGCTCGCCGAGAAGCTTAAAGAGCTGCTCGCCAATCGCTGACCCGGTGAGCGTGGTTAACCGCTTGTAATGTCGGCCATCCGCCAAATTAAGAAATTCTAAACCTCCTCAGCGGAGATTCCCGCTCAACCTGCTCCGGTGCAGTCGCAGGGTGGGGGATTATGTTGCACGGGCTTGATGGGAGGCCAGAGATGGCGAGGTTCTTGAAGCTTCTGAAGAATGTGAAGGGCGCGACGGCCATTGAATATGGTCTCATCGCCGCTCTGATCGCCGTTGCGGCGATTGGCGCGATGCAGGGCATCGGCAACAAGCTGAACACGACGTTCAACAACGTGTCGAACAACCTGAGCTAAGCGTTCGTCAGACGGAGAAAGAAGCGGCGGTGCCGAATGGCGCCGCCGTTTTCTTTTGTCAGCGCTGCGCCGGGCGGCGTGCCGACCCGGTGAACGATCCGCGGCGTGACTACGATATAGAGCTCGGTCTTTTTCCGGCTGTCCTTGTCGGTGCGGAATGCCTGCCCAGGATCGGGATGTCGCCGAGGATCGGGGCCTTCGAGCGCGACGTGATGGCGGCATCGAAGGAATCGCCGTCGCGGACCGTCGCGGAGGTTTCTGCCTCCCGCTGGTTGATGGTTGGATAGCCCTGGCTGAAGCCGGTGACGCTCGAAACCACGCAGAAGACGTGACTGGAGACGAAGCCGTCGCCGCTCACCCGCGGGGCGATCTGCAAGGTCACGCCGACATTCACATATTGGACCTGCTGCGAAACGCCGTTGACCCCCGACAGGGTGATCGCGGTGAGGATGGGCAGCGCATCGCACACCGACAACAAAGGGTAAAAAATCAACCAATGGCGGGACATAAGTGCGAATGGTTGCTCAACTCGACGTGGATTACGAACATTTCACCGTTAAAACAACAATTTGCGATTAATCTCCTGAAAGGGTTGAGCTCTTATCAACTCAAGCTTGCCGTTCGCCGCGACCGATGGCATCGATACCATGTGAGGTGGGCGCTTCCGGTTGGAATCGTTGCATTGTCCGCGTTCGCGGCGGCGGCGGACGCGCGTCCGCCGCTCAGCGACCCGGTCTCGCTCAATATCGGCATCAACTGCCAGTGGCAGCAGCGCTGCATGCAGGCGCAAACGCGGGCGATGAAGCGCGCGCTCAAATATCTCAAGCAAGCCGATCCGTCGCCCTGGCAGCTGCAGCTGTGCAATCACAACGCCGCCCGACAGCGGTTGCGCATCGACTGGGTCGGTTTCGATAACTGCCTGCGCAATACCGTTCTTCGACCGATCCCGGCGAAGGCCCCGGCGCGCGCCTCGAAGGCGCCGGCGCGGGCGGCCTCGAAAAAGCCGTCGCGGCTCACCGAGACCGCTCCGTCACCGCCTGCGCTGCCTTCCGCGCCCGGCGAGCGCGGCTAGCGCGCACGGCGGTGTCGGCCGCCTCTCAGGGCGGACCTAAATGTTCTATGTAAATTCTGGGGATGGTGGAGCCGAGGGGGATCGAACCCCTGACCTTCGCAATGCCATTGCGACGCTCTCCCAGCTGAGCTACGGCCCCACGTCCAACGCGCCCTTAGGCGAAACTTCCCTCGCTGGAAAAGAGGGAATATCGCGGCGCGGCTTTCCTCAACCTTTACGGCTCAGGTGTCGTCGTCCTCGCCCGCCGTCTCGACCCCCAGATCGTCGTCGCCGGTCTCGAGGTCGACTTCCTCGTCCGCGCTGATCTCGGCGTCTTCATCGACCGCCAAATCCTCGGCCGCCAGCTCCGGATCCTCCGCCGGCTCCTTGACCGGCGCGGCCGCCGGTTCGAACGCCATCGGCTGCTTTGACTTGAGCACCGGCTCGGGCACCCATTCGGTGCCGCATTCGACGCAATGCACCGGATTGTCGTTGGTCAGGTCGTAGAAACGGGTCGAGCACTTGGGGCAAGTGCGCTTGGTGCCCCATTCGGGTTTCACCATGAGGTTTTGAACTCCAGTAGAAGGTTCGTGGCCACGGGCTGCGCCCGGCCTTCGGGGGCGCGCCTTGCCATAGCGATATGGCCCTGTCAAAGCGCGCGCCTTGGCTAAAGGCGGTCCATCCAAAGGCGTGAAAAAGGCGCTCGTCATCGCCGTCGACGGGCCGGCGGCCAGCGGCAAGGGCACCGTCGCCCGCGCGCTCGCGCGGCATTACGGCCTGCCCCACATGGATACCGGCCTTTTGTACCGAGCGGTCGCGCTCAACCTGTGGCGCTGGGGCGGCGACCCGGGAAATGAGTTCGAGGCGCTGCGCGCGTGCCACGAGCTCGGCCTAGATCCGGATGATCCGGAGCTTCGCAGCGAACCGGTCTCGCGGATCGCCTCGGCGATCTCGACCTATTCCGCGGTGCGCACAGCGCTGCTCGACCGGCAGCAGGATTTCGCCGGCCAGCCCGGCGGTGCGGTGCTCGACGGCCGCGATATCGGCACGGTGATCGCGCCGGGCGCGGACGTGAAGCTGTTTGTCACCGCCTCGCCCGAGGTCCGGGCCCGCCGCCGTATGGGTGAGTTATTGGCCCGCGGCATGCCGTCGCATTATGAAGACGTGCTTGCCGACATCCGCGCTCGCGATGCGCGGGATTCAACCCGCGAGGTCGCGCCATTGAAGCTGGCCGAGGATGCCGTCCTGCTCGACACGACCGATCTCGACATCGACCAGGCGATTGCCGAGGCAATCCGGCTGGTCGAAGGAAGAGTCGCTGCCTGAACGATTATTGCGCGGTGCCGGCCGTCGCTAGGACCGCCTTGGCCGCGCCCGGCGTATCGAGCCCGTAGACGTCCTCGGCGTAGGCGATCGTGCCTTCGTCGCCCGGCCGCGCGGTCAGGTAGCTGACATAGACCGGCACGCCCTGGTCGAGCCGGACCAGCTGCTCCGATCCGTCGCCTGGCGGGGTCGGGTCGCGCCCGAGCAGCCATTGCGCCAGCGCTTCGGGATGCTCGAGGCGGATGCAGCCGAGGCTCAAATTGCGCCTGGCCTTGGCGAACAGATCCTTGTGCGGCGTGTCGTGGAGGAAGACGCCGAAATCATTGACGAAGCCGAACTTCATCTTGCCCATCATGTTGTTCGGACCGTTGAGCTGGCGGATGTGCACTTCCTGGCTGCCCTCGGCGACCGCCTTCCAGTCGACGCTTTCGGGGTCGATCAGGTCCTCCTTGCCCTGGCCGAACCCGGCCACCGTCTCGTAGCGCGCGGCCTTCAGGTAGGACACGCCTCGCTTGAGCACGACCGGCGCTACCTTGCGCTTCGCGACGTCCTGCGGGATGTGCCAATAGGGGTTGAACGTCACATAATGGATCGTGCCCGCGAGCAGCGGCGTCGCCGCTTCCTTCTTGCCGACGATCACCTTCATGGTGTTCACGACCTGCCCGTCGTTCAGCATCATCAGTTGGGCATTGGCGGCGTCGACCAGGATCGCGCGGCCAGTGCCGGGGATCAGCCGCAGCCGGTCGAGCGTCGCGCGGACCCGCGGGTCGTCGAGCGTTCCGAGCTTCTCGGCATCGTCGCGCAGCGCGGCATAGAATGGATTCACCGTCGCCGTTCGGTCGACGAACTGGGACAGCGACGGCGCGCGGCTCGCCGCGATCAGAATCTTCTCGGCCGTCGGCGGCTTCATCTCGAGCGCCGGATCGCCGTAGCTGATTCCGTCGATCGGCCGGTTCAGCGCCTGCACCAGGCGCACCCAGGCGTGGGAGATGGCGAGCTCGTCGGCCGGCTGGCCGCGCGCGATCGCCGACTCCACCTGTGTCGCGAGTTCCGGCCCGTCGGTCAGTCCGTCGATCGCCGCGCGCCTCAGGATCGCCGGCAGCTTCATCGCCGCGGCGCGCGTGTCGGCATCCCGGAACCAGACCTGCGCGCCCGGGCGCAGCGCATAATAAGCGGAGACCGCCGGATCGACCGGGAAGGCGGGCACGACCGCCGCGGGCGTCGGCGTGATGGGCGGGGCCGGGCTGTCCTGGGCAATGGCCGGCACCGACGCGAATGTGGTCGCGCCTACCGCCGCCAAAAGGAATTTCCCCCCTATCATCTTCTGATCCTGTCGAATTTTGGAAAGTCGCGTGGGCCGATACCCCAACATAGCCTTATGCGGGAAGCGGGATTTCACCTGACTTAACGGCGCTCATCGCGCCGCCAGGGTCGCCGCCGCCGCGAACAGCGGCTTGCCGTCGATATTGCCCGGCGGCGAATAGCGACAGATCAGATAATCCCAGTCGGCGGCAAAGATCGCGCAGCCGACGCGGGTCGTCGTCGGCCACACCATCTGCGTATAGTGGGCGATATCCTCCCATCGCCCCGTGCGGCTCGCGGCGGGGAAGCTCAGGCAGCCGAACTGCCGCGGACAGCCTAGTGCCGGGCTGCCGGGCGTGAGCATCTGCTTCTCGCGCGACCACAGGTCGATCATCTGCTCGGGCGATTTCGTGCCGTGCCAGGCCATCGCCAGATTCTCGCGCTCACCCGGGCGGTCCGCGCGCGGCGAATGGACCAGCCGGCGCATGCTCGCCAGTGTCGGGCCATAAGCGGCGGCATGGGCGGCAAGCGCGGCGTCCCATTGCAGCGGCTGGGCGCCGACCGCGGCGCGCTCCCGGTTGTGCGCATCGAGCAGCCGCTGGGCAATCTCGCCGGTCGCGCCATCCCATCGCTGCGCGCCGGCCGGAACGGCGAGCGCCAGCGCGGCGATGGTGGTGAGGATTCGGGCTTCGGTCATGCCCCGGAGCTTGACCGAAAGTCGCTAAGCTCGGGTCATCGGCCGTGGTTAACGCCGCGGCGTCACTCGGCGTCCTTGGTATTTTGCGCCGGCGGCGGCCCGGCCTGGGGCGCGATATAGGTGACGAGGTCCCAGGCGTTGTGGACGCACACCAACAGTAGCGCCATCAGCACGGCGGCGAGCGCCGGCGGTCCCCAGCTCGTGCCCTGCAGGATCGCGACGCCCGCGCCGGCGGTCAGCAGCGAGACGATTGCGGGGACAATCCCGTACCACGATCGGTCGAACGCCATATTCTCGCCCGGAATGCTGAGCCGGCCGATGCCCCATGCAATGCGCACGTCGGCGGCGAGCCCCACGAGGCCCGCGGCGGCGACGAACAGGCCAAGCGCGAGCGGCCGCACGTCGGGCACCATTGCCGCGCCGCTCATCACCAGGATCGCGGCGAGGTCGGCGACAATCGGGCTCATGTAGTAACGCTGCCCGAGCTCGAGCATCGATCGCTCACGCCCGGCGGTGAGCGTGACGACGACGAACAGCAGGCCGATCAGCGCCGCCGCGGCCGACCCGACCAGCAGGAAATAATCTTGCCAACCTTCGAACATTCCGCGGGCCCCTTAGCGCATCACGGCTTGCGCGCGAAAGCGAGTGGCCGATGTCCTATTTCCTAAGGACCGTAGGAACGCGCTTAGTGGGTTCGAGCAGCCCGCGCGGCGATGCTCCCGCGCTCATCGGCGCGGAGAAACCGCCTGGTGGCGAGGTCCGCGTCTTCATATTGCACCAAGGCCGCCGGCACCCGATTGCTATGGCTTGCGCCGCACGGCCCAGATGAAGGCGGACAGACTGCTGATCAGGGCGGCAACGGCGATGAGCATCGAGGGATTGAGAACAAGCATGGCTGGGAGACTCCAGGTGCTTCATGTTCCCTATTTGTTCCCTAGAAGCAATAGGAAAATTCCTGTTTTGGTATTCAATTCATCACGGTCTGCCGCCGCTGGCTCGCCACGGGTAGGAGTATCTTCACGTTTCCCTGCCAGAGAGAGGATTGATCCAGGTTATAAAAAGGGGCGGGTCGAGTGCAGGGAGCAAGCCGCAAGGCCGTTCGCATCGCGAGCAGTCATCTGATTACCAGTTGCGCGACGATCGCGGCGTTGCTGCTGTTCGTCGGCCTGGGCAGCCGCGTCGTCCCGGGCGCGCTGACCGGCACGCCGCTGCCGGATTCGGCGAGCATGCTCAAGGTCGCCTTCCTGCTCAACATCGCCATCATCCTGTTCGGCTGGCGCCGCTCGAAGGACCTCAAGGAGGCGCTCGACGCCTATGAGGAGTCCGAGCGGCTGGCCCGGCGCAACGCCAACACCGACCCGGCGACCGGGCTCGCCAACCGCCGCGAGCTGATCCGCTCGCTCGAGGAGGCACACGAGGCAAAGAGCGCGGGGACCTTGCTGCTGCTCGACCTTGATCATTTCAAGCGGGTCAACGACCTCCACGGACACCTCGCCGGCGACCAACTGCTGGCGGTCGTCGCCGACGCTTTGACCCGCGCCGCGCCCGGCGCTGCCTGCTGCGCGCGGATCGGCGGCGACGAGTTTGCCATCCTGCTCACCGGCTCGAGCCCGGCGGCGGCGGAGAAGGTCGCGCGCTCGGTCATCGGCCAGCTCGCCGCGCCGGTGCTGCTCGGCGGCGCCCAGGTCCAGGTCTCGGCCTCGATCGGGCTCGCCCTGCTCGACCGCTCGCAGACCGAGGAGGATATTCTGCGCCAGAGCGACGTCGCGCTCTATGCGGCCAAGCGGGCCGGCCGCAATTGCCTCGCCTGGTTCGACAAGGAGCTCGAGCGCGAGCTGACCGACCGATTGAAGCTCGAGGAGGACATCCGCGCCGGCATCCGGCGCGGCGAGTTCGTGCCCTTCTTCCAGCCGCTGATCGACCTCGAGACGCGCGACTTGGTCGGCTTCGAAACGCTTGCCCGCTGGCGCTCGCCGACCCGCGGCTTCGTCGAGGCCGAAAGCTTCATCGAGGTCGCCGAGGCGACCGGCCTGATCGGCCCGTTGACGCTGACCATCATGGATGCGGCGCTCAAGGAAGCGCGCGCCTGGCCGGCGCATTTGAAGATCGCCGTCAACATCTCGCCCGTCCAGTTCCGCGACGCGTCGCTGGCCGAGCAGATCATGAAGGTCCTCGCCGCGACCGGCTTTCCCGCCCACCGGCTCGAGATCGAGATCACCGAAGGATCGCTGCTCGAGGACCGCGAGCAATTCTCGACCATCATCCAGAGCCTCAAGAACGTCGGTATCAGCATCAGCCTCGATGATTTCGGCACCGGCTACGCTTCGCTGGCGCAGCTCCACACGCTGCCGGTCGACCGGATCAAGATCGACAAGAGCTTCATCGCCACCCTGGTCAAGAGCGAACAGACCGCGGCGATCGTCACCACCATCACCAATCTCGGCCATACCCTGAACGTTCCGATCACTGCCGAAGGCGTCGAGTCCGAACAGATCCGCAGCGCGCTGAAGCAGTTCGGCTGCTCCGAGGCGCAGGGCTGGCTGTTTGGCCGCGCCGTGTCGGCGGATACCGTGAAGACTTTCTTGGACATGAGCGAGAGGAGCGCGGCACCCAAAAGCGAAGAGCAAGCGCCGCCCGCGCCGGAAGCCGAGGACGATGCGCGCTTCACCCCACGCATCCGCCGCCGTCCCGCTTAGCTTGCTCTCTCAAACCCTCTAAGCTAAGGGCGGCGCCGTCCGGCGGGCGCTCTTTCCGCGCTCGCGGCAGCCCGTCTTTTTGGCGAGCGCGTACGGTTCCTCGGCTCTGCGTCGGAACCGGGACGCGCTTTTTGCCATGGCACGGGCGAGACGGACTCCGCTTCGGCATGGGGCCGGCGCGGCCGTGCATTTGACCAGGTCCGCATGTGAAGGCCCGCCACGGTGGCGGCCACGCGGCAGGCCCAATTGATTGGAAGACACTCTTTTTATGGCGACCACGACATTCCCGACCCGCGACGATTTCGCGGCGCTCCTCAACGAAAGCCTGGGCGGCGAGAACGAAGCCTTCGAAGGCAAGGTGGTGAAGGGCACCGTCACGGGCATCGAGAATGACCTGGCCGTCATCGACGTCGGCTTGAAGAGCGAGGGCCGGGTGCCGCTGCGCGAGTTCGCCGCTCCGGGCCAGAAGGCCGAGCTCAAGGTCGGGGACGAAGTCGAGGTCTATGTCGACCGCGTCGAGAATAGCCAGGGCGAAGCGATGCTGTCGCGCGACCGCGCCCGCCGCGAAGCCGCGTGGGACAAGCTCGAGGGCGAGTTCTCGGCCGGCAACCGCGTCGAGGGCGTGATCTTCGGCCGGGTCAAGGGCGGTTTCACCGTCGATCTCGGCGGCGCCGTCGCCTTCCTGCCCGGTTCGCAGGTCGATATCCGCCCGGTCCGCGACGTCGGTCCGCTGATGGACCTGCCGCAGCCGTTCCAGATTCTCAAGATGGACCGTCGCCGCGGCAACATCGTCGTGTCGCGCCGCGCGATCCTCGAGGAAACCCGCGCCGAACAGCGTTCGGGCCTGATCCAGAGCCTCGCCGAGGGCCAGGTGATTGAGGGCGTGGTCAAGAACATCACCGATTACGGCGCCTTCGTCGACCTCGGCGGCATCGATGGCCTGCTCCACGTCACCGACATTTCCTACAAGCGGGTCAACCACCCGTCCGAAGTGCTGAACATCGGCGACACGGTGAAAGTGCAGATCATCCGCATCAACAAGGATACGCAGCGCATTTCGCTCGGCATGAAGCAGCTCGAAAGCGATCCGTGGGAGGGCGCGGCGACCAAATATCCGCTCGGCGGGACGTTCCGCGGCCGCGTGACCAACATCACCGAATATGGCGCGTTCGTTGAGCTCGAAGCGGGCATCGAGGGGCTGGTCCACGTCTCGGAGATGAGCTGGACCAAGAAGAACGTTCACCCGGGCAAGATCGTCAGCACTTCGCAGGAAGTCGACGTGAAGGTGCTCGAGGTCGACGAGGAGAAGCGCCGGATTTCGCTCGGCCTTAAGCAGGCGCAGTCGAATCCGTGGGAGGCGTTCGCCGCCGCGCATCCGGTCGGCTCGGTGGTCGAGGGCGAGGTCAAGAATGCGACCGAGTTCGGGCTGTTCGTCGGGCTCGAGGGGGACGTCGACGGCATGGTCCACATGTCGGACATCGCCTGGGGCGTGTCGGGCGAGGAGGCGCTGGCGCTTCACCGCAAGGGCGAGACGGTCAAGGCCCAGGTACTCGACGTTGATGTTGAAAAGGAGCGCATTTCGCTCGGCATGAAGCAGCTCGAGGGCGGCGGAGCAGGGGCCGGGGCCGGAGCTTCCCGCGGCGGTGCCGCGCGTGGCGGTGGAGCGGGCGTCAACAAGGGCGAAATCGTCACCGTGATCGTCCGCGCGGTCCAGGATGCGGGGCTCGACGTCCAGGTCGGCGACGACGGCATCACTGGCTTCATCAAGCGCGGCGACCTTGGCCGCGACCGCGACGAGCAACGTTCCGAGCGCTTCCAGGTCGGGCAGAAGTTCGATGCGATGGTCAGCGGCTTCGACCGCTCGAAGAAGCCCAATTTCTCGGTCAAGGCGCTGCAGATCGCCGAAGAGAAGCAGGCGGTCGCCCAATATGGCAGCTCGGATTCGGGCGCGTCGCTCGGCGACATCCTCGGCCAGGCGCTGAAGGAAGCCGCCGCCGCCAAACCAGCAAAGGCGGAAGCGGGCGATAAGAGCACTAAGGCGGAGAGCCCCGGCAAGGCTGAAAAGGCTGAAAAGCCGGCGAAGGCCGCCAAGGCTGGCAAGTCGGCCAAGGCTGCGAAAGTCGAGGCGGAAGAGGCCGCCGAGCCCGCCGGTGACGAGCCGAAAGCGGCCGAGAAGCCCTCAAAGAAGAAGAAGTAACGGGAAAAGCGGCATTTCTTTTCCGGAATGCCGCTCAAATCCTGCTTGCGCGGAAAGAGGTTTCCTGACAGCTTTCGGCGCAAGCAGTCCCGGCGGTACAGGGGGAGTACCGGGACCGGTCCAATCCTTTGATGCGGGGATGCCATGATCCGTTCCGAGCTGGTGCAAAAGCTGTGCACCGATTTTCCGGACCTTACGCAGCGTGAGGTCGAGGGCGTCGTCAGCGCCATATTCGATTCCATCACTGACCAGTTGGCCAAGGGCGGCCGTGTCGAGCTTCGCGGCTTCGGCGCGTTTTCGACCCGGCAGCGCGACGCGCGCGTGGGCCGTAACCCGCGTACTGGCGAGGCGGTCTCGGTCAACGCCAAGCGCGTCCCCTATTTCAAGCCGGGCAAAGAAATGCGCGAGCGCTTGAACCTGCAGGAAGCCGCCTACGCCGACTTATGATGTTCGTGCATCCTCGCGGACGTGGCGGAACCGGTAGACGCTGGAGACTTAAAATCTTCTGCCCCTTAAGGGCGTGCGGGTTCGAGTCCCGCCGTCCGCACCATTGCGATGCCAAGAGTATCCAGGGGACGTCCGAACATTGGGTTCGAGGCGGAGCCGGAGGCTGTCGAACGACTCTCGCGTCCGACGACGTTGGCAAATGTCTCCAATTCGGACAGTAATTTATTAAGCCTGATCGTCTACTCCCGGGCGAGTGGCCGATGTGGGCGTCCCTGCTGCGACCGAAGCTTCGAGTTCGCATCTCATAAGTGCGCGGCGCGATGCCGTCGTGCTTGCCATCCTGATTGCTGCCGTTCTGCTGCTAATCTGGAACGGCAGCGCCTTCTTTCACAACCTGCGTTTCGCCGGCGAGGATTTCAGTCGTGAAATCCGCATTGCCAGCACCGCGTTGACCCTCAATGTCGCGCTGATCCTGTTCGGCTGGCGGCGTTACGTGGACTTACAGCATGAGGCGGAGATGCGCGCCGAGCAGGAACGGCGCGCGGTGGTGCTTGCGACCACCGACTTCGTCACCGGTCTCTACAATCGCAAGGGCTTCGCGGACTCCGCTGCGGAGCTATGCGCGGCGGCCTCGTCGCGCCACGAGAATCTTGTAATCATCTCGCTTCAGATCAATCGCTTCAAGACGATCAACGACCAGCACGGCTATGAGACCGGCGACCGGCTGCTCAAATGCATCGCCGCGGCGTTGGGCGAGGAACTGGGCGCTGGGCCGGTGATCGCGCGCTTGAGCGGCGACGAGTTTGCCATTGCGCTCGCCCTCGGCGCGAGCGAGCTCGGCCGTGCCGAAGAATATGCGGAGACGCTGCTCCACGCCGTCACCCGACCGTTCATCATAGACGAGCGGATCATGCAGGTGGGGGCCTTCGCCGGAATAGCTTCCGTGCCCGCGGCAGAGGTGCGGATTCCGGACCTGCTGCGCCGAGCGGACATCGCTATGGACCATGCACGCAACGGTCGCGTGGCCCGCCCGGTCTGGTTCGACGCCGGCATGGAGCGTGCGCTCGTGGCCCATGGGGAGATCGAGCAGGGCATCCGTTACGGGCTCGAGCATCATCAGTTCGTCCCTTATTTCGAGCCGCAGGTGGACCTAGCGACCGGCGAGATCGTGGGTTTCGAAGTCCTTGCGCGGTGGAACCATGCGCTGTCGGGCGTGATCGGCGCGGATGTATTCATCCCGGTTGCCGAAGAAATCGGAATCATCGGTCGCCTCTCCGAGCAAGTTATCGGCGAGGCATTGCGCGAGGCCGCGTCCTGGGATCCGTCGATCAAGATCTCGGTCAACATCTCTCCGACCCAACTCGCCGACAGCTGGCTGGCACAGCGGATCGTACGGATCCTGTCCGAAAGCGCATTCCCAGCTGAGCGATTGGTGGTTGAGATCACCGAAAGTTCGCTGTTCGCCGACATCGACCTCGCGCGCTCGATCGTCACCAGCCTCAAGAACCAGGGCGTTCGGCTTGCTCTCGATGACTTCGGAACGGGCTTCTCGTCGCTGGCGCATTTGAAGTCGCTGCCGTTCGACATAATCAAGATCGACCGCAGTTTCGTCGCCAACATCCACGCCAAGCGCGAGAGCGTGGCAATCATCCGCGCCGTCACGACGCTCGCCGGCGCACTTTCGGTTCCCGTGTGCGTCGAAGGAATCGAGAACGAAGCGGCATTCGACGCCGTGATCACGCTTGGCTGCGCGATCGGTCAAGGTTGGTACTTCGGC
>Ga0207711_10002148_pt1 | contig 17766 bp, 14 predicted proteins | sample KBSS34metaG_FD_184401 | JGI IMG/M metagenome (GOLD analysis project Ga0207711, IMG submission 184401) | Switchgrass rhizosphere microbial communities from Kellogg Biological Station, Michigan, USA - KBS S3-4 metaG (SPAdes) (version 2) | ecosystem: Host-associated > Plants > Roots > Rhizosphere...
GGTCGCTGTGCTCGACGCCGCCGGCGCCGCCACCGCCTGCCTGGTCGGCTGCTCGCGAGGCGGGCGGATCGCCCTCGACGCCACCCTCGACGCCCCCGGCCGGGTCACCGGCTTGGTGACGATCGGCTCCAACCCGGGCGGCCAGGAGCAGGACGGCGCGACGGATCGCGAGCTCGAGATGCTCGCCGACATGAAGGCCGCGAGCGACCTGGAAGACATCGACGCGCTGGTGCGCACCGAGGTCGCCTTCTGGGATCTCGGCCCGAGCCGCGACATCGACGACGTCGACCCCGAATTCCTGCAGCGCGCCATCGAACTCAACGTGGGAGCCGCGCACTGGGACTTCGCGGGCCTCGACCAGCCTCTCGACCCACCCGCGGTCGGCCGGCTGCACGAGATCACCGTGCCGGTGCTCGTCGTGGTCGGCGATCTGGACGTCACCGAGTCGAAGCTCGGCTACGAACTGCTGATGGCCGGACTGTCGCAGGCCGAGGGTCTGCGCTTTCCCGACTCGGCGCACCTGCCCAGCGTCGAGCGTGCCGAGCAGTTCACCTCCGACCTGCGAGCCTGGCTGGCGGCGCACGAGCTCTAGCTCACCACGCGCGATTCTGGGCGCGACGACCGCTCAGGAGTGTAGAACCGTGCGGCCTGGGCCCATCCACGCTGCTTTCCTGCGTGATTCGCCATGCTTCGCATCCGGCCCCTCCGTAGGCTCGAAGGCAGGAAAGGAGGCGCCATGCCATCGATCACGCCCATTCGCACGAAGTCCATCGTCGGAGAACCCGAGGTCGTCGAAGACCTGACGAGCACCGACGCCTCCACCGCCGAGACGAGCGCCGCCTGGCTGGACCTCAAGGCCGCCGCGATCGCCCTGGCCGAGCTCCAGGTGAAAGACGGCAGCATCCCGGATGCCGCGGCTCACCCGCAGGCGCGGAAGCTGGTTGCGCGCATCCGGGCCGCCATCCGTCACCTGACGCCGGCCTTTCCGCACGACGTGGAGTACCTGACCGCGCTCGACGCCGACTTCGAGCGCTGGGCAGCGGATGCCTTCGCAGAGCCCGACTTCCTCGACTCGTTGCAGGCGTTCCAGCCGCAGCAGCACCGAGTCGACGGGCTTCGGCACCTGGTGGTCTTCCCGATGTACACGCAGAACGGCTCGCCCGACCGGCACGTCGAGGCTCTGATCGCCGAGGTGATCTGGCCCGAGTTGATCGCCGGCGTCGAAGAGCGCTACGCGAACAAGCTCTTCGTCTCGTTGCGTCTCGTCGACTTCACGCCGGGCTACGACACCAACTCGGCCGTGCTGTTCCCCGAGACCGTCGCGATGCGCACGATCCCGTCGTTCACCTGGGGCGCGCTCTTCGAAGACCGCGAGGCCGCGCGCTTCCGCCGTGTCGTGAAGGCTGCCGCCGAGATCACCAAGCTCGACCTCACTCCCATCGATGAAGCGCTGCTCGCTGCCGGCGAGGAAGGGCAGCGGCTCGCGGAGGAGACCTTCGTGATGTGGGACCTCATCCACGACCGCAGCCACATGCGCGGCGACCTGCCGTTCGACCCGTTCATGATCAAGCAGCGGATGCCGTACTTCCTGTACTCGCTCGAAGAGCTGCGCTGCGACCTCACCGCCTTCCGCGAGTGCGTCAAGCTCGCCGCCGACGAGGATGCCGACCCCGAGACCCGCGCCCGCGCGGAGCAGGTGCTGCACGCCATCGTGTTCGACCGGATCTTCCGCTTCCCGCTCACCGGCAACCGGGTGCGCAACTACGACGGCGCCGGCGGTCAGCTGCTGTTCGCCTGGCTCCACCAGCACGACGTGCTGCACTGGACGGACACCCAGCTCACCATCGACTGGGACGAGCTGCCGGCCGTCGTGATCGCACTCTCGGATGAGATCAACGAGCTGTACTGGAAGAGCATCGACCGGCCCAAGACCGCGCACTGGCTCGCGGCGTACGAGTTGGTACGAGCCACGTTGGCCCCGAATCCGGCGTCGGTGTGGGCGCGTGGGCTGCCCGACGAGATTCTCGCGGGAGTGCCGAAGGGGTACACCGATGCGGTGCTGGACGACGAGTTCCCGCTGTCGATGTTCTACGAGGCGCTCTCGAAGAAGATGGGCGACGTGATCGAGTCGACGCGCGGGATCACGGGCCGCAGCGCGGCCTGAGAGACTGACTCCGTGACCTCCCTGCACGACCACAACTCCCGCGGCTTCGCCTCCGACAACTACGCCGGCGTGCACCCCGAGGTGCTCACCGCACTGGCGGATGCCAACGGTGGCCACCAGATCAGCTACGGCGAAGACGTGTACACCGAGCGCCTGCACGAGGTCATGCGGGTCGAGTTCGGCGACCGCGCGGAGGTCTTCCCGGTGTTCAACGGCACCGGCGCGAACGTGGTCGCCCTCACCAGCCTGCTCCCGCGCTGGGGCGCGGTCGTCGCCACCAGCACCGCGCACATCCACACGGATGAGGGCGGCGCCCCCGAGAAGATGACCGGCCTGAAGCTGTACACGGTCCCGACGCCCGACGGCAAGCTCACCCCCGAGCTCATCGCCACCGAGGCCTGGGGATGGGGCGACGAGCACCGCGCGCAGCCGCTCGCCGTGAGCATCACCCAGACCACCGAGCTAGGCACCCTGTACACGCCCGCCGAAATCAAGGCGATCGCCGACTGGGCGCACGCCAACGACATGGCGCTCCACCTCGATGGCGCGCGCATCTGGAACGCAGCTGCCGCCCTCGGCGTTCCGTTCCGCGCGTTCACGGCCGACGCGGGGGTCGACATCCTGAGTTTCGGAGGCACCAAGAACGGGCTGCTGGGCGCCGAGGCCATCGTCGTGATCGACCCAGACCGGGTGGACGGCATGGTCTTCTTGCGCAAGACCAGCATGCAACTGGCCTCCAAGATGCGCTTCATGAGCGCGCAGTTGCTTTCGCTGTTCGAAGGCGGACTCGGGATGCGGTCGGCCGGGCAGGCCAACGCGATGGCCGCCCGGCTGCGCTCGGCACTCGAGGCCGGGATCGCCGACGGCTCGATCTCGGGCCTCTCGTTCTCGCAGCCGACCCAGGCCAACGCGGTCTTCGCGATCCTGGCGAACGACGCGGCCGACCGCATCCGCGAGCGCGTGCGCTTCTACGACTGGGACCGCGCACTCGGCCAGGTGCGCTGGATGTGCGCCTTCGACACCACCGAAGACGATGTCGACAACTTCGTCTCGGTGATCCGCGAGGAGCTCGCCCGCTAGAAAGCGGCATCAGACCTAGGCTGGCCCTGTGACCGAAGCCGCAGCGCCGCGCCCCTGGATCAAGTCCTATGCCGAGGGCGTGCCGGATGACATCGAGCTGCCGACCGGCTCGCTCAGCGATCTGATCGCCTCGAGCGTCGCCGAGTTCGGCGACCACGTCGCGCTCGAGTTCTTCGGCCGCGAGACCAGCTACGCCGAACTCGGGGCGCAGATCGACCGGGCGGCCGAGGGTCTGCGCGGGCTCGGGCTGCGAAAAGGTGACCCGGTGGCGCTGATCATGCCCAACTGCCCCCAGCATGTAGTCGCCTTCTACGCGATTCTGCGGCTCGGCGCGATCGTCATCGAGCACAACCCGCTCTACACCGCACGCGAGATGCGCCATCAGTTCGAGGAACACGGTGCCAAGTTCGCGATCACCTGGGACAAGGTCGTTCCCACTCTCCAGGCCTTCCCGGATGATGTGAAACTCGACCACATCATCTCCGTCGACATGACGCGCGCGATGCCGGCCCGGCTGCGGTTCCTGTTGCGGCTGCCGATCCCGGCGGCGCGGAAGCAGCGCGGCGAGCTCACTATGAGGGTGTCAGACACCGTCCCGTGGGAGGAGCTGCTGGTCGACGAGGGCATCAAGGCCTCCGAGCCGGGACCGGGCGCCGCCGATGTCGCCGTCATCCAGTACACCAGCGGGACCACCGGCAACCCCAAGGGCGCCACCCTCAGCCACCTCAACCTGGGGGTGAATGCCGCCCAGGCCCGCGCCTGGGTGCCGACGATCCCGCGCGGCACCGCCAGCGTGCACGCCGTGCTTCCGCTGTTCCACGCCTACGGCCTCACCCTCTGCCTCACCTTCGCCATGAGCATGGGCGCCCGGCTTGTGCTGTTCCCGCGCTTCGATCCCGACCTCGTCCTGCCCGTGATCAAGAAGCGGCCGCCGACCTTCCTCCCTGCCGTGCCGCCGATCTACGAGCGGCTGACCGCCGCCGCGAAGGAGAAGAACGTTTCGCTGGAAGGCATCGAGATCGCGATCTCGGGCGCCATGCCGCTCTCGCAGTCGGTCATCTCGCCGTGGGAGAAGCTGACCAAGGGCTATCTGGTGGAAGGTTACGGCCTGAGCGAATGCAGCCCGGTTCTGACGGCGAACCCGGTCGCCGACAACCGCAGGCAGGGCACCATCGGCCTGCCACTGCCGGGTACCGACATCAAGATTGTGGATCCGGATGACCCGACCAAGACCGTCCCCGTCGGCGAACGCGGCGAGCTGCTCGCCAAGGGCCCGCAGGTGATGAGCGGGTACTGGAAGAAGCCGGACGCCACGGCAGAGGTCTTCGTCGACGGATGGTTCCGCACCGGTGACATCGCCACGATCGACGACGACGGCTTCATCAAGATCGTCGATCGGATGAAGGAGCTCGTGATCACGGGCGGCTTCAACGTCTCACCCACCGAGGTCGAAGACGCCCTGCGCGGCTTCAGCGGCGTCGCCGATGTCGCGATCGTCGGCATCCCCAACGATCGCGACGGCGAGCGCGTGGTCGCGGCCGTCGTGCCCAAGCAGGGCCAGACGGTCGACGCAACCGCCCTGCGCGCCTACGCCCGCGAGAACCTCGCGGCCTACAAGGTGCCCAAGCACGTGTACCTCGTCGACGAGCTGCCGAAGTCGCTCATCGGCAAGGTGCTGCGCAAGAAGGTCAAAGAGCAACTACTGGCCCGCGACGATGTGAAGAACGACGCCGCGAGCTAAAGCCCTTCGGTGGGCGAAAGGCAGCGGCTAGGCGGTCCCGCTCTCGGCGTCGCCGACGGTCGGCGCCGGCGCCACGAAGTCGTCGGCCGCGAACCGCGCAACGGTCAACGCGTCGTCCTTGAGGTCGACCATCACGGTGTCGCCGTCCTGGATCTCGCCGGCGAGCAGCGCGCGCGCCAGCTTGTCATCGATCTCGTGCTGCATGAGGCGCCGCAACGGACGCGCACCGTAGATCGGGTCGTAGCCGCGCTCGGCGAGCCACGCCCGGGCATCCGGGGTGACCGCCAACTGCAGTCGGCGTTCGCCCAGGCGCTTCTCGAGCCGGTCGATGTAGAGCGACACGATCTGGCCGAGATCCTCTTCGCTGAGCGGCGAGAAGATCACGATGTCATCGAGCCGGTTCACGAACTCCGGCTTGAACGCCTGCCGCACGAGATCGTTGACCGCGGCGGTCTTCTGATCCCAACTCAGGTTCTGGTCGACGAGGAACTGGCTGCCCAGGTTGCTGGTCAGGATCAGGATGGTGTTCCTGAAGTCGACCGTGCGCCCCTGCCCATCGGTCAGGCGCCCGTCGTCGAGCACCTGCAGCAGCACGTCGAACACCTCGGGGTGAGCCTTCTCGACCTCGTCGAGCAGGATCACCGAATACGGCCGACGACGCACCGCTTCGGTGAGTTGTCCGCCCTGCTCGTAGCCGACGTAGCCGGGAGGGGCGCCGACCAGGCGAGACACCGAGAACTTCTCGCCGTACTCGCTCATGTCGATGCGCACGAGCGCTTTCTCGTCATCGAACAGATAGGCGGCGAGCGCCTTGGCGAGCTCGGTCTTGCCGACGCCGGTCGGTCCGAGGAAGAGGAACGAACCGGTCGGGCGATCGGGGTCCGAGATGCCGGCGCGGGTGCGGCGAACCGCCTCGCTGACCGCGCGCACCGCATCCTTCTGACCGATGAGGCGCTTGCCGAGCTCGCCCTCGAGATGCAGCAGCTTCTCGGTCTCGCCCTGGCGCAGCTTGGCAACCGGGATGCCGGTCCACGCCGCGACGACCGCGGCGATGTCTTCATCGGTCACCTGGTCGTTGACCATGCGCGGACCCTGCTGCTCCACCGCCTCGGCCGTGGCCAGCTGCTTCTCGATCCCGGGGATGACCTCGTAGTTGAGCTTCGAGGCATCCTGATAGCGCTGCTCGCGCATGGCCCGGTCGAGATCGATGCGGGCGTCGTTGAGCTTGCTCTTCAGGTCGCCGACGCTGTGCAGCCCGGCCTTCTCGGCCTGCCAGCGGGTCTGCAGCTCGTCGAGTTGCGCCTCTTTGGCGTGCATGTCGTCGCGCAGCTTCTCGAGCCGCACCTTCGACGCCTGATCCTTCTCCTTCTTGAGCGCGAGCTCTTCGATGCGCAGCCGGTCGACGGCACGTTTCAGCTCGTCGATCTCGACAGGGCTCGAGTCGATCTCCATCTTGAGCCGGGACGCCGCCTCGTCGATCAGGTCGATCGCCTTGTCAGGCAGCTGTCGAGCCGTGATGTAGCGGTTGCTAAGGGATGCGGCGGCCACCAGCGCGCTGTCGGCGATTGTCACCTTGTGGTGAGCCTCGTAGCGCTCCTTCAACCCGCGCAGGATCGCCACCGTGTCTTCGACGCTGGGCTCGCCCACGTAGACCTGCTGGAAGCGGCGCTCGAGCGCGGCATCCTTCTCGATGTATTCGCGGTACTCGTTGAGCGTGGTGGCGCCGATCAAACGCAGTTCACCGCGGGCCAGCATCGGCTTGAGCATGTTGGCCGCCGCGACGGATCCCTCGCCGCCGCCTGCGCCCATCAGGGTGTGCAGCTCGTCGATGAAGGTGATGACCTGGCCCTCGGACTCGGTGATCTCTTTGAGCACGGCCTTGAGGCGCTCCTCGAACTCGCCGCGGTACTTGGCTCCGGCTACCAGGGCCGCCAGGTCGAGCGAGATCAGCTGCTTGTCACGCAGCGAATCGGCGACGTCTCCCGCGACGATGCGCTGGGCCAGACCCTCGACGACGGCGGTCTTACCGACTCCGGGTTCGCCGATGAGCACAGGGTTGTTCTTGGTACGCCGGGTCAGCACCTGGCTGATCCGCCGGATCTCGGCGTCGCGCCCGATCACCGGGTCGAGCTTGCCGCTCTTCGCGATCTCGGTCAGATTGATGCCGTACTGCTCGAGCGCGCTCTTCTGCTCTTCCTGCTGTCCCGAGGTCGGGGCACCCTGCATGTTGGCCATGGTTTCTCCGTCTGTCGATTCAGTTCTAGCCTCGCGGCCCGAAGGGCCGCCAGACGACGAGTTGGTTGGCCTTCTTGGCGCGCTCGCCGGTGCGGAGCGAGATGACGTCGCCCTCGACACCCGCCGCGAAGACGCGGCGGCCCGGGCGGGCGAGCAGCTCGTCGGCCAGCGTCGCCTCGAGCTCGTGCACACGCGCGGTCAGCGCGTTGACCTGGTTCTCGAGGTCGAGGATGCGCCGGATCCCCTCGAGGTTGAGACCCTCGGCGCTGAGTCGCGCGATCTCGCGCAGCTGCACCACGTCGCGCATCGTGTAGCGCCGGGACTGCCCGGCGGTGCGCCGCGGACTCACCATGCCGAGCCGGTCGTACTGCCGGAGTGTCTGCGGGTGCATCCCGCTGAGCTCGGCCGCGATCGCGATCGCGAACAGCGGGCTGTTCTCGTCGACGTTCATCGGCGGCATCCGATCATCAGCGGTGCGCTCCTCTGGCAAGCAGGTCTTCGCGCGGGTTCTCATCGGGCATCGCGGCCGCAAAGGCCTCAAGGGCCTCCTTCGCCGCCGGGGTCAGGTGACTCGGGACCGCCACCACCACGGACGCCAGCAGATCGCCCGTGCCCTTCGGAGTCGTGACTCCACGATTCTTGACGCGAAGTACCCGCCCGCTCGGCGTTCCCGCCGCGACGCGCAGCTTCACCGGCGGGCCTTCGAGCGTCGGCACTTCGATGGTGGCGCCGAGCGCGGCCTCGGCGAAGGTCACCGGCACGTCCAGGCGCAGGTTGAGACCGTCCCGCTCGAAGATCGGATGCTTGCGCACGGTCACCGTGATGACCAGATCGCCGGGCTCGCCGCCGTCCGGGCTGGGTTGCCCCTTGCCCTTCAGCTTGATCTTCTGGCCGTCGGCGACTCCCGCCGGGATCTTGACCTTGGTCTCGCGCCCGCTCTGCATCTGCAGGCTCACCGTCTCGCCGCGAATCGCCGTCAAGAAGTCGAGCGTGGTGTTCGCCGTGATATCGGCGCCGCGGGTCGGGCCGCCGAAGCCCTGGTAGCCGCCGCTCGCCGAGCCGAAGCCGCCGCCCCGGCCGCCGAACATCCCACCAAGCAGGTCTTCGAAGCCGGCGCTCTGCCGCCCGCCGCGCGCGCCCTGGTTGAACAGGCCACCGAAGACGTCCTCGAAGCCGGCGTTGGCGCCACCGCCTGATGTGAACCGGGCGCCACCGCCCATCGCCCGCACCTGGTCGTACTCGGTGCGCAACTCCTTGTCGGAGAGCACCGAGTACGCCTCGCTGATCTCCTTGAAGCGCGCCTCGGCCTTGGCGTCACCCGCATTGGAGTCCGGGTGGAACTCCCGCGCGAGCTTGCGGTAGGTCTTCTTGAGGTCGGCGTCGGACACGTCCTTCTTCACGCCGAGCACGGCGTAGAAGTCCTTGTCGAACCAATCCTGGCTGGCCACTGTGTCCTTTCAGCCGCGCCGCCGCTACTGCGGCGCTGGGCGCTCCGCGGGCATGAGCGCGGTCACGCCCGCTTCGCTATCCCGTCGCATCGTTCTGTGCTCACTCGGGGACGCTGACGGCGACCTTGGCCGCGCGGATGAGACGCTCGCCGAGCGCGTAGCCCGGCTCGATCACATCCGCGACGGTGTTCACCGTCACGCCTGCCGTCGGAATCTGCACGATCGCCTCGTGCACCTGCGGATCGAAGGTCTCGCCGACCTGGCCGATGTGGCGAAGCCCGTAGCGATCGAAACCGGCGCGCATCTTCTGCGCCACGATCGCCAAAGGGCTGCCCTCGGTCAGGTCGCCGTGTGCCTCGGCGCGATCGAGGTCGTCGATCGCCGGAAGCAGCGTGCGGATCACTTCGGCGATGACGGCCTCCCGGTTCGCCACGCGGTCGCGCTCGACGCGGGTGCGGAAGTTCTTCAACTCCGCCTCCGCGCGAGCCGCCCGGTCGCGGTACTCGCCGACCAGGTCGCGCTCGGCCTCGGCCAGCAGCGCGGCGTCCTCATCACTCAGCTCGATGTCGGGGCCTTCGGCCTCGATCAGGCCGTCGGTCAGGTCGATGCCGTCGTCCCGCGCTTCTCCGGTCTCGGGGTCGATCTTGCGCTTATCGCGCACGACCGGCTCCTCGGACTCATCCGGACCCGTTGGTCCCTTGTCGTGGACGGCCATCGCTACTTCTTCGGCCCCTTGGGCTCCTTGGGCTCGTCCTCTTCAACGATCTCGGCGTCGACAATGTCTTCGTCGCTCGCTTCGGGGGTCGGCTCGTCGGTGCCCTCCGCAGAGGACTCGTCGCTCGAACCGGCCGCATAGATGGCCTCGCCGAGCTTGGTCTGGCTGGCGTTGAGCTTGTCGAACGCTGCCTTCACCGCCGCTTCGTCTTCGGACTGCAGCGCCGTCTTCAGCTCGTCGACGTCGGCCTGGACCTCGGTCTTCACGTCATCCGGCAGCTTGTCTTCGTTGTCCTTGATCAGTTTGTCGATCGAGTAGGCGAGCTGCTCGGCGTTGTTGCGAACCTCGGCGGCTTCGCGACGCGCCTTGTCTTCTGCGGCGTGCTCCTCGGCCTCGCGGACCATGCGCTCGATGTCCTCCTTGGGCAGCGACGAACCGCCCGTGATGGTCATCGACTGCTCCTTGCCGGTGCCCTTGTCTTTCGCGCCGACGTGCACGATGCCGTTGGCATCGATGTCGAAGGTGACCTCGATCTGCGGGACCCCTCGAGGAGCCGGAGCGATCCCGGTGAGCTCGAAGGTGCCGAGCGGCTTGTTGTCGCGGGTGAACTCGCGCTCGCCCTGGAACACCTGGATGGCCACGGACGGCTGGTTGTCGTCGGCCGTGGTGAAGGTCTCGCTGCGCTTGGTCGGAATGGCCGTGTTGCGCTCGATGAGCTTGGTCATGATGCCGCCCTTGGTCTCGATTCCGAGGCTCAGGGGGGTGACATCGATGAGCAGCACGTCTTTGCGCTCGCCCTTCAGCACGCCGGCCTGGAGGGCGGCGCCGACGGCGACCACTTCATCCGGGTTGACGCCCTTGTTGGGCTCCTTGCCGCCGGTCAGCTTCTTGACCAACTCGGTCACGGCCGGCATGCGAGTCGATCCGCCGACCAGCACCACGTGCGAGATGTCGCCGACCTTGATGCCCGCCTCTTTGATCACGTCTTGGAAGGGCTTCTTGGTGCGGTCGAGCAGGTCACTCGTCATCTGCTCGAACTGGGCGCGGGTGAGCGGCTCGTCGAGGTTGGCCGGGCCGTTCTCGGTCAGCGAGAGGTAGGGGAGCTGGATGTTGGTGCTGGTCGAACTCGACAGCTCCTTCTTGGCCTGCTCCGCCGCCTCCTTGAGGCGCTGCTTGGCGATCTTGTCGTTGGAGACATCGACGCCCGTTGTGTCCTTGAACTTCTTGATCAGGTAGTCGACGATGCGCTGGTCCCAGTCGTCGCCGCCGAGCCGGTTGTCACCGGCCGTCGAACGCACCTGGATGGTGCTGAAGTCGTCGTCCTTGCCGACCTCGAGCAGCGAGACGTCGAAGGTGCCGCCACCGAGGTCGAAGACCAGGATGAGCTCGTCCTCTTTGCCACGGTCGAGGCCGTATGCCAGGGCCGCAGCCGTGGGCTCGTTGATGATGCGCAGCACGTTCAGGCCCGCGATCTCGCCGGCCTCTTTGGTGGCCTGGCGCTCGGCGTCGTTGAAGTACGCCGGGACGGTGACCACGGCATCCGTGACGTCTTCGCCCAGGTACTGCTCGGCGTCGCGCTTCAGCTTGGCCAGGATGCGCGCCGAGATCTCTTGCGCCGTGTACTTCTTGCCGTCGATCTCGACCTTCCAGTCGGTGCCCATGTGGCGCTTGACGGATGAGATGGTGCGGTCGACGTTCGTGACGGCCTGGCGCTTGGCGGTCTCGCCGACCAGCACCTCGCCGTCTTTGGTGAAGGCCACGACCGACGGGGTCGTGCGAAAACCTTCGGCGTTCGCGATGACGGTGGGCTCGCCACCTTCGAGCACGGCAACCACCGAGTTGGTGGTGCCGAGGTCGATTCCAACTGCTCGAGCCATGTGAGTGTCTGCTCCTTGAAAGTCCGGATGCCCGACTTGAGTCGAGCGATGTCAAGTTTTCCAGCCTGTGGATAACTTTGTCAAGTTCGTAAGCAATAAACTTGAGTGCACCGGACTCAACCGTCGTGGCGCTCTCGATATTTCCGGTCGCGGACGGCAGGATGTGACCACGCACAGCATCGTGCGTTCACCCGACGGAAGTAGCGTGCGGCCATGACCGATCAATACGGACCGGGACCGGTCGGAAGCCCGACCCTCGTCCCCGGCCTCGAACTGCAGGCCGACCGCAAGATCCCGGGGAAACAGGTCGTCGCCTGGGCGTTCTGGGACTGGGGTTCCTCCGCCTTCAACGCGGTGGTGACCACCTTCGTGTTCACGGTGTACCTGACCAGCACGAAGGGGTTCGGGGGAACGGTTGCGGCTTCGTCGGCGATCGGACTCGGCCTCACCATCTCGGGCCTGGTGGTGCTGCTGCTGGCTCCGGTCACCGGGCAGCGTTCGGATGGCTCCGGGCGCCGCAAGTTCTGGTTGGCGGTGAATACCGGCGTGGTGGTGCTCTGCATCGCTGCGCTCTATTTCGTGACGCCGAGCCACGCACTGCTCTGGCTGGGCGTCGGCCTGCTCGGCGTCGGCACCGTGTTCTACGAGCTGGCTGCCGTCAACTACAACGCGATGCTCATCCAGGTCTCGACCCGAAAGACGGTAGGCCGGGTCAGCGGGTTCGGCTGGGCCATGGGGTACTTCGGCGGCATCGTTCTGCTCCTGATCCTCTACTTCGGCTTCATCCACCCGGATGTCGGCCTCCTCGGCGTCACCTCGGCCAACGGACTCTCGGTGCGCGTGTCGATGCTGATCGCCGCCATCTGGTTCGCAGGATCGGCGCTCCCCGTTCTGCTTGCGGTTCCCGAATACCAGCCGCCCGCCGCGGTCAAACGCGACCGCGTCGGGTTCTTTGCCGCCTACGGCCGACTGGGCAAAGACATCGCGGCCCTGTGGCGGGAGAGCCGCCGGACGATCTGGTTCCTGCTTGCCAGCGCCATCTTCCGCGACGGCCTGACCGGCGTGTTCACCTTCGGCGGCGTTCTCGCCGCCGGCACCTTTGGATTCTCAGCCGGCCAGGTGATCATCTTCGCCATCGCGGCGAACGTCGTCGCGGGCCTGTCAACGGTGGCGGTGGGAACCTTGGATGACCGAGTCGGTCCCAAGCCCGTCATCATCACCGCCCTGATCGGGCTGGTCGTCAGCGGCTTGCTGGTGTTCCTGCTGCACGGCGGCGGCCAGATCGTGTTCTGGACAGCAGGTCTCGCCCTCTGCCTCTTCGTCGGCCCGGCGCAGTCGGCCAGCCGGACCTTCTTGTCACGGCTGGTGCCGGCCGGGCGCGAGGGCGAGGTCTTCGGCCTCTACGCCACGACCGGGCGGGCGGCGACATTCATCGCACCGGCACTCTTCACGTTGTTCGTGACGATCTCGGGGCAGCAGTACTTCGGAATCCTGGGAATCGTGCTGGTGATCTTCGTGGGTCTGGTGATCTTGATCCCGGTGCGAGGACCGGAAAGCGCCAAACGATGACAACCCCCGCGGGGTAGCCTGCGGTCAGCGCAGTCGGCCTTTCTCCAGCGGCTCCTGCAAGGGCCCGAATGAGACGTCGCCCCGCAACCGTTTGAGCACGAGTTCGGCGGCGATCAGGCAGCCCGGCAGGCCGATACCGGGTGCGCCCGACGAACTCGCGAGATAGAGGCTGCGCACTTTCGCGCTGGTCCTGACGGATTGCATCACGGCGCCCTGGCGCAGACCGAGGGCCGCTCCGAACGCGCCGCCCTTCCAGGAATTGAAGCCCTCGACGAAGTCGGCGGGCCCGATCGTACGGCGCAGCACAATGCGTTCGGCGAGGTCCGGGATGCCTGCGGCAGTCGAGATCCGAGCGATCGCCTCATCGGCCAGGGCTTCGATCGCGGCACTCCCGCCACCGTCGAGACCGCCATGCCCGAGTGCCGGATCGGCGGCCACCTGCAATTCGACCACCAGAGTCTCGGCCCCGTCCGGCGCCAGTTGCGGATCCACCCCGCTTGGTTTGCCCACATACAGCGAAGCCGTGAGCGCGTCCGCGCCGAAGAGCAACGAGTGGTGCTCCAGCTCGGGCAACTCGCCCGACACCCCCAGGAACAGCAGCACGGTCGCGGGGCCGGCGATCCGATCGTTCCAGTACGCCTGGGGGTAGGTCCGATTCGCTTCGTCGGCGATCAGCACCGTCTCGCCATGATGGAGATCGACCGTCGAGATCACGACGTCGGCATCCACGAACGACAGGACACCATCCGGGTCCACCGCTTCGACTCCGGTTGCCGCGCCCTTCTCAACCAGAATCCGGCGAACCGTCATGCCGGTGCGCAGCTCGGCTCCCTCGGAAACGGCCAATGCCTCGATGGACGCCACAACTCGGGCGAGACCGCCGATCGGGTAGAGAACGCCCTCGACGAAGTCGAGGTGACTCAGCATGGAGTAGATCCCCGGCGTGCGATCGGGTGTCGAGCCGACCCGAGATCCCGGCGCCGAAAGGACCCGGCGCAGCCCGCGGTCGTGCACCGCGCGGCGGATCAGCCGCGACAGCGGCGCGAGCAGACGCGGACGAAGGCGCCGTCCGACCTCGATCGCGTCGCGGGCGAGCCGGGCCGACGCGCTCTCGCCGGGTGGCGAAACCGTCGAGTAGAGCAGTCTCGTGCGGGCGAGCCGATATGCCTCGCCGCCCTCGTCGAGGTATCTCGCCAACCGCGCCGCAGCGCCGCGTTCGACGCCTTCGAACAGGTCGATGTTCTCTTCGACCGAGGCGGCCAGGTCGAGAGGGCTCTCGCCGCCATCGTCGTACACCCGATAGCCGGGATCCAGCTGCACCAGCTCGAGTTGTTCGGCAGCCGACGTGTCCAGCAGGCGGAAGAAGTGATCGAAGACCTCGGGCATCGGGTACCAGGACGGGCCGGTATCGAACCGGAATCCGTCGTGCTCCCACGATCCGCAGCGTCCCCCGAATTCGGCGTTCTTCTCGAGCAGCGTCACCCGGAAGCCGTCGCGTGCGAGCAGGGCCGCGCAGCCCAGCCCCGTGACCCCGCCCCCGATGACCACGGCCGTGCGGTCCACGATCGCCATCATCCGATCCCCGGGGATGTGAATCGCTTCTTGGCTAGGCTGATCCAGGCCGCAACATCCATCAACGCAGACTAACCGGTCCCCATGTCGCAACTTCGAGAAACCGTCATCACCTCCATCAGCTCCGATCCGGATGCTGGAGAGCTGGTCGTGCTCGTCGACGAATCGGGGGCCGAGATCGGCACTGCCGAGAAGTCCACGGTGCACACCCAGAGCACGGCGCTGCACCGCGCGTTCTCGTGCCATGTCTTCTCGGCGGATGGCCGGGTGCTCCTCACCCGCCGCGCCCTCGGCAAGCTCACCTGGCCCGGCGTGTGGACGAACTCGTTCTGCGGGCATCCGGCGCCGGGCGAGCAGCAGGAGGTGGCGATCCGCCGGCGGGCGGAGCGCGAACTCGGGCTCACGCTGCACGGGCTCGAGGTGGTGCTGCCCGACTTCCGCTACCGGGCGGTCGACGCATCCGGGATCGTCGAGAACGAACTGTGCCCGGTCTTCCGCGCCACGGTCGACGTCGACCCCGATCCGGCCCGGGATGAGGTCGTCGAGTGGGCGTGGGTCCATCCCGGTGACCTGCGCGAGGCGGTCGAAGCCACCCCGTTCGCCTTCAGCCCGTGGCTGGTGCTGCAGCTCGCCGAGTGGACCGAGTTCGGCGCGTAGCTTTCTCACCCTCGCTAGGTCTTGACCGGATGACGGTGGACCGCCAGCATGGTGCCCACGATCGAGCGGAGGGCCACATGGCCGACGGGGCATTGCAGGCGGCATTGGACTTCACTGACGACGACCTGGTCGCCAATCGCGCGGGCCGGCTGTCGCCGACGCAACAGACTCGGATGGGCAAGACGCAGGGCCAGGGTCAGATCGCGAACATCGTGTTCGGCATCGTGTTCGTGGTGATCCTCGTGGTCATCGCGTTCATCGTGCTGCCGCCGCTGTTCGCGCCGCAGCCCGAGCACTCGTCGGCGGTTCCGCCGGGGATCATCATCCTGGTGGTTGTTGTCGTCGTCGGCATCATCGGCCTCTCGTTCCTGCGCACGCGGCGCAAGCTGCGCGGAGTGACCGGCGCGGTGCTTGCAGTCGAGGGGGAGGCGAAACCCAACATCCGCACCACCGGCAACGTCGACGAGGTGGGCGTCATGACGATGTACCGGGTCAAGGTCGGCTCGGTGACCTTCGCGGTGTCGCGGGCCGACCAGGTCGCGGCGTTCCGCGACGGCGCTCGCTATCGCGCCTACTACGTGCAGGGCACGCTGCCGATCCTGATCTCGGCCGAACCTCTCTGACCGCGGCGCACGAGTCGCTCAGCGGCCCACACAACCGGATCAGTTGCCGGGTGCGCCCGCGTCGGTGACGGTCACGTCGGTGCGGTGGAAGTTCTGGAACGAGCGCGATGCCGTCGGCCCGCGCTGGCCCTGGTAGCGGTTGCCGTAGGGACCGGAGCCGTAGGGATTGTCGACCGGCGAACTGGTGCGGATGAAGCAGAGCTGGCCGATCTTCATTCCGGGCCAGAGCTTGATCGGCAGGGTCGCGACGTTGCTCAACTCGAGCGTGACGTGGCCCGAGAACCCGGGATCGACGAACCCGGCAGTCGAATGCGTCAGCAGGCCCAGCCGGCCGAGTGAGCTCTTGCCCTCGAGCCGCGCCGCGATGTCGTCAGGCAAAGTCACCAGCTCGTAGGTCGACCCGAGCACGAACTCGCCGGGGTGCAGGATGAACGGCTCGTCGTCGCGGGTCTCGATGAGGTGGGTGAGGTCGGGCTGATCCTCGGCCGGATCGATGAACGGGTACTTGTGGTTGTCGAACAACCGGAAGAAGCGATCGAGCCGCACATCGATGCTCGACGGCTGGATCATCTCGCGATCGAGCGGTTCGAGGCCGATGCGGCCGGCGTCGAGTTCGGCCCGGATGTCGCGGTCGCTGAGCAGCATGGGAGCCAGGCTACCGGCGCCGCGCGCCCCCGTCAGCCGAGCTGCTGCTCGAGGAAGTCGAAGGATGCATCGGCAACCTCCTCCCAGCCCGGCTGGTTGCAGATGAAGTGGGCTCGGCCGGTGAAGGTGCGCACCGGCACCGGGTGCCGGTAGCGCGCAGCATTGCGCCGAACGAGGGCTTCGGGCGTCAGATGATCGGTGTCGCCCGCGAGCATCAGAAGGGGCGCATGGTCGGCCGTGAAGTCGATGTGCGCCTGAGACGTGAGGGTGCTGCGCGGCACGTTGCGGCTCTCGGGCACCACCAGCTCGTTGAACGCCGCGTCGCTCTCGGCTCGGGTCATCGTCGTGGCGAAGGTGTAGTGGAACCGCGCCTTGGTCATCCGGATCGGGCGACTGCCGGCGAAGGGATTGATGTGCGGCCAGTTCGCCCGGAAGAAGTCGGGCGCCAGGCTCAGCACGCCCTGCGGGGGAGCCGAGCTGATGGCCACCGCGGCCCGTGCGTAGCCGTCGGCCAGCAGTTTCTGCGTCGCGAGGCCTCCGATCGAATGCCCCACCAGCACGGGCCGTTCGGGCAGGGCATCGATGACGGCCTTCATGGATGCCACGACGTCTCCGAAGGTCAGGTGGCCGAGCCCTGGATCGGACGTCTCGCGCAACCGAGCGGGCTCTCCCTCGTGGAACGGCCACGACGGCGCAATCGCCTCGAATCCGCGCTCTCGCGCCCGCTCGATCCACGGTGACCAGCTGAGGCCGTTGAGGTACATGCCGTGCACGAAGACGATCGTTGTGCGGGGGGTCACCGGCTCACCGTACCGCTGGGAGTGGCCCTGTTAGGCTGTTTGTTGGTGCTACGCGCGCTGGAAACCGACGCCCGAGACGGGCGTCGGCGCTGGCGTCGCGGCGAGGCCAGAAATGGCCTTCGCTCATAGCTCCAGCGCGCGGATGTAGTTCAATGGCAGAACTTCAGCTTCCCAAGCTGATAGCGCGGGTTCGATTCCCGTCATCCGCTCCATCCCCGGGAGTTCGGAACGGAGGGCTGGGTGGCCGAACTCATCCCGATCCCCTCGCCCGGAATCCCGCTCCTGTTCGGCGAACCGGGTGCGCCCGTGGTGGTGGTCGTGCACGACTGGTACGGGCGCCTGTCCTGGCTGACGCCCTACGCCGAGGCGCTGGCCAGCCGGGGCGGTTTCCGGGTGATCGTGCCCGATCTCTACAACGGCGTCGCCACCGACGACGAGCACCAGGCCGACATCCTGCTCGACCAGCTCTCGGGCACGGACGCGCGCGCCGCCATCATCCGCGAGATCGAGGCGGCTCGGGCCGAGGGCTCCGCGCGGGCCGGCATCGTCGGCTTCTCGATGGGCGGGGGGCTCGCCCTGCAGGTGGCCCAGGCCGGCGAGGTGGATGCCGCGGTCGCCTACTACGCGACGCTGCAGGCCA